>ERZ888423.142-NODE-142-length-76252-cov-22.264984_pt1 | contig 76252 bp, 73 predicted proteins | sample MGYA00520523_ERZ888423 | MGnify/ENA primary metagenome ERZ888423 (study PRJEB32303, sample SAMEA104408611) | aquatic metagenome | biome: Brackish water; feature: Pelagic; material: water | place: Baltic Sea | collected 2014-06-08T10:24:00 | depth 30,27 m ... | reverse complement strand
GATCTTGATCTTGATCTTGATCTTGATCTTGATCTTGATCTTGATCTTGATCTTGATCTTGCTGCTCTTTAAGCTTCTCGAGCAGCGCGAGGTTTTCCTGCGCGTCAGTGCGATCAGCCTGAAGCGCGAGTGACTCTTGATACGCCGCAATAGCCTCGTCGAGTTGTCCAGCCTGCGCAAGGGCGTTGCCTCGGTTGTACTCGCTATTAGCGTTGTTGAGATCGCTGAAGTGTGTGACTGCAGATTCGTAGTCCTTGTTGCGATAGGCCGCTGTCCCTGCCCATTCAGGATTCTTAAACAGCGCGGCAGCCGTCTCATCGTCACCGCGTTGCAAGGCTTGTTGCCCCTGTTGATCGGGTGTCAGCCACAGATCATCCCAGGCCCCAGCGCTAGCCGGCTCTGGTTGCATCAGGAACAGTACCGGCAGCAGTGTCAATATCCAGCCACGTCGAAATAGCCCCAACACTAAAGGTAACAATGCCAGTATAAAAAAGTAGCCCTGATCTTCCCAAGCGTCGGCAGTCCTATCTAATGCCAGTGTCTCTTCGGATTCATTGAACAGGTTTTCCGCCTGCAGAAACTCAATATCGGTGTCGTCTATCTGCAGACGTCTGTAGCGGCCTCCTGTCGCGTCGGCGAGTTTGCGCAGCCCTGCCTCGTCCAGTCGCGGCATGACAATGGCGCCCGTATCATCTTTCAGAAAACCACCTTCTAACAGAGGGATAGGCGCTCCCGTGGCAGTGCCAACGCCGATAATGTTCAACTGTGAGGGGCTGTCTTCCATGACCTTCTCAATAGCGTCACTGTCCCTGTCGGAGACCCCGTCAGTCAAAAGGAGTATTGTGCCGCGGCGAATGCCAGCAGAGCGCAACAGTTCCAATGCCTGTGTCAGTGCGCTCACCGGATCGCTACCGGGCAGGGGCATCATATCGGGGTGCAGTGCCGGTAACAGGTTGGCGATGGTCAGTGTGTCGTCAGTGAGGGGCGTAACGATATGGGCATCACCCGCATAGGCAATTAACCCCGTTTGTCCTTCACGACGCTGCTGTAATAAGTCGAGTAACTTTTGGCGCGCGCGATCGACCCGTGATGGCGCAAGGTCTGCCGATTTCATTGAGTCGCTCAAATCCAGCAGCACCACCAGTGCGTCCTGTTTCTGGTGAACGGGCTGTGGAATTTTTTGCCAGCTGGGACCGCTGGCCGCCACTGCAGCAATGAGCCAACCCAGCAATACAAGCGGTAGCAAGTTACTGCCGCGAGAGCTCGCGCTGTCACCCACCAGGTGGCGCAATAGTTCAGGGGCAATGACCGCATCCCAGCTGCCTGCTCGTCCCCGTTGCCGCCAGAGCAGTACAATAAGGATAAGGGCGGGCACCAGTGTCCATAGCCACTCGGGCCGCATCAGATGCATCTCCATCAGGAGTCCTTCCGCGGATCGTGCAGCGCAGCAGCACCGCGCCAACTGATTGAATGCCAGCCGTGTCGCAGCGCTAACAAAAAGCTTAGCAATAGTGCCGCAAGCAGTGGCACGTAGCCTAGAGACTGTCTTGGGCGGTAGGTCGCGGTTGATTGTTCTTGGGGCTCTAACTGATCAAGTATTTGGTAGATCGTGGCGAGTTCCTGTGGGTTGCGAGCCCGAAAATACTGGCCTCCGGTTAGGCGGGCGATCTCCTGCAGTCCAGCCTCGTCCAACTCCGCTGACGGATTGACCTGACGACTGCCGAAACCAGAACCGAACAAACCGGGTAAGGTCAGAGCGTCCGCCCCAATGCCAATGGTGTAAATTCGAATGCCCAGGCTGGCCGCGAGTTTTGCCGCGTCTAGGGGTTTTACTGAGCTGGCAGTGTCTTGCCCATCGGTAAGAAGAATTAACACGCGACTCTCTGCAGGTTGGTCCTTAAGGCGTTTTACCGCTAGACCGATAGCGTCGCCGATGGCCGTCTCCTTCCCGGCAAATCCGATTTGCGCCTCCAATAGAAAGCGTTTGACAGTGGCGGTATCGAAGGTCAGAGGCGACTGCACGTAGGCGTTAGTGCCGAACAGGATAAGACCTAGCCGATCGCCGGCCCGCTGGCCGATGAAGTCTGCGCCCAATTGTCTGACCGCTTCCATACGGGGTACGAGGGATTGTCCCACCTGCATGTCCTCGATTTGCATCGACCCAGATATATCGACCGCCATCATCAGATCGCGCCCACTGTTGGGAAGCTCAATGGCTTCTCCAATCCATAGGGGGCGCGCCGCAGCGGTGAGTAATAACAGCCACACTAGCCACAGTAGTATCAAGGGTATGATGCCTCCGCGCCCTGTGCGACTGCCCTGTGCTTCACTGAGTTGTCGCCATTCCTGGTAAAAGGGTGCGCGCAATGCCGGCTGCTGACTGGTCGCGGTTGGCACTAGTTTGCCCACCAGCCAGGGCAGGGGTGCTAATAGTAATAGCCAAGGCCAGATCCACTCAATCATAGTGCCGCCTTGTGACGCTTGATCCAGTACTGTGCTGACCTGTGCAACTGCTCCACGTCTATCTCAGGACAGGTCTTTTGATACACCGCGTCGTTGAACACCGATCCAAAGTGTTCTTCCTGAGGCAGGCTGGTGTTGAGGAATGTGCGCCAGGCCTCACCGTGTGAGGCGGCTATATCGGCGCGAGGATACGCCACCAAGGCCACGCTTTTCAGCAGCGTATTGAGTTCGCTCAGGTACTGGCTGTGCTCTCTTCTCGCGTCGTAGTCCGTGTGTAGACTCTGCAGCTGAATAAGGGCGCGACGCCTATAAGCGTTTCGTCTATAGCGCTTGAGCAACACATAGATCAGGCTCGCAAGACACAGTATTGCGGCGAGCAGTAATAGCCACCAGCCCGGCGCAAGAGGCCACCACCCGACCAGGTCGGGTTGTCGTAGCGGGTGCAAATTGGCTAAAGGATCCTGCGGGTTCATCGATGTGTATCACCGTAGTATTTCTGCAGCAGGCTATACGGAGCCTGATCGGTGGACGCCTGTATTAGAGGCACACCTAAACCCAGCAGATCACTGCTGAGCAGGTCACGCTGTTGTTGCAGCCGATCACTATAGGCTAAGCGCAGGCGACGATCATCGGTGCGCAGTTCGCTGCGGGCGTTACCGTTAGTGACCGCGTAAGTGCCTGCCTTAGGGAGTTCGGACTCCAGCGGGTCAGAACACGCGATGGTGGTCAGTTCCGTGTGTTTGGCCAGCTCAAATAAATGCTCTCTGGCACGTTCATGTGAGGCGCCGCGAAAGTCACTGATCAGGAATAGGCTGGTACCGGGACGGGCAATGCGTCGCAGATTGGATAGCATGCGCGCAAAGCTGTCGTGCTCCTCGGGAGAATGCTGGGGAAGGGCCTGATTGTAGCGGGTGATCTGTGATAACAGCGTCAATACGGTTTTTCGACTGCGGCGGGGACGAATTTCCTGGTGCCCGTCATCGTTGAACACCAGTCCGCCCACTCGGTCACCTTCATTCAGAGCGCTCCAGGCCAGCAGGCTGGCAAGTTGTCCGGCTAAAACCGACTTGAAACAATGGCTTGAACCGAAAAACATACTACTGCGCTGATCCACCACGACTAAAACGGGCCGCTCCCGTTCCTCGCGAAATAACTTGGTATGTGCGCTGCCGGTCCTGGCTGTGACGCGCCAATCAATGGTACGAATATCATCGCCAGGTTGGTACCGTCGCACTTCTTCAAAATCGATGCCACGCCCGCGGAAGTTGGTTTTGTTGGGCCCGGCCAGATTGCTCAGAGCACGCTTTTTGCGTCCAAGCTTGAGTTGCTTTGCCGGAAAGCGCAGCGCAATGAGCTCGTTCAGCTCCACATAGGCACCGCGGGCAGGAGCGTTAATGTCGGCCAGATGCATACTTGATCTCAGCCCACTGGAACGATGGACAGCAGCTCCTCTATGACTCTGTCTGGCGTAACACCGTTGGCTTCTGCTTCGAAGCTCAATATGAGTCTGTGACGCAGTACATCTGCCGTGACGGCTTGGATATCGTCGGGGCTGACAAAATCTCGGCCCTTGAGCCAGGCATGGGCGCGGGCACAGCGATCAATGGCGATGGTGGCACGAGGACTGCCACCGTATTCAATCCAGCCCGCCAGTTCTTCGCTGTAACGGGCGGGAGAGCGTGTGGCGATTACCAGCTGTACCATGTACTGCTCTACTGCGTCAGACATATGCAGTGCCAGTATTTCCTGACGGGCAGCAAACACGCTTTCTTGTGTTAAGGGTATGGGTGGACTGCCGGTTCCGCCGGTTGCTTCGTCGCGTGTGAGTCTGAGAATCTCGGTCTCAGCGGCGGTATCGGGATACCCCACACTGACATGCATCAGGAACCGGTCCAGCTGTGCCTCGGGCAGTGGGTAGGTGCCTTCCTGTTCGATCGGGTTCTGGGTCGCCATCACCAAAAACAGGTCGGGTAATTCGTAGGTTGTGCTGCCGACGCTGACCTGACGCTCGGCCATCGCCTCCAGCAGAGCCGACTGAACCTTGGCAGGTGCGCGGTTGACCTCATCAGCCAACACCAAGTTATGAAAAATGGGGCCCTTCTGGAAGTGGAAGCTGGCTTCCTGAGGCCGGTAGATTTCCGTTCCGGTGACATCGCCTGGCAGCAGGTCCGGGGTAAACTGAATGCGGTGGAAGCTGCCCTCTAGGCCCTCTGCCAGCGATTTAATGGCTCTGGTCTTGGCAAGCCCTGGCGCGCCTTCGACCAATAGGTGGCCGTCTGCAAGGAGGGCAATAACCAGCCGTTGAACGAGATGACTTTGGCCAATAATTTGCCCACTAAGCCAGTCCTCGAGTGCTCTGATGTCTGCGTTCGCCACGATTGCTCCTGTGTGGTTTGTTAATAACTAGTTCTGCGGTTATCGGCTTCGAACGCTGCCGAAGCGGTGTCTTACCGCGCCCGCATTGTAGCTGAAGATACTGGCCAGTCCACTGTTCATGTTTTTGTGGAGCTGCATAATATGATTTCTGTGACTGATCCGCGGGTAAAAAGTTCCACGGAGTATCTCATCATGTGCAGGGTGTAATATACGTGCGGGGAGTCGATCGAACACAAATCGCCCGATCATGGTCGATAATAAGTAATACGTTAGGCGGCGTTCGATGTCGCAAAAGCGTAATGCCTGCGAAAGCCCGCACGCCGGCGAGCACTCTCAGGGTTTTGCGCAAGCGACGGTCGAGGCCGCTAATACGCGTGCGCTAACGCGTTAAATCGCGCGTATTTTGTGTACTCCGGAGACACCCGTGAGGCCATCCCACTGATCGCTGCGGCCTTCCCTCCATCCTGTCACCCAGTTTTGCCGCTGTCCCTCTTCTACATGCGGACAGAAATCGAGACTGCGCCCGCCAACCCCAGCTTGATAACCCCGGTCAAATGCCCTCGAATTCATATCACGTTTTTGTCGTTTCATATAGTAAGCTCCGATGCAAACTTTGCCCCTGGAGGTGGCGAAACTTGTCGCAGTGCCTCTGGAGGCTCAATTTATGTAACAATGTGGTGCGCGTATAAGCTTGTCAACTGGCAAAGCGATACAGCGATGAGTGCCACCAGGGCACTGCTTCAATAAAAACAAAATTGAGCTTATAAGTCGATGATTATTTTGTTCTGAACAGCGCCACGCATATAACGAATTTTTTGAAATATTGACTTTTGACAGGCCTCAACGATGAGTACTTTACCGCACTGCCCGCTTTGTGAATCGACTTATACCTATGAGGACAGAAACTTATACGTTTGTCCTGAGTGCTCACATGAATGGTCTCAGGACGAAGTGATCGATACTGCCGATAATGCGGCCCTAGTGACGGACGCCAATGGCAATGTGCTTGAAGAGGGTGATACGGTCTCCGTCATTAAGGATTTGAAGGTCAAGGGCTCGTCGCTTGTGGTTAAAGTGGGCACCCGGGTAAAAAATATTCGCTTGGTTACCGGTGATCATGACATTGATTGCAAGATCGCCGGCATCGGTGCGATGAAGCTGAAGTCACAGTTCGTCAAGAAAGTGTAGGTTTGATCTTCCCGCGCGAGATGTCAATCCTCCGGTTTGCGTCCCGGCTGGAGGCGGCCTAGGCGTCCAGTAATTCTATCCAGTGCACTACCGGTACTCCCGCTGCGGCCTGCAGGTGGAGCTGGCATCCGACATTGGCTGTGGCGATGACAGCGGGTTGATCATGCTCTAGCGCGTGCAAGGTCTTTGCCCTCAGTTTTTCACTGATTGTGGATTGCAAGATAGAGTAGGTGCCGGCTGAACCACAGCACAGGAGCTTTTCCGTAGTGATGGCGATGTCAAACCCCGCTCGCCCGAGCAGCGTTGCTATTAGGTCGGGTTTCTGCAGGGCATGTTGCAGAGTACAGGGGCTGTGAATCGCGACTTTTCCCACCTGCGTGTTGATTGTCAGTTTGGCGAGGTCCTCGTCCATCAGTATCTCTGCGATATCACGATTGAGTTGCGAAACGCGCTTCGCCTTGTCTGCATAGAGAGGGTCATCAGCCAGTAGACGACCGTAGTCCACCAGCATGGCGCCACAGCCTGAAGCACTGCTGATAATCGCTTCAGCGCCATTTTGTAGATGAGGCCACCATGCGTCGATATTGCGACGCATGTTGTTTAGCCCGTCTGCGTGTGCCGCCAGATGGTAATTGACTGCACCGCAACATCCTGCCTTCGGTGCCCCAATGAGCGAGATGCCTAGTCTGTCCAGTACCCGACGTGCCGCGCCATTGGTGTTGGGCGTTGCTACGCCCTGAACACAGCCTTCGAGTATCAGCATCTTGCGAGCGTGTTGCTGCGCCGGTAGCGCTTTTTGGATCTGGCGCAGAGGAATGGTCTGGCGTAGACGAGCAGGCAGCAACGGTCGTAGGGATTGAGCAACCACTAAGCCCGACGCCAGCAATCGTGGACGACAGAGAATGAATCGTAAAAGCCTGCGCAGTATTCTTGATGGTAGAGGTCTGGGCGCTGCCTGTTCCATCAGGCCGCGACCTATATCAACGAGCTCTCCGTACTGCATGCCCGATGGGCAGGTGGTTTCACAGCTGCGGCAGGTGAGACAACGATCCAGGTGTAACTGGGTCTGACTGCTGGCCTCACCCGTTTCTAGCAGGTTTTTTATCAGGTAAATACGCCCGCGTGGACTGTCTCTTTCATCTCGACTGTCTAGGTAGGTGGGGCATGTCGCCAGACAGAGTCCACAGTGGACGCAGGCACTGGTGAGTGCCTTGGCAGTTTGACCGGAACGGGTATCTGCAAATGTTGGGTGCAGTTCTACATGCATGTCATACCTGCTCCTACAGCCAACTGTAAAGTCGCCCGGGGTTGAGAATGCCGTCCGGGTCGAAGGATTTTTTGAGACGTTGCTGTAAACCTTGCTCGACGCTATTGAGCGGCGATCGAACCTCTGTGTTGCGATCGCCCCCCCGAAACAATGAGACGTGGCCCCCTGCCTCGACCGCCGCCTGTTGCAGTGCCTCGGCTGGGTGCTCGCCGTGCACCCAGCGCTGGGCGCCACACCAATCGATGAGTGTTGTACCAAAGTCGAGCCTGACCTCTGCCGATGACTGCACTGAAAAGCGCCATAGCGCGCCTGTATCTTTGAAGAACGGCAGTGTCATCTCGCGCAACTGTTCCCATAAAATGTCATCACTGGTCACAATTTCTCCCCCCCATTGCACCACGGTGCTGTCTACTGCGCTGGCGGCACCGGACACGCGTAGATGCAATTGACCGTTGAGCCAGAAAGCACCGGATAGGGGTTTAGGTTGACCTGCTCTTTGATTCATATGGCGCACCGCCTCTGGGGCCGACATGTCATAGCATAGGGTCAGCGTCTTTTCCGCACGGGGCAGTACTTTCAAGCTCACCTCGCACAGGACGCCGAGTGTTCCAAGTGCCCCGGCTTGCAGGCGCGACACGTCGTAACCAGCAACATTTTTAATCACCTTTCCGCCGAAGTTGAGCTGCTCGCACTTGCCGTTGATCAACTGGACACCGAGGACCATATCCCGAATGGAACCACTCCAGGGCCTGGCAGGTCCGGACAGGTTGCACGCGAGCGTTCCGCCCAGAGTGGCTATGCCATTGAACAGTGGTGGCTCAAAAGAGAGGCTTTGACCCTCGGCTGCAAGGACCGCAATAATATCGACCAGTGGAGTGCCGGCCCGTGCGGTGATAACCAACTCCTGAGGCTGGTAGTCCACAATGCCCCGGTGCTCGGAAACGTCCAGCACAGTGTAGTCACAGTTGCGACCCATCAGGTGCTGCTTGCTGCCCCCACCATTGATATAGACAGGACTGCGGGTCTTGCGTGCTTGTTGCAGTGCATCGATAATGTGCTCACTACGGTTTTCGCTTTGAAGTGGACGGTGTTGGTCAGTCATGCTGATGCCGGGCCGGGAGTGCTCTATATTCCTGGCAGCGTTTCAAAATAGGGATGCCTTTGCCGGGGTTGAGATTAAGAGCCGGATCGAAGGCGTGTTTTATGTCCTCAAACTGTAGCAATTCCTGAGTTGTGAACTGGCTGGTCATCTGCCCCAGTTTCTCGACACCCACGCCGTGCTCGCCGGTAATGCATCCCCCGACGCTGACTGACAGTTCCAGTATTTTTGCTCCGAATGCTTCAGCTCTGTGGATTGCCATTGGATCACTAGCATCGAACATGATTAGCGGGTGTAGATTGCCATCTCCTGCATGGAAAACATTGGCGACCGGCAGCGCGTATTGCTCGGACAGGCGATAAATTTCATTGAGTACGAAAGACAACTGACTGCGCGGAATGGTGCCGTCCATGCAATAGTAGTCAGGCGAGAGGCGCCCGATCGCAGGGAATGCAGCTTTGCGTCCCTTCCACAACAACGCGCGTTGGGCTTCATCGCGGGAAATTGTGAGGGAAGTCGCCCCGTGTTGCTCGAATAGACGGGCAATCTCTTGCGTATGCTGTGCCACCTCCTCGGATGTACCATCGACTTCGCATAACAGGATGGCCGCAGCCTCTCTGGGATAACCTGCTTGCGCAAAATCTTCTGCCGCCTGAATCGCGAGGCGATCCATCATCTCCAGACCTGCAGGTATGATGCCTGCCGCGATGATTGCGCCGACCGCATCACCCGCTGTGCTCACACTGTCAAAGCCCGCCATCACCACCTGCGCCAGTTCGGGTAAAGGCAAAAGGCGTACAGTCACTTCCGTTATGATACCCAATAAGCCTTCGGACCCCGTCAACAGTGCCATTAGGTCGTAACCCGGGCTGTCTAGACCCATGCTGCCAATGGTGAGTGCCTCCCCTTCGACGGTCAACACGTTAAGGGAGAGAATATTGTGCACCGTCAATCCGTATTTTAGGCAGTGCACGCCACCGGAATTCTCCGATACGTTACCTCCGATGGTGCAGGCTATCTGCGAGGAGGGGTCTGGCGCATAGTAAAGACGGTGGCTGGCAGCGGCCTCTGAAATAGAGAGGTTGCTGACGCCTGGTTGGACGCGTGCAGTGCGGGCGAGAACATCGATGTCCAGAATTCGATCCAGTTTGCTGAGGCACAGCAATATGCCCTCTGGGTGCGGCATGGCACCGGCGGACAGGCCCGTTCCTGCGCCCCTTGCGACCACCGGGACGCAAAGCTGATGGCAAACACGTAACACCTGTTGTACCTGTTCCACGGTTTCTGGCAGCACTACCAACAACGGGAGGTCCGAATAGAGGGACAGAGCATCACATTCAAAAGGACGCTGTGATTCAGCCTCCTCGATAATGCACTCCATGCTGAGGCATTGTCGCAGACGATGTGTCAGTTCAGCGCGGACAGCAATGGCTAGTGGCTGGATAAAGAACCTCTCCCGATGGTGCAGCCTTGCGGGAAAGCCGGGTCGCTGCGTGAGTGTTTTATCCTACTTTATCTGTCCTTCTACATAAAGCAGCAAACGGTTTACTACACTATCCGTCCGCGCTGGAGTCACGCCACAAACTGTGGCATAAAAGGCGCTCAGTTAACGGAAGGAGGTTATACATGCAGGATTTTACTGGAAAGGTTGCAGTCGTCACGGGCGGGGCCAGCGGCATTGGTCGCTCACTGGTCAAAGAATTACTGGCAGCAGGCGCGAAAGTCGTCATAGGCGATGTCGAGCAGAAGGCGCTTGATCGCGTATTAGCGGAGTTTTCGGGCAGTGGTGAAGTGCTCGGTGTCGTTACCGATGTGTCCAGTTCTGATTCGTTTAATGCACTGGCTGACAAGGTGTTTGATACGTATGGTGTCTGCCATCTGTTGTTCAACAATGCTGGGGTTGCTGCGCCCTCGGCCAACGTGTGGGAAACGACGGATAACGATTGGAAATGGGTGCACGGCGTTAATGTACACGGTGTTGTTCATGGTATTCAGGCTTTTGTGCCACGTATGATTGCCTCAGGTGAAGAGGGACATGTGATCAATACCTCCTCCGGCGATGGCGGTGTCTCACCGTTGCCCTACCAGTCTGTGTATGCCTCCAGCAAGGCAGCAGTATCGTGCATTACCGAGTGCCTTGAGGCACAACTTCAAAGTGAGGGTACCAATCTTTCCGCCTCGATTTTCTATCCATCAGGTGGATTACTCGATACTGGAATCTGGACTACTGATCGTAATCGTCCCAAGGACTTGGCAAGAGAGAAACCTTATGATCCAGTGCCAACCATTCAGGATTTCAAGGTTGCCGCTGAAAAAGCAGGCTGGGACTTGGAGTTTCAGGATCTGGATGAACTGGCTCGTTACTGTCTGCAAGGTATTCGGGAGAAGCGCTTTGTCATTATGATCCGGGTTGAGGAAGCTGAGGTCACACTGCATGAACGCGCGGCACGTATTGGGCGCAGCGAGTTGCCCATCGATCAGGCAGAAATCCCCCAGTTGTAAGCTGCGTGCTGATGCCGAGGCCCGCAGAATGTGGCCTCGGCAAACTGCCTGCGAAACAACGCTTCGGTTGGCAGATTAACGCCTTAGGGGATGTAACTTTACTGGCATCGCGGTGAATCCATGCACAAAGGATGACACCGTACGTTGCTCTTCTCCCATCACTTCAACACGTTCAAAGCGCAGTAGGATTTCCTCCCACAAGATACGCAACTGTAGCTCTGCCAGTCGATTGCCCATGCAGCGATGGATGCCAAATCCGAAGGAAAGGTGACGACGTACGTCTGGGCGATCAATGATGAAGGCGTCAGGGTTTTCCATAAAGCGCTCGTCCCGATTGCCCGAGACATACCACATAATGACTTTGTCGCCTGCTTTAATATTCTGCCCACCCAGTTCCGTGTCTTCCTTGCAGATGCGACGCATATGCGCCAAAGGAGTTTGCCAGCGGATGGTCTCCGCGACCATAGAATCAATGAGCTCTGGATGTGTGACCAGTTTTTCGAATTGAAGCGGATTTTGATGCAGCGCAAGGGCGCTGGCCGTCATCGTGCTGCGCGTGGTGTCGTTGCCGCCGACAATCAGTAAGACAAGATTACCTAGATATTCCATTGGCGCCATATTGCGGGTTGCCTCGCCATGGGTCAGCATCGAAATAAGGTCATTTTTCGGTGGTGTATTGATCCGCTCATTCCACAGTTCGGTAAAGTATTCCAGACAGCCGAGCAGTTCCTGGTGGCGCTGCTCTTCCGTGTCGATGATGCCCATTCCGGGAATTGCAGTCGCCACATCTGACCAACGGGTTAGTTTGTGGCGCTCTTCAAACGGAAAATCGAACAGGGTAGCCAGCATACGTGTGGTCAGTTCTACGGAGACACGTTCCACCCAGTCGAAGGTTTTGCCAACAGGCAACTGGTCAAGCACGTCGATGGTGCGTTCACGGATGATGGGTTCGAAGTGGCGCAGATTCTCTGCTCCGGTGACCGGGCTGACGACTTTGCGCTGTTCATCATGCTTCGGGCGGTCCATGGCAATAAACATGGGCAGGGGGAACGTGTTCTCTGTGTCGCCAATAGTGATGGCCGGTTCTGAGGAGAAGGTGTCGTGCGAGGTATCCACGGTGACGATATCTGCGTAACGGGTGATCGACCAATACGGGCCGAAAAAGCTATCGGCACAATAGTGCACAGGTGCTTCGTCGCGTAAGCGCTTGAACCAAGCGTGATGCGTATCGCGAGCGAATAAAAAGGGGTTTGCGACTTGGATTTGGTCCAGCGGCAGAGCGTAGGGGTCGAGATCAGCCCTGCGTGCAGCATCAGTTAGTGGGTCTAGCGCTTCCATTGTTACAGTCTCAGTCATTTATTGTGGGCACAGTGTAGGCTATGTTCTGAATTTTGAGCCAATACATTATCTTGCAGAGGCTTCTGATGGAAGAGAGAATCACATATTCTTCGCTTATCATGAGGCGAACTTGTTACTACAGCGTCACCGCGGCCATCGTCGGACGACTGAGGTAAAGGAAAGGAAAGGAAAGGAAAGGAAAGGAAAGGAGAACGGGTATGGACAATAGTGGGTTGTGGCAGGAGGCCGCGCAGGATATCTACTGGTATAGGAAGCCGGGTATTGTGTTGGATAGTTCACGCGCCCCTTTTAATCGGTGGTTTCCAGACGGCGTGACAAATGCCTGCTATAACGCTTTGGATTTGCAGGTGGAGCAGGGTAGGGGAGAGCAGACTGCCCTGATCTACGATAGCCCGGTCACTGCGACTAAGCGCCAGTATACGTATACGCAATTGTTGGCTGAGGTCGCGCGTTTTGCCGGTGCTCTGGCCGATAGAGGCGTCGTCAAAGGAGATCGGGTACTGATCTACATGCCTATGGTACCGGAAGCCGCGATCGCGATGCTGGCGTGTGCACGCATAGGCGCTATCCATTCAGTGGTATTCGGTGGATTCGCCAGCAACGAGTTAGCACAGCGTATCGATGATGCGACACCTCTGGTCATTGTCGCGGCGAGCTGTGGGGTTGAGCCGTCTCGATTGGTGGCTTACAAGCCGCTGTTAGATCATGCGATCGAGCTGGCTCAGCATAAGCCTGAGCACTGCATTATTCTGCAGCGCCCTATGCTCAGTGCTCAAATGATTGAGGGGCGCGACCTGGACTGGCTGCAAGTGATGGACGAGGCCCAGCCGGTTGAATGTGTGCCCGTCGATGCGAATGATCCCCTCTATATCCTCTACACCTCTGGCACCACTGGCCAGCCCAAAGGCGTGGTACGTGACACTGGCGGGAGTATCGTGGCACTCAAGTGGAGTATGAAGGCCGTCTACAACGTGTCTCCCGCAGATGTGTACTGGGCCGCTTCGGATGTGGGTTGGGTGGTGGGACATTCCTATATTGTCTACGGGCCATTATTCGCGGGTTGCACTACGGTGATGTACGAGGGAAAACCGGTGGGGACACCAGATTCGGGTGCCTATTGGCGAGTGATTGAAGAGTATAAGGTCAGCGTACTATTTACTGCGCCCACTGCATTTCGAGCCATCAAAAAGGAAGATCCACAGGGCCAGCATCTGGCGAAGTATGATCTGTCGAATTTTCGAGCGCTGTTTCTCGCGGGTGAACGCTGTGATCCCCATACCTTGGGGTGGGCGCAGGAGAAGTTGCAGGTGCCGGTGATAGACCACTGGTGGCAGACTGAAACAGGCTGGCCTGTGTGTTCCAATTGCCTGGGTATTGAACAGCTACCCATCGTTGCGGGTTCGCCTGCTCGAGCCGTCCCTGGGTACGAGGTCCGGGTGTTGGGTAAGGACGGCACCGCTGTTGCAGCAGGTGATATTGGTGCATTGGTGCTCAAGACACCTTTGCCTCCCGGTACTTTCATTACACTGTGGGACGCACCAGAGCGTTTTGTGGAGGCATATTTCAAGACGTTCCCCGGGTACTACGAAACGGGGGACGCCGGATATATCGATGAAAATGGCTACGTGTTCGTGATGTCAAGAACGGACGATGTTATCAATGTTGCGGGTCATCGACTGTCAACGGGGGCGATGGAGGAAGTGCTATTCGATGATGAGGATGTCGCGGAGTGCGCGGTGATAGGCGTCGCCGACCCGATCAAAGGTCAGATACCACTGGGCCTGTTGGTGTTAAATAGTGGCGTTACCACACCACCCGAAGCGATTACTGCCCGAACCATCGCGCTGGTACGCGACAGAATTGGTCCGGTGGCGGCCTTTAAGCTCTGTATTGTCGTTGAGCGTCTGCCCAAGACCCGTTCAGGCAAACTACTTCGCGGTACGTTGCGCAAAATCGCTGACGGTGACAGCTGGAAGATGCCAGCGACGATTGACGATCCTGCTGTTTTGGATGAGATTGCTGTTGCATTGAAAAACATGGGCTACCCGCCGGATGAGACCCCTGCTACTTGAAGAGGAGGCTGGTTTAGCGGGGAGATATTAACAATTGACATCCAGACTAACGCCTAGTAGTCTATAGGCGTTAGGTTAATTTGTTACATTGGAGTAAATCGCTATGAGTCAGTGTCCGTTTGCAGAATTCCCGAATTTGATCGATCCCGAAACGTACGTTAACGGGATGCCTTACGATACTCTGGCTGAAATTCGCGCCTCCGGCCCCGTCCACTACATGGACGGTTCCTATCAGGGGGTCCCTTACTGGCTGATAACCGGTCGCGATGAAATCGATTTCATCTCCAAACACCCCAAACTGTTTTCCAGTGAGGCTCGCTCCGCACTGGCAGAGGAGTATTCAGAAGATGAAATGAATCTCATCCAGCGCAATATGACTATCAATCAGGACCCACCGAGACAGATGAAGTCGCGCAAGATTGTGCGAGCTACCTTTACCCCGGGTGCTGTTGAGTCGTATGAGCCTAGTTTTCGCCAGCATGCGCGCAACATCGTCGATGCGGTTGCCAGTCGTGGTGAGTGTGAGTTTGTGGAGGAAGTGGCGGCAGAGTTGCCGTTGCTGGCGATTCTTGAACTCTGCGGTATTCCAGCGGAAGATCGCAAGGATTTTTTCCAGTGGACCAACAAGATGATGTTCAATCAGGATCCAGAACTGTCCGCTGGCCAGGAAGAGGCCGAGGCGGCTTCCTTCAAGGTGATTGAATACGCCATGAAGTTGATGGAGCAGCACAAAACCAATCCAAAGAAAGATATTATCGGCGCTCTATTGAACGGTAATGGCAAAGACGATGGTTTGAATGACGATGAATTCGTTTGGTTTTTCCTGATGTTGATCGCAGCCGGTAATGAGTCTACACGTACGATAACGACGCAGGGCATGCGCTTATTGATGGAAAATCCCGAGCAGCTGCAATACTTGGTGGATAATCCCGATAAAATCCCTGGTGCATGTGAGGAAATGTTGCGCTACAACACCGCTTTCACTCTCATGCGTCGCCAGTGTATCGAAGATACTGAAGTCGCGGGAAAGCTCATCAAGAAGGGTGATAAGGTCATCATGCACTACCACACGGTCAATCATGATGAGACTATCTTCGGTGCCGATGCCATGCAATTTGATGTGCGACGGGCTGAGCGTATGCCGGATCTTTATAATCAGCATCGGTCGTTCGGTATTGGCCAGCACTTCTGCTTAGGCACGCACCTTGCTCGACTGGAAATGCGCGTCATGTTTGAGGAAATCATTCCCCGTCTGCGTCATCCTAAGCTGGTGGGTGACGTTGCCTACACCCGTTCCAATCTTGTGAACGGCATCAAGCGTATGCACATTACCTTCGATCCTGAGGTGAAGCCCTCAAAAGTGGCGGCGTGATCTACGGCTAACCTAGGATACCCTCAACGGTTTCGGCTTTTTTGGGGTGGGCCGCCTTTATGTGAGGCGGCGCCTTGTCAGAACCTATAAAATGCTTTACTTTCAGCTTTTTAAGGAAGATTGAGTTGAAAGCTATCGTTCACATTGGGACTGAAAAAACCGGTACTACCTCGATACAAAGGTATTTGTACCAAAATAGAGGGAAACTTAAAGGCGCTGGATTTCATTTTCTTCAAAGTGCTGGTAAAAGAAATAATCAAGCGCTTCCTGCTTATTGTCTCGATGAAAACAGACCGGATGACTATTTTCGCAACCAAGGAATTCAAACTCTTAAACAAAGGCAGGAATTCAAGAGACGATTCATAAAGGCGTTTGATAGTGAAATACGTGGTCTCCCGCAGCATGTAACCACCGTCATTATGTCCAGTGAACATTTTCACTCCAGAATCAGGACAGAGGCGGAATTAGACAATTTATCCGAGCTTCTAACACCCTATTTTGATGAGATAAAAATAGTGTGCTATCTGCGAGAGCAGGCGGCAACGTGCAAGTCATATTATTCAACGTCTCTTAAATCGGGTGGTACAGAATCCTTCTCGGAATTTCTGGAACGTTGCAGACCTGAAAATACTTATTTTAATTACCATGAAATGCTTGCCAATTGGGAAAGAGGCTTCGGATTTGAGTCTTTGGACGTCTCCCTTTTTCTTCAAGAGCGATTCTTAAATGGGGATTTACTTGATGACTTCACAGCAAAGATAGATGCCGCTCTGGTAGGTGAGCTGGATAAGCCTCGTGCAGTTGAAAACGAGTCTTTGACGCCATTTGGGCAAGCCCTTGCAAGAGCCGTTAATATAATATTTCCGCGCAGCACAGTGATGCCTGATGCAGATGTCATGAGGGACCGGTGCAAAAAAATTATCACGCAGAGATTATCGGGCAGCGGTCAGCTGCCCAGCGTTGAGGTGCAAACGTCAATCTTCGATAGCTTCATTGAATCTAACGCCCTCGTGCAGAGGAAATTTTTCCCCACAGTGCATTCGTTGTTTGCGCGGCCCGACGAATTGGTTTTGCGGGAAGCTGTTATAGACGGGGTTGACTTCGATACCTTGATCGCAGTTCTAAATTTGATAGCGAAAGATGCAAAGGATCAATTTTCAGCGGGAGATTATGCGCGGATATGTACAATTTTCTTTTCCTCCATTAATGAAATAACGAACCTAGTAAGCAATGAAGATGATAAAAACAAGGGGTCAGGCCGGACGATTTTTTCTGAAAAAGAAGCCTTTATTCTTAGAGATCTAGCGTTACGAGCCGAGCGGAGAGACGTGAGACTGGCGCTCACACTAATGAAGCTGGCTAATCGTATTGGGTCAGATGTCCCTGGCATCACTGAAAAGTTGAGCGAATATAGGGAGCGAGTCGCTAGCCCACGGAAGCCGCAATTTATGTTTATGTACCGTCGGGGTGATGAGCCGCTAGGTTTAGATGCCAAGGAACTTAGTGACAAGGTAAGCGCATGGCTGGCGACATTACCCGTTCCATTTGGCGCTTTTGTGACAGAGATAGTAGGTGCAGAAACTTTAGGCTCACGGGGCGCGTTAGATGATGGAAATTTAGTGCGGCCGCATGGCTACAGTGTGATTGAGGCTGACTCGCTTGCCGAGGCTTATGCAATTGCGCAGCAATCTCCGCTGCTGGCTTTCTGGGGTAGCATTGAGGTTTTTCAGTTGAAATCGTTCGCTGGGTAAATGATTGTTAGACGGCGAGAGCCTGAGTAAAATTTTTCGACGCTTTTGAATAAGGCTCACTATGGCACAAGGGTTTTGAACGGCATGTCTAGCCTAACGAAGACAAAAATACGCTATTTTCAAGATAGATGTATCAACGCTTATAAGATGCTCAGAACCGGAAGGTTCAGGCTGATGTGGAACAGTGTCTGGGTTGAAGTCGATAAACGCGTTACAAATATTCGAGCTAAGATGTTTTCGACTATTAGCGGCGATTCATTTTTTGTGCAGCTCGATAAGCGAAAGGTTTTTCCTGTCAGTTACAGGCCAACAACGTCGACGACAGCGTCCTCGGCTAAGTTGCAGGTCGATGTAATAGTGTTAGCAAGCGAGCTGAAAAGCATACGGTCAACGTTCGTTTTCCCGGAGCAGAAGGATTTAAAATGAGCTTCCCTAGGGTCACTATTTTGACGGTCACGTTTAATGCGATGGATTTTCTCGAGGGTTTTTTTAATTCTATAGGCGCGTCAAATCAGCATGGTCTCGACGTCGAAATACTCATGGTAGATAACGGCTCGAATGATGGCTCAGTTAATTGGGTTCGAGAGCACTGTAGGCAGGTCAGAATACTCGAGAACGACGAGAACAATTATGCCCGAGCATTAAATTTGGGGATCGCTAGTTCTCAAGGAGATTATGTCGTTATAGCAAACAATGATGCAACAGTGGATTCTGAGTGGTTGCAGGGTTTTTTTGACATTTTTCGAACGGATGAAAATATCGGTGCTGTTCAGAGTAAGATACTTTTTTCAGAAAATAAAAAAATTAATAGTGTGGGTGTTGAAGAAATTGGGCAATTTTACTTCAGGGACATCGGTTTTGAAGGTGAGGATTCACCCCGGTACGCGAATGCGGCTGAACGCGAGTATGTCTCTGGTGGTTCCGTCATGTTTCGTCGGCAGTGCTTGGAGGATGTTGGCGACTGGGACGAAGACTTCATTATGTTTGTGGAGGATATGGATTACAGTATTCGTTGCCGAAAAGCAGGATGGAAGCTTTGGTATTCCCCGAGCAGTATCCTGTTCCACCAGTACCATGGCAGTTCTTCGGAAAAATTGTGTGATTTCTTTTGCACCCGAAATCGCTTTCTTTTTGTAGCCAAACATTTCCCTCTCGAGTTGCCTAGTTGTATAGAGACATCTCATTGCTATGAGGCGGGACAGTATGACCTCTTATATCGTTCTCTTTTGCACAGCATGCGAAAAATGTGTACTTACCATGACACAGACACAGACACAGTCACCATGGTACTGCGTGCACTCAAGGAGTGTCTTCCCGGCTATATCGGCGCTTGCAGTGCTTATACCTTTTTCTCGCAGTTGGAAGTCATTTTAGGACTGCGTAAAATACGTGTTGGAATTTATGACCATGCAGGCCATTTTGCGGGTGGAGGGCAGCGGTATGTCGCTGAGATGGCCGCTATTCTGCAGGATCGCTACGATGTCACCTACATTTTTAATAATGATGTGCAGTTGAGTGATTTCAAGGACTGGTTTGATATTGACCTTACGCCTAGTGCCATGAAAATTATCAAGATCCCTTTTTTCGAAGAGAGAGGCTGTTACACGCCGAATGAGTCCATGGTGGTCAATGAAGCTGAAAATCCTTTTGACATAATCAGTTGGGAGAGTTTGAACTACGATATTTTTATTAATGCGAACATGTTGGGGAAAGTCAATCCGCTTTCGGCGGTGTCTCTTTTTGTCTGTCACTTTCCTGATCAGGAAAAGGAAAATTTCTTTCAGGTCGATAGGTATGACCATTTGATTGTGAATAGTGATTATACTGGCGGCTGGGTGAAAAAGCGCTGGCAATTAAATCCTAGCGATAAACTCTATCCACCAGTGAACATGTACAACCCAGACAGTGGGCCTGATGAAAAAAATAATATTATTCTCTCGGTTTCTCGCTTTGAAGTAAGTGGCAGTAAAAAGCAGATTGAGTTGGTGCGGGCATTCAGTGAGATGTGTGTCGATTATCCGGTTCAGACGCGTGGCTGGAAGTTGGTGTTGGTCGGAGGGAGCACCCCTGACAACATGTATCTCGAATCCCTTAAAGAAGCGATAGCGGAAGCGCAGTGTCCTATTGAGCTTGTTGTTAATGCCGCTGTCTGTGACATTAAGGAATGGTATCGCGTGGCAGCGGTGTTCTGGCACGCGTGTGGATTGGACGAGATTCAGCCAGAGCTCGTTGAGCATTTTGGTATGACAACGGTTGAGGCCATGCAAAACTACTGTGTTCCCGTTGTCATTGATGGCGGTGGACAGAAGGAGATTGTTGAACATGAGTATTCTGGCTATAGGTTTTCGAGTCTGGATGATTTAAAGATGTACAGTCTTACACTTATTGGGGACGAAGGCCGGCGCAAAATGATGGCTGAATGTGCCTTTGAGCGCAGCCATTTGTTTAGTAAGGACGTATTTAAGATTAAGTTCGAGAAGCTCTTGGCTCAGGTAGAGCTGGAGCTGTCGGGGAAAGACTCCCTCCCGGGCGCGGCCACTAACACGTGATATATGGTGGCTAAGACTGCTCTTTAGGTAGTGATTATCAACCGCAGAGCCTGCAGTTGTAGATTGGCGTGTTTAATGTGAGTGGCACACTCTTCCATCCGGTAGGTGAGGTCGTCCAGCTCGTCCTGGCGAATGGACGGATTCACTATTCGCAAGCTGGTGAGCCGGTCTAATTCTGCACCCAAGTCGATGCGCATTGTTCTCTCCGCATCAATCAGTATTTCCTCTAGTTTTTTCTCGGCTTGTGCTGACGCCAGCGACATTTTGGCTTCCACTTCCGCATGTACCTGTTTGATGATGGCCAGACCGGTGGCTTTTTTAACTTTCTCGATGAGTTGATTGAGACGTTCATGCGGCACCAAGTCTGAGAGATCCTTTCCTCGCGCGTCGACGAGCAGGCGCATAGGATTAAGGGGTAAAAACCGCTCAAGTTGAAGGGTTCTAGGGGCAACACAATTAACGGTATAGAGCAGTTCCAACAGCATGGTGCCAGGTGCCACACCTTTGAGTTTAATGGTGCCGAGTGCGGCATTGCCTATTTCAGTTGATTGCACTATGTCCATTGCCCCGAGGATCATGGGATGCTCCCACGTGAGGAATTCCAGATCCTCTCGCATAAGAGCCTTTTCGCGGTTGAAGGTAATAGTGGTGCCGTCTTCCCTGAGGCCCGGAAAATGACCGATTAGCATGTTTTCAGACGGCCGTAATATCAGTGTTTGTTCAGAGTGAAACTCCTGCTCGACTCCGAAGGTTTCACACAGCGCTTCGAGATAGGGCTCTAGCGTATTATTGGCTTCGATAGCCACAATTTCATCAATTAGAGCGTTGGCGATAACGGGCTTGCAGGAGTTGCGTTCCAGTAACTTATCGCGTCCGTCGCGCAATTCCTGTCGTGTCTTTGCAGTGAAAACTGCACTGTCTGTCAGTAGGGTATCAAAAGTCTCAGTACACTGTTCTAATTCTGATAAAAGGCGGTCCTGAAACATTTCAAAAATCATATACCCCGCAGAGCAGCTATCGCGGAACACGTTGAGACCTTGGTCATACCATTCGAATAATGACTGCTGGGCAGTTTGCGCGAGGTACGGCACGTGAATGTCTATGTCGCACTGTTGTCCGATACGGTCGAGGCGCCCAATGCGTTGTTCGAGCAGGTCTGGGTTCATCGGTAGATCGAATAATATGAGATGGTGAGAAAACTGGAAGTTGCGTCCTTCGCTCCCAATCTCTGAGCAGACAAGCGTCTGCGCACCGTTTACCTCATCTGCGAAATAGGCCGCGGCACGATCCCGTTCAATGATCGACAGCCCCTCATAAAAGGCCGAAGACCGGATGCCGGCACGCAGATGCAAATGATGTTCTAGCGCAACTGCAGTTGAAGCGTGCCCACAGATGACCAGAACTTTGGCAGGGCGGAGCTGTTTAAGCTTTTTCTCCAGCCAGGTTACTCGTGGGTCGAATGCAAGCCAGCTGTCGTCGAGGTAGGGTGTTTCTGGATAAAGCCGTTCCTTGAGGTCGAGCTGTGCGTGTATGTACTCCTCCGGCGCCTCCAGTGGGTATTGGTGCAGTATCCGTTGTGGGAAACCTGCAACGGCAGCGCGAGTATTTCTGAACAAGACCCGTCCCGTGCCGTGTCGATCTAGTATTTGTTCGATGATGCTAGCGGCAGGTGCCCCGGCGTCCAGCCCCGAGGGCAGATCATCAACGACTTTGCCCGCTTCTAGCGCGTCGGCTAGCTCACTCCATTTGCGGTACTGTTGTTCCTCATCCTTGAATTTCTGTAAGTCATGAAAGCGCGAAGGATCCAGCAAACGAAGACGCGCAAAATGGCTGGCCTGTCCAGTTTGCTCAGGTGTAGCAGTGAGTAATAATAGCCCTTTCGTTTGTTGTGCTAGGGCTTCAACAAATGCGTAGTCATCGTTTGGAGTGTCTTGTGCCCAGCGCAGATGATGGGCTTCATCAATGACTATCAGGTCCCATTGTGAAGCCAGCGCCTCGGTTCGCAATGCGGGTTGGGAGACAAAAATCTCGAGGTTGCTGAGCACTAATTGTTCTGTCTCGAAGGGATTACCTTCGGTGATTTCAGCTAGACGCTCGGCATCGAAAAGAGAAAAATGCAAATTGAAGCGACGTAGCATTTCTACTAGCCACTGGTGCAACAGACTGGGTGGCACCAATACGAGTATTCTGGAGGCGCGCCCCGTCAGCATCTGCTGCTGGATAATCATTCCTGCCTCAATCGTTTTTCCAAGGCCTACTTCGTCCGCCAGCAGCACACGTGGGGCGTGCCTTTGACCTACTTCATTAGCGATATAAAGTTGGTGCGGCAAAAGGTTTGTACGTGAGCCCATCAGGCCTCGCACAGCCGAGCGCTGTAGCTTGTCCATATGTATAAAGGTTGCGAAGCGCAACGCAAATTCACTGTGCTTGTCGAAATGCCCATTGAGTAAACGCTGCTGTGGCGTGGTCAACTGGATAAATGCGTCAAGCTCCAGTTCAGATACTGTCAACTTCTGCTCGTGGTGATCCGTGCCGATATAGACCAATAGCCCGTGGTGCTCCGTGACTTCGGTTACCATCACTTCGACCTGATCAACCGTAGAGATATGGTCTCCCACCTTAAAGCGCAGTCGTGTGAGGGGGGCATTTTCGATGGCGTAGGTGCGTTCCTCTTCCACGGCGGGAAAGGCGAGGGTAACGCGACGCCCTTCGATGTCTACAATGATACCAAGCCCTAATTGGGCGTCAGCATGACTTACCCAGCGTTGTCCAATAATGTAGTCCATCAAAGAGATTTGCCTGTGATATTGCAAAGAGGGCCATTTTAAACGGGTAGTAGTTTATCACTGAAAGCGCGCATAAGCTTGGGTCTAGTGTGCCGAAATTTAACCTGGTGCTGCAGGTGTTGTTGCTTGTGTTTCCTTGATGCCAGAGAAGAAGACATCCAGACTATTGCGGTAGGCTTGTTGCAATAAGACTTCAACATCGACTTCCTTGATGGCGGCGAGGGTTTCAGCAATAAAAGGTAGATAATAGGGCGCGTTAGGTCTGCCACGATAGGGAACAGGGGTTAGATACGGAGCATCCGTTTCCAGTAATAGCTGAGTCATAGGCGTGGCGGCGACAACTTGCCGCACGTTATCTGCGCTCTTGAAGGTAGTGATGCCGTTAAAACCCAGCATAAAACCCTCTGCGAGACAGAACTCTGCCAGTGCCAGAGAGGAGGTAAAGCTGTGTATCACACCCTTGCGATTAAGGGACGTACTGCAATTTTTTAGTATGTCGCGCGTATCATCGTCGGCTTCTCGAGTATGGATGACGACAGGCAGGTCAAGTTCTATAGCAGTCTGCAGTTGCTGCTCAAAAACTGAACGCTGCACCGCGCGGTCTGCGTGGTCGTAATAATAGTCTAGGCCGATTTCGCCCACCGCAAGTATTTTGGCATGCCCTGCGTTTCTTCGGATGATGGCATCAACCTCAGGAGTGTAGGACTCGGCCTCGTGTGGATGGATCCCCTGGGTGCCCCATATGTTGGCGGAAGACGTGGCGAGCTTCATGACACTCTCTAGATTGCCCGCTGAGACAGCGATAGTGATAATCCGCTCGATACCGACCTGGCGCGATTTTGCAAGGGTTATTTCCAGATCCGCCTGATCCAGATAGTCCAGGTGGCAATGGGTTTCTATGATCGGTGTTTTAAAGTGCGGGATGTCGCGCCGCTTTTTCTTGCTCATGGCTGGGAACTGCCTGATGTTGCAGTTTTACGTGCTACAACTAGTGCGGCTGGGCGAACGTTAACGGTTATCAGGCTGAATATACCTCTATTGAAGTTTAAATTTTGCTCTGTCTGCGCGCGTCGATTGGCTTTCGTTTAGATTGCACTGGTCTAGGATTTTAATTTTCTGGGCGCACGTTTTTTCACCGCAACGCTCGCTTTGTTCTTGGGTGTCGCTGTCCCGCGCACTTTTGTCGTTGCGTTAACGGGGTTCTTAGGCTTCGTTACTCTTTTTACCAAAGGATCTACCGAGGCGCCCGTTTTAGAGCGCAACTTGGGCGCTACTGTACCGATTGGCCTGATGGGGGCTTGTGCTCGCTTGGGTGATTGGATTTTGGCCTTGGCTGCAATCGCTGCAGTTTTACGCTGCGCGGGCCCCAGTTTGGTCGCAGCGGCATAGAGCTCTTCATAGGCGGCCACCAAGCAGTCGTGATAGAACTCGGGATCAGGCATGATGTCCCTGTCCGCCAGAACGGACAACGTGAGTTTGCCAGAGTAGCTGAATACGAGATGAAAAATCCCCATGCCAGGGGTCAGTACACCGAGTCCATAGTAGTCCACCATTTTGGCGCCCGCACAATACAGCGGGAAGTTGGGGCCTGCGACGTTGGAAATACAGGTCGAGATATTTACTGGAATGTGTTTAGACAGTTGGTTGCGCGACCAGAAGCTGGCTACCGATTTCGAGATGACGGGAGCAAGCACGCCTGCTAACATCAGGGCATCTACCATGGGGCTTGCTTCGCCGCTGACCTTCGCTTCTTCAGTCGACCCTTTAATAGCAGTAATTCGCTCGAGCGGATCAGCGATATCGGTGTGTAGCGAGGAGAATACCGAGCCGACCTGATTGTTTTCGTCGGTGGTTCCGCGTCGGGTACGCATGTTCAAGGGCATAGCCGTTGCGAGAGATCCCTCTTTCGGTGCCTCGCCTTTGGACGCCAGATAGCGCTGCAGAGCCCCGCCAATCACGCCAAGAGCGACGTCGTTTATTGTAGCATCGACAGCATTTTTGATATCCTTGAAGCCTTCCAGCGGAAATTCTGCTGCGTCAAACACGCGGTGTGGACCAACAGATTTGTTGAGAATGGTTTTCGGTGCTGAGATGTCAGGGGGAGGGACTTCTTTGCGCGCAATATCGATGGCATATTGAGTCAGTTCTTTAGCACTCCTGAGAGTGCCAGTGAACAGTTGTACTGTGTTTTTCGCACTATTGAGGGTCGCTTTGGTCATTAGTTCTGCAACTGAAGGCGCAGTGTCTACCAAACGCGGTTCAGTCTCCCAGCTGTGTTTTTGCTCAGGGTTCGGCACCAGATCGTGCAAGGCTGTCAGAAAGGACGAACCGCCGGCGCCGTCGACCATGGAATGGTGCATTTTGGTGTAGACAGCGAAACAGCCTTTGGGAAGATTGGGGATGTTGTCCAGCCCTTCGATAATATAGGCTTCCCACAGTGGCCGGGACATATCCAGCGGACGAGAGTGGAGGCGGGCGGTCTGAATGCATAACTGTCGCCAGTCGCCAGGTTGTGGCAGGGCAATATGTCGCAGATGAAATTCTACGTCAAAGTTAGCGTCTTTTATCCAGTAGGGCCTGTCCAGACCACCAGGAACTTCTACTAATCGCGTTCGAAATAACGGCAGATCTCCGAGGCGGCGCTCAAAGCTGGCAATGACGTCTTTAAAACGAACGAACCCCCCGGGGGCCGTTGACGGATCATAAATTCCCATGCCGCCGACATGTTGAGGGGTATTGGTTTGCTCCAGATTGACGAAGGCAGAGTCGAGTATTCCTAGTTGTTTCATAATCTCTCAAGGGGCCATTTGGGGCGTACATCTATTTCGCCTGAAGATAGTTGAATGTGACGAATTGTCCGTTGGATACCATTCCTAACAGGCAGCTCTCCAAGGACTTATCACCTAGCGCATATCACGCAAAGATCGCATGCTAATCGATAAAAGTATAACACGGGCCGTTTATATCATTGATGCCCATTTCAGACCACAATGGGCAGCCAAAAACTGCTCAACAAGACAACTATTTCGCATAAAATCCTGTCCAGACGGATATTTGAGCCGCACGTGTAAGTCCACAACCCTATGCGTTCTGTAATACCATCAGTGCGCCGTGCGCCGCGATTGGCTTGAGAGTCTTCCATTCAATGATCTCAGCAGAGAAGCGATTTTCACAACGCTGTGCCATGTCAAAGAAGGTCGAGCGTTTCGGATCAGCGATCACGATGTGTTTTACGCCGGCCTTGACTGCGCGGTTGACCATATTGAAAACGGGGTCCACTAGTTCATCCCAGAAACAGATGTCTGCAGCGATAAGCATGTCGAATTGAGACAGTTGTTTGGTGGTTAATTTTTCAAAGGTAGACACAAGGGGTGTAGTGGAGACCCCGTTCAGACCAGCGGATGCTTTCAGATAGGGAAATACGTCGGGGTCCGCATCAGCTGAAGTAACCTGAGACCCAAGGGTCTTGGCGCACCAGATGCCAGAAATTCCCCAGCCGCAGCCGACGTCGATGACGCTGTTGCAGTGCTCCGGTCGATTTTTGCCCAAGTAATCTATGAGCAGGCGACTGGATTTCCAAAGTTTATTCCCGTGTATGGAGGGTTTAACGCCCTCGCGTCTAACCTGTCTCATTAGCGGGTGAGAACTAGTGGGCATCGTAACGCCGCGAAAGCGGTGTGCTGTTGTTGGTTTACTCTTGTTCAACGTAATTCCTTTTTTGTTACGAGGCTAATCTAGGTAGCAGAGGTTCAAGCAACTTCTTGCAGCGTGCGAGAATAAAAGTATTGTTCGCTGCGGTCCACAACATTTGCCGCTAAAGCAGAAGACTTGTTGGTCACTGTGCTAAAAGCTCAATGGTGTGCCGTTGCCTGTCATGCCGCTGTTAGCTGTTCTTGCTGGGTTAGATGGCGACACTGGATCAGGTTGGCCCACTGGGATACGATGATCGTGCGGATGTTCAGATAGGGGTTCACGGGCCATAGGAGGAATTATGCATGGTAGTGGTCAGGGAGCGGGTTGAGCTTTTAGAGAAGAACAAGCCGAAGCAGGAAAGGGCCAAGCGCACGTACGAAGCAATTCTTACGGCAGCTGCAGAGCTACTGGTTGAGGTTGGGGTGGAGCGTATCTCGACGAATATTGTCGCCGAAAGAGCCGGCATCACCGTGCCTGCTCTTTATCGTTACTTTCCGAATAAATACGCTGTTCTGAATGCGCTGAGTGCGGCATGTATGGATAAACAAAATGCAGTTTTCCAGCAGTGGTTTGACCAACATTTAGAGCAGGCTGCCCCGCAGCTGTTAGCGGACGATATTTATGGCCTGCTCAAGGGCACCTACGATGTCACCCAGGAGCAGGCAGGCGGCTTGGAGGTGATGCAGGCTTTGCGGGCAGTCGAGCCATTGCGTGACGTGCGACTTGCCTCGCGCAGATTAGTCGCTAGCCAGTTCGCGACGATTGCTGCGGCGTTTCTAGGTCGGCCAGCGGACGGGCTGGTTATGACACAGGCACGGCTGACGATAGAGTCGAGTTACGCTATCGTAGAGATGGCAATGGAGGGCCAGTCACTCTGGGCTGACAGCATACTGCGCGAGGGCGCACGAATGATTCAGCTGTATTGGCAAGGCATTCTGCGCTCTGACTGAGCGTTCAGGTCAGTCCTCTCCCAGCACATCCTCGGCCTGAGGACCCTTGTCGCTGTCGGTGACAACAAAACTCACGGTTTGGCCATCACGCAGGCCGCGGCGGCCCTCACCGCGGATAGAGCGAAAGTGTACAAAAATTTCCTCACCGTCGTCCTTAGTAATAAAGCCAAAGCCCTTGGAGACGTTAAACCACTTTACCGTTCCACGGTCGCGCGATGTGTCGGAGGTGGATTGTGGCTGGTTAGCATTGTCTGAATCTGAGCCAGAATGAGTCACGTTATCGCGAACAAGGAGCGCGGTTGCAGTTGTGGCAACAAAAAACGCGACCAACATTTGCGGGAACTGTTCAGGGTCAAATGGCTGGCCTGTAAGAACTAGCGTGAATAGCGTGCAAGCTATGACAGCGATAACGAGACTGATAATAAGTTTTGTAATGAGACTCATCGGTTTCCTCCCAATGATTAACCGTGTCAGGATTGCACGGTATTAATGGCGCTGGGCATTCTAACATCAATGGCGCTGATGGGAATGCCTCATGGAAAATAAGTAGTATTAGAGTTGCGCTGGATTGGCTTTAGCACCAACTTGGAATAACGCAAGGCGCTAATGCCCTGCCCACCCAAACGGCAGCACTCATGGCATGGCTAAGCATACGCGTTCTTCAGAGTTTCAAGACATCTTCAGCTTGCAGGCCTTTGGGGCCTTCGGTGAGCGTAAATTCCACTGCTTGGCCTTCATTGAGAGTGCGAAACCCTTCACCCTGTATCGACCTGAAGTGCACAAAAACGTCCTCTTCGCTGTCCTGCCTGGTCACGAAGCCGAACCCCTTGGCGTTATTGAACCACTTGACCGTGCCACATATTCGATCACTCATTCTGCTTTCCTCGGTTTTGAATTTTATTTTATTATGTTTGGCGTCCGTTGAATAAGCCTTTTGAAAGCCAAAAGTCTCTACAGCACAATGTTCAGATGCCTCGTATACGTTGTAATTGCTCCCGCAAGGTTTCCAGCGCCTGCCGCTGCGTGTGCATTTTATCCTTTTCTTTAGCCACGACAGCTGCCGGTGCTTTGTCGACAAACGCTGCATTACCCAATTTACCTTGCAGACGTGTTTGATCGCTTTCGAGTTTGCCAATCTCGCGATTTAGACGGTTGATTTCTGCATCCTTATCAATGAGCCCCGCCATCGGCACCAATATTTCTAATTCGCCCGCCAGTGCCGTCGCGGCCAGTGGAACAGCATCATCTGCTGCCAGCCAGTCGATATGAGAAATCTTAGCGAGCTTTCTTAGATATTGCGAATTTTTGGAAAGCCTGAGACGGTCATTTTCATCGCCCTTGCGCAGCAGTACTGAGAGCTCTTTTCCCGGAGGAATATTCATTTCGCCACGAATATTTCGGACGCCCTCGATAACCACTTTGAGCCACTCAATATCTTCATTGGCACGAAGGTCTTTGTCGTGTTCATTGGGTTGGGGGTAGGGCTGTAACATTATGGTAGGCCCTGATTTCCCTGCTAAAGGCCCGACCGACTGCCAGATTTCCTCTGTAATGAACGGCATCATGGGGTGTAGAAGCCGCAGCCATATCTCCAGCACACGAATCAGAGTTTGACGCGTGCCGCGCTTTGCTTCAGGCGAAGCGTCATCGTCCCAGAGAACAGATTTTGACAGCTCCAGATACCAGTCACAGTATTCGTTCCAGATGAACTCGTACAATGCCTGTGAGGCCATATCGAAACGGTAGTTGGCGACAGCGCGTGTTACCTCTGCAGTTGTTTCCTGAAGTTTACTTATAATCCATCGATCGGCCAGGCTCAATTCCACCGTGGAATCATTCTGCGTGCCACAATCCTCGTTCTCACAGTTCATCAGCACATAACGTGCAGCATTCCAGATTTTGTTGCAAAAATTCCTATAGCCCTCGATGCGACCAATGTCGAATTTAATATCACGGCCCGTCGAGGCCAGCGAGTAATAAGTGAAGCGCAGTGCGTCGGTGCCATAAGATTCGATGCCGTCAGGGAATTGCCGACGTGTGGATTTTTCAATCTTAGTCGCAAGCTGGGGCTGCATCATGCCGCTGGTGCGCTTGAGGATTAGTTGCTCGAGTTCGATGCCGTCAATGAGATCGATGGGATCGATAACATTGCCCTTCGATTTGGACATCTTCTGGCCGTCGCTATCGCGCACTAAACCGTGTATATAGACGGTATGAAATGGCACTTCCTGGCGCAGGTGTAAGGTCATCATGATCATTCGAGCGACCCAGAAGAAGATAATATCAAAGCCGGTTACCAGCACGGAACTCGGATGAAAGGTGGCGAGTTCCTCTGTTTCGTCTGGCCATCCTAAGGTTGAAAAGGTCCACAGCGCGGAAGAGAACCATGTGTCGAGAACATCCTCATCCTGACGCAGTATTGTCTCGTCGCCCAGCGTGTTTTCCTTTCGAACAGCCTCTTCGTTCTCTCCGACATAGAAGTTACCGTCGGCGTCATACCAGGCAGGAATGCGGTGTCCCCACCACAATTGCCGACTGATACACCAGTCCTGGATGTCCCGCATCCAAGCGAAGTAGGTATTTTCCCATTGTTTGGGTACGAACTGAATGTCTCCATTTTCCACGGCCGCGATGGCGGGTTTGGCCATCTTTTTGGCGTCGACATACCACTGATCTGTCAGATAGGGCTCGATGACGACACCGGAGCGGTCTCCACGTGGCACGCTTAACGTGTGGTCTACGACTTTGTCGAGCAATCCCAAGGCGTCCATATCGGCGACCACGCGTTGGCGTGCCTCGAGTCGGTCAAGGCCGCGATAGGGTTTTGGGGCAGTGTCATTGATCGCCGCATCATTGTTTAAGATGTTTATTATAGGTAGCCCATGGCGCCGGCCCATCTCGTAGTCGTTGAAATCATGGGCCGGGGTAATTTTGACACAACCGGTGCCAAATTCGCGGTCTACATAATCATCGGCGATTATCGGTATTTCGCGATCGCACAGCGGCAGTATAACGTTGCGTCCAATCAGATCCGCGTAGCGCTCGTCTTCCGGGTGAACCGCTACTGCGCAGTCGCCCAGCATGGTCTCTGGGCGAGTGGTGGCGACTGTGAGATGACCCTGACCGCCAGCCAGTGGATAGTTGAAGTGCCACATGTGGCCCTGCTCCTCTTCGGAGATGACCTCAAGGTCGGAGATAGCGGTATGAAGCGCTGGATCCCAGTTAACCAGCCTCTGGCCACGGTAAATGAGGCCCTCCCGGTAAAGCCGGATAAACACCTCCTGCACCGCTGCAGAGAGTCCCGGGTCCATAGTGAAGCGCTCGCGAGACCAGTCTAGGGAAGCCCCAAGGCGTCGCATCTGTTGGGTAATAGCGCCGCCCGATTGTTCTTTCCACTCCCAGATTTTTTCAACAAATTTTTCGCGTCCCAGATCATGACGGTTGATTCCCTGTGCTTCTAGCTGACGCTCAACCACCATTTGCGTGGCAATACCGGCGTGATCGGTGCCGGCCTGCCAGAGTGTGTTGTAGCCAGACATGCGGTGGTAGCGAATAAGCGCGTCCATGATGGCTTCCTGGAAGCCGTGTCCCATGTGAAGGCTGCCAGTCACGTTGGGTGGCGGGATCATAATGCTATAGGCCTGTTCGCCACCTTGGGGGGCGAAATACCCCTCATCTTCCCACTCCTGATACCAGCGAGTTTCAATGTTGGCGGGTTGGAATGTTTTATCCATAACTTAGTGAATCCGAAAGAGGGTGGGTCATTAAGCCGGCCGAAGTCTTTGGCCAGCGTAGCGAGCAATTATACGGCAGTCGTCCGCTGATCGGAATCACGGTATCGCTAAGCGGTCTGGCACGATGCAACTAAAGATCGTGCTTTTCCAACTGATAACCGCGTTCCTTGTAGAATGTCCAGGATTTTCGCAGCGCCGCGAGGCTGTCGGGTTCCTGTGTGACGACCTCGGCGACACGCGCAAATCGGCTGAAGAAGGATGGGATCTCCAGCTGCAGATTAATCAAAAGGTCGTTGTGATTGTCTGGCTCTTGCCCCCAGCCTATGGCAATACTTTCGGAGTGCTCCTGTCCGTGCAGCCCGTGGGGAAGAAAACTGGCAGGTCGAAAGCTCCACAAAAGTTCATTGAGTTCAGTCGCCTGTGCCTCGTCGGTCGCGTGTATGAAGATGCGATGTCCACGCTGAAAGGCTTTGTCAGCTAAACGTGCAGCAACCCGCAATCGTTGACCTGAATCAGAAGTCTGCACCACGTAAAAGCCTACCAGCGTCATTATTATTGGCCTGCACGGTCCAAAAGATAACGGGTTAGAAGCGCCACGGGGCGTCCGGTCGCTCCCTTTGGCGCGCTATTCCAGGCCGATCCCGCGATATCAAGATGGGCCCAGTTGTAGTCGCGTGCGAAGCACGATAAAAAGCATGCAGCGGTGATAGAGCCGCCACCGGGGCCGCCGATATTGGCCAAATCCGCAAAGTTGCTTTTGATCTGGGCCTGATAGTCATCCCACAATGGCATGCGCCAGGCGCGGTCGTGCGAATCGGTGCCCGCGGCGAGTAATTGTTCAGCCAAGGTATCTTCGTTGGCAAAGAGTCCAGTGGCATGGGAGCCCAGGGCCACTACACATGCGCCTGTGAGAGTCGCTATGTCGATGACCGCTGCAGGCTTGAATCGCGCCGCGTAGGTCAGGGCATCGCACAGAACCAACCGTCCTTCAGCATCTGTATTGAGTACCTCGATTGTTTTACCCGACATGCTGGTTACAATATCGCCAGGCTTGGTCGCTTTTCCGTCCGGCATGTTCTCGGCAGCCGCCACAATGCCTACAACGTTTAGCGGTAACGCCAATTCAACAATAGCGCGCATAGTACCGAATACACTAGCTGCACCGCCCATATCAAACTTCATTTCGTCCATTTTAGCACCGGGTTTAAGGGAAATGCCGCCGCTATCGAAAGTGACCCCTTTACCAATCAGCACCTGGGGCTTGTCTGCTGTTTTACCTCCCTTATAGTTCATGACGATGAGCTTGGCAGATTGTTCACTGCCGGCTGAAACTGACAGTAGAGCGCCCATGCCCAGCGCTCGCATTTGCTTCTCCTCCACTATGCTGACAGTCAACTTGGCACTGTTGCGTGCCAATTTTCGGGCTTGTCGTGCCAAATAAGAGGGCGTGCAGATATTGCCCGGTAAATTGGCGAGGTTGGCGGCTTCATTGATGCCCAGACCGATTGCGTTACCCTCGCGTAGGGCGCTAGCAGCGAGTCGTGATGGAATGGCACCCTTGGTATTAATGACCAAGCGGGTTAGCTTCATTGCGGCCCTTGGTTTGGAAACGGTTTCGGTATAGCGATACGACGCAGCAATGAGATGTCGGGCTAGGTAGGTCAGCATCCATTTGGCTTCGTTTTCTTTCAGTCCTAGTCCTGCCAGGTGCAACATGGCCTCACTGGCCTGTTTGTTTAAAAGTGCGTGATAGACGGTTCGGCTGAATTTTCTGACGCCTTCTCGATCAAACGTCTTTGCGTCTCCGCACCCAATCAGCAGTATACGTTTGGCGGCATTGGTGCCGGGCAGCATGAGGCTCTCACCCGACTTAGCACTAAAGTCGCCGAGCGCAAGCGCCGCTTTTATGGCGCCAGACGAGGCTTTATCGAGTTTTAATGCCGCGCCTGCCAATTTTGTATCTTGGAACAGTGGCAAAATGGCACATTGACTGGCGGCAGTGGCTGCATCGGTCACGTCTCTTGCGATGAACGTCATAGCGGTCATAGATATCTTCCTCAGTGAAGTTAAAGCGCCCTAGTGTATGCTGGCCGGCGGCCAAACTGAACTGAAAAAACACGGGAGCGCAAAAGTGTCAGGGCTTTATGTGTCTTCCGGCTTTTCCCGATTGGGTAGCAGGATCAATTCGGTGCCGGAAATATAGTCATGCCAATAGCGGTGATTTCGATCCACCAGACACCACAGATAACCAAGTCCCAGACAGGCTGCAGACAGGAATGCTCCCAGGCAGCGAAGTATAGATTTGCCTATTGTGGGAGGGCCGCCTTGGAAATCAACTAGCTTTATGCGCCACGTCTGCATGCCGAGGGTTTGCCCGCTTTTAACCCAAAAGATACTGAAGAAAAGCACGATGCTCAGCGTCGTCAGAAGCTGAGCCAGGTGGGCATTGAGGACTTGCTGTTCTCCGTCTGTCGCCGTAACCACAGCACCCAGTGCCAGTCCATTGACTACAGCTACCAGAGCTAACACCAAGAGCGCGTCATAGAGCATTGCCGTCAGGCGTCTTAGCAGCGAAGGACTATGGGATCGATTAGGTTCTGTCATGCACTGGAGTTTAGCATTATTGGGCAAAAGTATTAACGAAATGTAAATTGAGAGCGACTTCATGCCCGTGATACATTGATGGTTAATTGTAGAGGCTGTGCGCATGAATGTACTGCTGGTGGAAGATGATAAGCGGGTAGGTGATTTTATCGTCACTGAGCTGACTGCGGTGGGTCACAGTTGTGTCCATGAACTCGACGGTGCAGCTGGGCTTCGAGCGGCACAAAATGCCACCTTTGATGTGATGGTGATCGATCGCATGATGCCGCGGATGGATGGGTTGGCATTAATCAATGCTCTACGAGAGGCTGGGAATAACACACCAGTGGTTATACTGAGTGCCCTGGGCGAAGTGGACGACCGGGTGCAGGGGTTGCATTGTGGTGCCGATGATTACCTCGTAAAGCCATTTGCTATGGCGGAGCTGCTGGCAAGACTGGAGGTATTGCATCGTCGCGTCTCTGCGGTTGTGGGTGAGTCGCAAACAACGCTAGTGGTCGCTGACTTATCCATGGACCTGCTGCGCCAGCATGTGCAGCGCCAGACGACTACCGTTACTTTACAGCCCCGTGAGTATAAGCTATTGGAATATTTGATGCGCCATGCTGGCCAAGTCGTGACGCGGGCAATGTTGCTGGAGCAAGTCTGGGGCTACCACTTTGATCCGCAAACTAATGTCATCGACGTGCACGTGTCGCGCCTGCGGCAGAAAATCGACAAGGATTTCGATCATGCTTTGCTCTCTACAGTGAGGGGGAAGGGGTATCGTCTCGGTCCCCAGTTGGACGACTGAGCACAACGCGATGAAAACAAGGGAAGTCGTTAGTAGTCTTACCTTTCGTGGAATCGTTAAATATGTGACGGCCCTTAGCGCTACCGTGTTTCTCCTGTTGGGTGCTTTCTATCTGTATTTCAGCTATACCTCTTTTCGCGCATTGGGTGAGAGCGTTATGAGCGAACTCGAAACGCTTGAGTTAGTTTATAGCGGGCAGTCTCTGGCCGGCGTCAATCAGTATATCGATGATCAGTTGGCATCGTCGTCAATCCACCGCTTCTATTATTTAGTGACTGACGCGCAAGGCGTCAAAGTTGCAGGAGACCTGCCCGCGCGCCCGAGTTATCGAGAGTTTGATGACGGTTGGTTAGGATTTGAGCTGGCACTGCAGAACTGGGGACAGTCTATTGATGTCGAGTTCTTAGCCTACCCTATGCTGCTCGGAGACGGATATCAGGTTATGGTGGCGCGCGATTATGCCGATATTGTTGACCGAGCAGAGTTAGTGTTTCGCACGCTCTTTAGATTTTTAATTGCGACCTTGATATTGGGCATTACAGGAGGATTTTTTAGTGCGGCGCGGACACTGGATCGAGTCGAGCGTTTGAATCAGGATGTTTCCCGCATCATTCGCGGTGGCGCAAACGAGCGACTGCAGGTAGAGGAAGAGAAGGGCTATATTCGTGTTTTAGCCATGTTTATGAATCAGATGTTGGAGCAGATGGAGGCGCTGATGCAGGGCGTGCGGCGTGTCTCTGATAATATAGCGCATGACTTGCGAACACCTCTGACGCGGATGCGCAACGATCTTAGTCAGTTGCGCGATAGGTCAGGTCAGGAGGAGGGAGGGCAGTTAGAGCGCATTATTGAGGAATGTGATGAACTTTTGTCTTCGTTTAATGCGGTCCTGCGAATCTCCACCTTGGAATCGGGCAGCCGTTTGGCCGGCGGAAGCGATGTAGAGCTGCGGGACCTGCTCCGAGATTTAGTAGAACTCTATGAACCTCTAGCGGAAGAACGGAACATTGACCTCGTGTTGGAGGCTCCTCAGCCACAGGTGTGTAAAGGCGAAGTGGATTTATTGTTCCAGATGTTCGCCAACTTGCTGGACAATGCGATTAAGTATACAAAGCCGAATGGACATATTCGGGTGCAGATGAGTAAAAAACTGACAGGTGATGGCAGTAGCAGACATATCGTTGTTATCTCTGATTCCGGGCCTGGTATTGCCTTTTTGGAGCGCGGTAACGTATTTCGGCGCTTTTATCGTGTGGAGTCCAGTCGCGGGGAGCACCCGGGTCATGGTCTGGGCCTTAGTCTGGTGCAAGCGATTGCACAGTACCATTATGGTTCGGTGGAGTTGGGCAATAACAATCCAGGTTTACAGGTGAGCATCGAGCTTCCTTAGCACTCAATTTGTCAAATAGAATTGGCCAGAGGGCTTAGCCTTCCAAAGCAATATCATCAGCCGTTTGGCGGGGTCCGTGACAGTGCTGAGAGATCGTGCAGCAAGGGTTTTTCTTCGGGTGCAATACCGTCGCTGAAGTCGAAGTCCAAAGGTGACAGTGTGAGGTCGTCGATGTTGGGTGAAACTGGGTTTCTGGACAGAGGTAAATTGGGAATCGTGTCACCCACTGGCGCCATATTCAGGTGACTCGTGTCGGGCATGGCAGGGGGCGATGATGGTTCTTGGGACAAGCGCTGCCCCAATGTGTCCAGCGCGAAGCCAGAGGTATCTATGTTTCGACTGATCGGCGCGGCACGCTCATTGATATGTAAGACGTCGGTTCCTGGAGCAGCCAGACCAATACTCCCTGTGCCTGTCGTGTTTTCCTGTTGTGTGACAGATGCCGGTGTAATCAACCTCGGTGTTTCGAGAAGGCCTGTGATCGGCGTGGCCGCCAGCGCTGCAATTTTTTCAGCCGCAGTGTGCATTTTTGTGGGTGCAGGATTGGCCTGTTTGGGCTCAGGTTCGATACGATTTATTGTAGGTTCTGCGCCGGCCCGCTGCATCACAACCTTGTATTTTAGGGCGGTCGCTTTGTCGCAGTCACTTTTAATTAACTGGTTTTTGCCGCTGAATAATTTATCGAGGGTCTGTTGGTCTAGGTTAAACGCCTTGGCCAGCTTTTTCTGGACGCTGTCTAGATCATGCCCATCCATTAACCGGCCAGCGAAATAAACATTGTAGCGCTCTGTCATTGGGCTGCTCTCGTGTCATGTCTAACCATAGTATACTGTTTACCGTTGGCGGGGTCTTGCCTGAGTCAAAACCACAATCTGTGGGGTTTATGGCTGACCCTCGTGATGTGCTTCTGCTAAGATGAACGCACTGATCTGTGTGACTGTATTTTCATGAGCAACCGCGTTCCAACTCGATTCGTCAAGACATTGCTGCGTATGGTGGGAGATAAGGGCTATAACTTTAGTCTTGTTCTCAGCGATGCCGGGCTGGATTTTGACCCTTTGAATGAGTCTGACCCTGCATATCGTAGCGAGATCAGTGCCATGCAATATTCTCGCATTTACCAGAGCGTCCTGAGACTGTTGCAGGATGAAACCTTCGGCACGACCGGCAGTGAGTTAGTCGCGCCTGGCGCATTTCGCATGATGTGCTATTGCATTATCTCATGCGATAATCTCGGACAGGCCATTCAGCGTGCTGCAGAATTTTATCGAACATTCTTTGGCGAGAATAGTCAGCTATACGCTAACTTTAGTGACCAGTTCGCCCGAGTAGGCTATCGCACTATGGCGCGAAACGAACGGCCTCGAGTTGAGGCTGCAGATGCCTATGGACTGTCCATGTGGCATCGTTTTTTCGGCTGGCTGTGCGGACGCCCAATAGAGTTAAAGCGAGTGGATTTCTCTGGAGACACTCCAGAACGATTGGAGAAATACGAAAAGTTGTTCGGTTGCCCGCTGTATTTTAACCAGGCGCACGATTTGCTCTACTTCGATAGCGCGTGTCTGGGTTGGTCTGTTGTACATACTGAGCACTCCCTGCGCGAGTTTTTGCGCACGGCGCCCTATCAGTTGCTAATGATGGAAACTAGCCCAGAAGCGAATAACATTTCTGCGCAGGTAAAAGCCATGATAGGACATGACTTTAGTGACGGGTTTCCGGGATTTGAAGCCATTAGCAGTGCGCTGAAGATGTCCGCCCCGACTCTTCGCCGCAGGTTAAAGCGTGAGGGCACAACATTTCAGCACCTTAAGGACGAGGCACGCTGTGAAGCATCTAAGCTATGCCTTATTCGGCCGGAGTTGTCGATTAATGAGGTTGCGCTGCAGATGGGGTTTACTGATCCTAGTGCCTTTCATCGATCTTTTAAAAAATGGACGTTACAGACTCCAGGGCAGTTTCGTGCCAGTCGTCGCGTCAGTAAAAGATGAGGATCGGAGCTGTCACCCTACGTTGACCTTGGTTATAATTTGTACGCTTGGTTCCTTTAGTAATTTTTTAGCAGGCTTCTCATGATTGTGCAGCAACAAATAGAGCAACAACTTCAGAGCAGATTTTCTCCGGAATTCCTCGAGGTTGGCAACGAAAGCTATATGCATAGCGTGCCGCCGGATTCGGAAACTCATTTTCGGGTCGTGGTGGTCAGTAGCAGCTTTGAAGGGTGTTCCAGGGTTGCCCGGCATCAACAGGTCTATGCCGTGCTTGCGTCGCAACTCGCGGGGCCAGTACATGCTCTTGCTCTGCATACGTACACAGCTGTTGAATGGGAGAAACGAGAGCAGGCAGTACAGGCTTCGCCAGAGTGCCTCGGCGGCAGTAAAGCAGATCAAGCCTAGGGCGAAATAATGGAATCAGTCGTCGTTGCAGCGCTCTATAAGTTTGTCACGTTAGAAGATTACCACGAGTTTCGTGAGCCACTGCTGGACGCGTGCATAACGGCAGGTGTACGAGGCACTTTATTGCTGGCGCTTGAGGGTATCAATGGCACTATCGCAGGGAATAAGGAAGGCGTCGACCACGTAATTGCGTACCTGCGCAGTGATTCTCGCCTGGCTGATCTAGAGTACAAGGAATCCTGCGACGACCATGTGCCTTTTTATCGCATGAAGGTCAAGTTGAAGAAAGAAATAGTCACGATGGGCGTAACAGGGGTTGATCCCAACACGCATGCGGGGACCTATGTCCGTCCTCGTGATTGGAATGATTTGGTTAGCGATCCTGAGGTTTTTTTGATCGATACGCGCAATGATTATGAGTGTGACATTGGTAGTTTTATTGGTGCTGTTGATCCGCGTACTCAAAACTTTCGAGAATTCCCCGATTTTGTTCGCGCGAATCTTGATCCTGACAAGCATAAAAAAGTTGCGATGTTCTGTACTGGTGGAATTCGCTGTGAAAAAGCCTCTGCCTTCATGCTTAATGAAGGCTTCGAGGAGGTGTATCACCTGCAAGGCGGTATTTTGAAATACCTCGAAGAGGTGCCGCAGCAAGACAGTCTCTGGGAGGGCGAATGTTTTGTCTTCGATAACAGGGTTTCGGTTGATCACCAGCTGGAGAAAGGGCGTTATGATCAATGTTTTGGTTGCCGTCATCCCATCACCGAAGAGGAGAAGCATTCTGGACAGTATGAAGCGGGTGTGTGTTGCCCTCATTGCTACGACCGTCTGACGCTAGATCAAGCAACGCGCTTCAGAGAGCGCCAGAAGCAAGTAGAGCTAGCCGCGCTGCGGGGCGAGCCTCATGTCGGTGCGCCGCCGCCAGCGCGTCAGCAGTCCAAAGTGAAAGCCGACCTAGACTGACCGCCTTACTTGCCGCAATAGTCCCGCCGATTATTTCAGATAAAGATTGATAGCGTTTCTGAATCCACTTACTGGAACAAAGGTGCTGCGTCCCTCGCCATTGCCTTGCGAAATAACGCCGCACATCAGCGGCTCCGCACTGTTGGAAAGTTGTATTACTGCACCACCAGAAGCGCCCTTGTGGGCCAGACAGTTTGTATCGCCGAGACTGCGCTGCTGGTGGTGAATGACACAGGCAGGGTCGAACGTTAGAGCCTGACCAGAATCGCCTATCCCACTGTCCCTAGAGTAACCGGCCATGGTCACTGGCCGATCCGGATCCGCAATGTGAGGATGGATGTTTAAAGCGATAATCTGTTCTGAGCTTATGTTGCTACGCAAGCGTAAAATGGCCCAATCGGCATGCATTCCACCGCCATCGGCCAAGCGCAAAGCTTCTCGCTTCACTGATTCCCCTGTGACTGTCACTGCTGTAAAGAAGATCGGTTTGCTCAGGTCGCTATATAGCTCGAGGCAGTGCCAGGCAGTGATGATGGTATTGGCATCGCGTTGAGTGGCGCTGGAAACCAGAGTGGCGCTGCAATCTTCTAAATAGTGTGAGCTATGGCCATTGCGATAGCGCTGTCCAGGCACCTGTAGCTTGCCTACGGCACGCAGCCATGGAGAAGACGTGGCGGAAAACACCTGCCGCGAGTCCGCCAATCCAGCTGCACTGTGCAACAGCAGGCCACATAGCACTATCAGCGTTGCTAAATATTTTCGGTGGCGTGTCACTTCGCTTGCCGATCTGCCGCGCTGCCTGCTTTTTGAGCAGGTAGCGCCGCCTGTGTGACAACGCGGGCAAAAGACCCGCACTGGCCGGTTCCGGCGGCCAATGAGCAGGCCACAAAGATCACCACATTATTTATGCCCAGTCCTATTCCAAGCGCACCAAGGCCTACGACCACCAAGCAGGAGGCAAGTGCGAGCATGTAACCGCTGATGACCCATTGGAGGTCCGTCGTAGTGACCGAAAATTGCTGCGCGGCGGCCGGGAGTGCTGCCAGAACAGCGAAGAAATCGAGATTGATGGCAAACATGACCATTGCTGCGGCAATGACTATATAGCGCAGACTCAGTTCGTTTTTGAGCGAGGAATACATCGCCGCAAGTATAAGGCAAAGCAAAAAATTTGCATTAGCAGATGTGATTTTCTATGTAAATATAGCCGCTATATAAGCGGCTGCTACTTGCTTTTTGAGTCCCCCTTTACATTGCAAAGAGGGGGCTTGAAAGAACGAAAACGCGTCTCGAAAACGGGGGGTTGAGTCCCCCCGTTCGTATTAGCAAGAGGGAGCGGGGCCAACTAACGACCATACCTCAGGGCTTGCCAATGGTGACGAGCCGAGTGTCCACCAGTTGGCGCGGTATATATTGCCCTGAAATACTGCCTCCCTGCCTTCGAGAAAGATCGTGGAGTCGGAGTAGTCGAGGCGCACGTCAGAGACTAGTTCGAATGCATTCGTCGCATCTGGAGTCACATCTACAGTCCACCATTTCGCTTTATAGACCAGACCGCTAAAACTCACGATTTCACCGCCGGTGTAGACAGTGGATGAGTTAAAGGCAGGCTGCATAGACGCCATCGGATCAGATGTATCACAAGAACCTGAGTCATCGTCCACTGGTGTGTCTACACTAGCCGCTAAGAGCGTTACGTTGGCCGTATTCTGGATGGTCGCATTACCTTGAATAGCAGTAGCAACGACAACCAGCGTGAAATCGCCAGGAAAGGCTTCATGCACGTGCAGCTTTAGATCGACCGGTTGTATAGACACGATCGGCTCGGGTGTATCACAAGAACCTGTGTCATCCGGCGTTGGCACGGTGTCGTCTAAGATAAAAGCATCGCTAGTGACTGTCGCGCCGCTGCTATCAAACAGCGTAGCCACAATGTCCATTGGGCCATTTGTAGAGACAGTAAAGTGAACGTCGGCCATGCCCGCGCTGCTTATTTCTATAGGGGAATCGACATTAGATAGAGTGACTTGATATTCGGACTCTACATCTGCAAATTCAATGGCGACTTGAATGGACTGAATGTCGTCATTTCCCTCCGCATAAATCTTGTTGGCACCAGCGATTGGAGTAAATGTGTCCCCGGTCTTTTCACCTGCGAAGAAATACCCTTGTGCGTTGATGGCGCGCGCCAGTTCAAGACTTGCAGCAGCGCCAGAGGTGGCAACGGTTGCAGTATAGGAAGCAGACAGCGAGAAATTTTCACCATTTGTATCCATTACACGAGTATAGATAGTGTCTCCTTCGTTAAGTGCAATGGCGCCCGATATGGTCCCGACTTCTACAAATAAATTGTCGTCGATTACCGGCGTGTCACCGCCTTCGAAGTTTACGTCAATCGCGTTGTAGAAAGACGCCGCTGTATCACCGACATCCCATACCGCTAGGATGACTTGATAACCTTCACGAGCCGGCACTTCACAGGCGTGTTGGACCGTCATTGGCGGGCGTACCATGCCGCCGTCATATTCACAGAAAGGGGTTAGTTCAAACGCAGAGCGCGACAGGGGTTGTGATTGGTCCCAGCCAGGGGTGGTAATGAAGTATCGCCAATCACGAGCGACATGGTTTGCAGTAAACTGCCAGGTAAAAACGTTAGTTCCCGCAGCGATATCGTTCTTTGACCAGCGAGCGGGGGTTTGCGCGTTCAGCTCAGACCAGGCGGGACTCCCTGCGGCAGCAATAGTGCCATCAGCGGGGCCGCCGATTGGGAAGCGCGGACTGCCGTCTACGCCTTCAACAGATTGAGGTTCATATTGGACTGCCCCACAGTTGGTATTTTCTCCCAACTTGCAGAGATATGAACGACTTCCTGGTTGTGAAACATATCCGTGTGAAAAAGACTCAACGGAGAGGCTCATTGCGGCAACACCTGCTACTATCGCGAGTTGTGTTTTAATCATTTTCATAAGAAAATTCCCTTCCACTATACCTATGGTGTGAAACACTGCAGGACTATCCTGCAACGCTTTCTAGTGCTCTCGGTCTGTTGCCGAGAGTAAGTTTAAAAAAGCAGGGCGTTTCTAATGCAAATCCCTGCCATCCGATATTCAGACAGAGGCTCTGGGCTAAAGTTCCCCTGTTACGTTGAGAGAGTCAGCTGTTCAGATGACGCCGCTGGTATGATGCTTTGTCATCTGGACGTCGGGCATTTGCGATAGCGTATCGATACCGTTTAGGCACAACTCACAGTTGAGGAAATAGCGTATGGGACTTTTGCAAGATCGAGTCGTGGTAGTCACTGGCGCCAGCCGTGGTGCAGGGAAAGGTATAGCACTTGCGCTTGGCGCGACAGGAGCCACTGTTTACGTGACTGGACGCACACGAAACGAGGGAGATGCGCCTTTGCCAGGCACAGTACAAGGTACCGCAGATGCCGTCACAGCAGCAGGAGGCGAGGGCATACCTGTCTACTGCGACCACGGTGACGACGATAGCGTTCAAAAACTGTTCGAGCAGGTAGCCGTTGAGCAGGGTCGGCTGGATATACTGGTTAATAACGCCACTAGTTTGCACGATGCGATGACTCAAGCAGGCCCGTTCTGGGAAAAACCGCTGGCGCTCACTGAACTGTGGGAGGTAGGTATGCGGTCACACTATAGCGCGGCTTGGCATGCGGCCCCCCTCTTGTTGGCGAATGGGGAAGGTCTGATCATTAATACCTCGTCCTTTGGCGGACGTATTTATATGCACGGCCCAGCTTATGGCGCCGGGAAAGCGGCAGTAGATAAGATGTCACATGATATGGCGATTGATTTTCGTCCGTACAATGTCGCCGTCATTTCAATCTGGATGGGTCTTCTACTGACTGAGCGCACGCAGCGTGTATTTGATGCGGAACCTGAGAAGTATGTGGATTTAGTCGCGACCGCCGAAACCCCACAGTTCACCGGTCGAGTAATCGATGGGTTGGCCAGAGATTCTAAGCTGATGGACAAGAGTGGAGGAGTGCTTATTGGCGCTGAATTGGCACAGGAATATGGTCTCACTGATATCAACGGTAGGTCCCCCCCATCCCATCGGGCCTTTTTTGGCGACCCTACCACCTACGGAAAGGCAATCGTGGAGTAGTGTTGGTACCCTAAACGAAGGATGCAAATATTGTGCAGCCTCCACTATAGTTATTGTGTATTGTCAGTCTTCATGTAAGCCGCGATAGCGGTGGTCAAACAATAAAAACCAGGCAGGTGACGCTATGAATGAATACGGATTAGAAAGTGCTTTTGCACGGCATCTGATTGACCCCGCTAGACCGGAGGGGGCAGAAGGGCCATGCTGTTGGGCCGGCGTTTCTAGGCAGATCGGTGATAGACTAGTCCAGTGTTAGATTCTGCTGTTGCTACCGATCGCTGTTTGGCTTTTTCCAGTAAAATGTTTAAGCCCGCGAGCAGTGCTGGTATGCGATCAGATCGTAATTTATTCTCGTTCCATCTAAATTTAGCTGTCCAAGGCGCTGATTACGCGCGGGAGATATTATGAAGTTGAAAGGTCGATTACCCGAGGGCCACTATGCCAACTGCGCGAATGGCTACCGAATCCATTATCTGGACGAGGGACAGGGCGAGGTCGTGGTGTTTTTGCATGGGTCAGGCCCAGGCGCGAGTGGCTATAGCAATTTCAAGGGCAATTACCGACATCTGGTGGCTGCCGGTTATCGCTGTATTATTCCGGATCATATTGGTTATGGCTTTTCAGACAAGCCCAACGACGTTGATCACCCCTTGTCGTTTTTTGTCGAGTGCATCAAGCAAACGCTTGATGTGGCTGGCGTCGAAAAATGTACGTTAGTGGGTAATTCTTTGGGTGGAGTCATAGCGTTGGGAATGGCGCTAGAGTATCCGGAACGAGTGGGCAAGCTCGTGCTAATGGCGCCAGGCGGCCTAAGTGATCTGGCTGAATATCAGCAAATGCCGGGCATGCAGAAGGTGTTCAAGGTCTTCGGTTCAGGTGAGCCGGTGACGCCTGCTGTGATGAAGGATCTGTTCGCCACTGGCCTGATGCATAACCCGGAGCATGCTACCGATGAACTGGTGGAAGAGCGGATGCAGATCATGCAGATTATGAATGGTCATGTGATGGCGACCATGCAAGTGCCTAATCTTGTAGATCGATTGCAAGAGCTTGAGTGCCCCGTGCTGGGCTTTTGGGGCATGGATGAGAAAATGATGCCTGAGAACGGCATTATGGCCATGGCCAAAAACATTAAACACCTACGCCTTGTGTTGGCGACGGAGTGCGGGCATTGGGTAATGGTTGAGCATGAAGCGATGTTTAATCGTTATTGTCTGGATTTTCTGCAACACGGCTAGAGCAGGCAGGGTTTAGACGCTAGGTCTAGCCGCCAATAGTATAAAGGCCGACACTGCTAGGATGTGCGGTGATGTTACAGCTCAAAAAGCCAGACGATGGGTGCTGTTCGGACTTTACTCGCGGTCGAACAAAATATTGTACTGGTGAAATTCAAAAGACGTGTAACATTGCCGCCTGAATGATGAAGGCAGATGAGCTTATGATGCAGGAAAAGCGGATCAACGAGCTGGGGGATGAGCTGTACCAGGCTCTCCGCACTCAGTCCACCCTGGGGCCGTTGACAGAGCGGGAGGGCAATATCACCATTGAGGACGCTTACCACATCTCTCTGCGGATGCTGAATCAGCGACTAAATCTGGACGGCGAGCGCATTGTTGGCAAGAAAATCGGGGTGACCAGTAAGCCGGTGCAAGACATGCTGAAGGTCTTTCAGCCAGACTTCGGCTTTCTGACAGATAAGATGGAATATGCCGATGGCGCCAATATTCCCATCGCAGGCAATATGATTCAGCCTAGGGCTGAGGGTGAGATCGCTTTCCGTTTAAAACAGGATTTAGTGGGTCCGGGTGTGACGGAGCAGGATGTACTTGACGCTACTGCCACCATTATGCCGTGCTTCGAAATTGTCGATTCTAGGATTCATAACTGGAACATAAAAATCCAGGATACAGTGGCGGATAACGCATCGTGCGGCGTTTATGTGCTGGGTACAAACGAAGTCGATCCGCGCGATTTTGATTTGCCGAATTTGAAGATGACTGTTTTAAAAAATGGCGAGTTCAACTCAGAAGGAATGGGAAGTGCCGTGCAGGGTAATCCATTGACGGCAGTGGCGTGGTTAGCCAATACCCTCGGTGAGTTTGGTATTCCTTTCAAAGCGGGCGAGATTATTCTTTCTGGTTCGCTAGTGCCTTTGATCCCAGTGGTTGCGGGCGATGAGATGTCACTGGTCATTGAGGGAATTGGAGGTTGTCGCTGTAACTTTGTATAATGTCGTCGTCTACAAGAGACGTCATTTCGGCCAGAGGCGCTGATGACGGTCGATAGAACATAGAGTCTAACCCCATTGAAATACAGAGATTCGACATGAGCAAAAAAGTAAAGGCAGCAATAATTGGTCCTGGAAATATTGGCACAGATCTGCTGATGAAGGCCATGCGCAGTGAGTTGATTGAGCCTGTATGGATGGTGGGCGTGGATGTAGATTCACCCGGTCTGGCAAGGGCCTTGGAGATGGGGTTGAAAACCACCGCAGACGGTGTAGACGGGATGCTGCCTACCATGGCAGAAGACGGCGTACAGATCTGCTTCGATGCCACATCCGCGTATGTCCATGCGGAAAACAGTCGCAAAGTCAACGAGCAGGGTGCGGTGATGATTGATCTGACCCCTGCAGCGATTGGGCCGTTTTGTGTGCCACCAGTGAATTTGAGCGAAGCAGTGTCTGCCAAGGCAATGAACGTCAACATGGTGACCTGCGGTGGCCAGGCGACCATCCCTATGGTGGCGGCTGTCAGTCGCGTACAGAGCGTGGCCTATGGCGAAATTGTGGCGACCGTGAGCAGTAAGTCGGCGGGGCCTGGTACGCGTAAGAATATCGACGAGTTTACGCGCACCACCGCCAGCGGCATCGAGAAAGTCGGCGGGGCAAAAAGTGGTAAAGCTATTATTATTATCAATCCAGCCGAGCCGCCGTTGATGATGCGCGACACCATTCACTGTCTGACTGTTGACGAGCCCGATCAGGCAGCGATCACCCAGTCGGTGCATGAGATGCTCGCTGAGGTGCAAAAGTATGTTCCAGGCTACACCTTAAAGAACGGGCCGGTGTTTGACGGCAAACGCGTCTCAATTTATATGGAGGTTGAAGGATTAGGTGATTTTCTGCCCAAATATGCGGGTAATCTCGACATCATGACCGCAGCAGGTCTGCGCACGGCAGAGATGTATGCCCAGGAGATTTTGGCCGGCACTTTTGTGCCTACCGCCGCCTGAATACCGTCGATAGCAAATACGAGAGAGCGAGATAATGGATCTTACCGGCAAGAAAATTACCATTCACGATATGTGCCTGCGCGACGGCATGCATCCGAAGCAGCATCAGATTACCGTCGAGCAAATGGTCACGATTGCCAAGGCCATGGATGAGGCGGGGATACCGATGATTGAAGTTACGCACGGCGACGGGCTGGGTGGCGCGTCAGTGAATTACGGTTTCCCTGCGGCCAGTGACGAGGAGTACCTGACGGCTGTGTGTAAAGAGGTGAAGAACACGAAGGTCTCCGCATTGCTGCTGCCCGGCATCGGTACGGTTGATCACCTTAAAATGGCTGTGGATTGTGGCATATCTTCTATTCGGGTGGCGACGCATTGTACTGAAGCGGATGTTGCTGAGCAGCATCTTGCAATGGCCGCCAAATACCCCGACCTCGATACCGTAGGCTTCCTGATGATGGCCCATATGATAGGACCTGAAGAGTTGGTGCAACAGCTGAAAATGATGGAGGACTTTGGGGCAAACTGTGTCTACATCACGGACTCAGCAGGCTATATGCTGCCCGATCATGTGACCGAGCGGGTCGCACTGGCGCGGGCGGAGCTAAGGCCCGAAACCGAGCTAGGCTTTCATGGGCATCACAACATGGCGATGGGTGTTGCAAACTCTCTTGCTGCTGTTGACGCAGGCGCTAATCGAATTGATGGTTCTCTGGCTGGGCTGGGTGCCGGTGCGGGTAATACACCGTTGGAAGTATTTATTGCCGTTTGTGATCGCATGGGCGTCGAAACAGGCATTGATTTATTCAAGGCTATGGATGTCGCGGAAGATCTTGTTGTGCCAATGATGGACCAGATGGTGCGCGTTGATCGCGATGCCCTTACACTTGGCTATGCGGGGGTATATTCGTCCTTCCTGTTGTTTGCCAAACGCAGTGCTGAGAAATACGGCCTGTCCAGTCGCGACATTTTGGTTGAACTGGGGCGCCGCAGGACAGTCGGTGGACAGGAAGATATGATTGAAGACCTCGCACTGGATATGGCGAAGGAAAGGGATACTAATTAATGCCGATTAGCCGGGTGCGTCCGGTCTGTTTACTTCCGATAATACTGTCAGTTTTAAGGGGCCAGCATGAAAAAGAATCGGTTAGGTAAAAGCTCTATTGTGGTGTCCGATATTTGTATGGGGACCATGACCTTCGGCAGTCAGGCAGATGAAAAAGCGTCTTTTCGTATTATGGACATGGCCTACGACGCCGGTGTGGATTTTTATGACACGGCGGAAATGTATCCAGTACCTCCCGATGCAAAATACGCTGGCGTGACGGAAGAGATCGTAGGTCGGTGGATGAAGACAAAAGACCGAGAGTCATTGATTATCGCGTCCAAGGTGGCGGGCCCCAGCCATGTCTGGATCACTGCGCCCTTTCGAGGCGGTAAGACCGGTCTTGACCGGCACCACATTATCCGCGCTGTAGAAGGCAGTTTGCAGCGCCTGGACACTGATTATATTGACCTCTACCAGACCCACTGGCCCGACGCAGATTATCCGCAAGAGGAGACCATGATGGCACTGGACGAACTCGTGCGCTCGGGCAAGGTGCGGATTCTCGGCTGTAGTAATGAATCTACTTGGGGCTTGACCAAAAGCCTGTGGGCTTCTGACACCCATGGGCTCGCACGCCACGATACTATTCAGAACAACTTCAGCCTGAATAATCGTCGCTTTGAAGATGAGCTTGCCCAGGCGTGTCGCCAGGAAAATGTTAGCCTAATTCCCTATTCGCCCTTGGGTGGTGGAGTATTGAGTGGCAAGTACAACGGCGGGGTATTCCCGGAGGGCGCACGCTTTTCTATGTATCTGCAATCTCCCAAACGGCAGCAGGCGATGATGCATCGCTTTGTGAATGAAAAAACGCTGGAGTCCACCCGCCGTTACCAGGCTATTGCCGCAGAGCTGGAGATGTCTGTTGTCACTATGGCAATTGCCTGGAGTAAACAGCATGATTTTGTAGCCTCTACCATTGTCGGTGCCACGAACCCAGAGCAGGTGCCGGAACTGTTGGCCGCGGCAGAGGTTACATTGAGTGCTGACACCCTCAAGCAAATTGATGCGGTATCGCGGGATATACTTTATCCGATGGGGTAGATCCGATAGGGTTACTCAGAGTATTTAATGGCGGTGCTGGAAACGTGCAGGAATACTGCCCGGTATCCGAAACAGTGAAGGCGCCCATTGGATGCTCGATTCATCAATCTCGATAGCAGTGAAACGTTGAGCCATCTGCTGGAAGGCGATCTCAGCGTTCATTCGCGCAAGGTGTGATCCAAGACAAAAATGTATGCCGCCTCCGAAAGAGCAGTGCTTGGCTTCATTGCGACTAATATCAAAGCGATCCGGCTCGGTGAAATAAAGTGGATCTCGATTGGCGCCGATTAACAGCGCATAGACGTTGGCATTGGCCGGTATTGTGATGCCGCTGAACTCCGTATCCTCCCATAGGATTCTGAGCGTAATAGGAATTGATGGTTCAAAGCGCAAACACTCCTCGACAGCTGACAGTGCCAGCGTAGGGTCGGCCGCCAGTTTTTCAAACTCTTCAGGATAGCGGGAAAAACACACCATACCGTTGGCAATGAGGCCGGTTGTGGTCTCCAATCCAGCAACAAGCAGACCAATACTTTGCTGCAACAACTCATCTGTGCTTAGGCGGTCACCCGATTCTTCCGCTGTCACCAATTGCCCCAAAATATCCTCTGTAGGATTCGCTCGCCGTTCTTCGATGAGCACGAGCATGTATTGCGCTAGTTCCATAATGGCAGCTTCGGACTGTTCTTGTAGCTCCGGATACGCCTGTTTGGCGAGTCGATAGGTGACCAGAGAGACCAGGTTGGTGAGTTTGTGGCGGTCCTCGAATGGGATGCCGAGCATGGCACACATGGACGCCGCAGGGACCGCCAAGGCAAGATCTGCCACTAGGTCCATTGCACCCAACGGGGCAACGCGGTCGAGTTCGGCTACAACCAGGCGCTCAATCATCGGTCGTATGGTATTGAGGGCTCTTGGAGTAAAGGCCTTGCTGACCAGGTTGCGCAAACGATCGTGATCCGGTGGATCCATTCGCAGCATAAATTTGGTTGCATTGGTCTGTTCGCGAGTTTCTCCTGGAATCAGTCCGTCCATGTCGCGCATGCCACTGTGGCTGTGCTTCAGCAGTTTCTGTATGTCCGCATAGTTCGATAAGCGCCAGTCGTCCACGGGAGTGAGGTTGACCGGCTGTATTTCTCGCAGATGTTTGTAATGCGCATGAGGATTCAGCTTCATATCTGTGGTGGTGGGGTCTACCCCATACCATCCAGGAACTGCATCGCCACCGCTGGGACCTCCTGTGTTATCCATTTAGGCCGCGTCCTTTTTGTTTAGCAATTCGTTATTCAGTGTAGACTGACGTGTGAGGCAGGTAAAAGGTATTTGCGCGCAATTTGAATGTTTTGCCGGCAGCGGTCGGGCTGCTTATCTTCTTGTTCATCAGGGCGGCGCTGTCTAGCATTTCTGGGCGCGCAGAAATGTCTCTGGCCCTGCTTGGTTGATGAGGAGTTTTGCTGATGAAATTGTTCTACACAGTGTGCGTTTGTCTCACGCTTGTTGCTTGCGGAGGCGATGATCTTCGTCGCGGCTTCTCCTTAGAAGCCGACGGCTTTATACCGGATGAGCGTCCCATAGCGACAACACTGGTCTATGCGTGTAACGGTTATGAATTTGTCGCTCGCCTAGGCACCGGTGAAATGGCACTGTGGCTGCCCGAGCGCTACGTTATTTTATCGCAGGTGCGCAGTGCATCGGGGACCCTGTACGAAGAGGATGACATCTCGTTCTGGAGCAAGGGTGAAGAGGCCATGCTAACCGTGGAGGGACAAGACTATCAAAATTGCCACCTGCTGCCCGAGCAAGTGGCGTGGGAAGATGCCCGCCGGCGGGGTGTCGATTTTCGTGGAGTTGGCAACGAGCCGGGCTGGTCTTTGGAGATACAGCGGGGGCGGCAACTACTGTTTATTTTAGAGGATGGGGCGCAGAGGATATTGGTGCCGGACCAGACTGAGGATGGCGAGGGTTTGATGTATTTCTATGCCGGAGCTACCGCAACACAAAATCTGAGGGTTCAGGTTGTAGACCTGCCCTGTGTTGATGCCATCAGTGGGGATACCTTTCCCAGTGCGGTCACAGTGATGCTTAACGGTACCGGGTATCAAGGCTGTGGTCAGAACTTGTACTATCCTTGGTTAGACTAGACTCGACTCGACAGGACATCTAAAAGACCCTATAAACTATTGATAAATATCAAAATTTAATGTTTATTTGGAAAACATTAAAGCCGCCTACAGATAACACATTGTTGCGCCAAAGAGGTGTGATGCCTAGCGGTAGCAGCAGGTACTCTAACGCTGCCTGTCACCCCAAAGAGGCCACGCTCTTAAGTACGAGTCGCACCAGTTCCGCCTGTCTGGATACGCCGGTTTTAGCGAAAATGGATTTGAGCTGCGCTCTGGCCGTGTGCTGCGATATATTCTGTGCGACGGACACTTGCGCCAGACTCAGTCCACGGGCTAACAGGGTCGCAAGATTGGCTTCTGCCGGGGTCAATTCAAATAGCGCGCCCAGAATAGGTCGCGATGTAGACTCCTGTAGGTCGGGATCGCTGATGAACACGGCAGCAGAGGGGCTAACCTGACCTTCGCTCCATTGTGAAGCCGGCACGGGTCGGACAACCAGGCCGAGGTCCGAGCGCCCACCCGGCCGTGGCACCCGTAACGCGCGTACCACTGAGGTTTCCCCGTGCAGCTGCGCTCTGATGGTACTTGTCAGGGCCTCCTGCAGTTCTTTGTTGATATCGCGACCCTCGATATGCAGGTGACCATCCCGCAGGCTCAGGCCCTCTCCCTGGTCAAGTAGGGCGCGGCCGACTGCATTAGTCGTCAACATTCGACCCTGTTCATCGAGAATGATGCTGGCTACAGATAGTTGATTCACTGCGCCGGCATAGAGATCCCGCTCCGACGTCATGCGATTCAGCTTAGCGTAAATTTCGATGGCACGGGACAGGTGCGGTGTGAGCAGAGTGAGCAACTGACGTTCTGTTGCTTTGAACCGTGGCTCACTGGCGCGTCGTGAAAAGCGCAGCCTAGCGAGCATGCCCCCGGGCTCAGAGGTATCGACTCCTAAAATGCGAAAAAGATTGATCGGTTTAAGATAGTGAAGATAATAATCCGATGTCACCAGATCCTTGTCCGGCAGTATGTCTTCCAGCGCAATGACCTTATCCAGCGGTAAACTGACAAAGGGGTCCAATGAGAAAAATTGTTCGCGATAGGCGCTGACTTCCCAGTCGTTAGGATCCGCAAGGGTGACATGATTATTGTCCACACTTTGATCTTGCCGAACGCAGTTTAGGATAACCCCCTGGTCGTCAGCTGAGGGGGGGCGCAGTACCAGGGAAACGACCTGAGCATCCAGTGCCTCGCGCAGCGCAGGCAGGGCACTTTGCCAAGGTTGCGACTCTAATGCGCCCTGATAAAGGAGTCCTATCAGGTTGCTGAAATCGCTTTCACTGAGTGTGGGTTTCATTAGCGGTGAATCTAGTTGCGTCTGCCGATTATGAACGGGCGTTGGCGGCGTTCAAAAAGGCTGGTTTTTCACCGCCGCCGTGCACGGCAAAGTTAGTGCCGCTCACATAGGAGGCCAGCGTAGAGGCCAAGAAAAGACAGGCGTGGCCCACATCCGCCGGCACCGCCATGCGACCCAGCGGTATGGTCGCGGCGATAGCCGCCATGTCGTCTTTATCGCCGTAGTGTAAATGTGCCTGTTCGGTCTCTGTCAGTCCCACAACCAGCGCATTGACACGCACTTTCGGTGCCCATTCGACGGCCAGCGAGGTGCCGAGGTTCACCAGTCCTGCTTTGGCTGCACCGTAGGCGGCGGTGCCAGGGGAGGGCCGAATGGTGCTGACACTCGCGATATTGATGATGCAGCCGCCGGATTCCTGTTGTTGCATAACCCGGTTGACCACTTGGCTAAAGTTCAACGGCGCGATCAGATTGAGCCCAATAATGGATTCTGAAAAGCGCGGCGACGCTGTTGCGGCCTCGGCATAAGGTGCGCCACCGGCATTGTTAACCAAAACATCGACACGGCCAAATTGCTCGAAAGCAAAGGCAACGCAGCTCTCAATCTGCTCGTAGTCGCGGACATCGCAGGCTGTGAACAGCGGCTTGCGTCCGTTACATTCGGGGAGGGACTCAGGCTCTGTCCTGCCGCAGATGAGGACGTCGGCGCCGGCTTCGAGAAAACACTCGGTGATTCCGCGGCCCACGCCTTTGCCTCCGCCAGTGACGATGACAACCATTCCATTAAAATCCAGTACTTTGTCCATAATCGATGTCTCCTGATGACCGAAATGAGTACGAGGCATCTCCGTACTTGAGATCGGGCCACGATTTACATAGTATGCTCTGGCAGTGCGTATCCTAACCGAATTTTCAGTGACTGGAAATTTTAGGTTGGTGTTTATTCACCCGCTCGCGGAACAATACAAATCGCGATTACAAACACTGTTCTACCTTACAACTCTACTTGATTAGGAATAAGTTATATGACAACAGAAACCTTGCCGGTCCTCGCCATCCTTGGCGGCACTGGAGATTTGGGAACCGGTTTGGCTCGGCGTTGGGCGCAGGTTGGATATGAGGTTATCATTGGTTCACGGACGCAGGAGAAGGCGGAAGCCGCCGTCGCTGATTTACGTGAAGTGATGGCAGAGCGAGGTGTCACTGAAATTAGTGTTCGTGCTATGGAGAATTTGGCTGCCGCAGAGGCTGCTGATATTGTGACCCTCACAGTCCCTTTCAGCCATCAGTCTAGCACCCTTGAGCTGGTCAAAAAGGCGTTACACGACAAGATACTGATCGATGTCACGGTGCCTCTGGTGCCGCCGAAGGTGGCTCGCGTGCAGTTGCCTGCACAGGGCAGTGCGGGTCAAATCGCACAGGAATTGCTGGGTGAAGAGGTTTATGTGGTGTCGGCTTTTCAGAATGTGGCTGCTGCACATTTACAGGAGGGTCGTGGCCTGGAGTGTGATGTATTGGTGACGGGCAATAAGAAAGTTGCCCGGGAAGCTGTGATCACCTTGGTCGAAGCCGCTGGGATGCGTGGTTTTCATGCTGGTATGATCAATAATGCTGCTGCAGCCGAAGCGTTGACATCGGTGTTAATTACGATCAATAAGCAGTACGGTTGTCATGCAGGCATTAAAATTAGTGGTTTGGACGACACACACTAGATGACAGCTAGTCTTGCGCTGATTCCTCTGTTGGGATTTCCCCTGGTGGAGCCGGGCGATGATCTTGCCTTGCTCATTATGGAGGCTTTGCGGGTTAATGATCTCACTCTACAGCAGGGCGATGTTCTTGTGGTCGCACAAAAGATCGTTTCCAAAGCCGAAGATCGCTATGTGCGATTGGCGGATGTGACGGTCAGTCATGAGGCACAGGTCCTCGCCGAAAAAGCGGGAAAGGATCCTCGTCAGGTGGAGCTCATTCTGCAGGAGAGCAAGGAAGTTATTCGCGTGCGACCGGGGGTCATTATTGTCGAGCACCGCAACGGATATGTTCATGCCAATGCAGGCATCGACAAATCCAATATTCGTATCGATGCAGACGATCCCCGTGTATTGCTGCTCCCGAAAGATCCTGACGCTTCAGCGCGGGCGCTGCGAAAGGGTATCGCTGAGCTCGGCGCTATCGCTCCCCAGGTGATCATCAATGACAGTATGGGAAGGGCCTGGCGCAATGGCACGGTGGGTTTGGCTATTGGCACAGCAGGTCTGGCGCCACTTTATAACCAGATAGGTGAAGTGGATATGTTTGGTAACAAGCTCGAGGTGACAGAACCCGCGGTGGCCGATGAATTGGCGGCGGGTGCTTCTCTTGTCATGGGTCAGGCCGCTGAAGCTTGTCCGGTGATATTGGCTCGCGGTGCGGGTCTTAAGCATTCGGATAGTGGATCAGCAGGGTTGCTGCGCGACAAATCACTCGATATGTTTCGCTGATGAAGGCCTTTCAAAAATCGGTACTTGCCCTTTCCGGGGGGGTGGGCGGGGCAAAGCTGGCGCTAGGGTTGGCGGACGTGGTGGCTCCAGGGCAACTGCATGTACTGGCCAACACCGGGGACGATTTCAGGCATCTCGGTCTGCATATCAGTCCCGATATTGACACACTGCTTTACACGCTGTCTGGTAAGGCCAACGAAGTCCTTGGTTGGGGCCTGGCGAGTGAGACCTGGCATGTGATAGAAGCGCTCGAGCGCTTGCGTGGTGACACCTGGTTCCGGTTGGGTGACAACGATCTAGCGACCCATTTATGGCGAACAGCGCAGCTTGAGGAGGGCGCGAGTCTGCTGCAGGTCACCGATACACTCGCCCGGCAGCTGGGCATTGGCACTCATATTCACCCCATGTGTGAGGAACGGGTAAGTACCACCGTTCATTGTGAGGGGCGCGATCTGCCATTCCAGCACTATTTTGTCAGGGAGCAGTGTAAGCCAGCAGTGACCGGATTCAGTTTCGAGGGGATTGCCCAGGCCAGCCCCAACAGCAACGTCATGGCCTTGCTGGCTGACGAAGCGTTTTCGGCCATTGTCGTCTGCCCCTCCAACCCTTTTGTGAGTGTTGACCCTATATTACAGATACCGGGAATGTGGACAACCTTGCGAGACTGCTCGGCCCCCTTAGTGTTAGTGTCTCCGATTGTATCGGGCATGGCCCTTAAAGGGCCGGCCGCCAAAATGATGTTGGAGCTAGGTCTACCGGTGACGGCATTCGGGGTGGCACAGCATTATTGTGATCTGTATCCGGATTTGCTGGATTACTTCGTAATTGATGAAAGTGACGCTACACTGGCCAGAGAAATTGCCAGTCTGGGAGTAGAAGTGGCTATAGCACCTACCGTTATGAAAAACCGGAACGATAAACAGGGTTTGGCGCAGTTTGTCCTGGACTTGGTGGGGTAGAGCGCATGGCACAAGCACTGGTTCCATTAAAAGATCTAGTGCTAGCCAAGTCGCGCTTGGCCGGTGTGCTGGCGAGCGTCGAGCGCCATGCATTGGCTCAGGCTATGGTGGAGGATGTGCTCACTGTTCTGAGTCGCCATAGACATATTGCTCGTATTACGCTGGTGTCCGATGACCCCGGAGCGAGTATATTGGCGCAGAAATACGGGGCTGACTGTTGGACCGAGAGTTCCCTGGGGTGTCGTGGTCTGAATCCGCTGATACAGTGTGCCAGTGAGCGTTTGCTGGACACTGGAGGGGAGCCGCTTGTGGTCCTGCACGGCGACCTGCCACTGTTGACGGGGGAAGACATCAGCCACGTGGTGGAAAGCCAACAGGCATTGGGTGGATTGATAGTGGGTTGCGACAGTAAAGGTGTGGGAACCAATCTGTTGGCGTTTAATGCCGCTAGTACGCCGCGCTTTTGTTTCGGTGCCGACAGCTGCGCGGCGCATATCGCTAGTGCAAAAAATGCGGGTGTGGCAGTGCAGGTCTTGCAAAGATCAGGTATAGGTCTGGATGTGGATGAAGCGCCGGACTTACAATGTGTTATGGAACAGCTGCATGTCAACACTGAGAGCAATACCGCACAGTTGCTTTATAATACCGAACTGGGCGCGCGTGTGACCCTGGCTTTGACCGCTATGATGGGTGATACAGAATCAGGTAGCGCAGATTTGTTTGATGACTTCAACCGAGGAATTGCACGCTGATGTTCGATTGGCAATTTTTGCAAGAGCAACTGCTGCGGGGCGAAATGCTCAGCGATCAACAGTCACTGTCTTTGACAGAGTTTGATGACACCGAAGCGTTGGTTCGTGTGGCCTCTATTCTACGTGACCGCGGACACCAGAATGTGATCACCTATTCACGCAAGGTGTTTATCCCCTTAACCCATTTGTGCAGGGATGTCTGTCACTACTGCACGTTTGCGCGCACGCCGAAAAAAATCGAACAGCCTTACATGCCTATAGAAGAGGTTCTCGAGCTATGTCGGCAGGGGGCCAGTGTGGGCTGTCAGGAAGCGTTGTTTACTCTGGGTGAGAAGCCGGAGCTACGCTATAGCGCTGCACGGCGAGCCTTGCAGGAAATGGGTTTTTCCAGCACGCTCGATTATGTCAAGGAGGTCGCTCGCCGGGTTTTGGCGGAGACAGGGCTGCTGCCACATATTAATGCTGGATGCATGGATGCGGATGAAATTGCCGGATTGCGTCAGGTCAGTGCGTCAATGGGTATTATGTTGGAGTCCGCGTCGCAGCGTTTGTGTGAGAAGGGCATGCCTCATTATGGTTCGCCGGACAAAGAGCCAGCCAGACGACTGCAGACCCTGGACTTGGCAGGACAGGCGGCAGTCCCGTTTACGTCTGGGATACTCATTGGCATTGGAGAAACGCGTCGTGAGCGCATCGAATCCCTGCTGGCGCTGCGTCAGGTCAATACGCGATATGGTCACTTGCAGGAAATCATTATCCAGAATTTCCGTGCCAAGCCGGGCACTCTTATGTCAGCTGCACCGGAGCCGGACCTTAACGAATTGTTATGGACTATTGCGATTGCACGCCTGATTTTTGGTGCGCAAATGAATATCCAAGCGCCGCCTAATCTCAGCCCCGGCGTTTTGCCGCAATTGGTCGCCGCAGGGATTAATGATTGGGGCGGCGTCTCTCCAATAACGCCCGACTATGTGAACCCAGAGGCCCCTTGGCCGCAGTTGGAACGACTAGCCGATGAGACTGCCGCTGCAGGAAAGTTTCTTGAACAGAGGCTCACGGTTTATCCTGCTTATGTTGTCGAAGGCGAGCGCTGGCTGGATGATGGAGTGCAAACGTCGGTGTTGCGACTATCGGACGCAGCAGGATTCGCACGGCGTGACAGTTGGGTGCCTGGCGAAGAGCATAGTGTGCCTGCGATTGAAGCGAAACTGTTGGCGACCCAGGTGGAGCCCGATGCGGTATCTTCCGATGTGCTGGATATCGTTGAGCGGTGTTGGCAGGCCGGTGCATTGACAGAGGCAGATGTCACTCGACTGTTCAATGTCCGCGGTGCTGATTTTTCCTATGTCGTTGCGCAGGCTGACCAACTGCGTGAAAAAGTGAACGGCGATACGGTGAGCTATGTCGTCAATCGCAACATTAATTATACCAATGTTTGTTATTTTAAATGTCAGTTTTGCGCATTCTCTAAGGGCAAGCAGAGCGAAAACTTACGCGGCAGACCCTACGATATTACCGGTGAGGATATTGCCGGACGTTGCAGCGAGGCTTGGGATAGAGGTGCAACCGAGGTCTGCATGCAGGGTGGGATTCATCCTGACTACACCGGCCAAACGTATCTGGATATTGTCAACACTGTTCGCAGTGCGACACCTGAAATGCATATCCACGCATTTTCGCCGTTAGAGGTATGGCAGGGTGCTGCCACTCTCGGTATTAGTGTTCCAGCTTTTTTACGGCAGTTGCGACAGGCGGGGCTGAATACGCTACCGGGCACTGCGGCGGAAATTTTACACGACGAAGTTCGTGCGAATCTATGCCCCGATAAACTCAACACAGAGCAGTGGCTGGAGGTTATGGCGGCATCTCATGCTGAGGGTTTGCGCACTACGGCAACGATTATGTATGGTCACATTGATCGCCCGCGGCATTGGGCGAGCCATCTATTGCATATCAGATCCTTGCAACAACGTACCGGGGGGTTTACTGAGTTTGTACCTCTGCCGTTCGTGCACATGGAAGCGCCGATGTATCTTAAGGGCAAAGCGCGACGTGGGCCCAGCTTTCGCGAAGCGATTTTAATGCATGCGGTGGCAAGGTTGGTATTTCACGGGCTGATAGAGAATATTCAGGCCTCGTGGGTGAAGATGGGTAGAGAAGGTGTTGCGGCCTGTCTGAAGGCAGGCGTCAATGACCTCGGTGGTTCATTGATGAACGAAAGTATTACTCGCGCAGCGGGCTCTGGTCATGGGCAGGAGTGGGCGCCCGAGCTGATGGAAGCACAGATTCATGCGGCCGGGCGTCAGCCGCGAATGCGCACGACACTCTATGGTGATGCTGCTCAAGAGCGCCGTAATGCAGCCTTTAATGCGGCGCCGCTGGCCGCAGTTCGCGGCGCTTCTGCGGCTAAGAAACAGCGTCGTAAGCGTTTGTTAGCAGTAGAAAAACCGCTAGGCGCACCCGAAATGCTGGAAGTGAAGTGGATTCATGAGTCACAGGACCGCACAGTGTACGAAAGTGTGGTGTTGATGGCAGCCTGCAACTGACCTGTATTCTGCACGAAATGGCCACAGAGACCAGCAGGAGAAATGATTTAGAGCCTAGTTGGTTGAAGTCGCTGGCTGTAGAATTCGAGCAACCTTACATGCAGCAATTGCAGGCTTTTTTGTTGTCGGAGGAGAAGGCGGGCAAACGAATCTTTCCCAGCGCTAACGAGTTGTTTAGTGCTTTTCGACATGTTCCCTTGGACAAGGTCAAGATTGTTATTGTCGGGCAGGATCCTTATCACGGAGAGGGCCAGGCGCACGGGCTTTGCTTTTCGGTGAAGCCCGGTGTGGCGGTGCCGCCATCGTTAAAAAATATTTACAAGCAACTACACGCGGAATTCGGCCTGCCAATACCGGCGCATGGAGACCTCACAGCTTGGGCCGATCAGGGCGTACTGTTGCTTAATAGCGTCTTGTCGGTGGAGTCTGGCAAGGCGGCATCGCACCAGGGCAGGGGGTGGGAGACCTTCACCGACAGTGTCATTGACATCATCAATCGGCAAAGGGAAGGCGTGGTTTTTTTATTGTGGGGAAGGTGTGTCCAGCACAAGGGATTACTTATCGACCGCGCACGGCACTGCGTGCTGCAGGCGCCTCACCCTTCACCGCTAAGTGCCTATCGCGGTTTCTTTGGCTGCGGACATTTTTCTATGGCCAACGACTATTTGCAGGGTAGGGGAATAACGCCCATTGACTGGGGTTTGCCTGAGCATGCTCCGTTGAGATAAAACACGGGGTCTGTTGAACAGGCACAGCGTCAAAAACTTGACCCATAAACACCGCGCTTTAGTAATGACAAAACCACTCGGTTTGCAATTAATCAGAGTCTAATGAATAGGGTAGCTCGCGCCCCACTAACAATGGGCCGTCAGCGGCGCCGACATGGAGTCCGTTTGTTAGCCCGTCTTTCGTGGCGGCCACCAGCACAGTGGTGTCTCCCTTTACCGCGCAGCAGTTGACGATACTGCCAACAATTTTGCCCGATAGCGCATCATATACGGCAGTGCCTAAGGTGGGCCTGCTGTTAACGGCGAGTTGCGCTAGACCGGTGCGGCGCTTGGGTTTGCCGAGGTAGTGTAAGCGCGCTACGACTTCCTGGCCGGTATAGCAGCCTTTTTTGAAACTAATATGACCGGTGAGGTCGTAGTTGAGTGTCTGCGGGACGAATTCTTCTTTCGTGGCTGCCTCGATGCGGACGATACCATTTGCCATTTGCAGGGCTTGCCACTCGGGCTCGGTCGCTGATTGTATCGCCTCACCCATAGTGTCCTGTGGGAATGATTCATGCAAATAACATTCGAACTGCTCGCCACCCTGATCGGTCTGCACTACCACGAAATTGTCTCCATGGACCGCACCGAAGCGTTCTGAGGGTGCCTGGCCGAAGAGCTTGGTTAGCGCCGTGGCAGCACCTGAGCCCCAAACTGCATAGGGTTTCCAGTCCTCTCTTGTGTCGTCGAGCGCTGCTTTTGAAAAAATAATGTATTTGCCAAATGCCGCGCTGCTGCTTGCTCGGATACTCCGATGCATGCGTAGTGCAAAATGATCTGTACCTAACTGACACAGAAGAAAGTCGCAGACGACCCTGCCCTGCGGTGTGCAAAAAATACCGAGCAGGCCCCGATTTTTATCTATTAGGCGGGTGTCACAGGTTGTCTGGCCCTGCAAAAATTTAAGTGTGTCGGGTCCGGTAATATGGAGTAAAGACTCTTGTTCTAAACAGGTGTAAAAGCAGCTCAAGTGGTGTTACCTCGCATGATCGACAGGCAATAATAGGCTCTGTCATCCACAATGTCAGTAATGAACGACGTCAGCAAAGCAATTAAACGATATAATGGGCACTATAGATGGTCCTCTGAGAGAATTTTGTTGGCATGATAGATAAAGAAGATATTAATCGTATGCGGTGGGCCGCAAGGCGAGGTATGTTGGAACTCGACCTGATGCTTGAGCCATTTGTCAGTGCGCGATACGCACAGCTCGATGAGACCGATCGCCATAGGTTCAAACAATTGATGCTATGCGAGGATCAGGATTTATTTGCCTGGCTTATGCTACGTGGGGCGCCGGACGATGAGGAGCTAACGGGGATTGTCAGCCAGATACGCCAATTCACCCGCTCTGCGCCTGAAGATCGGTGAGTCAGGATTGCGTGGAGCGCTGTACGGCGCGCTTTGCCTGATCATACTCTATGCCCTGTGCTCGATTTGGGCACGCGGCTATGCATTACTGGTTGTTTCTCTGTCGGTCATTGCGTTTATTCTATTGTGGCTGCTGCGACGCAACCCCATGCGCGGTGCCGAGCTGTGTTGGCGCGAGGGCCGCTGGACACTCGAGCGAGACGGCGTTATCAGGGAAATTTCCCTGAGTAGGAGTAGCACAGCGCTGCCCTGGTTTATTTATATTGCGTTCACTGATCTAGCAGAAGGTTCTGCGGGACACATTTGGCTCTATGCTGACAGCGTGCCCGAACATCAGCTGCGCCGGTTGCGTGTCCGGCTGACGCTGCTGTGCTGAGTGTTGTGCGGGGCCACCGGTCCCGACGCTAAAAGTTTTTACAGCACTACAGGGGAGAGTTATCTGGCACTAGAATGGTATCTTTGGCCACTGACAGAAGCTCTGGGTAGTCTAGTGTGTAGTGAAGTCCACGACTCTCTTTGCGTGAAATTGCGCACTGAATCATAAGCTCGGCGACCATCGCTAGATTGCGCAACTCGAGTAAGTCGTTGGTGACTTTGTAGTTGCCGTAATATTCTGCTATTTCCGCCTGCAGCAGCTGTACTCGATGTAAAGCACGCCGTAAACGCTTGTTGGTCCGCACAATGCCGACATAATCCCACATGAAACGACGCAACTCGTCCCAGTTGTGGGAAATCACTACATCTTCATCGGAGTCTGTTACCTGACTCTCATCCCACAGAGCGGCATCAGTGAGGGTCGGTATTTGCTTCAGGTTATCAGCAATGTGATGTGCTGCAGATTCCGCATAAACAATGCATTCAAGCAGCGAATTACTGGCCATGCGGTTAGCGCCGTGCAGACCGGTACACGAGGACTCCCCGACCGCATACAATCCAGCGACGTCAGTGAGGCCGTGGTTGTCCACCAGAATGCCGCCGCAGGTGTAATGGGCGGCAGGAACGACAGGTATGGCTTCGGTGCTAATGTCGATACCAAGTTCTGCGCAGCGCGCCATGACAGTGGGGAAGTGGCTGTTTATAAACTCAGGCGATTTGTGTGAAATGTCTAAGAAGACGCAGTCGGCACCGAGCCGCTTCATCTCGTGATCTATCGCACGTGCCACAACATCACGTGGCGCCAGTTCGCCGCGCTTGTCGAAATTTTGCATGAAGGGCGTCCCATCCGGTAACAGTAGCCTGCCACCTTCTCCACGAATGGCCTCGGTGATCAAGAAGGATTTGGCCTTGGGGTGATACAGACAGGTGGGATGAAACTGGTTAAATTCCAAATTGGAAACCCGACAGCCGGCGCGCCAGGCCATAGCAATCCCATCTCCACTGGCACCATCAGGATTGCTGGTATAGAGGTAAGCTTTGCTGGCACCGCCAGTGGCCAGAACCACCGAAGAGGCCTGAAACAGATCAACATGGCCACTCTGCTCATCGAGAATGTAGGCCCCTTCACAACGCCCATTATTCACTACCAAATCCACCGCAACCCGGTGTGTGAAGATTTCAATGTTTTCGGCAGCAATGACCCTGTCCGTTAGGACCTCGGATATCGCCCGTCCGGTGCGATCAGCAGCGTGTATAATGCGTCTGTGGCTGTGACCGCCCTCCATCGTGAGGTGGAACTCCTTACCAGGCCGATTGCGGGGAGCTTCTCGAAGATCGAAATCGACGCCCTGTTCTACTAACCATTCGACACAGCGTCGGCTGTTGCTGACGGTGAATTCCACAGCGTCTCGGTGGCATAGTCCCGCCCCGGCTGCTAGGGTGTCGGCCACATGGGAATCAATGGTATCTCTGTTGTGGAGCACTGCAGCCATGCCGCCTTGCGCCCAAAAGGTTGACCCCTGATTCAAGTCCGCCTTGGTCAGCAGGGCAACCCGGCAGCTGGTTGGCAGGCGCAGAGCCAGACTGAGACCGGCGGCACCGCTCCCAATAACTAATACATTGTGCTGATGCCGACTCGCCATGGCGCTCACTACTTGCTGCTTGGGAAGGTGAAATATATGATGTGTCTCAAAGACTTAGCCTCAACAGGCTATACAGACGGAGTATATACGACCTCGTGGGAAATACGGAAGCAATCCACACGCAATTTTCTTGGCCACCACTCGCTTTGATGTATATCGCCCGAGCTGTCATGCGAACTAAGTTGACTTTTTGTTGTCTAGTACCTATCAGGCCTATATTCGGCCGGACAGTGATATCATGTGCTAGGGAAGGGAGCTACACATGACTGTCATCGCGACTGATCAACAACTTGTCGCCAGAGTACAAAAGGGTGATTCGAGGGCGTTTGATATGCTGGTCTTGAAATATCAGCACAAAATATTTAGTTTGATAAGTCGCTACGTGCGGGATGCTGATGAAGTTCAGGACGTTGCGCAGGAGGCTTTTATTAAGGCCTATCGCTCACTCCCTGGTTTTCGGGGTGATAGTGCTTTTTATACCTGGTTGTATCGTATTGCAATCAACACGGCGAAAAATCATCTGGTGTCACGCTCGCGACGCACTCCGGGGTCAGATGTTGAGCTTGAGGATGCCGAGTACTTTGAAAGCGGAAGTGGTTTACGCACGATTGAAACCCCCGAGAATGCGCTGTTTGGGGAGGAGTTGAAGGCGGTGGTGCAGGGTGCAATTAGCGCACTATCAGAGGATCTCCGAACGGCCATAACGTTACGTGAATTCGATGGTCTAAGTTACGAGGATATCGCTGACATTATGGACTGCCCGGTCGGCACCGTACGCTCACGCATATCTAGGGCACGTGAGGCGATAGATGTGTTGGTGCGCAAACAAATGGATGGCGAGGCTTGATGCCCTATTTAGAAGTATTTTTAGCCAGCGGTGCCTCTAGGTCGGGTTCTCCGCCAGTGAGGCATTATCGAGAGTGTATTGAATATGGATGAAAGAATGGGTGAATCACTCTCCGCTTTAATGGACGATGAAGCGAATGAGCTGGAGCTGGAGAGGGTCCTTGTGCAGGTTGCTCAAGATCCCGAACTGCGTCGTTCATGGATACGTTACAATGTGGCTCAGCAAGCAGTGCAGGGCAGTCAAATTGCCTGCCTCGATTGGGATATATCAGAACGGGTGAAATCTTCACTGGAGGTTTTGAGTGCAACTGATCCGGAGCCGGCAGGTATAAGTTTCAAGCAGCGTATGTTACGTCCCTTCGTGAGTCTTGCTGTGGCGGCCTCCGTGGCGGCAACTGTTGTTATCGGGGGGCAGCAACTGGCGCTGATTGGCAGTGATGACGCCTATGGTTACGGTCGCTCGGTGGTAACGAATGCTTCACCGGTAGGTATGCTCAACAGTCTGGGCGCTACGACTGTGCAGGCAAGTTATGGTATGCAGGCGGTGCCCATTTTGGAGCCGGCTAGCAGTAAGGCTTATCAGGAGCTCGCATTACAGCGGCACCGTAAATATATGCAGGAACATGCAGAACAGGCGGCACTGAATGCTCCGCAGGGTCTGATTCCCTTTGCTCGTGTTCCTCAGATACAGGAATAGGTGACGGTGTTGTCTAGCGTGTCAAAAAAACTCTTTAGCTATCTATTATTCGCTGTTTTTTCGGTATCAACAGCCGCGGGGGAAAATGCGGCTAGCTGTTCTGATGGTGATGCCGTGGCGCTTTCCTGGTTGGACAAAATGTCCAGAAGTCTGCGCGAGACCAGCTATCACGGCGTGGTGACGTTACAGCGTGGTGGTGACATGCAGGTGATGCAAGTCTCCCATATAGTGGGCGATGGGAGCAGCTCGGAGCGTCTCGTCGAATTGACAGGCCGGGGCGCACAGGTAGAGCGTTTATCACACCCTCTAGATTGTATACATCCGGGGGATCGGTTGCTGCGCGGCGAGGCTCTGCTGCCGGAAACAAGTTGTGGAATTACCACGCACTATCGCTTTGCTGTCACACCAGGAGAGCGTGTGGCAGGACGGGAGGTTGTCCGCATTGTGATTGAGCCACGGGACATGTACCGTTTTGGGTACGTCGTTGACCTCGACGAAGAAACAGGCATCATGCTCAAAGCGCAGACGATTGGTCACGGTCACAAAATACTTGAAACCATGCAATTCGCCAACATTGTTTATTCCGATAATCTGCCTGAGTTCAGTCCGGCAGATGTCATCCATAAGGCGCAGCATCTTGATCCTCAGAGCACTTCAGCCCCGTACCCGGTGACTCGTGCCTGGAGCATAGGCTGGTTGCCGCTTGGGTTTGCTGCAACCGACCCATCTACTGAGACCAGTGAGAGAAGAACCTATACTGACGGTTTTGCGGTTTTCTCTGTGTTTTTGGAAGAGCTTAATGTTGAAGTTCGAGGGGGCGAGGGTTTGGTAAAACGCGGTGGTACTACTTCGTATACTCGTGGCATGCGCATTGATGAACAGCCAGTGCTGGTAACGGTGATAGGCGAAGTGCCCGTCAATACCGCTAGAATGGTCGCCGACTCATTAGACTGGCTACCGTGATATGCTGACAGAAACAGGGCGTGTAGTAGGAATAGAGACCGATGGAGTATGGGTCGAGACCATCCGGCGCAGTACCTGTGGAACGTGTTCGGCACAAAAAGGGTGCGGTCATGGGCTACTCAACCGTATCTCTGAAGGTAAGCGTGGTTATGTGCGAGCGTTGCCTGGAGACCAGTCCGTCGAAGATTACAAAGTCGATGATCAGGTCCTTATCAGCATCCCTGAAGAGGTGATTTTGCGAGGGTCTTTCATTGCCTATATTCTTCCATTATTGAGTATGCTGGCTGGCGCTATGGCCGTATCCCATTTTTTTGCAGGACAGCCTGATTTGTTAGCGGTCGTTGGTGCGGCTGGCGGATTGGCCTTAGGCTTCATACTGGTTCGCTGGCACGGCATTCATCATAGACAGGACCCGGAGTTTCAGCCGGTTCTTCTGCGCATCGATTCTCCGGTCGTAGAAGCGGTGACGCTTCTCTAATCATTCTTGCATGCTGACATCTCACTTATTGCGTTGGATCCACTGTATGACTACTAAGCTGCGCCTATCTGGTTTTCTTTTTCTGAGTACGTTTTTGTGCGTTACGCAAGCAATATCGGCGACCTCATTGCCAGATTTTCGGCAGATCGTGCGCGAGCATTCGTCTGCCGTCGTCAAAATCATCGTGGAACAAAGTCCCAGCCAAAATAACGGTGGGCAATCGGGGCAGGAACAAATTCCTGAAGAGCTGCGCCGTTTTTTTGAGTTTCGGGGTGCTCCGCCTTCCGAACGTCAGCGCATGGGCATGGGGTCGGGTTTTATCGTTTCCGACGATGGCTTTATTCTTACCAACAATCATGTGGTCGACGGGGCCGACAGTGTCTTGGTGCGTATGAGTGACCGCCGAGAGTTCGATGCAGAGGTCGTCGGCACAGACCCACGCTCCGATCTTGCACTGCTACGTATAGACGCTGCCGATCTGCCTATGCTCAAGCTGGCGGACAATGATGACCTTGAGGTGGGGGAGTGGGTATTGGCGATCGGCTCGCCCTTTGGGCTGGATTACTCGGTTACAGCCGGCATTGTCAGTGCCAAGGGGCGCAGTCTTCCTACCGAACAGAATGAAAACTACGTGCCTTTTATACAGACAGACGTCGCGATTAATCCTGGTAACTCCGGTGGGCCACTGTTCAACCTTGATGGGGAAGTCGTCGGTGTTAATTCTCAGATATTCACCCGTAGCGGTGGTTCCATCGGGCTCTCATTTGCTATTCCAAGCTCTGTGGCAAGTAATGTGATTAAACAATTGAAGAAGAACGGGCGTGTGACGCGAGGCTGGTTGGGCGTCACTATTCAGGATGTCGATAAAACACTTGCGCAGTCCTTTGGTTTAAAGCGTGCAGGTGGCGCACTGATCGCAGATATGTCCAATGATGGCCCCGCTGCCAAGGCGGGATTACGCAGTGGAGATATTATTGTGAAATTTGATGGAAAGCCTATCCCTACGTCAGCTGACCTGCCTCACATGGTAGGGCTGGTTGCCCCTGGCTCCACCGTAGAGGTAGAACTGGTCCGGGATAAAAAGTCTCAGACCATTAGCGTTAAAGTGGGGGGGCTGGAGTCAGATGACAGCTATACACTGTCAGCAGGAGACGCTGACGAGCATCGTGGCGGTCGCCTTGGGATGGAGGTGGAGTCGCTCTCTCCTGAGAGCTTGGAGCACTTGGGCGTCAGCGGCGGCGTGGTGGTGCGTCGCGTTGAGTCTGGTTCAATTGCCGCGGAGTCCGGCCTCAGGGTTGACGATGTCATCACCCTTATCGACACCAGTCCTATTCAATCCGTCGAGACATTTGAGCGCGCCGTCGACACGTTGAAGGATGGAGGTTCCGTCCCCTTGCGTTTGATTCGTCAAGGTTCTTCTTTGTTTATTGCGCTTAAGCTGTCGGATTAATTCCTGCGTAATAGTTTAGGCTCACTGTCGATGCCCGCGGTCTGAGTCAGCGTAGCGGTTGTCTGTGCATTGAGGTACAATCTCGCGTTTTTGCGGGCTAAGGGGTAGGCGTATTGCCTGCTTCAGTCCTGCGGTTAATCGAGCTTAATAGCGTGAGCGATCTTCGACACATCCGTAACTTTTCTATCATTGCCCATATTGATCACGGCAAGTCCACTCTGGCGGATCGTTTTATCCAGCACTGTGGCGGGCTAAGCGCACGGGAGATGGACACTCAAGTTCTCGACTCAATGGATATCGAGCGCGAGCGCGGTATCACTATCAAGGCGCAGAGTGTCACGTTGGACTATACGGCTCGTAACGGGCAGGTTTACCAACTCAATTTCATTGATACTCCCGGACATGTCGATTTTTCCTATGAAGTGTCACGCTCCCTCGCCGCGTGTGAAGGGGCGCTTCTGGTTGTAGACGCAGGGCAGGGTGTGGAAGCCCAGTCAGTGGCCAATTGTTATACTGCCATTGAGCAGGGGCTGGAGGTTCTCCCTATTTTAAACAAGATGGATCTGCCGCAGGCGGATCCTGATCGGGTGAAGCTGGAAATTGAGGAAATTATTGGCATCAATGCCGTTGACGCGTGCCTGGTCAGTGCAAAATCTGGGCTTGGAATAGAGGATGCTCTAGAATATCTTGTCGAACACATTCCGCCTCCCGAAGGCGATCGCGAGGCCCCGTTGCAGGCCCTGATTATCGACTCCTGGTTTGACAATTATTTGGGCGTGGTCTCTCTGGTGCGAGTGAAGCAAGGTGTGCTCCGCAGGCGTGAAAAAATAATGGCTAAGTCAGTCGGCAAGGCCCATCAGGTCGATGTGTTAGGCGTCTTCACGCCCAAGCGTGTCGAAAAGGATATGTTACAAGCTGGCGAAGTAGGCTATATCGTGGCGGGTATCAAAGATATCCATGGCGCACCGGTTGGCGATACGCTGGTGCACGCTAAGGACGCGAATGTCCCGGCCCTCCCGGGTTTCAAGCGAGTAAAGCCACAGGTGTATGCGGGTATCTTCACGATATCGTCGGATGATTATGAGGATTTTCGTGAGGCGCTGGCAAAATTGACCTTGAATGACGCATCCTTGCAGTATGAGCCGGAAGTCTCTGATGCACTCGGTTTTGGGTTCCGCTGCGGATTTTTGGGCATGCTTCATATGGAGATCATCCAGGAACGACTGGAGCGAGAATATAATCTCGATCTTATTACCACTGCCCCAACAGTTATCTACGAAATTGTAAAAAAGAACGGTGATATTGTGCTAGTGGATAATCCTTCGGCGCTGCCCGATGTTGGGGATATTGAGGAGATGCGTGAACCTATTGCCCGTTGTAATATTCTTGTGCCTCAGGAATATTTAGGCAATGTGATCACGCTTTGCGTAGATAAACGCGGTGAACAGCGGGATATGCAATTTCTGGGCGCTCAAGTCTCGGTTGTTTATGACATCCCGATGGCTGAAGTTGTGTTGGACTTTTTTGATCGATTGAAGTCTGTCAGTCGTGGCTATGCCTCTCTTGATTATGGATTTGAACGATTTCAGGCCGCTAATCTTTCGCGACTCGATGTTCTAATCAATGGCGAGCGCGTAGATGCTTTGGCATCAATCATACACCGTGATCACATACTGCACCGGGGCAGATTACTGACGGAAAAAATGAAAGAGTTGATTCCAAGACAAATGTTCGATGTTGCGATCCAGTCTGCCGTTGGCGGTAAAATCGTTGCCCGTCAGACCGTCAAGGCGCTGCGAAAAAATGTGACTGCCAAGTGCTATGGTGGAGACGTGAGTCGTAAGCGCAAGTTGCTGGACAAACAAAAGGCTGGCAAGAAGCGTATGAAGCAGGTTGGACGGGTGGAAATACCCCAGTCTGCATTTTTGGCTGTATTAAAAGTGGATGGTTAAAAAGTGAATGAATTTACCGTAGATTTCCCGCTGATTCTGTTATGCCTTGTCTTTGGTAGCGGGCTTCTTTGGCTGTTAGACAGTCTTTTTTTGGCCCCGGGTAGAAAACGAATAGCCAGCGCGTTGCAGGCCCAGTACCCGCGATGGAATGTCGAAGGGAGTCCAGATGCTGGGAGTTATCAGTCGCGGGTGGCAGCAAAAGCCAGGGAACCAGTGTTGGTTGAGTATGCCAGGTCATTTTTTCCGGTCCTGCTGGTTGTATTCGTGTTGCGCTCCTTTCTGGTGGAGCCTTTCCAAATACCTTCTTCTTCGATGGTGCCCACACTGGAAGTAGGAGACTATATTCTTGTCAATAAGTATACCTACGGGATTCGACTCCCGGTGATACGGACCAAAGTGTTGGCACTCAATAATCCCCAGCGAGGTGATGTTGTGGTGTTTTTCCCGCCACACATGAACGACACTTATTTCATTAAACGCGTTGTAGGCTTGCCGGGTGATACGGTTGAATACCGCAATAAACAGATATTTGTAAACGGCGAGCGGGTAGAGCGTGAGCGTGCCGCAGAGCAGTTCGCGCAGAGCTCTCATAATATCACGGGACGTGAGTCGCTGGGAGAGTCTGAGCACCTTATGCAGGTCGACACTCGGCGTCCTTCAAGCGACTTTTCGGTCGTAGTGAGGCCGGGACATTACTTCATGATGGGTGACAATCGCGATAATAGTAGTGATAGCCGGGTGTGGGGTCAGGTGTCTGAAAAGGATATAGTGGGCAAAGCCTTTGCGATTTGGATGCATTGGGATACCCTAATAAGCCTCCCGAGCTTTAGCCGTGTTGGCGCGATAGAATAAGTGATAAAAGCTACGTGAGGGAAATCATATGATTACTCGCAAACGTGAATCCGGACTGTCGCTCTTGGGGACACTGTGCATACTGTTTATGCTGGGTTTCTTTGCCATGTGTCTTATTCGTATGTTTCCCCCCTATTTTGAGTACCTGACCGTGAAGAGCATCATCTCTAAGATTGCGATGGATGCTGACTCTGCTATCGAAACAAACGCAACAATCAGGCGCAAGATAGCCAATATTTTCAATTCCAATCAGATATATCAGTTGGCCCCCAAGGATGTAGAGGTCTATCGGTTGAAGGGGAAGACCTATATTGATGGTAATTATGAGGTTCGGTTGCCTATTGTGTGGCGGATCGATGCGGTCTTGAAGTTTGACGACCTGCTGTATCAGGTCGGCGATCCCGAGCCACTTTCTAAACCACCCACAGTTACCCAGTAGCGCGTGGAAGATACTGCGCGGCTGCAACAGGTGCTGGGTTATCAGTTTCGTGACTCGGACTTACTTGATTTGGCTCTCACTCACTGCAGTGCAGGTGGCCAAAACAACGAGCGGCTTGAATTTCTGGGCGACTCTATCGTAAATCACATTATTGCTGAGGCACTCTTTCTGCGTTTCCCCGCTTCAAGGGAAGGAGAGATGAGTCGAATGCGGGCTTCTCTGGTTAAAGGCGACACGCTTGCCAAAGTCGCATTGGAATTAGAGCTCGGTGACCATTTGCGACTGGGCAGCGGAGAGCGCAAGAGTGGAGGGCACCGCCGCGCGTCTATTTTGGCAGATGCGTTTGAAGCTGTGGTGGGTGCTATTTTGTTGGATAGTGACGTAGAGCAGTGTCGTCAATGTGTGCTCGGTTGGTTTGATGCCCGCTTACAGCAGCTGTCGACTGGCACAGTAGAAAAGGACGCAAAAACGCAATTACAGGAGTATCTGCAGGGGCGTAGTCGCCCCTTACCTGTTTACGAGCTACTCAGTGTCCAGGGGGAGGATCACACGCAGCAATTTCAGGTGGCATGTCGGCTGCGCAATCCTAAATTAGTTGTTGAAGGTAGTGGCCCTAGTCGGCGTAAGGCCGAGCAAGACGCGGCCACTGTCGCGCTGGAAAGGTTGTCTAATCATGACCTCTGATACCCCATCTCGCTGTGGTTATGTCGCCATTGTGGGTCGGCCTAATGTTGGTAAATCCACACTGCTGAACCATCTATTGGGACAGAAAATCAGCATAACGTCGCGTAAGCCACAGACCACTCGCCATCAGGTGTTAGGGATTAAGACCGAGGATAATCATCAGATTATATTCGTCGATACACCGGGTCTGCACAAGGATGCGGGTAAAGCCATTAACCGCTACATGAACCGGGCAGCCAGCGCCGCTATTCGCGATGTCGACCTGGTGGTTTTCGTCGTGGATCGCACGGCATGGACGGAGGAAGACAGCATCGTACTTGAGCAAATCGAGCAATCAGGACTTCCGACTATGCTGGTAGTCAATAAAATTGACTTGCTCGCCGACAAGACGGAGCTGCTTCCCCATTTGCAGAGCTTGGCGGCCAAAGCCGAATTTTCTGCCATCTTGCCGGTATCCGCTTTACGTCAGCACAATGTCGATGCTTTGGAAGAACAAATTCTCACGTTATTACCCGAGTCTGGCCACTTTTTCCCCGAGGACCAGATCACCGACCGCAGCCAGCGTTTCCTCGCTGCGGAAATTGTACGAGAAAAGATCATGCGGCAACTAGGCGACGAGTTGCCTTACTCCATTGCCGTTGAAATAGAAGAATTTGCCCAAGAAGGCGAGGTGTTGCACATTTCTGCAGTCATTTTCGTTGAGCGTACGGGCCAAAAAAGGATACTTATCGGTGATAAGGGCTCTCGATTGCGTTCGATTGGCTCGGACGCTCGCCGCGATATGGAGGGACTTTTTGACAGCAAGGTGATGCTGCGGCTTTGGGTAAAGGTCAAATCTGGTTGGTCAGACGACGAACGAGCTCTGCGCAGTCTGGGATATGACGACCGTTAGGTCTTCCCCTATAGAATGCGCGTCAATTTACAACCCGCCTATGTATTACACAGTCGTCCCTACCGGGACACGAGTTCCCTCTTAGAAGTGTTTACCGCTGAGTACGGTCGCATTAGTTTAGTCGCCCGCGGCACACGACGCCAGACACGAAGGGGAAGTAAAGCGGCTTTGTTACAGCCGTTCAGTCCTCTTTTGTTGTCGTTTTCCGGTCGCATGGAATTGAAGACGCTTAGCGCAATAGAGCCTGTGAGAGGTATGTCAACTTTGCGGGGTGAGCGATTGTTTAGCGGGCTCTATATGAACGAATTGCTGGTGCGCCTGCTACATCGAAACGATGCTCACCCGGAATTGTTTGCGGCCTATGACTACGCACTAAAGGCGCTTGCAGGCAATGCCGTTGTGGACACAGTGCTGCGAGGGTTTGAAATTACCCTGCTTGATGAGTTAGGTTACGGTCTAAACTTGAGTCTTGACGGTGCTAGTGGAGAGCCAGTTGATGACACGCTGCGCTATCGCTATGACCCCGATTGCGGTCTGGTCGCTAGTGGCGATGCCACCGATTGTTCTGCAACCTATCGAGGATCTGATTTGTTAGCGATGGAATCCGGCGAGTTTGAGGGAGCTGTGCGTCTTACGGCCAAACTGCTTTTAAGAGAGGTTCTGGCGGTGCATCTAGGTGATATGCCATTGCACAGTCGTGAATTGTTTCGCGTCAAAGCGACGGTGGCTGCGAAACACCAAGAGGCGCCCTCCAAGCCCTATGTGAGTGGGGATCCATCGTGATTTCAATATCGATAAGATAGAAGGGTTGCTCATGTCTCTGACGAATTCGACATGGCCTCATGCGGTCAAAGTTCTATATAATCATACGTCCAGTCTGAGGCACTATCGCTATGCCTGATTACCCCACTATTGAAGCCTGTATTGGCAATACACCACTGGTCCGCCTTCAGCGCTTGCCTGGGGCTACCAGTAATACCCTTCTCGCCAAGCTGGAAGGCAATAATCCGGCTGGATCAGTCAAGGATCGTCCAGCGCTCAGTATGATTGCGGAGGCCGAAGCGCGCGGAGACATAAAGCCAGGTGACACGTTAATAGAGGCGACCAGTGGTAATACCGGTATAGCACTGGCAATGGTCGCCGCTATCCGGGGTTACCGTCTTATTTTGATTATGCCTTCGCATATGAGCCTGGAGCGTAAACAGGCGATGTCTGCGTACGGTGCACAGCTGCTGGAAGTGTCGAAGGAGGAAGGTATGGAGGGTGCTCGTGACCTGGCCATGAAAATGCAGGCTGAAGGCCAGGGCACAGTCCTGGATCAGTTTAGTAATCCAGATAATTCACTTGCGCACTTTCAGGGTACCGGCCCGGAGATATGGCAGCAGACTGACGGGACGGTTACTCATCTGGTGAGTTCCATGGGTACGACCGGGACTATCATGGGTTCTTCTGCTTATCTTAAAAAACAAAACCCCGAGGTGCAGATTGTCGGGTTACAGCCGCTGGAAGGGTCCAGTATTCCTGGGATTCGTCGCTGGCCCGAGGCCTATTTGCCAAAGATATTTGAGGCGTCTAGAGTCGATAGGGTAATAGATATTTCGCAACAGGAATCAGAACTGGCTATGCGCAGATTGGCTGCTCAGGAAGGAATTTTTTGTGGCGTTTCTGCAGGAGGTGCTGTCGCTGCCGCACTGCGACTATCCCTTGAGGTTGAAAATGCCGTAATTGTTGCGATTATCTGCGACCGCGGTGATCGCTACCTTTCCACTGGGGTTTTCGGTAGCGGGTAAGGGGAAAATTGGACTGGGTCACGTTCACACACCATTGTCAATGACGAGGGCGTGAGTAACATACAGGCGAATAATCTGGCCAGCACTGCCACCCGTTGCTACGTATAGAAGTTTCCGACCTTGGGTCATTGTTCAAATTATGGGAGCGTATCAATCACCTTAAAAGGTATCCTCTGCGGTGCGCGTAACAGAGTAAGGAGTGAAAAATGGACAGTTTACACTACTCGCTTTCAGACCTATTGCGAGTAATGCAGCGACTGCGAGACCCTGAGACCGGTTGTCCCTGGGATATCCGTCAGGATTTCCATAGCATCGTGCCGTCTACATTGGAGGAGTGCTATGAATTGGCCCAGGCGATAGAGGATCAAGACTTTGACCATATTGCTGAAGAGCTTGGCGATGTGTTGTTTCAGGTGGTGTTTTATGCGCAATTGGCCAGAGAAAAAAATGTGTTTTCCTTCGATAACATTGTTCAAACGCTGGTGGAGAAACTGATCCGACGGCATCCGCATGTTTTTGCAGAGGGAGAAATCGAAGGGATCGTATCCAACCGTAGTTCGGTAGAAGACGTCAGGCTTCACTGGGAGGAGATAAAGCAGCTTGAGCGGGACGAAAAGAACCAATCGGGTGTCTTGGCAGATGTGCCACGCGCGCTGCCAGCATTGCCTCGTGCGCAGAAGGTGCAAAAAAGGGCAGCGCAGGTAAACTTTGATTGGGTTGATACACATGCTGTGCTAGACAAGGTGCAGGAGGAGCTGGATGAGTTGCGTGAGGCGTTGAACAGTGAGCACGCAGAAGGAATAAGCGATGAAATGGGGGATGTATTATTTAGCTGTGTGAATCTTGCCCGACATCTTGGCTTGGATGCAGAAGAGACATTGCGTCATTCCACGGCAAAATTTGAGCGACGATTTCAAAATATGGAGGCACGTGTCGCGGACGATGGCGCGGCCTTATCAGCAATGAGTGAAAAGCAATTCGATCGACTGTGGCGCCTAGCGAAAGATGATTTGGGCGGCTAGAGGCGGTGCTTGTAACCTTTCCATCCGCTGTGTATGGTTATCGTCCTTTCATGCTCCGATTTAGACCACAGCGATAGATATTTTTATGCAGCGATACACAGGCGAGGACGTTTTTAAATGCGATTGATCTTATTAGGCGCTCCAGGCGCGGGAAAAGGTACTCAAGCTCAGTTCATTTGTGAAAAATTCAGTATCCCTCAAATTTCTACCGGAGATATGTTGCGTGCGGCGGTAAAAGCGGAAACGGAACTAGGGCTGCGAGCCAAGGCCGTGATGGACTCAGGCGGACTGATTTCAGATGAGGTCATTATCGGGCTGGTCAAAGGTCGAATTGCTGAGCCGGACTGTGCCAACGGCTTCTTGTTTGATGGCTTTCCCCGCACAATCCCTCAGGCTCAGGCCATGGTGAATGCCGGAGTGGCTATTGATCACGTGGTGGAGATTGCGGTAGAAGACGCCGAGATTGTGGCGCGCCTGAGTGGTCGGCGAGTGCATCCAGGGTCGGGCCGTGTTTATCATGTGATATACAATCCACCGCAGACTGAATCGCTGGACGATGATACGGGTGAGCCTCTGGTTCAGCGGGATGATGATAGCGAAGAGACTGTGCGCAAACGATTGGATATCTATCATGAACAAACAAGTCCGCTGATCCATTTTTATCAAAATATGACAGGCGAACTAGCTCCGCGGTACCACACGATCGAAGGCCAAGGCAGTGTTGAAGACATTCGACAGACACTGTGTTCCTCCCTAAATTCTTAACCGCAAATACGTCGTAAAATATAATAAAGAAAAAGTTGACGTGCATAATGTTTCTTTCTGAAAAAAAGTAGTCGAATTTCGTGTTTCATAGATGCGAATTTTCTACAATTTTGACTGTTGTATCTCTATTGCATTGTTGTTACTTTTAACAACGCGGTACCCTCATCAACACTCTGGAGAGATGCGTAATGGCAACTGCTAAGAAAAAAGTAACAAAAGCAAAAGCTAAGCCTAAAGC
>ERZ888423.141-NODE-141-length-76594-cov-11.567933_pt1 | contig 76594 bp, 69 predicted proteins | sample MGYA00520523_ERZ888423 | MGnify/ENA primary metagenome ERZ888423 (study PRJEB32303, sample SAMEA104408611) | aquatic metagenome | biome: Brackish water; feature: Pelagic; material: water | place: Baltic Sea | collected 2014-06-08T10:24:00 | depth 30,27 m ... | reverse complement strand
ATGTACGACGCCAAAAAGTCTGGACGACGATTTTGGAAGTCTAGGTAATAGGCATGTTCCCAAACATCGCAAACGACCAGGGGTTTAGCACCGGAGGTCAGCGGCGTTTCGGCATTCGCTGACTTTTCAATCGCTAGCTTGCCATCGCGCTCAACTAGCCACACCCACCCGCTGCCGAATTGGCTTACGCCGCCCGCGACAAACTGAGCTTTGAACTCGTCTAAGCTGCCGAAATCGGCGTCGATGCGCGCGGCGATGTCGCCGGTCGGTGCGCCACCGCCGTTAGGGCTTAGGCTATTCCAGAAAAAGCTGTGGTTGTAATGTTGGCCCACGTTGTTGAACAGTGCGCCCCCGATCTTCGCTGTGTCGTGAACGAGTTGCTCTAAATCTGTGCCTTCGATACCGGCGTCGGCGAGGAGTTCGTTACCCTTCACAACATAGGCGTTGTGGTGTTTGCCGTGGTGATAGTCGAAGGTGTCAGCCGACATATGGGGTGCGAGTGAGTCTTTGGCGAAGGGGAGTTCTGGAAGGTGTAAGCTCATGAGATTGGTTATGCTCCTGCTACTACTTAGGGTTGATGATTAGAGATTTTACGCTAACAAATACGGCGAAGGGTCGATTTTAGACCTGCTAGCATCAGGACTCAAATCGACCCTTCAAAATCGTCAAAGTGTTGAAAGTGTTGAAAGTGTGGAAAGTGTGGAAAGTGTTCAGGGTATGCAGAGTCTTGAAAGCGGCAGCCGAGTGAACTCAGCTGCCTGAGAAAAGCAGTGGTTAGAGGTATTGAACAACCACTAACAGCACGGCAGCTAGTGCAACACCTAAGTGCACAACGCCGACAACGCTCGCCATCGGTCCCATCTTGCCTTTAATCGCGTTCGCTTCGATCGCAAGAATGAGGATAACAGCAACAGCCGATGCGGTGCTGCTGACGCCCATTTCTGCGCCCATTGGCAAACCACCAAGCCCGTTTAAGTGTCCAGAGGCTACCATGAAAAGCAGCATTGGCAGTGAGAACAAGGTATTAGTTCTCGAGGCTAATCCCGCCTTACCCGCGGCGCCCGCAGCTTCGGGAAGCGCTTCACCGCCGCCGAGTACTTGCTCATTCGAGGCCATGACGATTTTCTGATTCGGCCAGATGATCAGCCACACATTGAGGAACATGAAGGTACCCATGAGCATGCCGAGAATGATGTAGAAGTTTACTGCGGCAGCGAGATAGCCTGCGAGAGCGATGCCGGAAATAAAGGTGACTAGTGCGCCATAGCGAAACCATTTGAGTGCATTAGGGAGTAACTTTGATATCGCCGAGGCTTTCGCGGCCGGGTCTGCGACTTTGAAATACTCAGTTTGGACAAAGTTGAAGTAGTAGAGGATGCCTATCCACACGACACCTGCGAAAAGGTGAATCCAGCGGACTAAAAAGGGGACTAAATTATCGAGTTCCATGGGGGTAGCTCCTTTATTGGTTTTTTTAATTACTCGAAGCGAAGTGTAGCACTTGCTGCATTCGGCAGGCTATTGAATCGCAGATGCATTCATAGTGACTAACTAGGGGTATAGGGATAGCGGGCGTTGTCCAATTTGTAGATAATGAGTCCATTAATTCCAATCGTTTCAGCGAGCCTAAGCATGAGAGACAACGATGACCTCGGTCGGCTTCCCCCGATGGTGCCCGAGCGCGATGATGTAGACAGTCACCTCAGTAATCGCAAAGCTCAGGGGCAGGATATCGTCATGCCTGCGCGAGGCATTTCGCAGCCTCGCAGCTCTGCGGGTCTGAAGGCTGCGATAGCAATTTTATTTTTAGCTGCGTTTGGCGGTGCGGGTTATGGCTATTTTTATACGCAAGAAGCCAATGCAGATGCGCGTTCGGCGGAGCTTCGCATTGCCGATCTAGAACGTCGACTAAGCCTTGTTGGTGATAGTGCCGAGGAGTCGACGCTTAAGATGATCGAGCGGATGGACTTTAATTTTTCTGAGATCGATAAACTTTGGGCTGCTCGACGCGTACTCAATAGCAATATAGACGAGTTGAAAGGCGAGGCTGCGAGGATCAGACTTACCAATGAAGGCCAAGACGAGACGATTGCGCAGAACGCTTCGCGTCTCGCCACCTCGGCGGAATCGTTGATTGGCGTCGAAACTCGACTCAATACTCTAGCCAATGAGCTGGCTGCAGCCACGACGGCAATGGGTCAGTTAAACGCGCAGGTCGCGGAACTCGACGGATTGCGCGGAGACCTCGTGTCGATACAGGCGTCTCTTAACAGTGGAGACAGCACGGTGCTCGGGCTGGCTGGGCGGCTCGACTATGTCGAGCAGTCAATGGAGTCTGTGAATGCCTACAGACTTCAAGTAAACGACAGCCTCTACAGGTTACAACAGAATGTTGAAACCTTGCAGTCGATGCTTCGCCCAGCGCAATAACTGGGGAGAGCAGGGAGGTGTTTTCGCCTCTTACTCTCAATTGCCAGTAAAATTAGGACTCCGCTTCTCGACGAAGGCACTAACTCCCTCTCTGAAGTCGGCACGCGACGCGCAGTCGGCAAAATACTCTGCCTCTGCCTGAAGCTGCGATTCGAATTCGCTTTCGAGAGAGCGATAGAATAATGCCTTCGTATTGCCATAGACATGCGTTGGGCCAGCGGCGAGACGCTGAGCGAGAGCCGCCGTTTCGGCGTCGAGTTCGGCGGTTGGCACGACGAAATTAATCATCCCGATGTCTTTTGCCTCCTGCGCGCCAAATCTATCGCCTAACAGTGCTATCTCCATCGCCTTCTTGATGCCTACCGCGCGGGGCAAGTGGAAAGATGAAGAGCCGTCGGGGCTTGTACCGATTTTGCAATAAGCGAGTGTAAAGAAGGCATCGTCTGCGGCAATCACCAGGTCGCAGGCAAGCGCCATGCTGACACCGGCACCGGCTGCTGCGCCGCGACAACTAGCTATGATAGGTTTCGGCATGCGGCGCATGGCGAACATAATGGGGTGCAGGTCGTGAATACGAAGTAGAAATTCTTTGCGCACATCGGAGGGGTCTTTTTTTATTGACTCACTCATACCCTTTACATCGCCGCCCGCCATAAAGTGATCGCCGGCGCCCTTGAGCACAACACAGCGCACCGTATTATCGTGTTCGATGTCATGAAGTACTTCGATGAGCTGGGCGCGCATCTCCATACTGAGTGCGTTGCGTGCCTCTGGACGATTCATCGTGAGTGTTGCGACACCGTCTGTAATGTCGAGATCTAAATGAGCCATAGTTGTTCCTTTGCGTTAACTATTATTCGAGACAGAGTATAGGATGCCGTATCTTCGCTTACTAGCGCTTGGCAAAACGCGCTGATCGGGTATAATGCGCCTCCCTTAACCGACCAGTGCATGTTTTTTGGTTAAGCGCTGCGGACGTGGCGGAATTGGTAGACGCGCTAGATTTAGGTTCTAGTATCGAAAGGTGTGGGAGTTCAAGTCTCCCCGTCCGCACCATCCTTTTTTTTCAGGCTCAGGTTTACAAGCCTAGGTTTTCAAGCCCAGGTTTTCAAGCTCAAGCACCAGCTCAAGCACCCGTTCAAGCATTAGCACAGGTGTTACCGAGCTAAGAACAAGATTTAAGCCTGCGTTACTCACTCGACTGTTATTCCGCCCGAACGGCTGGTAAGACAGAATTTTCTGATGCCGTAATAAAGCCGATCAAAGTCGCGCCGGACTGGCATGGCAAACTTCAGTTGTATCGCACGCCTTTCACCATGCTAATCTTCGGCTATGAAGAAAAAATTTCTGACCACATTCCTGAGTAAGCTCACCCAGTCCAGTATAACCTCGATTGCTGAAGAGTCGGCGTCTGGCACTTCTCCTCCCGCCGACAAAGCCGCGAAAGTGGGAGGCAATCAACTCGTCGCGTCTTCAGCGGAGGTAAATGCTTTTTTAACTAAAGTAGCTTCGCTACCTAAGGGTAGTGGCGACGGGAGACTCCTCTTTGCCTTGGATGCAACGGCGAGCAGACAGGCTACTTGGGATAGTGCGAGCCATCTCCAAGCGCAGATGTTTGGCGAGGCGGCGGCACTCGGCGGCCTTACTGTTCAGCTATGCTATTTTCGCGGGTTCGGTGATTTCTTCGCCAGCGATTGGCAGAGTAGCGCGGACAGCGTGTTGGGTATTATGCAGGGGCTTCGATGTGAGGCTGGGCGTACTCAAATCGGTGCTGTCTTGCAACACGCGATGCGGGAAAACTCAGTTAAACCGCTCAGCTGTGTGGTCTACGTAGGCGATTGTTTGGAAGAAGACATCGATGTGCTCGCGGATCTCGCCGGCAAACTGGGTCTTTTGAAAGTGCCGTTGTTTGTCTTTCAAGAAGGTCGCGACGCGATCGCTACGGCAGGTTTTAAAGACTTATGCAGGCTTTCGGGAGGCGCATATAGTCGCTTCGATTCTGCGAGCGCTGCGCAGCTTGCGCATCTATTACGCGCAGTTGCCGCCTACGCAGCTGGCGGCATGAAAGCACTGACCGCGTTTGGCACGCGGAACAAAGACGCGGCTGTTGCAGTCGCTTTACTCGAAAGTCAAATTCGCCGCTAAAACTGAATGAGTTATCCCTTCCATGATTTTTAGACTGCTGCTCATCATCCTGTTGCCCCTATTTGCCTATTGGTTGGCCCAGCGCATTACGCGCCATGCATCCCTTTCGGCGACTCAGAAACGCTGGCTCGTAATAAGCCTTACGGGATTGTTAGTGGTTGGCGTGTTAATTGCGATGGGTCGATTGCCGGTGCAATTTATTTTGGCGCCATTAGGATTGGCGGCGACCTCGCTATTCAGGTTGCTGCCAGCGCTGCTCCGCTTTCTGCCGATGGTGCAAATGCTGCGCGGGCGCGCGGGTGCCAGCAAACCTCGTCAACCCGGGCAGCAGTCCACAATCCGAACGCGGTTCTTGGCCATGTCGCTCGATCATGAAACGGCAGAAATGCAGGGTGAGGTGGTTGAAGGCGATTTCGCCGGGCGACCGCTCGTGAGCATGAGTCTCGAAGAGCTCTTAAGGCTGCTCTCCGAGTGCGGTGCAGATGGCGATTCTGTCCAGCTATTGCAGGCATATCTTGCCCATGCACACCCAGATTGGGAAGAATCGGCAGGCACGAACAAGCGAGCCGAAAGCGGCAGTTACGAAGAAATGAATAGAGCGCACGCTCTGGAAGTGCTGGGGCTCGAAGAGGGTGCGGAGCGGGCTGATATTGTCGCCGCGCATCGAGATTTAATGCGCAAATTACACCCCGACCGCGGGGGTAATGACTACCTTGCTAAGAAGGTAAACGCGGCGAAAGACTTCTTGCTCGAGTAAAAGTCTTCCGCCTCTTGTGCCTACGGGTTCTATTATTTAGCCGCTGACTTCGCTAAGAATGCCTGCACAATAGCCTGCGCCTCTGGTGTCTGTAGCAGGCGATTGAACTCGACCAATTCATCATTGATGACCGCGCGCGTCGCCTCGGGTGAGCCAGTTTTAATGAGGCGTTTACTGGTTTGAACCGAATCGGCAGGTAGGGCGGCGAGTTGCCGTGCTTTAGTCATCGCATAGTCTAAATAGTCAGCCTGATCTAGAACCTCATTCACCACGCCATAGTCGCGCGCCTGTTCGGCACTCATGCGATCGCCCAAGAGCAGCATTTCCGATGCGCGCTGGTGGCCTAATTGGCGAGGCAACAAATAGCTCGAACCCGCCTCGGGGCATAACCCTAAGCGCGTGAAAGGCATTTGCAGAAAACAATCACGTGAGGCGTAGACCAGATCGCAGTGAAACAGCAGCGTTGTGCCGATGCCAATGGCAAGGCCGCTAATAGCCGCTACAATCGGCTTCTTGCTGTCGTTAAGCGCATGCATGAGATCTTGCGATGGACGGCCCTGCGAAGAATCGGAATCGTTGCTCACAAATCCGTTTACATCGTTGCCGCTAGTGAAGCAATTATCCACGCCGCGGATCAGTGTCACGCGAACATCGTCGGCGTTGTCTGCCCAGCGCAGGCCTTCGGCAAGGGCCGAATACATGCCTGGCAGCAGTGCGTTCTTTTTCTCCGGACGATTTATTTTAAGGACAAAGACGCCTGCGTCGAGGCTGTATTCTATGTTGGCATTGCTAGAGTCGAGCATGCAGTAGATTCCATAATATGAGGTTGTATGCGAGCTTTCGCGAACGAGCCACGAAATGATTTCCGGGTGTTAAAACCAATAATTCGATCGGCAGAACATCGCAGCACCGGTTGAGCGATGGTAGACTGTAAATTACGCGCTAAACCTTAAGCCAGCGCCTTCATCAATGCAAGGCATGGCCAAACTTTAGAGGTGAAACAGTGACAACCCTAATTCGTAACGAAGACCTTATTCAGAGCGTCGCCGACGCATTGCAGTATATTTCGTATTACCATCCCATCGACTTTGTGCAAGCGGTTCACGGCGCTTACGAGCGCGAAGAATCTCCGGCTGCAAAAGACGCGATGGCGCAGATATTAATCAACTCGCGCCTTTGTGCCGAGGGTAAGCGGCCCATTTGCCAAGACACCGGTATTGTTTGCGTATTCTTGAAAATCGGTATGCAGGTGCAGTGGGAAGGCTCTATGTCGATCACCGACATGGTTAACGAAGGCGTACGCCGTGCTTATCTCCACCCCGATAACGTCCTTCGTGCCTCTATACTTCTCGACCCCGCGGGTCTGCGCAAAAACTCGGGCGACAATACGCCTGCGGTCGTGCATATGGAAATCGTGCCGGGAAATTCGGTCGAGGTAAAACTCGCCGCCAAAGGGGGCGGTTCGGAGAACAAGTCCAAACTCGCCATGTTAAATCCGAGCGACAGCATTGTTGATTGGGTCGAACGTACCGTGCCAACAATGGGTGCAGGCTGGTGTCCGCCAGGCATGCTTGGAATTGGTATTGGTGGCACAGCCGAGAAAGCAATGCTGCTGGCGAAAGAGTCTTTGATGGACCCCATTGATATACATGAATTACGTAAGCGGGGCCCAAATTCGCGTGTCGAAGAGCTTCGGCTAGAAATCATGGAGCGCGTGAATAATCTAGGCATCGGTGCGCAAGGCCTTGGCGGCCTGACCACCGTGCTCGATGTTAAAATCAGCGACTATCCTACCCATGCCGCCTCGCTGCCTGTTGCGATGATTCCTAACTGCGCTGCGACAAGACATGCCCATTTTCACCTCGACGGCAACGGCCCTGCAGAGCTGACACCGCCGAGTTTAGCCGATTGGCCTGAGATCACTTGGGATGTAGGGCCGCGAGCGCGGCGTGTGAATCTGGACACAGTCACCCCGGAGGAAATTACGCACTGGCAACCAGGCGAGACGTTATTGCTTTCCGGCACACTTCTTACCGGACGCGACGCGGCACATAAGCGTCTGTTAACGCAGCTGGCTAATGGCGAGCCCCTGCCTGCTGGCGTGGATTTTAAGAATAAGTTTATTTACTACGTAGGCCCCGTAGATGCCGTGCGCGACGAAGTGATCGGGCCAGCTGGCCCAACAACAGCCACGCGTATGGACAAGTTCACCGATGACATGCTCGAGAAAACAGGATTGATCGGCATGGTGGGCAAAGCAGAACGAGGCCCCATCGGTATAGAGGCCATCAAGAAGCACAAAGCGGTTTATCTCATGGCCGTGGGTGGGGCAGCCTACCTTGTTTCGAAAGCGATTCGTCAGTCTAAAGTCGTCGCATTCGAGGACCTCGGCATGGAGGCTATTCACGAGTTTGTTGTTGAAGATATGCCGGTTACCGTTGCGGTTGATTCCTCTGGCACTTCGGTGCACAACACCGGGCCTGCGATCTGGAAGCAGCGCATCGCCGAGGAGCATGCGCTCGAGATCAAAGGCTAATCCGCGAGTCCAGCATAGGGGCTTTTTAGATCAAGATTGATGGGTGGGCGATTTTCGCCCACCTGCACCGACGCACAGCGTCCAGTGGTTGTCGCGCCGAACGCGAGGGCCTCCTCGCCGAGCACACCGTCGTCGAAGTGGTAAAGAATGCGATGGTCGCCGCGCGAGGCCGCTGCATCGTAGTCGTTGCTGTTAGCAGCAATAGCCTCGTTATGATGAAAGTAATCCGTCATCGCTTTCTGTCCATGGCGCGCTGCAAGTATCTTTTGGGTGATGTGAGGGGCGAGCACTGTCGCCGACGCATTGTTGCCACCGAAACCCTTAGAGTTTAAGAGTGCGACGTCGATTGTTCCCACATCGCTCTCTCGATGTTTCAAAACGAAGTCGAGGTTGTCTCGTTTAACGTCGTCGGCGAGTTCCGTGACTGTTTCTATGCCGGGTATTGTCCCGTGTGCCCAAAGCCCCAAGGTAGACATCAACTGGTCGCCGGCAGAGCTCGCTAATGAATGCCCAACGAACGCCTTAACAGCGGCGATGCGCCAACCTTGTATGCCGAATTCTTTCGCAACGCGATTTAAAATAGCCGATTCGCTGACGCGGTTTTGCGGCGTGCCCGTACCGTGTGCCTGAACGATGCTGCGCTCACGCAGCGCGCGTTCACCCACAATGGAGCGCGCCGCCGCAGCGGCCTTGGCGACCGTAAGATAGTTTCCCGCGCCGGGCCCTGCGATTGATTTTTTGTAGCCGTCGGCGTTTATGAAAACATCGCTCACTGAGCCTAGTATGTTGGCGCCCAATTCGAGTGCGAGTGCGTCGTCCATCAGAATGACAAACTGCGACGATTCGGCGAGTGTAAAGCCGCAGTTATTGCCGAACGGGCGGCAGGCACGACGCGAATCGAAAGAAGCACCGGGCGCGAGGCTGTCGAGAGCGCGCAGTTTCGAATCTTCTGCGAGCGCACCCATAACATTAAAGCCTTCGAACACTTCGGGCGTGAGCGGCGCTTCACTGGTGCCGACAATAGCGATTCTCGATTCGCCAGACTGTATGTCTTTAATGCCTTGTCGCAGGTTGTAAAGGAATGTCGCGCAGGCTGCCACACTCGTCCCTGTAGTGCCTAGGTTGCCTAATAAATAAGCGTTGATAAAGTCTGCGGGCATCTCGATTAGGCCAAGTGGGAGCTGTTTAGAGCTGACTTTGTTGCCTAGCAATCGCGCCTGCAGCATGCCGCCAAACCCTGCGCTGTCTAATTGCCCCATACAGTTTCCAGCATAGACACTGATTGCATCTGGGGCGACGCGCGCGCGTAGTTTTGCCCAGGGAATACCAAGGGAATTGATTGCATCCGAGGCCCCATAGACGGTCATCTGCAGCGCACGAGGATGATTGCGTGAAGCATAAAGCGCAGCGGGGTCGAAGCCGCTAGGCAGTTGGCCGGCGCTCGTAACCCTCATCTCGCTGTAGGTTGCCAGCATAACCTCGGTGCTTGTGCAGGCGATTGTTGCGTGCTCGTCGTCCTCCTCTATCAGCCTCCAGCCCTCGGGGAGCCGGGTTTTGCTTAAGGAGGGTGTGGTGAGAATACTCGTGGTGAAAGAGGTTGGCAGTTGGCGTTTCGCAATGCGAAACCGCAGTTCGCCGCCGTCTTCAGCGCTGTGGCTGCCTGCGCGGTGATGTTCTGGCATAAGCTGCAGGCTCGTGTGCACGCGCTGCCGCTGAGGGTCGAAAAGATTATTCTCTAATGCGCGGATGAGGGTGCCGCGTAGAAGCGCCTCCGGCGAAGTATGAGTCGCCTCGGCGCCAGACAATCCGGCGAGGCTTGCCACTAAATCCTGCCGCTGCGTCTGGCTCAGCGTGTTTTCGATCAGGCGTTGGTAGCCGCGATTCAATGAGCTGCGGCCGGCAGGGCTAATGCCTCCGAAGCCGGCAATTATGGGCAATGGCGTCATATTTGTCCCTGCTTAGGGTCGCAAGTACACGGTTCTGACTCGCGACTGAGTGTGAAGTGGCTGACTAAGTCCAAAGTATGCCGATTGATTCGTCGGTAAGATGAGACTAAAAAGCCATACAATATAATTAAAAAGACAAAATCTTGGCTGTCAGGCGTTATCGACGCTCGTTCGTGCGCCTTTCACTGCTTGCAACCCTCGCGCGGCAGTTCTAGGATAAAGGTCGGTATTCACCAAGACTTCTAGGTTGTCGACGACATTGGACATAGGTTATTTAACTAAGCTTGCAGCGCTGCATAAGCGACTTGGTCTCGAGGCTGCGTTGCTCGAAGAGGCTAAACTCGGCACGAGTGATCACCCGCTCTGCGAAGAGGCGATGCAACTGGTCTCTATAGGAGACGACGTGTTTGGTCGCCCTCAGCAGCTAGCGCCAGACGCCGCCCGGGCATGGGCTTGGATGCTAGAAGCCGCCACGTCGCAAGGAATAAGCCTGCAGCTCGTGTCTGGTTTCCGTGGAATCGACTATCAAGCAGAGCTTATCGGGCGCAAGCTCAGCGCCGGCCAATCCCTTCGAGATATCCTCAACGTGAGCGCTGCACCGGGTTTCAGTGAACATCACACAGGTAATGCGGTTGACGTGACGACAGAGGGTGCGGCAGCACTGGATGAGACATTCGACGACACCGACTGCTTTCACTGGCTGCTTGCACGCGCCGGCGATTTTGGGTTCACGCTGACCTACCCTCGCAATAACTCCTTCGGAATCGACTACGAGCCTTGGCACTGGTGTTTTCAATCGCAGCAACGGCCGCGAGCACGCTAGGTGTTTTTTTTAGCTTTTTCAGAATGATGGAAGCTATTTCAATTGATCCAGAACAAGGAGTGTGACGAGGCTCGCGGATTATCTTGATATTCTTTAGACATCATCACTAAGCTGCGTTAGTCTGAGGGTGATTAAACGGAGGGGGAATGCCACTACTCGTGTCGATTCTTCAAGTGAGTGCTGATGTCGGCGCGACCTTGTTATCTCAGTGCAGCTCTTGCGCTAGGCGCCTCGTTTTATCTGCAGAACTCTCTTTTTTGTTCCTCATCTCATCTTACTCTTCACCCTATTGCCTCTGCGGTTTTGCACAGAAAACTTTCTGGATAGAAACGCGAAAGGCATTGCACCTATCGCAGATTCTCGATGCACTGCTGCATTGGGATGATGTTCTGCGCCCGAAAATCCGCTGCAGTGGCTTTCGGCGACGAGGGCTTGCAGCTGTGGCAACGAAGACTCAAAGAGTAAATAGCTAGAATGAAACTGTCGAGGAGAGAAGGAGGAGTGGAGCGTAAGTTCTAAATGACTTGGGCATCCACAAGTAAGAAGGGCATAGGCCACGCGCAAGCGTGAGCTGATAATAAGTTAGATTGTTTTAATGGTAGCTAGGAGTAATTAATGACTAATGACATCCAAATTGTTTTCCATAGTATCGATCAAACTGACGCGCTAACCGAAGCCGTTGCGAAACGAATTGATAAGCTTGAGCGCTACTGCGATCAAATAATTAACGGCCGCGTTGTCCTAGATTCCCCGCATAATCATCATCACAAGGGGAAAGTATATTCAGTCAGTATCGAAATACACACGCCGCAAATCGAAGTGAGGGTCAATCAGGATCAGCACGACAAACAATCTCATGAAGATCTCTATGTCGCCATACGAGATGCGTTTAACGTAGCCGAACGACAGCTACGCTCTGTCGATAAAAAGCATCGGGCGACACCGATACACGAATTAGGCGTTGGTGAGCTAGTAGGAGAGTCGAGTATCGAGCGCGACGCTGTCGATGACGAGGAGCTAGACGAGACGGGTGAATACGCCGTCGCATAAATAACCTTTGGTAACATAAAGGCGCGCTAAGCTTTACAATAGAGCTCGGCGCGCTTTTTTGTTTCTGGCCCTCGTGAAAAGCTGCCTATAACAGGATAGTCACTGCGTAAAAAAACGAGATCAAAATTATGACTGAGCAAGAACGAACTGAAATCGAAGCGGCCACTTTCCGCCGTCTCCTCACACACCTCGATGACAACAAAGAGGTGCAAAATATCGACCTTATGATCCTCGCCAATTTCTGCCGCAATTGCTTGTCGAAATGGTATCTCGCGGCTGCCGAAGACAAGGGTTTAGAGATTACGGCAGAGGAGTCGCGCGAAGCGATCTATGGCATGCCCTATGCGCAGTGGAAAGAAAAGCATCAGGCAGAGGCGACCGCAGAGCAACTTGCCGCGCTGAAGGCGCGCTCGAGCTAGTGGTTTACCTCTAGACGGAACTGGAAACGGTTAGACCGCGGAAAATACTTTCGCTCGTACTAGGCGCCGGTATTCGCCTGGCGTCGAGCTGGTATGCGTTTTGAATGCATCGATAAAGTGACTCGCATCTCGGTAGCCGACAAGATCGCCTATCTCAATTATGGTCGCATTGCTGTCACGAAGAAGTGCCCTAGCTTCTTCGAGGCGAGTATTTCTTAAATAGGCTGAGGGGCTCGTCTGTGTGGCTTTTTTAAATCTTCGCGTTAAATTCCTAATGCTCATATTAGCGAGCTTTGCGAGATCTTCATTTCTTACCTCTTGATGATAATTTGAATGGATCCATGACTGCACCTGCACGACGATTTCGTCATGATGGCTGTCTTGTGGTGATGCTGCTAGTAGAGCAGATTGAATCGATGGCCCGATTTCGTGTGTGAAATGACGAGCAATTTCTGCGGCGATATCTCGGCCGAATAGATGGGCGACTAGATGTAGCATAACGTCGCGTACTGCATCCACGCTGCCGGTGCAGTAACGATTGGCCGATCGGGTAATAAACCGATTTCTCTGGAGGTTGACGCGCGGGTAGCGTTTTGCAAAAGCATCGAAAAAGCGCCAGTGCGTGGTCGCGTCACAGTCATCGAGTAGCCCCGCCTCTGCAATGAAATAGCTCCCTGTGGTGATGGCGCAAACGATGGCGGGCTGCTGTGAAGCGAGCCATGCAACAACGCCTGCGTTCTTTAGAAGCATCGCTCGTGGATTGCCCCAAAAGCCAGGGATAAAAACGATGTGAGAGGTCGGCGCTGAGGTTAGGTCGGGGAGAGAGCTTTCGCATTCTAAGCGCATGCCGCCCATCAGTTCGACAGAGCGGTGACCATCGCTCGCTATTGTAAGGGAAAGCTCTGCGGCCGGATGCCGGCGCGATCGCGCGATGTCGCGTGCAGCGCTGAGCATCTCAAGGGGAATAGTGAGCGTGGAGCCTAGTGCGCCGGGTAGGGCGATCAGAGTAACTGCTGTCATCGGCGCAACTCCAAAAGGCTCTGCCGCCAGAGTAAAGGGCGTTCACTCGAGTGCATAAAAAGTGCACCACGTAACTGCGACTCAATCCTAGCCTTGCGCATACTCTATGTCGACGATTGCATAGTCGATTACCCCAGTTGGGGTTGAGACACTGACCTCGTCATCCACTCGTTTCCCGATCAACTCTCGTGCAAGAGGAGAGTCTACGCTGATATAGCCGAGAGAAGGATCGAGTTCGTCGGCGCCGACAATTCGGTATCGCGCTTGTGTTAGAACCCCGGCGCTGTTCTCGAATTCGACGCTTACGAAGGCGGCAAAAAAAACGCGGGTAGGGTCTTCGGGCGGCCGGTCGACAACAATAAAATTTTCGAGACGTTTGCTCAAGTAGCGCACTCGACTGTCTATCTCTCGTAGGCGTCTTTTGCCATAGATGTAATCAGCATTCTCGGATCGATCTCCCTGTGCCGCTGCGTCGGAGACAGCCTGAGTAACGACAGGGCGCTCGACTTTCCAGAGCTGATACACCTCGTCTCTTAAGCGCTGACGCCCCTCTGCTGTGACATAGTTGGAACTGGGTTTTTGCGGCGCGCGATATCTGCTCATGGCTTTTTCACATACTCTGCATCTGCTGGCAGTAGGCTCAGCTGATCTCCTGAGACGACCTCGGCGCTATTTTCTAACGGCTCAACGCGAACCCCAACACCGATCAAGCGCACGGCTCGTTCTCCGCGGGCAAATCCCTGCTCGCAGAGAGTGCGGTAATTCTCAGGATTGGTGTCCTCCGAAAGCATTTCCACTGTGGTCGTCACAAAGTCATGAAATTTCAACTTCACAAACTGCTTCTTAATTGCATAGTGGTTATCTAACCTTTTTAGTCGAAGCTCCAGTTTCGGTAAGAGTCCAAGCATTGCCTCAAGGCTGCTGTCGAGATCGGGAAGATCTGTATCAAATGTGTTTTCGACGCTGACTGATTTGCGGATGCGATCGGTTGAAACTGGCCGATTATCGATGCCGCGGCTGAGTTCAAATAACCGCTCGCCAAAGCTGCCAAAGTGTTCGGTTAAGGCGTCTGCACCAAAGTTTTGCAGGTCTTTGCAGGTTCTCAGATTCAGCCTGTGCATTTTTGCCGCAGTGACTTTGCCAACCCCATGGAGTTTTTTTACCGCAAGTTTCGCGACGAAATCGTCGACGTCGTTCGGTAGGACAGCAAATTGTCCGTCGGGTTTGTTCCAGTCGCTAGCGATTTTGGCAAGAAACTTATTCGGCGCTATGCCGGCCGAAATAGTTATGCCTACGACCTCGCGCACCTCGTTTCGTATTGCCTCAGCAATTCTTGTCGCGCTGCCTCTAAACTCATCGCAGTCGCTGACATCCAGAAAGGCTTCGTCTAGGGAGAGCGGTTCGATAAGGTCGGTATAGCGTTGAAAGATTTCATGGATTTGTGAAGAGGCGAGGCGATACTTTTCCATATCAGTGCGGATAATAATCAAGTCCGGGCAGAGACGGCGTGCCGTGGCTGAGGCCATCGCTGAATGAATGCCAAATTCGCGCGCTTCGTAGTTGCAGGTTGCCACCACGCCGCGGCGTTCTGGAGAACCGCCAACGGCTATGGGTTTACCGCGCAGCGCGGGATTGTCTCGCATCTCGATGGAGGCATAAAAACAATCGCAGTCGCAATGAATAATTTTGCGCTGCCGCGGTTGGTTTTGCTCGCTAAACGAAACGGGCTCTCGCTCCATCTACCTTCAGCCTAGGCGTTTTCGCTCTCGAATTTACGCATGAAAACGGCGAGGGCTTCGCAGCCTGCCAATGGCATTGCATTATAGATCGAGGCGCGTGCGCCGCCTACATCACGGTGACCTTTGAGTGCATAGAGGCCTGCGTCTAAAGCCTGTTCGACAAAAGCATCAAGTAATTCAGGTTTGGCGAGATTGAACGTGACGTTCATGATCGAACGATGCGCAGGGTCTGCGACGCCAAGGTAAAATTCGCTCGCATCGATCACGTCGTAAAGGAGTTTGGCTTTTGTCTCGTTCTGAGCTTCGAGAGTAGCAACGCCGCCTTGTTGTTTTACCCACTCGAGCACGAGGCCCATCATGTAAATAGCAAAAGTGTTGTTAGTATTGGCGAGCGAATGGCTGCCCGCGTAAACGCTATAATCGAGTAATGAGGGGGTCTCTTTCAGCGCATGGCCAAGGAGGTCTTCGCGAACGATGACGAGCGCCAACCCTGCTGGCCCAAGATTTTTTTGTAGGCCGGCAAAAATTATGCCGAACTGGCTAATATCAATTTCGCGTGACAAAAATTCCGAGGTCATGTCTGCGACCAGAGGGATAGTGCCGGTCTGCGGAAAGCTGTGCCACCGCGTGCCGTAAAGCGTGTTGTTACTGGTGATGTGTAAATAAGCCGTGTCTGCCGGTAAGCTCGAGACATCAAATTCAGGGATGCGGTCAAAACCCGTCTCTGCGCTGCTTGCTGCGGTGGTAGCGTTGCCATAGCGCGCGGCTTCTTTGCGTGCTTTAACGCCCCAAGTGCCAGTCTCGATATAACTTGCTGATTTAGTCGCGCTCAGGCCCAGTAGGTTTAACGGCACCGCAGAAAACTGCATTTGCGCGCCACCGTGCACATAAAGAATTTTGTAATTGTCGGGAATGCCAGCGAGCTCTTTGAGCAGTTCGTCGCAGCGATTCAATACAGCATCGAACTCGTCAGAGCGATGGCTTATTTCTATGACGCCAGCTCCCATGCCTTGATAATCTAGAAATTCAGCCTGTGCTTTTTTCATAACCTCTGCAGGTAGCATCGCAGGGCCGGCACCAAAATTGTAAACCTGTGTCATAGCGTTTTCCCAAAAGTTGTTTTGTATTGTGTGGTAATTAGCTCACTAAATGAGCGTGACTTTAATCACATTGTCGATCGCGGCGATTGCAGCGAGGGAGTCCGCTGAGGGCTCGCTCTCCAAATCTATAAGGTTATAGGCAATGTCTTCGCGGCTTTTATTAATCATGTCGAGCACGTTGATATTTTGATCAGCAAGAACAGCGAGAATCTGTCCTAGCATTTTCGGCACGTTTCGATTGCTTATCGCGAGACGGGTGCCGCGCGCGGCGCCTTCGGCTCTGTCGAGAGTCAGAGCGGGGAAATTAACCGAGTTGCGTATATGCCCATTTTCGAGGAAATCCATCAGCTGATCTGCGGCCATAATAGCGCAGTTTTCTTCTGCTTCTCGAGTACTCGCGCCGATATGTGGCATTGCGATGACATCGTCTCGGCCCATGAGTTCATGCCGAGGAAAATCGCAGACATAGCGGCCAAGTTTTTTCGCGTCGAGTGCTCTCAGGAGCGCTTCGGCGTCGACAATTTCGTCGCGAGCGAAGTTGATAAGGCTCGTGCCGGGGCGCATGGCATTGAAGATTTCGTCGTTGATGAGTCCGCGCGTTGCCTCGATTGCAGGCAGGTGGAGCGTAATAAAATCAGAGCTGGCGACAAGGGAGCTGAGATTCTCGATGCGTTTGACCTTGCTTGGAAGGCGCCAAGCGGCCTCGACCGAGAGTGCCGGATCAAAGCCATTGACCTTCATGCCTAAGCCTATCGCCATTTCGGCGACGAGCGAGCCTATGGCGCCGAGGCCTATTACGCCAAGGGTTTTACCGGCAATTTCGCTGCCAGCGAAGCGCTTTTTCTCTTGCTCCATTAGCTTGGAGAGTTCGGCGTGGTCACTCAAATGAGCCTGTGACTCAGCGAAAGCAATACCTGGAATGATACCGCGAGAGGCGAGTAATAATCCGCAGAGGACAAGTTCTTTCACTGCGTTGGCATTGGCGCCGGGGGTGTTAAAAACAACGACTCCGCGTTCGGTGCAATCAGCCACCGGCACGTTATTGGTGCCGGCGCCAGCGCGCGCAACCGCTCGTGCGTCGCCCACCTCATCAATAGTAAGTTTATGGCTGCGCAGTAAAATCGCATCGCCGCCTATCGCGTCACCAGCGACAATATAGTCTTTTGCTGAGAAACGGCTTAGTCCGCGGTTAGAGATCTGGTTGTAGGTTTTTATTGAGTGCATGCGCTTCCCTGTTTTTTAGCTAGCCAACGTCGTGCGTTGTGCCTTTTGAGTAGCACCGGATTATGAAGTGAAACACGGCCGAACTCCATACGCATACCGCAACAGATTGTCGGGAGTGCAGAGTTGGGGCTAAGAGCCGGTTCGCGATACTATAAAGCGGAGAGAATAGAGGCTAGCGAGCTCTGGATCAGCACGTAGGGGATTAGCACGTAGGCTGCGAATCACAATCGATGAGAGCGCCGCCTGGATATTGTTTTTAAGCAGTGGGGAGAGCATTCGATGAATTTGTTGCAACCTGGTATTGCGGTAGACCTTGAAACTGGAGAGGTGCCGGTGCGCCGGATACTTGGATTGAATCCAGGGCCCATGACCGGACCGGGCACCAATACGTATTTGGTCGGTTCAGACAAACTCACTCTGATCGACCCGGGTCCCATCGATGCTGTGCAGCTGCAGAATTTTTTGGTTGCGATCGGCGACGCGACATTGGTGAATATTTTAGTCACCCACACCCACGGTGATCACTCCCCAGGCGCGCTTGCACTCGCGAAGCAGACTGGCGCAAGATTGGTTGGGCTGAATGCGCCACAAGCACCGGGCCAGGACCATAGCTTTGTCTCCGATATTGAGTGTGCCGATGGCGACATCATTGAGTGCCGGGACACAGCAGGGTCCTATTCGTTACAAATGATTCATACCCCTGGGCATGTCTCCAACCACCTGTGTTTTTTGTTGAGGGAGGAGGGGCTTTTGTTTACAGGGGATCATGTGTTGCAGGGAACTACGCCGGTGATCCTGCCGCCCGACGGTGACATGAGTGACTATCTGGCGTCGCTTGAACGCTTGCTTCAGCTGCCACTCGTTGCGCTTGCGCCAGCGCATGGGGACGTTATGCCTGCGCCCTTTACCGAAATTGAAAAACTGATTGCTCATCGCCTTAAGCGCGAAGCGAAAATACTCGAGCGCCTGCGTTTGCTTTCGCCATGTACCGACGACGAACTTGTCGTGAGCGCCTACGACGATGTGGGCGAGCACCTGTTGCCTTGGGCTAAGCGAACGATGAGCGCGCATCTCATCAAGCTCGAGAAAGAAGGCATGGCTAGGTTAGATAAATTGCACTGGCAAGTGCTTTAGTCCGTTGCACGAAGCTAATGGGGTTAAAAACGCAAAACCGGCAAAGGTCGTGACAGCGGCAGAAAAAGGCACACCTTGTTGGAGCCTTTATCTTTTGCGCCGCGAAGACGGAGGTCTCTACACCGGCATCAGCACCGATGTGGCAAGGCGCTTCCAAGAACATAGGTCTGGACGGGGCTCGCGCTCTCTGCGTGGAAAAGGGCTACGCGAAATCGAGTATGAATGTGCGTTAGGCTCGCGCTCTTTGGCCTCGCGAGCGGAGTACAGAGTGAAAAAACTCGCGAAGGCTATGAAGGAGTCGTTGATCGAAAGCGACTTCTCGCGCACCGAGCTCCTTGCGTTTCTCGAGATGGGCCTCGACTAAGCTTTCGCAGCCTCGGGAACCTCGTTGCCATGCTCATCGAGCGGGGTAATTTTAAAGTTTAAGAAGCCGTAGATAACAGCGACGACGGGACAAATAAGATTAAAGAAACAGTACGGGAGGTAGGCGAACGTCGCTACTCCGAGTGTGCCTGCCATGTAAGCACCGCAGGTATTCCATGGGATCAGAGGCGAGGTCATGGTCGCTGCGTCTTCTAAGGTTCGAGAGAGATTTTTCGGGTCTAGGTTGCGGTTCGCGTATTCCTGCTTATACATGCGACCGGGTAAGACGATCGCAATGTACTGGTCTGAGGTGATGATATTCGCGCCAATACAGGTGGCGATCGTCGTGGCAATCAGGCTGCCGGTGCTGTGAACGAATGACAGAGCATAGGCAACGAGACAGCGTAGTAAGCCAGTGAAGTCCATTGCGGCACCGAACACCATGGCGCAGAGGATTAGCCACACCGTGTTAAGCATCGAGCTCATGCCGCCGCGCGTCATTAAATCATCGAGTGTCGCATTGCCGCTATCGAGTACGAAGCCATCGAACAGCGTCTGCCAAATGCCTTTGATAATCCCTAATGTCATATTTGACGAGTCACCGGCCATCGCAGCTAGCGCAGGTTGCTGGAAAAAGAGGGATAACACGACAGCGATAAGCGCGCCGGCGAGAATCGTGGGTATTGGTGGAAGGCGTTTGTTCGCCATAAAAAGTAAGGCAGCCACGGGTAATAGCATCAGCGGATTTATGGTGAAATTGTCTTGGATCAGGCGCATGGTTATCGCAAGATCGTCGGCGCTCGCACTGGTATCGATGCTGAGTCCGAGCGCAAGATAGAGCAGCAGAGCAATGATAATGCTGGGTATTGTCGTCCAGATCATATGGCCGATGTGGCTAAATAGATCCGTGCCTGCTACCGCCGGAGCGAGGTTTGTTGTCTCTGATAGGGGCGACATTTTGTCACCGAAATAGGCTCCGGAGATGATCGCGCCGGCAGTGATTTCGAGAGATAGGCCGAGGCCTGCCGCAGCGCCAATGAGGGCAATACCTACGGTGCCAGCGACGGTCCAAGAACTACCAATGCTGAGTGCGATAAGGCCGCAAATGAGACAGCTTGCCGCATAGAAGATGGAGGGATCGAGTATTAGGAGGCTGTAATAAATCATTGTTGGCACGGTGCCAGAGAGAATCCAGGTGCCGATCAACACGCCAACGCTAAAGAGAATGAGGATTGGTTTAAGAGAAATAGTGATGCCCGCAACGATAGCGTCCTCGGTCGCTTCCCAGCTTAAACCATTGCGCCAACCGATAGCGGCTGCAAAAGCGGCGCCAATACAGAGTGCGATCTGGTTGGGCCCGTAGCTTGCATCTTCGCCGAATAAATAGACCGACAGGGAGAGCAGAAGGACAAGCGTTGCAACGGGGAAGAGCGCCTGAAGAATAGTCGCCTCCCTGGCACCAGTCTCGCCAGTTGCCGAAATTACGTCTTGATCTGGTTGCTGCTCGGGTGTTTCAGTCATTCTGAGTAGGCTTCTCGCGCATTGCTTGGGAATCTGAGGATAAGCGCTAGCTACCGCCTCTGTCCAATCTCTTGGCCTTGAGCGGCAGACCGCGGCCCGCGGCCTAGGGTATACTTAGGGTTCGTAAAGTAAATTGGCGATCCTCTGCAAAGGCGCGCCGAGCTAGGAAAGCAGATGACAGACCTACAAGCCTATATGACTGACCTGGGCAGACGCGCGCGCGCCGCGTCGGCAATGATCGCGAAAGCGACGACGGGGCAGAAGAACGCGGCGCTTATCGCGATAGCCGAGCGCATCGATAGCGCGCGGGAAACCCTGCTGGCAGCCAATGCGCAGGATATGGCCGCAGGGCGTGAAAAAGGCCTCGACGCGGCACTGCTCGACCGTCTCGAACTGACGCCGGCACGGATTGATGCCATGCTCGAAGGGCTTAGACAGGTTGCTGCACTCGACGATCCTATTGGCGCTATCAGCGAGATGAAGCCGCGGCCCAGTGGTATTCAAGTCGGGCGTATGCGCGTGCCGCTCGGTGTCATTGGTATTATTTATGAGTCGCGCCCGAATGTAACCTGCGAAGCGGCGAGTCTCTGCCTTAAATCGGGCAATGCAACGATACTCCGTGGTGGCTCAGAGGCCCTCAATTCCAATCAGGCGATTGCGCAGTGCATCACGGCAGGACTTGGCGAGGCAGGGTTGCCCGCCGATGTCGTGCAAGTGCTAGATCGTCCAGATAGAGACGCAGTAGGCCATTTAATCACGATGCCGGAGTATGTCGATGTCATCGTTCCGCGCGGCGGTAAGGGACTGATCGAGCGCATAAGCCGCGATTCACGCGTGCCGGTCATCAAGCATCTCGACGGCAATTGCCATCTGTATATAGATTCCGACGCCGATTTTGACAAGGCAGTGCGCGTCGCGCTTAACGCTAAGACACAGCGTTACGGCACTTGTTGCACGCTCGAATCACTGCTCATAGATGAATCAGTCGCAGCGGCGCTTTTGCCTGTGCTCGCCGCTGAGTTTGCCGAACATGCGGTGGAGTTAAGGGGTTGTCCTGCAACTCAGGCATTGGTTCCGGCTGCGATCGCCGCAACAGAGCAAGACTGGGGTGAGGAATATCTCGCGCCCATACTGTCGGTCAAAGTCGTCGATGGCCTCGACCAGGCGATAGCACATATTAATCAATACAGCTCAGGGCACACCGAATCTATCATTACCGAGAACTACACGAAGGCGCAGCGCTTTTTACGCGAAGTGGATTCGAGTTCGGTGATGATTAACGCATCGACGCGATTCGCCGACGGATTTGAATATGGCCTTGGAGCGGAGATCGGTATTTCGACCGATAAATTGCACGCGCGCGGGCCTGTGGGGTTAGAGGGCTTGACCTCACAGAAATATATCGTGTTAGGGGATGGGCATATCCGCACATGAGGAAGAGGGTCGGTGTCTATGGCGGAATGTTCGACCCCGTGCACTGCGGCCATCTTGCCGTAGCCGAACTCGCAGTTGAAGCGCTGAGTCTAGATCGAATACTCCTCGTCCCCTGTAAATTGCCTAATCATCGGCATGCGGCTAGCGCGAGCGGTCCCCAGCGCCTCGACATGTTGGGACTTGCGTGTGCAAAAAAACCGCAACTTGAAGCCAGCCCGATCGAGCTTGAGCGTGAAGGCGTCTCCTACAGTGTTGATACGCTTACGCAGTTGCGAGCAGCGGACCCGGACACCGATTTTGTCTTCGTGCTTGGAAGAGACGCCTTCGAAGGGCTGCCTCGATGGGAGCGATGGGAGCGACTGCTGGATGAAAATTTGCTCGCAGTCGTTTCACGGCCAGGTGTTTCTGTCTCGCGCGAAAGCGCTGACCTCACCCAGCTCAAAGCGAGACAGGTGGCGAGTCCCGAGGCGCTTTTTAGCGCTGCTGCAGGGAAGGTTATTTTGCTCGATGAGCTGCAGAATCCTTTGTCTTCTTCCCTTGTTCGTGCGGCGATTGGTAAAGAAGGGCTAACTGAAGACCGTGGCAGAGAGGGATGGCTGCCAAGTGCAGTACAGGCTTATATAGAGATGCACGAACTCTACAGAAAAAGTGATAATAAAGATTAATTAAATTAAGTAAATTACTAATAAATAAGGATTTAAGATTGAAAAACTCAAAAGCACTTAACAGCGAGCAGCTCGCCGAACTGGCAGTGACAGCGCTAGGTGACATGAAAGGACAAGAGATTCGTAGCATCAGCGTTCAGGGGCTGACGTCGATCACCGACTTCATGGTTATCGCAACCGGCACGTCAAGCACGCACGTGAAAGCGCTCGCAGACTCTGTCGACAAGGCCGCAAAAGAAGCAGGGCAAGCTGTCAAAAGCATTGAGGGCAAAATAGCCGCCGAGTGGGTGTTGGTCGACCTCGGTGATGTTGTCGTTCATCTTATGGTTGCGCCTATGCGCGCGCTTTATAACCTCGAAGAACTCTGGAGTTTCAAGGCGCCTGCCGAGGATGCAATCGCCAATACAGCAGCCGAGCATGAAGCTTAAGCTGATTAGTATAGGCACTAAAATGCCGCGCTGGGTGCAGGAAGGTGTCGACGAATACAGCAAACGGATCGTCGGTGATTTGGGATTTAGCCTGCTCGAACTGCCGATGGCTAAACGGCTAAAGACTCAGAGCCCCGAGGTGTGTCGAGAGAAAGAGGGGGAGGCGATTCTAGCTTCCGTCCAAGAGGCCGACTATGTGGTAAGTCTCGAAGTCCTTGGCAAAGTATTAGATACGCCGAAGCTGGCGGCAAGGCTCGAGCACTTTAAGCGCCAAGGGCGTAATGTCTGCCTGCTAGTCGGCGGCCCAGATGGATTGTCCGAGGCATGCGCAGCGCGTGCCGATGAGAGCTGGTCGCTGTCGGCGCTAACCTTGCCGCACCCTTTGGTGCGAGTGGTACTGGTCGAACAGCTCTACCGCGCTACCAGCCTGAGTAAAGGACACCCTTACCACAGGGCTTAATCAATCGTGTGGCGGCAGTGAATACAACGCAGTGAGTAAAACTTTAGTCGACTCACGGTGTCGAACTTTGTGACAGTGACAAGCGGAGTAGGAATTGGAAGGCAAGTGGCAGCTCAAAGATCGCGAGGCTGAACGAAGGCTTTTCGCAAGGCGCATGGTCGTTGCGAGTGCTGTTGTCGTTTTTCTTTTCGCCGCGCTGTTGCTTAAGCTCATCAATCTTCAGGTTACTCAGTACGACTACTTTGCTTCGCGCGCAGATGGAAATCGCCTCCATTCGCAGTATGTGCCGCCAGCGCGAGGGCTAATATTCGATCATAGCGGCGAGCTGCTTGCTGACAATCAACCTATCTTTAATCTCTCGGTTGTTCGAGAGCGAGTCGACGATATCGATGCGACTCTCGAACTGCTGTCCTCTTTGATTCGCTTAGAGTCCGAAGACGTCGAGCAATTTCGTGAGAGGCTCAAGCGCCGCCGCGTCCCGTTCTCCTCTATACCGCTTCGCTATGTGCTTACCGAACAAGAGAAGGCACGGGTGTCGGTGAACGCGCATCGTCTTCCCGGTATCAGTATCGAGCCCCAATTCGTTCGCAGCTATCCCGCCGGCGACCTCAATGCGCACGCCGTTGGCTATGTGTCAGAGATCAACAGAGAAGAGCTCGATGCGTTCGCAGAAGACGTTCGCGAGAATTACGGCGGAACCAACCACATTGGTAAGACGGGCATCGAGCGCACCTATGAAGAGCTGTTACACGGCGAGGTAGGTTACGAGGTTGTCGAGAAAAATAACCGTGGACAGGTTATGCGGCGGCTCGAACGCACCGATCCTATTGCAGGCAAAAACCTTACTCTCTTCTTAGAGAATCGGTTGCAGCTTATTGCCACCGAGGCACTTGGCGAACAGCGTGGTGCGGTCGTTGCGATCGATCCGAATACCGGAGGGATTTTAGCTATGGTAAGCAAGCCAGGCTTCGATCCTAATTTGTTTGTAACAGGTATCAGCAATGCGGATTACTCACGCCTCATCACCGATAACGTCAACACGCCTCTGTTTGATAGGACAGTCAACCCTTATCCACCGGCGTCGACGGTAAAGCCGTTCATTGGCCTTGGTGGGTTGCAGCACGGTTTCACTGATCAAGACACTGTAATTCAGGACCCCGGGTATTTCAGGCTTCCCGGCGTGCGCTATCGCTGGGGCGACTATACGCTGCGAACAGCGATCGGTGGGGGCCATGGCGAGACCAATCTCCAGCGTGCAATATTCCAATCCTGCGACACCTTTTTCTATGACCTAGGCTATCGCATGGGTATTGACACTATCCATAGCTTTCTAGGTCAGTTTGGCTTTGGTCAAAATTTTACGCTGGATGTTGGTTACGCGCGCACGGGTGTACTGCCTTCGCGCGAGTGGAAGCAAGCAACAAGGAACGAGCCGTGGTATCCGGGGGACACGATTAACTCCTCTATTGGGCAGGGTTACATGTGGGCGACGCCATTGCAGCTAGCCACCGCAACCGCGATCGCGGCTAATAAAGGGGTTGTCGTTAAACCGAGAATGCTGGCAGCAGTCGACGGTGAGCCTTTTGAACCGCAAGACTTAAACCCCGTGGCAGATGTTCAGATTGATAATCCGGACAACTGGCGCTATATCGAAGAATCGATGACGATGGTCGTGCACCGGCCTTACTCGCAGGTGTTTAGAGATTATGGCACCGCTTACGAGGCGATTGCTCGCGCTGATCGCGAGATGTCTTACAAAATGGCAGGAAAGTCGGGTTCCGCTCAGGTCGTAAGTATTGCCCAAGATATTCTGCAGAGCGAAGATATCGACGTGTCGGATTTGAATAAAGACCACGCGCTGTTTGTCGCCTATGCGCCAGCGCAGCACCCTACTATTAAGCCTCAGATTGCCGTCGCGGTTTTTGTCGAAAATGGACAGCATGGCAGCAGTGTTGCTGGCCCAGTCGCAAAAGCGGTAATAGATGCGTATCTACTCGACATCTTGCAGATCGACTTCACCTCGCTTGCGACTGACCCCGATGCGCTGCTCAGTTTTGATGCTGGCCGAGCGCCACAGCAGTCAACTGATCCAGCTGCAGGCTTTCTCACTCTCGCCAACGCCGAGCATGAGGGTCATGTGCATGATTAAACGGGGCAGGAGAGTAGCCTCACTTCAACCCACAGCGTCCGGCGCCTGCGTAGAAGAGGCGCGCACGTGAAGGCGCCAAGTAATCGAGATTTCGTCCGCCAGTCGAATGTTAGTTTTTCTCAGCCACACAGGCTGCGCAGTTTCTGGCAAGTGGTTCATGTTGACCCAATACTTCTTGCGGGCCTGCTCGCCCTCTGTGGATTTGGGCTCTTTGTGCTCAATAGCGCCACTGCGGGTGATACTGAGGTTGTCACACGGCAAGCGGGCACGATGGGCATCGGTCTTTTTGTTATGTGTGTCGTCGCGCAGTTCGATATTCAGTTCTATCGGCGCTGGGCTCCCACAGTCTATGTGGTGGCGTTATCGATACTGGGTCTGGTATTGGTGATTGGGGTTGAAAAGAACGGAGCAAAGAGCTGGCTCGATCTCCCTGGGCTACCAAGTTTCCAGCCCTCTGAATTGTTAAAATTCATTGTCCCTATGCTTCTCGCCTGGTATCTCGCCAGCCGCGCCTTGCCGCCAAATTTAAAGCATGTTTTCTGGGCGGGAGTCTTCACGCTATTTCCTGCGGCGCTTATTGTCCTTCAGAACGACATGGGCACGGCGCTTATGGTGACTATGTCGGGCATTTTTGTTTTGCTTCTCGCAGGGCTGCGTTGGCGATTTGTCTTTGCAGGAATCGCCGCGGCGGTCATCGCTTCGCCAGCGTGGTATTTGTTTCTGGCGCAGCCGCATCAGAAGAACAGGATACTGACTTTCTTCGATCCTTACCGAGACCCAACCGGTGCTGGGTACAACATCATTCAGTCGCAGATAGCGATTGGCTCGGGTGGCGTCTACGGCAAGGGTTATGGGAATGGCGCGCAGTCGCATTTAGATTTCATTCCCGAAAGTAATACCGATTTTATCCTAGCGGTGCTCGCAGAAGAGTTTGGGTTGATTGGTGTGTTGGTGCTTATCACACTCTACCTCTTTGTCATTATGCGAGGCGCGCGCATAGCACTCGGCGCAAGTGACATGTTCGGTCGCCTCTTGGCTGGCAGCATTACGCTCACTTTTTTCCTGTATCTTTTCGTTAATATGGCGATGGTTTCGGGTCTTCTGCCCGTTATCGGCTTGCCTCTGCCACTTATCTCGCGGGGCGGGACTGCGGTTGTGACGCTATTTATTGGCTTCGGATTGCTTATGTCTATACAAACTCATAGCGCAAATAAATCGCCACGATAGAAATCGTCGCGTCTCCTCGGCAGCGCAATGAGCTAGAAAGGCGGGCAGAGCACTAAAATACTCAAACTTTCTTTGCTGCTACCGCTACCCTACAAGAGTAACCGCGTGATGAATCGCCCTCGCATGAGGGGCGCGCAGATACCCAAGCTAATCCAATCACAGTGAGACAATACAATGAGAGTGGACGTGATCGACACATCGGTTGAGGCTGTTCTGGGCGCTATTACGCGCATCGAAGAGAGGGTGCGTTGGGGTGTGCGTTGGGGTGTGCGCTGCGTAGCTAAGGCGTTGCTTCTGCCAGCGCTGGTCATGCTCGTCGGGTGTGCTAGCAGTCCGTCGGCAACGCCTGCCTCACCGAATGCGGGTCGATACCAGATCTCACAAGACCGTGCCCCGACGCGGGTGCTGATGGCTTCCGAGGTGAGAGACGTGGTGCCTACTGCGATTAACCGCACGATGGCCGGAAACCGCAGTCCCTACGAAGTGCTTGGCAAGCGCTATCGGGTGATGTCTTCCGAGGAAGGGTATTTCGAGCGCGGAGTAGCCTCTTGGTACGGCGAAAAATTTCATGGGCATAAGACCTCCAATGGCGAAATCTTTGACATGTATGAAGTGTCGGCTGCGCACAAATCATTGCCGATTCCGAGTTTCTTAAAGGTGACCAATCTCGATAATAATCGCAGTATCGTGGTGCGCGTTAACGATCGCGGGCCGTTTCACGGTGATCGGATTATCGATTTGTCCTACGCCGCAGCGGTAAAACTTGGCTATGCTGATAGGGGAACGGCGCGCGTTGAGCTAGAAGCTATCGTGGTGAAGGGAGATGCCCCTCGTGAGCGAATCGAGCAGCCGCAGCTAGCACGGGTCGGCGGCGGCAAAATCGCCAACCAATACCTTCAAGTTGGGGCGTATTCGAAGCGCGGTAGTGCGCAAGAGGTCGCAGAGCAGCTACAGGGCCTTACTCGACAGCCCGTCAGGATAGAAGAGGTGCGTTCGTCACAGGGTCAGACTTTGCATCGCGTTCGCATCGGGCCACTAAGCGATCTGGCTGAGGTCGACATGCTCAAGGCGCGCGTCGCTTCAGCTAATCTCGGTACTCCCTACACCGTGTCAGACTAGCGCAACTCGATTAATTAAATGCTGGGTCTAAACACGGGCGAAGCATGACAAAAACGGGGCGAAGCACTGACTATTCGGTGCTATCGGCTGTGGCGCGTAGGCATTGCCTCGTGTAGGCATTAGAATACCGAGGTATTCTTCCATTCGCTCTCTATAACCTTAAATTCGGTCAATAATTCCGCTCAAGACCGAGTATCATAGGCAATCGATAAGCGGCAAAGTGGTGTCCCTAACCTTGGTGTTTTGAAGAGAAAGCAACAGAAGAGCCGCGAAAGAAAATTCAGACAAAGAGTAGAGTTTCCCATGATATCAAGAGCCCGATTTAACCTGCGCACATTCAATCTCTTTTTTGCCCTGTGCCTTGGCATGCTGCCTACCCTACGGGCTTTTGCAGCGCCGGCGATTATTCCTCGTCCGCCGGATATAGCGGCAACGAGTTACATTTTAATCGACGCCAAAACTGGCCAAGTATTGATTCAAGAGAACGCCGACGAGGCGCTCCCTCCCGCAAGCCTGACCAAGATCATGACGTCGTATATCGCGATCGAAGAGATCATCAGTGGTCGTCTCACGCTCGACACGCCCGTGCATATCAGTGAGAAGGCTTGGCGTATGGAGGGCTCTAAGACCTTCGTTGGGGTCGATACGATGGTGCGCGCCGAAGACCTCCTGCGCGGAATCATTATTCAGTCGGGCAATGACGCTAGCGTCGCGATCGCCGAGCATATTGCGGGTAGCGAAGAAGCCTTCGCAGACATGATGAATCAATACGCCGAAGTCATGGGCATGCAGCAAAGCTTCTTCATGAATGCGAGTGGACTCGATACGGAGCTCTATTACAATACGATGTCGGCGCGTGACCTCGCGTTAATCGCACGCGAAACAGTCATCAAGCACAAAGACTTTTATCCGATCTACGCCGAGCGCGAGTTCACCTACAACGGCATTACACAGTCTAATCGCAACTCGTTGCTGTTTCGCGATCGTAATGTCGACGGCCTTAAAACAGGCTGGACAGATGCAGCCGGATTTTGCCTCGTGGCCTCTGCCGAACGCGATGGTATGCGTCTGATCTCTGTCGTCATGGGTACCGCGAGCACAGAGGCGCGCGCAATCGAGACACAAAAGTTATTCACCTATGGTTTTCGATATTTCGAAACCCATCAGCTTTACAGCGAAGGGCAGGTTTTAACCAACGTGCCGGTCTGGTCAGGGGAACAGTCGGCTGTAGACCTTGGCGTCACAGAAGATGTCTTCGTGACTATTCCGCGCGGTCAGGGCGAGAATCTAACCGCCGCGGTCGATGTCGAAGAGGCGGTCACCGCTCCCTTAGTGGGTGGTCAAATCATGGGCGTGGTTAATGTTACGCTCGACAGTGATCTCATATACCGTGGCGACGTGGTCGCTATGCAGGCTATCGAGCAGGGAGGGCTTTTTAAGCGCTTCATCGACTGGCTAACCCTGTTCTTCAGCAATCTATTCTCATAGGCTCGGTGTAATGACCAAAGACATCACGTTCACCGAGACGCCACTCGGTACCGATCAGGAAGCGCCGAAGATCGAATTCCCTTGCCTGTACCCCATTAAGGTTATCGGCGTGTCGGCGCCTGGTTTTGAAGCGCTGGCGATTAATGTGCTCGAGCGTCACGCAGGGAAAATATCCGAAGAGCTGATCGAGTTCAATGCAAGCAAAAACGGCAATTATGTGTCTGTTCGCGTCACCATTGCTGCCACCGGCCCCGATCAGCTCGAAAATATTTTTGCAGAGCTGAAGACAATCGAGCACGTGAAGATGGTGCTTTAGAATGCGTTTAGACGCGTATAAGTGGGAGCAAGCTAAACCCGCTGCTGGCCTACCGCTAACAAGGCCGAGCGAAATAGGGCTTAAAGTAAGGCGGCTAGGGCTGCAAGACTATGTGCCGTTATGGCAAGCGATGCGTTACCTCGCCGAACATCCAAGGCAGGGGCGCGACGACGAAATTTGGATGCTGAGCCATAAGCCGGTTTTCACCCAGGGTCAGGCGGGCAGGGCAGAACATATCCTCGATGCTGGCGATATCCCCATTGTGCATATCGATCGCGGCGGACAAGTGACCTACCATGGGCCTGGGCAGCTAGTAGGTTATCTGTTGATCGACGTAAAACGTCGCAAAATGGGCGTCCGTGAGCTCGTGGATCTTATCGAAGAAGCCATTGTAGAGGCGTTAGCGACGTTTGGTATTAGGGGTGAGCGGCGCGCCGACGCGCCGGGTGTTTACGTTAACGGTGCTAAAATTGCAGCACTTGGTTTACGCATAAAGAACGGACTGAGCTATCATGGCCTCAGCCTTAATGTAGACATGGACAAGTCGCCCTTCGACAGAATAAATCCCTGTGGCTTTGAGGATCTCAGGGTGACACAGGTCGCCGACTTGATCGGTCCGGTGGATGCTGGACGTAACCTCATGCAAGAAGTAAGCAGCGCATTAGTAGCCGCGTTACTCCCCAGATTTGGCTACCGAACCTAGGTTCATGCTACCCCTTACGGGGTTTGGCGGAAATAACACAAGCCCTATTGAACGGGGCAGAAATCTGAAAGCCGGGCCTGCCGGCGAAGTGAGTTGAGTCAAAATGACAGAGACAACAGAGCGAAAGCGCCGGAATGTATTAGTTGAAGGTGAGAAGCTGCGTGGTGCCGATAAGGTGAGGCGCATTCCGCTTAAGGTAATCCCAACCGACGAGTTGCCGACCAAACCGAATTGGATCCGCGTCAAAATCCCTGCGTCGCCAAGAATCAATCACATCAAGCAAAAACTCCGAGAGCATAAACTAGCGTCTGTCTGCGAAGAGGCCTCGTGCCCTAATCTGGGCGAGTGTTTTAGCAATGGCACCGCTACCTTTATGATTATGGGAGAGATTTGCACGCGGCGCTGTCCATTTTGCGATGTCGCGCACGGCAAGCCGAACGCACTCGACGCGAATGAGCCAACCGAACTCGCCAGCGCGATAAGCGAAATGGGCTTGAGCTATGTCGTGATCACGTCTGTCGATCGCGACGACCTGAAGGACAGTGGGGCACAACATTTCGCGAACTGTATTAGCGAGACTCGCCGCTTTAATCCCGAAATTCAGGTCGAAGTGCTGGTCCCAGATTTCCGAGGCCGTATGCAAATTGCTTTGGATATTTTGAAAGACACGCCTCCTGATGTATTTAATCACAATCTCGAGACTGTCCCCCGCTTGTATAAAAAAGCGCGGCCAGGCGCCGACTATCAATGGTCACTCGATCTCCTTAAAGGCTATAAGGCACTTCGCCCCGAGGTCGTAACCAAATCTGGGCTTATGCTAGGACTTGGTGAAACTATCGACGAGGTGAAAGACGTGATGCGCGATCTCTACGCCCATAATGTCGACATGGTGACACTAGGCCAGTATCTGCAGCCCAGCAAAGATCACCTCAAAGTCGAACGTTTCGTGCATCCCGATGAGTTCGACGAACTCCGCATTTTTGGCGACGAACTTGGTTTCAAACACGTTGCGAGTGGACCACTAGTGCGCTCGTCTTATCATGCCGACAAACAGGCCCAGGGCGAAGAAATCGTCGTTAAGGCGTAACGTGATGATTCGCATGTTGGCCGTGTTGAGCTTAGGATCTGCCGTTGCTCTTTTTTATTGGCTCGATGCCAATGCGGTTTTAGTCGGTACCTTCGCTTTTCCTTTGCGAGCGCTGCTCAGCGCTGCCGTGGGGGTTTTTGTGCTTTTTGGTGTGCGCCCATGGCTCTCGCCATTTTTGCGTTCCTCTAGCGTGTTTGCCGGATTCTTCGTTATCCCTTATCTGTTTTTCGTCGGCCTCTACTACTTTCTTCTGCTGCCCCAGCGCGAAGGAGAAGGTGTTCGAGGAGAACAGATTCTGAGCGCGTTAATAACAGATGCGTCGAGTAATGGCATCGTTGAGGTAGGCTTTAGCTACCCTATTTACACACCGACTGTTGAACTGAAGAATGCCGAGCTGTTCACGCGCAGCGTTGAGCTGTTTCTTCGAGTAGTAGATGCCAGCGGCGATTCCTCCCTCTATCGCGCGGTGCGTGATGAGGTGCCAGGTGCGGCGTTAAGCGTCGAGGCGAGCGTGAAAGGCTTGCTTAGCGAGAATAACGAGTATGTGTTCAACCCAGTGAGTGTCGCGCCTTTGGCGACTCTAACCGGCAGGGCTGCGTTCGTGATTACCGATCTGGAGGAGGGCAAGACACTTAGGCAAGCCCTGAGAGAGGCGCAGCAGGCACAGTTTGAGCTGCGTGAAATCCAGTCGGGTGATCTAATCGACGAATTCCCGCTTATCGCGCTTTAGGCCTGCGCCTCTGTGCTGGATGCTTGCCCTTTCAGATAGGTCCGCTACCGCCCTTCAGGGCGGGCTTAGGCGGAGGCGTCTGGCAGTTCTTGGCCTAGTTGGCCGTCATCATTTCGTTTGCCTTCAGCCGCGAAAATAGGGCGTCTTGTTATGATCCCTACTGCAATCATAACCAGCGAAGCGGCGGCCGAATAACTTAAAATCGCCGCAAGTACTGCACCCAGTGGCAAAAGATAAGCGAGTCCCACAGCGAGCAAGAGCCGGCTGCATTCTAAGGGCGTGCTGCGCACTCGCTTGTCTAGGATATAGCCATGGGTAAAGAGCGACAGTGCGATGAAGCCTGCCGCCGCCCACAGCTCGACTGTGCTCGCCACGGTGGCGAGTTCAGCGAGAGAGAGGCTTACAACCACAGTGATGATGAACTGCCCGAACACATAGGCCCGAGTGATGCCTGCAACTTTAGGGTCGTACTTCGATTTTAAATCGACAGGCGCTGCGGCCTTGCAGGTTTTCGTGTAGTCGGCGGGCAGCCAGCCCGGTGGTTTAAACAGGAGTTGCACCTTATTTTTGATGCCTTTCATCTTGACGAAATCGATTAGTAGCCGCCAGTAGACATGGGTATTCGCCCAGAGTGGATTCCAGCTATTCAAGGGCTTACGCAGACCATAAACAGCGGGCTCCTCGGCAAGTTCGTCTTGAAACGTGCCGAATAGGCGATCCCAGATAATGAAGACCCCGCCATAATTTTTGTCTACGTATTGATCATTGCGTGCATGATGAACGCGGTGATTAGAGGGTGTAACCATAATCCATTCGATAGGCCCAAGTTTAGGTACATGTTGCGTGTGCACCCAAAATTGATAAATCAGGTTGAGGCTAACCGTTGCGACTAAGACCTCGCCTGGCACGCCAACGATGAAGAAGGGTATTAGGAATAAAAAGCCGTGAAAATCGATGCTTGTCTGGCGAAGGGCTGTGCCTAAATTGTAATCTTCGCTCTGGTGATGAGAGACATGCGAGCCCCAAAACAGAGCGACCTCATGACCTAGGCGATGCTTCCAATAGTAGGCTAGGTCATATAGAACGAAAGTGGCAACCCATACAAGGGTTGACTCTGCGGGTAATTGCGTAAGCTGGAAAGTCTTAACAATAAACTCATAGATCAAGGCTGATCCACCTACGATCACAAGCCCGCTGAGTGAACTGAGTGAGCCCATTGAAAGACTGTTAATTGTGTCATTGAGGCGATAGGTGTTGCGGCCGCGAGCGATGCCATAAATAAACTCAGCCAAAATAAGCGCAAGGAAAAATGGGACTGCAATAGCGATTAGATCCATGGTTGTTTTCTCAATTTTGCTAGCACTGCCTATGCTCGTCTCTGTGTCTGGGTGTTAAGCGTGAGTGCACTCGTGGGGTGAAATTTTTACTCGGAATGCGCCTACCAAGGGCGCCTAAAACCTGCCAAGGGCGCCTAAAACCTGCCAAGGGCGCCTAAAAAGAGTATCATAGCGCACTTATATAAAATTCTATTCACCTGATTCGTAGCGAACCCAATGGGATGTTATGAAACGAAACAAACTAACAGGGAATCTACTTATGAGTGATCCAAAATTCAAGGCCTTAGACTTAGCTGCTGCCTTAAAGATAAGCTGCTTTGGCGCCGCTCTGAGCTTCTTGAGCAGCATTGCAGTCGCGCAGGGTATCCAGCAGACTAAAGGCGACTACCAAGATAAGTTTCGCCAGCTAGACGAAGTTTTGCCGACGCCCAACGTCTACCGCAACGCGGCGGGGCAGCCGGGTCATGAGTACTGGCAGCAAAAAGTCGATTACGATATCGAAGTCATACTGAATGAAGAGACGCACAGCATTCAGGGCACTGAATCGATTTCCTATCAGAACAATTCCCCCGACACGCTCAACTATCTCTGGTTGCAGCTTGATCAAAACCGATTTCGTAACGATTCTATTGCGCAACTGAGCGAAACGTTCAACCGGTCTAGCCCCGAGCCAGGTTCGCCTGCGCGTGTAAGTCTTGGTCAGCTTCGTGAAATTCAGTATATGGAAGAAGCTGAGCTTGGATACGATATTCAGTCGGTAGTTGATGCCGCGGGCAACGCGCTCAATCACACGATCGTCGGCACATTGATGCGAGTCGATTTGGCGCGCGCCTTGCGCCCAGGTGCCTCGGTCGATTTCAAAATCGATTATAGCTACAACATCGTTAATGGCGACGTAATAGGCCCGCGCGCAGGCTACGAGCACTTTGCCGACGAAGGTGAAAACGGTAACACTATCTACGCGCTGGCGCAGTGGTTCCCGCGTCTTGTCGCTTATACCGATTACGAAGGTTGGACGAATAAGGAATTCTTGGGCTCGGGTGAGTTCACGCTAGAGTTTGGTGACTACGAGGTTGCCATGACTGTCCCTGCCGATCATATCGTGGCAGCGACAGGTGAGCTTGAAAACGCAAACCAAGTGCTAACCGATGAGCAGCGACGTCGCCTCCGGCAGGCCGAGACTGCCGAGCGACCAGTTTTGATCGTTACGCCTGAGGAGGCTCTAGCGAACGAAGCCGAAGGCACCAACGAAACAAAGACATGGCGCTTTAGTGCCGAAAACGTGCGCGATTTCGCCTGGTCTTCGTCGCGCAAATATATCTGGGACGCAAAAGGCTATCGCCAAGAGGGCGCCGAGCAGGAGTTGGTGGTTGCCATGTCGTTCTGGCCAAAAGAGGGCGGTGACCTCTGGGCAAAATACTCAACAGAGTCGGTGATTCACACGCTAGAGGTCTATAGCCGTTTCTCATTTGATTACCCGTATCCGACTGCACAGTCGGTTAATATTGGCTTCGTTGGCGGTATGGAATACCCGATGATTACCTTCAACGGGCCACGTACAACGTTGCAAGACGATGGCAGCCGAACCTATACGCTGGCTGAGAAGCGGTTTCTTATCGGGGTTGTGATTCACGAAGTCGGTCATTTTTACTTCCCCATGATCGTTAACTCCGATGAGCGTCAGTGGACCTGGATGGATGAGGGAATCAATAGCTATCTCGATGGCGTTGCTGGCCGTGAATGGGATGCAGAAATTCCGTGGGGCGTTGAGCCGCGCTACATCGTCGACTATATGGTATCGAGCAACCAAGTGCCCGTGATGACGCAATCAGATAGCGTGCTGCGTCTTGGTCCGAATGCGTATTCGAAACCTGCTACTGCACTGAATATTTTGCGCGAGACTATTATGGGCCGCGAACTTTTCGATTTTGCCTTTAAAGAATATTCGCGCAGATGGGAATTCAAGCGTCCGACGCCTTCGGATTTCTTCCGCACAATGGAGGAAGCGTCGGGTATAGATCTCGATTGGTTTTGGCGTGGGTGGTTCTACACCACAGACCACGTCGATATTTCCTTAGAGCGCGTGTATCAAATGGAAATGAATACGGAGAATCCCGATATCGATTTTGTGCGTGAGCGCGAAGACGACAAAGCCTTTTCGCCATCGTTATTCAGTGAGCGTAACCGCGATGCGGGTATGCGCACTTGGGTAGAGCGTAATACTGACGTCAGCGACTTTTATGACGAGAACGATGAATTTACGGTGACCAATAAAGAGCGCAATGCCTACAATTCGTTCCTTGAAGGACTCGAAAATTGGGAACGAGAAGCGTTAGACAAAGCGGTCAGTGAAGAGCGCAACTACTATCTTGTAGAGTTTGCCAACAAAGGCGGCTTGGTGATGCCGATCATACTCGATGTCGAATACGCCGACGGTGCGACAGAACAGATTCGTTATCCTGCGGAAATCTGGCGCAAGTCGCCCAAGATGGTGAAGAAGCTACTAATAACCGAGCGCGAGATAGTATCGCTGACGATAGACCCAGGTATGGAGACTGCAGACGCTGATATAGAGAACAACTTTTATCCTCGCCGTCTTGTCCCGTCCCGCATCGAAAGCTTTAAGTCGTCGTCTAGCAGCCGCCGTGTTTCGCGAGACATTATGCAGGACATTAAAACCGAGCTGAAAGTGGCAGGTGATGATGACGAGAATGAAGAAGATGAGAGTGGCAATTAGTCGGACATTTTTCTTGCGAACTACGCTCGCGGCAAAGCGTGCGGGTCTTTTCTCTGTGGCGGGGCTGTTAATCTTTTGCAGCGCCGCTGTCTATGGTCATCAACAGAAGACAGCGGTAACAAGGCTGCTGTTCAATTCGAATACTGGCAGCCTTGAAATCATGCATCGCCTGTTTTTGCACGATGCCGAACATGCGGCTAGTGCGGTCTTTGGAGAAAAGCAGGATATTATCGAGTCACCTGATTCGCGCGCGTTGTTTGGGAGTTATGTTGTCAATCGTTTCGCTATTGCGCTCGACGTTCAAGGCGAGCCGCTGCAAGAGCTCAAACCTCATTACCTTGGAGAGGAGATCGATGGTCAGTATCTCTGGGTCTATCAAGAAGTGCCAAATTTTGCCACCAGCCAAGTCGGCAAGTCGCTGCAGCTTCGCGTGATCAACAGCGTGTTGCGCGATGTGTGGCCTGATCAGTCGAATCTCGTGAATGTTGAGCGGGGCGGGCACGTCGAGAGCGTTACTTTTTCGGTGGGAGCAGACTCTCTGTCGGTTACTGTGCCTCGATGATGGTTAGGTTGGCGTAGAAAATTTCAGCGCCAATTTTCATCTCCACTTTCTTTTTCACACTCCAATTCCTGTTCCAGGTTCTCGTTTTACTGCTCCTTATTGCAAGTCCCCTTCCGATAAACCTAAGTTTGTGATTCGGTGTGCGACGCGCCTAAATATTCTGCAATGGCAAGACCCGCCGCGACACTCGTAAAGGGGTCGTGTTCGACTACTTTACCTGGGAATCGTTCTTCGAGTACGCGCTTTACTGCTGGGATGAGCGATGAACCGCCTGTGCGAATAACCAGTTCGATGTCACTGCTTTGGATTGCCGCGCGCGTGAGAGTGTCGTCGATAGCCTGTTCAAATTTCGCCATTAGACTGGAAATCATAGTCTCAAATTGCGCGCGCGTGAGGGTCAGCTCGATATCTAGTTCGGGTATGTCGAGTCGCGCCGATTCCGAGTGTGAAAGTTCAGCCTTTAAGTCTTTGAGCAATTGAAACACGAGGTAGCTGTGATTATTTTTTATGAGGTCGTAAAGGCGCTGAAACTTGGTTGAAGCTTCGTCACCATCCTGAATTCGCTGATGCAGCGGGGTAGTGTATTTGTTCTGGTTTAACATATAGCTCACCGCCCAATTAAGCAGGAGGTCTTCGTACTCTTCGAAAGGGAAAAGCGTCTCTATTTCTCGGTCTTCGCCCGCACGACGCCAGCGTTCGCCTTTACCTAGAAGAGGGAAAATAAGTTCTCTAAAGAGAAGCTGATCGATATGGTCGCCGCCTAAGCCAATACCGTGTGTTGCGACGACCTCGAAATCTTCGTTCGTGTGTTTTATTACACAGAGATCTAGCGTGCCGCCACCAAAGTCAACTGCAAGCAGGGTTTTGGTTTGCAACTGCGGATTCGCGTATAGGTAGCTGAGTGCGGCAGCGTTAGGCTCGGGATAGAAGCTCTGCCGGTTGAACTCGGCATAGCCGTAGCTCTCTGAAAGGGCGCTAAGTGCGGCGCGATTGCGGTCGTTCTGTGAGCCTTCGAAATTGACTGGATGTCCGATACAGGCGTGATCGATGACAGGCGTTGGATTTATACCTAAAGGCAGCTGTGCTTCAATTGTACGTCGTATACGAATGAGCAGGGGAGTGATGAGAGCGACGAGACGGAAAGGCTTATCGAACACCATCAGCCGCTGAGACTCGTTGTTACCGAGCAACCGCTTTATGCCCCTAAAGAGTCTGCCCTGTTGCCCGCCATCGACAAGTGATTGCCCGTAGATAAGCGACGTCGATGCTTCTTCGGGCAGGCCATGATCGCCCGTTTGCCCAGTAGTAGTACGACCCTCGCCTAGAATCTCTGCGCTTAACTCGACTGTCCGCCCCGTATTACTGCTGACATACTCGTCTATCGCGGCCTGCCCCGTAACGATCTGATACTCGCGATTGATATAGGTCGCGCTAGGCATCACTTTGGCGTGAGGCTCGAGGTTAACTACGGTTACATGGGTGCCGTCGAAAATAGCCGCGGCGCTATTGCTTGTGCCGTAGTCGATGCCGATTCCGAGGCGATTAGAACTGCTGTTACCCGCGCGCTGAAGAGAGTGCTGTTTTGTATTCAATGGTTATCCGTACCTGTAATAACTTCAGGGTGACGCTAGATTGTTTAAGGCGTTGAGCGCGTTCCCTCGTGCAAAAATAAGCTGTGTCTCACCATGCTGATGGATGCGGAGCGAGAAGATAGCACACAGCATCCCCGCTCTCTATATAACGCGCCGTTTGTCGCCTGATTATAAAGGATTGCTTCCGGCTGTGGCGCCACGACGGTGCCGCAGTTACAATATCGACTGATATTTTGCCTAAGAGCTCGAGTCTATGCCCATTCCTGACAACAACCATTATGCAAGGATTTTCTTGCGCGCGCTTTATGTCGCTACTGCTTTGACGCTTTCGCTGGCAAGCTTTTCGTCAATGGCAGGAACAATCGTACGAGTCAGTACGAGCGTCGGGGACTATTCGATCGAGCTGTTGGATGAAACAGCGCCGCTTACGGTGGCCAATTTTCTTGGTTATGTTGCCCGTAATGATTTTAACGGCACTTACCTGCATCGAGTTGTCGATAACTTTGTTGTGCAAGGCGGGGCCTATCGTTTCAAGTTGTTCGAAGGGCCTATCGATATTCCTACAGGCGAGACTGTCGTGAATGAATTTGGCGCATCGAATCTGCGCGGCACTGTCGCGATGGCGAAAGTTGATGGCAATCCTGATAGCGCGACGAACCAGTGGTTTGTGAACCTCGCAGATAATAGTGGCAATCTGGATGCGAATAATGGCGGGTTTACGGTGTTCGGTACCGTATTAGGAGACGGTATGGCAGTACTTGATGCCATCGATGCGTTACCGTTCGTGAGCCTCGGCGCAAAAGCACCCAACGCGCCTTATTTCTCAGAATTCTACGACAACCCCTCGTCGTTCGTTTACATGAATGTAGAGGTCACCGAGCGGTTTAGTACGTCGTCTCATGTTTATGAAAGTGGGACCGGCCTGCTGATTACAAGCGTAAACATCGACGACGGCAGCGAGCTTTTAAGCCTCAACTTACGCTCTGTCGCCTCCGCACTGGGATTTGTAATAGAGGTCAATCAGGAAAGCGTCATTCCTAGGCAAACAGCCTTTGATGGCATGGCGACTTTCGACAGTGCGACCGGTCTTCTGACCATTCCAGCGCTCGAGGTCAATCTGAGCGGCTCGGTTAGTGTTATTACCAATGTAGTGTTCAAATTGATAGATGCTACGAGCGCACGATTTTTGCTCGACACTTACGATCAATAAGCTGACTGGCGTTTGCTGCGAAAGCGCTGCAGTTTACGGGTTTTTACTTGCAAAAAAGCTGTAACAGCACTGCAGCGTTAGCAGTGCTAGCGTGCAAAAGGATAATAATATGGCGAGTCCGCGCGGCGAATTTTCTTCTCGATTCGGCTTTCTTATGGCTGCTGCGGGGTCGGCCGTTGGCCTTGGCAACATTTGGGGCTTTCCAACCAATGCGGCGAGTAACGGTGGTGCGGCCTTTCTGTTCGCCTACCTGTTACTGGCGTTTGCGCTCGCGTATCCTGCGCTGATGGCGGAGCTGATCATTGGCCGCTACGCCCGCGCGAATGGCGTTACTGCACTACGAAAAATTGCTACGGGGCCTAAAAGCAGATTGTTTGGCTCTTTTGTAGGCGGCTTAGGCATCGTGACAGTTAGCTTTATTCTCAGTTTTTACGCCATTGTCAGTGGATGGATGCTCGCGTTTTTGTTGCAGCCAGTGGCGCAGTTAATTGGACTGACGGCGTTAGCGGACTGGCTTATCGTCGATGGTGTAGTGCGCAACTCGCTCTTCGTCGTTGTGTTCATGCTGCTCACCATCTTTATAATTAGTGCAGGCGTCAAAGAGGGAATCGAGAAATGGGCAACTCGCCTCATGCCCTCGCTTGTTCTTATCTTGGTATTACTCATAGTCTATGTGTTCACGTTGCCAGGTGCGATGGAGGGACTTCGCGCTTACCTAGTGCCAGATTTTTCCGTCTTCGCTCGCCCTGGACTGCTAGTCAGTGCTATGGGCCAGGCCTTTTTCTCGCTTTCTTTGGGCGTCGGAACCATGTTGGTTTATGGGTCTTACATCAGCAAAAGCGAAAATTTGCCCGTTATCGGGAGTCTCGTTGCTTTGCTTGATGTGGGTATAGCTGTGCTGGCAGGTTTGCTTATTTTACCGGCTATGTATGTGGCGCTCGCAAGTGGCGTTGAAATATTTGACGCGCAAGGAGGCCTAATAGCAGGCCCCGGACTGATTATTTCGGTGTTGCCAGCGTTGTTTGATTCGATGGGGGCTGTTGGCGGTTTTGTTGCTTTCGCATTTTTTGCGTTGATGGCGATTGCCTCGCTCACCTCATCAATTTCGATGCTCGAAGTGCCGGTCTCTTTTGTTGTCGAGTCAAAGGGGGTTCGCAGGCCTGCGGCAGCGTTTCTACTGGGATCGATAATTGCGTTGATTTCACTAGTGATCGTGTTTAATTTTGACTCATTATTCGATTTAGTGGTCACTGCAACCACGGAAATGAGTCAGCCGTTACTGGGTCTGTTTTTTTGCGTGTTTAGCGGTTGGATATGGAACCGCGCAACAATACTCGAAGAGATTAAACAGGGTGCGCCCGATGCCGCATCAGGTTTTTTCTGGCGAATTTGGCCCTTTTATATTCGCTTCGTCTGTCCTGCCGCGATCCTTATTGTTTACTTGCAGTAACCGGCAGCATAGCTAGGACAGGACAGCCTCGCTCTTCCTTCGTGCCTGAATCGTCCGTTACGAAAAGCATCGACAGTCGATGACTTTAGAAATTGAATCAATAGAGAGGTTCACAATGAAAGCAAAGTTAATAGTCATTGCGATAGCGCTAGGTTTAATGAACGCGTCCGCCGCCGGGCAGGAGGCGGGCGTGAGCATGCGTGAAGACAACCCTTTTGCTAGAGTAAGCGACCTTGATTTCGACTATCCTCCCTTCGACCGCATAGAGAGCGAACATTATCTGCCTGCTTTCAGAGCTGGGATGGCGCAGCAGAAAGCTGAGGCGCAGGCGATAGCGGATCAGGGGGCCGTGCCGAGCTTCGAAAACACTATTCTTGCACTCGAAGTATCGGGGCAGTTACTCAATCGGGTGAGCCGAGTTTTCTTTGCGCTCGCGGGCGCACACACCAATGACGCACTGCAGAAAATCCAGCAGGAACTTGCCCCTGAGCTAGCCGCACACGATGATGCCATCGTCCTGAATGGAGCACTTTTCGCCCGCATCGAGAGTGTCTATACACGCAGAGCAGACCTCGGATTGAGCGCGGAGGCTGTGCGTCTGATCGAGAAGTATTACACCGATTTCGTCCGCGCAGGTGCGGCATTAGGTAGTGCCGAACAGGCCCGCTTGAAAGAGATAAATGCAGAGGCTGCGTTGTTACAGACACAGTTTAGTCAGAATGTGCTCAATGAAGTGAACGCTATGGCGGTCGTTGTCGATACACGCGAGGAGCTGACAGGGCTCGATGAGGCCCTAATCGTTGCTGCAGGTAAAGAGGCGAGTAGCAGGGGTTACGACGGCAAATATGTCTTGCCTCTTCTCAATACGAGCGGCCAACCTGCGCTAAGTAGTGTTCAGAATCGAGAGGTTAGGGAAGCTATTCATCGAGCGTCGGTCGCAAGAGGCGTTCGTGGCGGCGAGTTCGATAACAGACAAATTCTTTCAAGCGTTCTGAAGCTGCGAGCAGAGCGAGCAAACTTGCTGGGTTATCCTACCCATGCCGACTATGTGCTCGAAGATGCTACCGCGCTCACTGTCGAGGCAGTAAATGCCCGCTTAGCCTCGCTCGCCCCTGCTGCGGCAGCGAATGCGAGGCGCGAAGCCGAAGACCTGCAGGAAATTGTTGATGCCACTGGCGGTGACTTCGAGCTAGAGGCATGGGATTGGCAGTTCTACAGTGAGCAATTACGGCAACAGCGCTACGCATTTGACGAGTCGCAGCTACGGCCTTATTTCGAATTAGATAATGTCCTTAAGCGCGGGGTATTTTTTGCGGCTGAAAAACTGTACGGGCTAACCTTCGCTGAGCGTTTCGACCTGCCGGTATATCAAGAAGACGTGAGAGTGTTTGATGTCTTCGATGTGGCCGGAACTAAATTGGGTATTTTTATCGGGGACTTCTATGCTCGCCCCTCAAAGCGAGGCGGCGCTTGGATGAATGCTTACGTGCCGCAAAATGGCCTGATGGGAACGAGCCCAGTCGTTGCGAACCATCTAAACATCACTAAACCGGCAGAAGGGGTTGAGACACTGCTGACATTTGATGAAGTGACGACACTGTTCCATGAGTTTGGCCATGCGCTTCATGGGTTATTCTCCGATGTCGAATATCCCTATTTTTCGGGTACAAGCGTACCGCGTGACTTTGTCGAGTACCCGTCGCAGGTCAATGAGATGTGGGCAACGTGGCCTGAAGTGTTGGCCAATTATGCTGTGCATTTCGAAACAGGCGCTCCGATGCCTCAGGCGCTTCTCGATAAAGTGCTTGCCGCGCAGAAATTCAATCAAGGCTTTTCTACCTCGGAGTATTTGGCTGCTTCGGTTTTAGATCAGGCGTTGCATCAACTCGCGCCCAATGAGGTGCCAACTGCCGAACAAATCCCTCAATTCGAAGCGGATGCGCTCGCCAAAGCGGGATTAGATATTAGACAAGTTCCGCCCCGCTATAAAAGCGCGTATTTCTCCCACATCATGGGAGGCTACTCCGCAGGCTACTACTCTTACATTTGGAGCGAAGTGCTCGATGCTGACAGTGTCGAGTGGTTTAAAGAGAACGGGGGCTTAGTAAGAGCAAACGGGGATCATTTTAGAAATACGTTGCTTTCTAAGGGCGGCAGCCGCGAGGCGATGAGTTTGTTTAAGGACTTCAGGGGTCGTGAAGCGTCTATAGAGCCACTGCTTCTTCGACGAGGACTGCAATAGCGTATTAGGCGGCAGGGCCGACTCTCTCAGCGGCGTTCCGATGCAAGCGAAGCGCCGCTTAATTTTAGTGAGAGAAGACTAAGCTCATCCCAAGGGTTTGCCAAATTCATGCCTTTTATCGCCCCATCGATATGGCGTGCCTGATGCAGCAATTGCCATGCCTGAGGCTTGCTCAGCCTCGACAGCACGCTTTTAACTGCAGTTTTGCGATTAGCCCACACGCGCGCGTTTTTAATGATCATTTCGCTATTTTGCCCCTTCTCCTTTAGAGCTAGCATGGGAAGCAGGCTATCGAGTTCGCGCGTAAACGTTGCGAGTATAGGCAACGGATGAACCCCTTCAGCTTTTAACCCAGCAAGAATTTTTTGGGCTCGGCTGGTCTCTCCGAGCAGGGTCGCGTCGAGCAAATCGTAAGTTGTGAGCCGCGAGTTGTCGCTCACAAAGTCGACGAGTTCACTCGCTTCTAACGGTTTGGTTGGCTGGCCAGTACCCGCGAACGCCAATTTTATGCGCTCGATGTCTTGGACTGCAGCGAGCAGATTGCCTTCAACCCGATCGGCAAGCATTGCGACTGCTTCTCGGCTTGTACTGATGCCGGCAATTTTGAGCCGTGCGCTCAGCCAGGCCGGAAGCTCTTCGCGTTTAAGAGGCCAAACCTTAACCAGCAGCGCATTTGCAGTAAGTTTGCTAAACCATTTGGTTGAGGTGGCCGCTTTGTCGAGTTTCGGCCCAAGGATCATGACGGCGATATCATCATTCGGATTGTCTACAAATTGTTGCAGCGCCTTCTTTCCTTCGTCGTCGGGTTTCGCCGAGGAAAATCGCAGTTCAATGATTCGTTTGTCAGCGAACAAAGAAAGGCTGTTGGCAAGCTGTAGGAAATTATCCCAATCGAAATTTTTATCGACGTGAAACAAGTCGCGCTGATCGAAACCCTGCTTTCGAAGAAAGGTGCGAATCGCGTCGCCCGCCTCGAGCATAAGGAGCGGGTCGTCGCCGGAAACCCAGTAAAGCGCTCGATTGGGCGGCCTTAACTGAGCGTTGAGTTGTCCCGAGGATATTTCCACACCTAGCCCCTCATTGAATCGCTGCGCTGGCGCGTCGAATTATTTGTAGGACGAGGCTGCGACGCATCTCTTGCGTGAGCAGTGCAATTTCATCCTGAGTGCCTGCGAGGTTTTCGATTTCTTCAAAGTACTCACTTTGCACACTCACCTCTACAGCGTCGAGGAGGACAGCTGACCCGACTGTGAGCGTGAGTTGGCTATGAAGTGACAATTCATACTGCGCTGCTCGTGCGCGCGAGTTGACCGATACTGCGCGTCGGTCCAACCGCTCATCGCCAAGACGAAGCGTTATTGAAGCGCCGTCTCGCGGCACATCGCTATTGACTACGACGTCGACGGAAAGGGCATCCAGCGCGCCGATGAGTTCCGCTACAAGTGGGTCGTTTGGGTTTGAGGCAGTTAAGATGATTTGCGAAAGCGTCGTAGTCGCTTGCTCGCTGCCGCGCAAGCTGTATCCGCAGGCCGTTAGAGCAAGTGCAAGCACAAAGGCGACGCAGCACTTAGACACCCAGTTGGCTATGTAGTTAAACGAGCGCATGCAGTGCCTCCGTACTCTCTGTTTTTCTGTTCTGTTCTGCGCTGTGCAGCGCTGTGCCGAGCTAAGCCGCAACGATATTAATCAATTTGCCTGGCACAACGATGACCTTGCGAACGGTTAGCTCGGCGGTAAATTTCTGCACCGTCTCGTCTGCAAGTGCGAGTGCTTCGAGTTGCTCCTTGGCGGTGTCTTTAGCAACCTCGAGCTTGCTGCGTAGCTTACCGTTGACCTGAATGACCATCGTCATGTTGTCTTGCACCAAGGCGCTTTTATCAACTTTAGGCCATGCCGCATCTATTGCTGCACCTTCGCCACCCAAATAGTCCCAGAGGACATGGCAAAAATGGGGGACTACAGGGGCGAGCATGGCGATGGAAATCTCAAGAGCCTCTTGCATCACCGCCTTATCTAGCGCGCTCGTGTTTGTCTCACCGTATTTCGAAACTGCGTTTAACAGCTCCATAGTCGCGGCGATGGCAGTATTGAAGGTATGCCTGCGGCCGAAGTCGTCGGTCACTTTCTCAAGCGTCTGATGCGTTTTGAAGCGCAGTGCCTGCTGATCGGTGCTCAACGATTCCTGAGTAAAGTCGGTGCGACCAACCGGCGTATGATTAGCAACAATGCGCCAAAGGCGCTTGAGGAAGCGGTGGCTGCCCTCGACACCGCTGTCTGACCATTCGAGTGATTGCTCGGGCGGTGCGGCGAACATAGTAAACATGCGCACTGTGTCGGCGCCATAGCGCTCGATGAGTGGCAGAGGGTCTACGGTATTGCCCTTTGACTTAGACATTTTGGTGCCGTCTTTTAGCACCATGCCTTGGGTAAGCAACTGCGCAAAGGGTTCGTCGGTTGTGACGAGGCCTGCATTACGCATGAGTTTATGAAAGAAGCGAGCGTAGAGCAGATGCAAGATCGCGTGTTCGATGCCTCCGATGTATTGATCGACGGGAAGCCAGTAGTCAGCCCGTTCGTCGAGCATCGCGCTGTCTTGGTCGCGACAGGCATACCGCGCGTAATACCACGACGACTCCATAAAGGTGTCGAATGTGTCGGTTTCGCGTTTCGCCGGCGACTTGCAGCGAGGACACTCGGTGTCGACGAATTCGGCAAGCTTGCCGAGGGGCGAGCCGCCGTCGTCCATTTTGATGTCTTCGGGTAAGCGTACCGGCAGCTGATCATCTGGTACGGGCACGGCGCCGCAGGTGTCGCAGTGAATAATAGGAATCGGCGCACCCCAATAGCGCTGGCGCGAAACGCCCCAGTCGCGCAGCCTGAAGTTGACAGTTTTTTTGCCTCTGCCCATTCCCGACAGCTTTGCTTCGATCGCAGCGAAAGCCTGCTCGAAATCGAGCCCATCGAATTCGGCCGAATTGATGAGCGTGCCCTTCTCGGTGTAGGCCGCTGCGCTTAAATCGCACTCCTCGCCAGCCGCTGGCGCGATGACCTGATGCACAGGAAGCGAATACTTTTGCGCGAATTCCCAGTCGCGTTGATCGTGGCCGGGCACGGCCATTACAGCGCCCGATCCGTAATTCATCAGGACAAAATTGGCGACGAAAATAGGCACAGTGTCGTTAGTCAGGGGATGAATCGCGAGGCGCCCGGTGTCCATGCCGAGCTTTTCCATCGTTGCCATATCTGCTTCGGCAACTTTGACGTTGCTTTGCTCGGCGATGAACTTCTGCAGCGCCGGATTACCTTCGGCGGCCTTCAATGCAAGCGGGTGCTGTGCTGCCACAGCTACGTAACTCACTCCCATAAGCGTATCTGGCCGCGTCGTGTAAACCGACAACGTGCTCAGCTCTGCATCCGCTTCATCCTGCACGGTAAAGTCGAGCTCGATGCCCTCAGAGCGACCGATCCAGTTTGCCTGCATAGTCTTTACTTTATCGGGCCAGCCATCGAGCTTGTTGAGGTCTTCGAGCAGCTCGTCGCCGAAATCGGTAATTTTGATAAACCATTGAGGGATTTTTCGGCGTTCGACGAGTGCGCCAGAGCGCCAGCCACGGCCATCGACAACCTGCTCATTGGCGAGCACGGTTTGGTCGACGGGGTCCCAGTTAACCTCGGCTTCTTTCTTGTACACGAGGCCCTGTTCGAAGAGTCGGGTGAAAAACCACTGCTCCCACCGATAATAGTCAGGGTGGCATGTCGCCACTTCGCGGCTCCAGTCGTAGGCATAGCCGAGGCGCTGCAATTGCTCGCGCATATAGTCGATATTGCCGTAGGTCCATTCAGCAGGCGCGGCGTTGTTTTTCATTGCCGCATTTTCTGCGGGGAGGCCGAAGGCGTCCCAGCCCATAGGCTGCAAAACATTCTTGCCGAGCATGCGCTGGAAGCGCGAGATGACATCGCCGATTGTGTAATTGCGCACATGGCCCATATGGAGGTGACCGCTCGGGTACGGAAACATCGATAGGCAGTAGAATTTTTCTTTGTTCGGGTCTTCAGTCACCTTAAAACAGTCGTGATCATCCCAATACGCCTGTGCGGCAACTTCTACGTCTTGTGCTGGGTAATTCTCGTCAATGGTCTTCATGCTATCTCTATAGTCTTTACGCGTTAGCTGATTGTTCAGCGGACACTTGAATTAGGGTAGGTGAGGGAATGGCCTCCGCGACTGACGCTAAGGATACCTTAGCTCGCCCGAGGTAAACAGGGAGTCCGCGCAGCCGAGTCCTGTTTATTCCGCCTCGGTAGTCACTTTAAGCAGTTTGATTTGTCTGCTGTCGGCATTCAGGACAGTAACCGTAAACGCGCCAATGCGAGTCGTCTCGTCGCGCTCGGGTATGTGCCCGAAGCGCTGAAGAACGAGGCCGCCGATAGTGGCTGACTCCTGCTCGCTGAAGTCAGTGGAAAAATACTCGTTGAATTCATCAATTGGTGTGAGCGCTTTAACGATGTGATTTTGGTCGTCGAATTTCTTAATAAAGCTGTCGTCATCCACATCGTGCTCGTCTTCGATTTCGCCGACTATTTGCTCAAGGACATCTTCGATAGTCACAACGCCGCCAACGTTGCCGTATTCGTCGATGACTATCGCCATATGCTGCCGTGTCTCGCGAAATTCCTTGAGCAGTACGTTAAGCCTTTTGCTTTCGGGAACAAAGGTTGCAGGGCGCACCACGTCTTTGATATCGAAGCGTGAGTTACTTGCGTTCAGCATCGCTGGGAGTAAGTCTTTGGCGAGGAGTATGCCGACCACATTGTCGATAGTTTCGCCGATAACGGGGAATCGAGAGTGTGACGCTTTAGTAATCAATTCGATGATTTCGTTAAGCCCTAAATCTGAGGGCACGGTAACGACTTGTGTGCGGGGAATCATGATATCTCGCACTTGCATGCTTGATACCTGCAGAGCGCCTTCGATGATGCTGAGTGCATCGGCGTCGAGCACTTTGTCTTGCTCTGCATTGCGAATAAGTTCCAGTAGACTTTTAGTGTCCGTTGGCTCGTCTGAGAAGTAATGTGCAATTTTATCGATCCAAGACTTAGGTCTCGGATCGAGGGGTGATTGGTCGTCTGACATTTCTCTCTGCTGCTCCTGTGATCTCGTCATGGCCTGTCTTGCTGCCGGTTGAGAACGATTAATCTAACAAATACGGGTTGGGGATTCCAAGGCTTCTTAAGGCCTCAATTTCTAGCGATTCCATCTCTTCTGCGTCGTCTTCATCGATATGATCAAAGCCGAGCAGGTGAAGTAATCCGTGGATTAAAAGATGTGCCCAATGATCTTCAAGCGATTTTTTTTGTTCCGATGCTTCGTTTTCAATAATGCTAGGGCATAAGACTAGATCGCCTAGAAGCATTAACCTACCTAAGCCAAGCGCATTCTCGTCACCTAGAGGTTCAGTGCTTGCGACGGCAGGTAGCCACTGCTCGGCTTCATCGACGACGGGGAAAGAAAGCACATTGGTAGGTTTGGCGCGACCACGATAGGTTGTATTCAGCTGCTGCGACTCGGCGGTATCTGCAAAGCGAATGCTGACAGCGTAGTCATCTGTCGAGCAGGGCTGGTGCTCTGCTTCGCCTGATCGGACAGCATCCGCTTGCTGCGCGCTCGACCGCAGCAGCGCAATGCCGGCGCTGAGGCACTTTTCGCAAAACGTTATGTTGGGTAACCAGTTTGGCGGAATGGCGGATGCTGCGGCCTCGTCATCAGGATCCCACGCAGAACTGATAGCGACCGATATCAGCGGCGTCGCTGACTCACTCGTTGTTTCAGTCATGCCTGGCTTCATCTTTCTCACTTGTGCGCTTCGATTCGCCGCGTGAATCTTGATGAGGGAGCGAGGTGACGTTCTTGCGGTCGTGTTCGTCATAGGCTTCGACAATTTTTTGAACAAGCCTGTGCCTCACGACATCTTTCGAGTTGAAATGGCTGAAGCTAATACCTTCGATGCCTTCGAGAATCTGAGCGGCCTGAATAAGTCCCGAACGCTCCCCTTTAGGGAGGTCGATCTGAGTCGCGTCTCCTGTGATGACGGCAGTTGAACCGAAGCCAATGCGCGTGAGGAACATCTTCATCTGTGCGGTCGTGGTGTTCTGGCTTTCGTCGAGAATAATAAACGAGTTGTTTAGCGTGCGACCGCGCATGTACGCGAGCGGAGCCACCTCGATGACGCTTTTCTCAATGAGCCGGCCAACACGCTCGAAACCCAGCATTTCATAGAGTGCGTCATAGAGCGGGCGCAGATAAGGGTCAATCTTTTGCGCGAGATCGCCGGGCAAGAAACCAAGTTTTTCTCCAGCTTCAACTGCAGGTCGCACAAGTAACAGCCTATTCACGCGCTCACTGACAAGCGCTTCGACAGCGCAGGCAACGGCAAGATAGGTTTTGCCAGTGCCTGCTGGGCCGATACCAAAATTAATGTCATGGCGGCGTATGCTCTCCACATAGTCTCGCTGATGCGAGCTGCGCGGCTTGACCGAGGACTTTGGCGTGCGAATAAAAAGGCTGCTGGCCGTGTCTGCGCCCTCTGCGTTCTCATCGAGCGCTTGTGCGGTCTCGCCCAACGCCAAATGTATTGCATTGGGGTTGAGTGTTTCGCCCGTCGCGGTTTCCTTATAGAGATGCTCGAGAGTCGAAGAGGCGGCATTAACAGCAGCTTCGTCGCCGGTGATTTTGAAGCTGTTGCCGCGGTGCGTAATCTTAACCCCGAGATGATTCTCTATCTGCCGCAGGTGTTCGTCGAGACGTCCGCAGAGGTTGGCGAGGCGAGCGGCGCTATCGGGCTCGAGTGCGATGTGGTTGCTAATCGAAGTATCTGCTGTCATGCGGTCCTAATTCGAAAGTTCTATGGCTGAGTGGATCTACCAGAATTAAACGAGTGTTCCCAAGAGGGAGTTGGGTAGTGCGTCGGTAATTTTTGCTGTGGCGAAGCCTCCGATAAGCGATGCGTCATCGCAGCGGAAATTAACTACGCGGTTGTTCTCGGTGCGGCCTTGGAGATCGCCAGGATCCTTTTTGGACACGCCAGTGACGAGAATACGCTGTTCGCTGCCGACCATGCCTGCGCTTATCGCATTGGCTTGCATCAAAATCTGCGACTGGAGCGTGGCTAAGCGATGTTTCTTCTCCTGCTCTGGCGTTTCGTCAGGAAGCTCGGCCGCCGGTGTGCCGGGACGTGCGCTGTAGATGAAGCTAAACGACGTGTCGAAGCCGATCTCGATAATGAGTTTCATGGTGTCTTCGAAGTCGCGGTTGGTCTCGCCTGGAAAGCCGACAATGAAGTCTGAAGAAAGACTGATATTGGGACGAATTGCGCGAATTTTACGAATGATCGATTTGTATTCGAGAGCGGTGTGGCCGCGCTTCATCGCTGCGAGTATGCGATCTGATCCGCTTTGCACCGGCAGGTGAAGATGGTCGACCAACTCAGGCACCTGCGCGTAAGTCTGGATGAGGCTCTCACTGAATTCGATAGGGTGCGAGGTCGTGAACCGCAAGCGGTCGATGCCGTCGATGCTAGCCATGTATTTGATGAGCAGTCCGAGGTCGGCGATTTCTCCGCCGTCGTTTAAACCGCGATACGCGTTGACGTTTTGTCCTAAAAGATTGATTTCCCGAACGCCTTGCTCCGCGAGGTGAAATGCCTCCGCCAAGACGTCATCGAGTGGACGGCTAACCTCTTCGCCACGGGTATAGGGCACAACGCAGAAACTGCAATATTTGCTGCAGCCTTCCATGACCGATAAGAACGCTTGGCATGAGGTTGCTTCTGGCTGCGGCAGATGGTCGAATTTTTCGATCTCGGGGAAGCTAATGTCGACAAGCGGCGCGCCGGGTATCGAGCGACTCAGCATGTCGGGTAATTTGTGCAAGGTTTGTGGGCCAAACACAACATCCACATAGGGCGCGCGCTTGCCAATTGCGGCGCCTTCTTGACTTGCGACGCAGCCGCCGACGGCGATTTTGAGCGCAGGATTCTTTTCTTTTAGCAGCCGCCAGCGACCCAATTGATGGAAGACTTTCTCTTGTGCCTTTTCCCGGATCGAACAGGTGTTAAGCAACAGCACGTCGGCTTGCTCGGGCTCGTCGACCAGCACCGCACCTTCACTGTCTTTTAACAGGTCGAGCATGCGCGAAGAATCGTATTCGTTCATCTGACAACCATGGGTCTTAATGTAGACGCGGCGGCCTTTATTTTTACCTGCGTCAGCGGGCTTGTCGGTGGCAATGGGCAAGGCCGGCTGTGGGTCTTGGGTTTGAACGCTCATGGTAACTCCTGCTGACGGTGGAAACTCTGCGTTGGCGATGCGGCAGCGCTGTCGAAAAGTGAGAATTTGGCCTCAGCTTCTAGAATTTGGTCTCAGTTTTTAACTAGAACTTGGCCTCAGTTTCTAAAAAGAGGGGTGTCTTTAAATAATAGTCGACCCGCAATGGGCTGCAGTCCAACGGAGACGCGATTATAGCAGTAAATAGTTGCGGTACTTAACTAGGAATTCACGCATAATACGTTGAAAACTAGTGATTTAGCCAAATGAGATAAAAGCAATCCCCAGTTTGGCGCGAAATCAGCTCCGAGAGCCAGCGCGTCACAGTAGTTTACGCACGAGAGTGCATTTTTAAGAGTATGATTTAGATGGATAATACCTCAGAGATATACAAAGTCACCTTCCTGAATCAGGGCAAGGTCTATGAGGTCTTCGTGAAGCAGGTCTATCAGAGCGACCTCTATGGTTTTATCGAGATAGAAGACTATGTGTTCAATGAACGCAGCCAGGTCTTGGTCGACCCCTCGGAAGAAAGGCTCAAGACGGAATTTACCGGTGTACGCCGCAGCTTCATTCCCATGCAGGCGGTCATTCGGATCGACGAGGTCGAAAAATCCGGCGTGAGTAAAATCAGCAATGGCGATAACGTTTCACCATTTCCCATGTCACTCGTAGGCGTTAAGCCCAAATCCAAGGATTCGTAACATCTCTAATTCCGAGTCCCACGGAGGTGAGCGCGAAAGCGATGCAACTGTGGTTAACGGCAATGTTGCCGCAGTTCGCGTTTCCTCTCCCCCCGAAAGTTCGCAGCCTCACCCTTATGCCTCCCTGAGTCCAGATCTCGTGCTGACTGCCGTCGAATCACTCGGCTACCGTGCAGATGCGCGTGTCTTTGCGCTCAATAGCTACGAGAACAGGGTTTATCAAGTCGGCCTCGAAGACGGAAGCAGCTTGATCGTGAAGTTTTATCGGCCCGCGCGCTGGAGCGATGCTCAAATTCGAGAAGAGCACGCCTTTATGGCCGAATTGCGTGATCTCGAGATCCCTGTTGGTGCGCCCATAGTGCGCGACGCAGAGACGATCTTCGTCTACGAGGGGTTTCGATTTTCTATTTTCGAGCGTCTGGCCGGTCGGGCAGTCAATCTCGAAAATCCCGACGATTTATTGTCCATGGGGCGATTCGTCGCGCGAATCCACGCGGTTGGCGAACGCGCTCGATTCGAGCATCGTTATGAGTTGAGTGTGGAGCGGCTAGGCTGCGAAAGTCGTCAGTTTCTGCTCGAAAGCGGCTTCCTTGACGGCGATTTGCAGCGGGCCTACGAGACACTCAGCGCTGATTTACTGAAAGAGGTTGAGGCGAGATTCGATGCCCATGGCCCGATCCGTCAGCTTAGGCTGCATGGCGACTGCCATATGGGCAACGTGCTGTGGCGCGATGATACGCCGCATTTCGTCGACTTCGATGACACAATGATGGGCCCTGCGATGCAGGATCTATGGATGATGCTTTCGGGAGACAGAGATCAGCAGCAGGGGCAGCTAATCGAACTTGTTGAGGGGTATAATGAATTTTTCGACTTTGTGCCGTCCGAGCTAAGCCTTATTGAAAGTCTGCGTGCGCTGCGACTCATGCACTACAGTGCGTGGCTGGCTCGTCGTTGGAGTGACCCGGCGTTTCCTCTCAGCTTTCCTTGGTTTAATACTCAGCGCTATTGGGCAGAGCATATTTTGGAATTGCGAGAGCAGCTCGCCGTATTGGACGAGCCTACGCTCAGGCTTATGTGACGCCTTCTTTACTCCGCCATAACCTCTTGAATAGCTGCTTCTATCTCCTCCATATCACCATCGCGGAATCCCATGTGGACCAGTCGTACTTTGCCGGTTGGATCTATCAAGTAAGAGGTCGGCATGCCAACAACGCCGAAGCGCTCGGTAACCTCGCCGTCGGGGTCTGAAGGGATTAGGAAATCTAAAGGCGTGTCGAGGAGGAAGTCGAGACCGTCTTCGATTGGATTGTCTACATTGATAGCGACGAATTCCAACCCTTGATCATGGTAGCGATTGTAAAGCTCATTGTAAGCGGGCATCGAACGCAGACAGGGTGCACACCAAGAGGCCCAAAAATCGACATACACTGTTTTTCCCCTGAGAGACGCCAAGTCGATAGTCGGCTTACCGTCATAGATCGAAGGGAGCGTGAAGTTGGGCGCCATATCGCCTTCCTCAACGGCATTCGCGAAGACAGAAGCAAACGCGAGCGCGCAGGTGATCGCGAGACGTGTGGTGATTGTTTTTTGCCTGCCGCTTAGGCGCTTCTGCGAGGGCGTCAAAGGTCGTGCACCGCTAATCTGACTAGTCATTTTTATTGCTCCACTCTTTCTTCATCGTGAATCGTTGCTGCTCGGGTAAGCCGCAGAGTTGCTTGGTCACTGTGCGTTAGGCGACGCCAGGTTCTGGGCTTGCGAGTGTTCGTATAACAATTTGCCAACGTTGTTTTTGCAGTTTTAATTTGTACTTAAACTCGAGGTAATGCGCTTTTAACTGCTGCTTCTCAAGATGAGAGAGATGCTCCTGTAATTCTTTACCCTTCGCCTCGTACCAAGCCTGCCTGTGCTCTGCCCATTGCTGCACAGTGTGAAGCAGCGCTTCGTATTCAGTTTCTAGCCGCGACTGCCAATCGCCTTCGACTGCCAAGCGTTCGCATTTCTCTGTAGCGAGTTGAAACTGCCTTTCGAGTTTCGCCCGCTCGATTTTGTCGGGCGCGCAGCGTTTTAAGCCGCTGGCGAGGCCCGCGCGTTCGAGCGAACGGATCAACCATTTTGTCGGATCAAAATGCCACCAGCGAATACCATTGCGGTAATCCCACTGAAAAGTGTGGTGGTAATTATGGTAGCCCTCACCGTAGGTGATCAGAGCAAGAAGCGTATTGTCGCGTGCAGAGCTATTGTCGCTATAGGGGCGGGTTCCCCACATGTGAGCAAGCGAGTTAATAAAGTAAGTGGCATGCTGGCTTAAGACCAAGCGGAGCAGGCCGCCTAAAAGTAATCCGGCGATGATGTCACCGTGGAGAAAGCCAATGAAGGCTGGCAGGCCGATATTCATAATGAGTACGAGTGCGAGATAGTTCCTGTGCTGCCACATAACAATAGGGTCGCGCTGAAGGTCTTTGACATTAGAAAAGTCATTTTTCGCGCTGTCGTAATGGCGCAGGATCCAACCAATATGCGAGAACCAGAAGCCGCGACCGGCGGAGTAGGGATCATTGTCATTATTGTCTACATGCTGATGATGACGGCGATGGTCGGACGCCCAATTAAGCACATCATTTTGTAACGCGAAGGCACCGCCCAGAGCGAACAAGAAGCGAACGGATGCATGTGCCTCGTAGGTCTTATGTGACCAGAGGCGGTGATAGCCTGCTGTAATCGACATGCCGCAAAAAACCATCATGACGGCGAACATAGCCCATTCGAATGCGTCGAAGCCGTAGATCCAACCATACGCAGGGACGAGGGTCACCGCGAGAGCAGGCGTTACAGTAAACAGGATCATGTTCGTCCAGTTGATTGGCGCCTGGTCAGTCGTCTGAGGTGTTTGATCTGTAGAATGCATGAAATGTTCCTGAGAAGCGTTATTACAATGCCATTAACTGTATCATGAATAGAAATGGCGCATCAGTGTTACGATGTTTCAATTGAGACGTCGGCCGCAAGGGACGTGCCTAGAGTGACTCGCTGTGTTCTGCCAGGTTATTGTGCCGCTTAGTGGTTTTTTCTTTGATGGCTAGGTGCAGCCTCCAACGCAGCGGCAACACGCTTGGTTCAGCTCAAGTGATAGGAATAAAACGATGGCATGTGACGGTGAAGTAAAAATCGATGCTCGGGTAATCGAACTAGAAGAAAAGTTTAGTTTTCAGGAAGACACGCTTCAGCAACTCAACGACGTTGTCGCGAAACAGGGGCTGCAGATTATGGAGTTGGCGGTGCAGCTTAAAAACTGCAAAGAGCAATTAGAGGGGCTGCGTGAACGCGACGGCTCCATCGAAGGAGGCACCGTCGACGAGAGGCCGCCGCATTATTGAGCGGCAAAGCCAAGGCAGCCTCCGGCTAAATGCTGCCGAGTGAACGTTATCTCCTGAGTTCTATTTCCTGAGCGCTATTTAGAGGGCGATAACGTCGTCTGCTTGTAATCCCTTATCTCCATCGGTGACGACAAAATCAACTCGCTCTCCATCTTTTAGTGTCCGATGTCCTTCGCCTCGGATCGAGCGGAAATGGACAAAAATATCCTCACCGCTATCTCTCGTGATGAAGCCGAATCCTTTGGTTGAATTGAACCACTTCACCTCTCCCTGTTCTCTGTTTCCCTTTACCGCCGTCTGTTTGCTCGGCGCTTTGCTGCGGCTGCGTGAATGTCGATTACCGCGATTATTTTTTGTCGCGTTACGCGGTCGCGCGAGTATTGCTGATACAAGCGAGAGGGTTGCGATTAAAAGCATGCCGGCAAAAAAGTCGGTAGCGGTTAACGTGTAATTGGCGTTGGTAAGCGCGTGAACTGGATAGGCTAAGAGAAGTGTGAATAGGAGAGCGATGAGATAAGGATTCTTTTGCATGCTACGTGGTGTCCCTGCCGATTTATTATTGATTTTTAGTGGCCGCCTTCGCTGCGGCGTCGTGATTAGCCATGATTAGAAAGCCGCATGGTGATTAACTTTGATCTACTATTTTCTAGTTTTAACAACAGCTTAATTAAATAGTTTAAAGCATGCAGACAAGGAGCGCTAGTGGTGTGGAGCAAACGCTGCTAAGTATCGCTTAAGCTAGTATTCAGCTGCTTCGCTGTAAGGTCACATTCAATCAGACGCATTTCGCGTTTGCGTAGCGACGGCAGTGAGGAGAACTGGCATGACGAACTCCACTAGAAAAAAGTGCGGCATAAATGACATAGGGGTATTTGGGCGCCAAAAAAGCGTGATAAAAGGCAGCATACTCGGCCTGTGTCTTCTTGTAGTCTCAGGAACCGCCTTGGCACAATCGAGCTATGAGTCGGTCGCGGTTATCTCTGCGCAGCCAGTCTATCAACTTACTCGAATCGAGACTCCACAGGAACGCTGTGTCGAAGAACGCGTGGTGATTGAGAGAAGAAATCAGCAGGCTTCCGGTACACCGATTATTGTGAGTACGATAATCGGAGGGGCGCTAGGCAATGCAGTAGGCAATAATAAAAGCAGCAGAAGGGTTGGCGCGGTGTTGGGCGCGGTGTTGGGTAACTCCGTTGGACGCGACATTGCGCGCCAGAGTCAAAGCTCCGATACTAGGGAATACCAGACTGTAGAGCGTTGTGAGACAGTTTTTGTTAGCCATGAAGAGGAGCGACTTCTTGGCTACGATGTGATCTATCAATTCAATGGTCAGCAGTATAGTGTTCGAACAGAGCAAGACCCAGGGTCACAGATGAAAGTGCGCGTAGAGGTACAGCCTGTTTTCTAGGTGATGGTTACAGTGAGAAATATCCAAGGCTAGCGCCGGGAGAACGGGTGTGAGTAAAGTAGGATTGATAAAAGTGCAGATGAAGGTAGTGTTCTTCGCGCTCGCTCTTGTCCCGATGATCGAGGTTTCGGGCCAATCTGCACAGGATATCCAGACTCAACTGGAGCCTTCACGCCGCGGCGCCTCGGTGCCTCCAGCCCCCAATGCTTCAAAACTTGAATTAACGGAGCGGCAAGCCGTTGCTCGTGCACGTTCGGAATATTCGGGTAATGTGCTGCGTATTAGTCTCGTGGGCAATGGAGCTAATAGGCGCTATCAGATAAGGATGGAGAAGGAAGGAAAGGTCTTTACGCTGTTCGTTCACGCGCGCACAGGAAAAATCACTCGAGGTGGATAACGAGACAAGGATCCGCGGCGTGGTGGTCGGTAATGCGACGATATTTCGGAGTGTTCAATGCGACTTCTTATAGTAGAGGACGAAGACCTGCTCAGGCAACAGCTCGAAACGGGGTTAGTTCAGCACGGATTTATTGTGGATGCCGCGGCGGATGGCCGCAATGGGCTCTACTACGGAACAGAATATGACTACGATGCGGCGATCATTGATTTGGGGTTGCCAGAAATCGACGGAATCACCTTGATCGAAGAGCTTCGTCGGGCAGGGCGAACTTTTCCAGTATTGATCTTGACCGCACGCGGCGATTGGCATGAGAAAGTGAAGGGTCTCAACGCGGGCGCCGATGACTATGTCGTAAAGCCGTATCACTTGGAAGAAATCGTCGCTCGCGTCAATGCGCTTCTGCGGCGTGCTGCGGGATTTGCTCATTCTTCTCTTGAATTCGGCCCGATACATATTGATCTCAGCGCAAAGCGTGTACTGCTGAACAATGAGTCTGTTGACCTAACCGCCTATGAATACAAATTGCTGGAATACCTGATGTTAAATGCAGGGAAAGTGATTTCGAAAGCGCAGCTAACCGAGCATCTCTACGCTCAGGACCACGATCGAGACAGTAATGTGCTCGAGGTGTTTGTGCGGCGACTAAGGCAGAAATTGGATCCAGATCAATCCCTCAATCCGATCGAAACTGTTCGGGGCCAAGGCTATCGCTTTGACCTCGAGCTGGCCTCTGAAAGCAGTCGTGCAGAGATCTAGCGGCGTTCAGGCTTCTCGAGGCACTCGCTATTCTCTTCGTGCTCGCATGCTATTTGTCCTTAGCGCAGTCTTACTGTTGTTCCTCGGTTTTACTGGAGTGGCCTTAGATCGGGCTTACCGGAACAGTGTCGAGGCGGGTGCCGCCGAGAGGCTGCAGGTGCAAGTCTATCTCCTTCTCGCCGCGCTAGAGCAAGAGGCCGGTGAGTTCTTTGTCATCGAAGACATTCAAGATCCACGCTACGCGTCGATCAACTCCGGTCTTTACGGCTTCGTTTACGATGCGGCATTTGTCGAAATGTGGCGGAGTGATTCCGCGTTAACCCTCTCCTTTTCTTCGCGTGGACAGCAAACACAGCCCATGCCGGGCGTTGGTGAATCGGTGTTCGAAACAGTAATAGACGCCACAGGCGAGCAGCTGTTTCGCTTCAGCTACGGGATTTTATGGGAAGGTATTGAGAGTCCATTTAGTGTGAGTGTGGTCGAATTAGCCGCGCCGTATTTTTCCGAAATTCGTGATTTTCGCAGAAGCCTAGGTCGCTGGCTTGGAGGCGCAGCGGCGTTGCTACTGATTGTTCTGTTGATCTTGCTACGCTGGGGTCTGCGTCCGCTGGTGCGTCTTTCTCTAGAGCTCCGCAATATCGAGCAAGGAAGCAGCGAGCGCCTGACCGCGGGCTATCCGGATGAGCTGCGCGCAGTGACGGGAAACCTCAACAGACTCATCGACTCTGAGAGGCGCCAGCGCGAACGCTATAGAACGACACTGGCTGACCTTGCGCACAGTCTGAAAACACCGCTAAGTGTAGCGTCTGGGTCGATTGAAAATATGTCGAATTTGTTGCGCTATGAAAACAACTCAGACGAGCTGGATGAGCAGCTGGCGGTGATCAGGCAGACGCTCGCAAGGATGGCTCAGATTGTAGGCTATCAGCTCCAGCGAGCAGTGACCTCCCAAAGTCCCTCGACGCTCGCTGTCCGCGTCGATGTGTCCACAGCAGTGACCGAATTGCTGGCAGTATTTAGGAAAGTGTATGCAGATCGTCATTTTATCGTCGATAGCCGGTGTGAAGAAGGGTTGCAATTTAGGGGTGACGAGCGCGATCTGCTCGAGGTGCTAGGCAATACTCTGGACAATGCGTTCAAATATGGTGATTCCCAAGTGCGGATAATCGCAAGGCAGGGTAGCACTGGAGCCCTAGAGTTTTACATCGAAGATGATGGGCCCGGAATCGCGCCGAATCAGAGAGACTTTGTGCTCCAACGCGGTGCGCGAGCTGACACGCTTGCCCAAGGGCAGGGGATAGGGCTCGCCGTGGTGAGTGACATCATGGCGAGCTATCAAGGGAGCGTGTCTATAAGCACGAGCGATTTGGGTGGAGCAAGGTTCTCGCTCTACTTTCCGCAGCCTGAAATAGACGGGGTGCGTGACTGAGCGGGCGAAGCACACTATAGGCTTGCAAGGCGAACCGTAAGGTGACTGATGCGCTAGAGGAAGAGTCCTCCCGCCACGGCAACCAGTGTCATTAGAAACAAAAACCATTTAATTGCTTCGGGCGAAGCGCGCACGGCAAGTTTGACTGCGAGATGTGCGCCTGTCATAGAGCCTATCGCTAAGATCAGCCCCGGCGCCCAAGCCACTTTACCAAAAATGATGAAAACGAGCAGCGCAATGCTCGTAAACGCGAGCGCGCATAAAGTCTTAAGCGCGTTTGCCCTCAATAGGTCATAGCGCAGCCCGCCAGCAAGCGCAGCGATTAATATAAATCCAACGCCAGCTTGGACAAATCCGCCGTAAACGCCTGCCGCGAACAGCCCCCACCAGCCCATTCGGCTCTCATCCGGTGTCAGCGCCACTGTATCAGGCGAGTGAGCGATCATGCTCGGGCGCACAAGAATGATGAGGCTCATGCAGAGAATAGTGCCTAGCAGTAGAGGCTTCAAATAAAGGTTGGGCAAAACCGCAGCGGCTAGTGCGCCGATTAAGCCTCCGCTCATTGTGGGAATAAGTATCGGGATTAACGCAGGCCTGTCTAGGCTGTTGTTCTTGTCATATCCTCGCAAACCAACGAGACACTGAAGCATCACTGCAACTCTGTTGCTGCCATTGGCGATGTCCGCAGGCAAGCCAAGCATCATCAACACTGGAAGGGTTAGATTAGAACCGCCTCCTGCCACTGTATTAATTGCGCCTGCGAAAAACCCCGTAAGGCAGAGCAATGCAATACTCGCTAGATTGATATCCATGTCTATTTCTCAATGTTGCGAAAGCGCGTTGCTATGTATAAATATTTGCCACTCTCAGCGAGTGGCCGGCGCAAGTATAGCCTGATTTTTGGATAAGCCCACGGTTAGGACTCATGATTGACTCGCAGCCGTCAGCCTGGACTCAAATGCTTAGCTTACTGCGATCCTGGGTTTTGGGAGCTGCAATCAAAAGTGGCGCTTGATTCGCTTTCGAATCAATTGCGAACTAATTTAGGGGTAGGGCGAAAGATAGCGCTAACAATTGAAAATACTAGGATGCTCTTTTCGCACATGGCTTGTCATCAAGAAAGGGAATTAGAGCAATGCGAGTTGCCCTGAGTGCAAAAAACTCATTGTCTTCAGGAAATTATCAAGGTTTTGGCTTGATCGAAATCTTGGTGTCAATGCTGCTTTTGAATATTGGCCTGCTTGGCTTGATGGGCTTGCAGACGCTTGGCTTACAAGCAGAGCGAAGTGCGTTCTTCCGCACGTCGGCGTCGCTAATCAGTACAGATGCGGTTGAAAGGATTCGCGCGAATCGAACAGGATTCGTTGCGAGTGATTACTCTTCTGCCACATCTGAGGCGAACGACTCTTGTTTTAAGCGAGCGGGCTGTTCTTCTAAGGCATTGGCCCAAACTGACTTGCATGAATTGTCCATTAGAGCGGCAGAAGAACTTCCTTACGGTGTATTGGTGATTTGCAGGGACGATACACCTAGTGATGGGACGCCTGCTGATCATGAGTGTGATGGATCAAGCACAAGGGTCGCAGTAAAAATCTGGTGGGATGATAATCGAGATGGGATCGCTGAGACGTTGGTTACTGCCGGTGTTGCTTTTCTGTGATGAACTTACAGGGCACTCAGCTACGCACCAACGGATACTCACTTGTTGAAGTGCTTATTTCGATGACACTTGGTTTAATTTTACTATTGGGCGCTTTGCAAATTTTTGTTAGGGCGAGTGTCACCCATGCGGAGATGGCTGCCCGACAGCGAATGCTAGAAGGTGCTCGTCTCGCAATTTCATTCCTTGGCGATGAACTCATGATGGCAGGATACCTAGGCTGTTTTGGCGCGCTGGGTGATCGTCAAATCAATAATAACCTTGATGCTGCTCCTGCTAGCTTTCAACCTTGGTTTGGTTTGCAGGGTTGGGAATCTACAGGGACTGCATTTAAGGACGCGATTCCCTCAGCGACTACTCTGAGTTTGGTTGGAACAACTTCGTCTGAGTGGAACACGTCAGAGCAAGGACATGTCTTGCCGCGCTTCGGCGCTCTGCCTAATTCTGACATTCTGCGCACGTGGAGCGTCGAAGGGGCAGCATCGACGGTAGTTGGAGTGGATCATTCACCGTCTAGTATAAGGCTAATAAACGCACTAGATATTTCGCGTAATGATTTCGTTTTAGTCAGTGATTGCGCAAGCGCAGACATTGTTCAGACTTGCGCGATAGCCCTCCAGCCATCCTCTGCTGTATTAGTTATGTCTGGCACCTGCATGCCGGGCAATCGAGCGAACATTCGACTACTGACTCACGCCTCTGCGGCAGATCCGGCTGAAGCAATGCGTATTAAAAGTAATATTTTCTATGTGAGTAAACGAGGTGCTGACGCGAAAAATCCGCCAGCTTTGTTTCGGCGCAGTCTTGGCTCAGATGGATTGCCAGAAGCTGCAGAGGAGCTCGTTGAAGGAGTGGAAAGTATGCAGCTGCTGTATGGAGTGGCTCAAGGCAATGGTGTTGTTGGCGGCGTCCATGCTTATTTACCAGCTGACCAAGTGAGTGATTTCTCAAATGTAGTATCGGTGAGGCTGAATTTACTGATGCGGTCGGTCGATTACGCTCAAACTGACCCCAGTCAAAAGTATGAGTTCAATGGGGTCGTCTATTCGGCAACCGGCAAAGTTGAGTTGTCTGAGGATCGACGGCTGCGGCATGGCTTCGTTGCAACTTATTATCTTCGCAACCATGGGTTAGGGTTGTGATGTTAGCAGTAGTAATCGACTTTCCTCGCGCTGATAAGGCTTCAGGCACCACATTGGTGGTGTGCCTGCTGCTGTTAGTGCCGCTTTTATTGCTCGGTGTTGGAACGATGGAATCAGCTGTACTGGGCGAACGTATGGCAGCGAATATTGAAGATAGAGCGCGCGCATTCGACGCAGCGGAAACCGCGCTAGAAGCAGGGGAGGCATGGTTAAGGTCACAAGCGGTTTTGCCTATCGCTTCGTCTGAGGGGGCTGGAGGGGTTTGGCGAGAGGGCGTTCTGGGGCAGGATTTATCGGATAGTAGGGTGTGGTGGGACGTGTCCGGCACCGATGTCCAGTGGTGGGAAAGCCATGGAACTGCCGTCGGAGATGTGACCTCTCTTGCTGTGCCTGCGCATTATGTTATCGAGCAGTATAGGCTTGTAAGCGACGGGGAGTCCGTCGACGTTAATGGTCGACTGCAGCCTATCCTCGCTTTTCACCGAATTACGGCGATAGGCATAGGGCGGAGGGTAACTACTAGGGTCCGACTGCAGTCTACTTTCGCGAGACGTTACGAGAGGTTAAATGACGATGATCAGTTCGTTAATGTTGATAGTGCGGATCGGGTTGTTGAAAGGGGGGCTGTTAAAGGAGAGGGGCCATTACATTCACTGGGGGCCAACCTGGCGTCACGGATCGGGGATACACCGACTAGGCGTAACAATGCGCTATTTGGCAGACAATCGTGGAGGCTACTTGATTAGGGTTAAGCGTTCTAGCACTGGCTTCTCATTAATCGAAATGCTTGTGGTGCTATTCATTGTGGCGCTGGTCGCGGTATTGACTTGGCCGAGTTATCGAGATGTGGTTCTAAGCTCTCGACGCGCTGAAGCCAAATCGATGTTACTCGTCGTGAGCTCTGATCAAGAGCGCTACTTTTCGAGGTTTAACCGTTATATCGATGATTCGTCCCCTCTAAATTCACCGGCTTCGGCCGGCAGAGAGAAACACACCACCAGCGGCCTCTACACTATTTCGGTTGATGCTTGCGCAGATGGGCACCTAGATTTTTGTTTCGTGGCTACCGCTACGCCATTAGGCTCGCAAAGCGCCGACGGCTGCACGTCGTTAAGTATAGATAATAGAGGAGTACGGGGCGCAAAAGGCAGCCTGTCGGATCTAAACGAATGCTGGGCTCATTAACGCTTAATTATGGCAATAGTCGAGCGGATCGAGATCGCGCCGCATGCGCGTTCTCGCAGTACGGTTGATGACCAACTGAACAGCGAAGCTATGATCGGCTTCTTCAGTACAATAGGTGAAGCTTCCATTTTGAGTGCCCATTATCCCCTGTGGATCCATGAGTAAATACTGTCGATTGCCGAAGGCCTTCCAGCTAATGACTCCTTCGATATCTTTCATTGACTGCCAGTTAAGCGGTTGATCGATATTGTCGAGCTCGCGATTGCCATTCCTGTCTATAAAGCTCAGCACCCCCTCGCTCCATTTTCCTTGGCAACTTCGGCTGTCTTCAGAGCCGCACAGTGTGACGATTTCTCCGCTTGAAATCGCCGATACTTTGGCGCTTTCGACAGCCTTGCTAAGTCGTTGAAGAGTAAGTGTTGACTGAGCAAGGGCGTTTAGATGCCGAATATTAGGAAACGAAAGCCCCACTAAAATACTTATCAATAGCATCGCTAGCGAAAGCTCGGCGAGCGTTGTCCCGCTTGCTGTTTCGGCCGGGCTAAAAAATGAGTGAGACCTTGCCATGACGAGTTCCTTTTCGAGCGCTTCTATATGAAAGATCGGTTTTCAGTACCAGTCAGCTCTCTTGCACAGTAATGTGCGCTCTATGAACGATAGTCGCCAGGCAACCTTGGTGCGAAATAACATCAAATACAAAATCCCCTCGAGAGGGCATGTTCCGTTTTTAATGTCACTATTTTATCGGTGTGCGGTGGGGTCGCGTGTATGGGCTTGGTGTTTAAGGTCTAAAGGCCAGACGAATTGCGTACACAATGTTGAATGGTAGTGCAACAGCGCTGTCTTCATCGACAGATTTCGCTACAATTGCGTAACTTAAAGGCGCGCTCCATCTTTAGAGCTGCTTAAAGGGTTTGAAATTTGAAAGGGCCTAGGGTTTGAAAAGGCCTAAATTTTGAGCTGCGCCCACGATTCAGAGAACATTATGTCGACCACACGTCCTTTTACCGTAGTCATGGCGCAGCTTAATTTCGTTGTGGGTGCAATAGACGATAACACCACGCTGCTGATCGATTCAGCACGGAGAGCGATCGCCGAGTCTAATGCTCAATTTGTGATCTTCCCCGAACTCACGCTTACAAGCTATCCACCCGAAGATCTGTTGCTAAGACCCAGTCTTGCGCCTCGGATGAAAGTAGCGATGGATCGAATTCTTGCAGCAAAGCTACCGACAACGCTTGTTTTTGGTTACCCCGAAAGCTACGAAGGCAAATTGTATAATTCTCTCGCCATTGTCGATCAGGGCAAACTTCTTGCGACTTATCGAAAACAGTGCCTGCCTAACTATCAAGTTTTCGATGAGAGGAGGTATTTTCAAGCGGGAAATCAGCCCTGTGTTTTAGAAATCCATGGCCTTCGGCTTGGATTCACAATTTGCGAAGATCTCTGGGAGGAGATGCCCACTCAACAATTTGAGCACCAGTCACTCGACTTGTTGTTGAATATCAACGCATCGCCTTTTCATCGTGGCAAAGCATGCGAGCGCCGCCAGCTACTTAAACGAAGGGCGCAAGCTATCGGCGCTCCAATCGCCTACGTTAATTTGGTTGGCGGGCAGGACGAGTTGGTTTTTGATGGAGGCTCCCTTGCAGTTGACAGCGTCGGCAACGCGGTGGTGCAAGCGCCGCAGTTCGAAGCGGGCCTCTATCCGGCTGTCTTTAAGCTGTCGAGTTCAGGTCGCTATGAACCAGCCTGTGGGTCATGCGCGACTCAACCAAGTGATCTCGCTCAGGTCTACAAGGCGCTCACTATCGGCGTGCGTGACTATGTGACAAAAAATGGATTCAAAGGCGTTGTGCTCGGGCTGTCAGGTGGAATCGATTCTGCATTAACTTTGGCGATTGCCGTCGACGCACTTGGTGCGCATGCTGTTCACGCCGTAATGATGCCGTTCGAATATACCTCTCAACTGAGTCGCGATGCTGCCGCCGAGCAGGCGGCGACACTCGGCGTGGCCTACCGATCGATTTCTATCAAGTCGATTTACGATCAGTTTGTGGGGGCGCTTGCCTCAGAATTCGAAGGCTTAGCTGAAGACGTGACAGAGCAAAATCTTCAGGCTCGATGTCGCGGAGTGCTATTGATGGCCATTTCTAATAAGAAAGGCTATCTGGTACTCACGACAGGCAACAAGAGTGAGATTGCTGTTGGCTATTCTACGCTCTATGGCGACATGGCTGGCGGCTTCGATGTGCTCAAGGATGTGTCTAAAACTCTGGTATATGAGCTATCAAAGTATCGGAATGAGCTGGGAGGGACTGGTGATAGTGGCACGTTTGAGGCAATTCCTCAGAGAGTAATCGACAGACCGCCGTCAGCTGAACTCGCACCTGGGCAAGTGGATCAAGATAATCTGCCTCCCTATGACATACTCGACAGGATACTCGAGCTCTATATCGAAGAGGATGCTAGTGCGTCAGCAATTGTTGCCGAAGGCTTCGACGAGCAATTGGTCAGGCGAGTGCTAAGGTTGGTCGACGTGAATGAATACAAACGCCGGCAGAGTCCTACGGGCGTTCGTTTAACGCGACGCGGCTTTGGGCGTGACCGGCGCTACCCGATCACTAATGGTTGGCCCATTGGCGGCTAACTACCCAAGAATTAAAGTACGCCAAGCGTAAGTATGCTCAGCCATGAGCGCTTTCCCGATTCGCTAGGAATCTGACCCTGTTCGTCGATGATTTGCTGGCTGCCCGAGGAGTAAGGGCGGCGGGTTGGCGCCAATGGTGGCTCGATTCGATTGTCGCCTATCAAGCCGAAACTCACTGTGTAGAGAAGCGAGGGATTCGTGATTTCCGTACGGACATTGAAATCTCCCGCTTCTGTTAAAGAGGCATGTTCTGGGTAATTGCTGCGCAGAAGCGCGAGTGAGGTGTCGGCCAGATCGTTCAGGCCCAGACGCAGATAACATTCTGCCATTATAGCTACGCCATCTGCCACTGCGGGCGACTCTTGGAAATTTTCGACCACATACTGAGCCCGTCGGAGTGCGGCAATATAAGCCCTGCGCTCGAGGTAGTAATTGGACACATGAATTTCATAGGCAGCCAAGTTATTGCGTAAATAGACCATGCGCGAACGTGCATCCGCAGCGTAAGGACTATCAGGATAGAGCGCGATTAACTGAGCAAAGTCTGAAAACGACTCGCGCGCTCTACCGGGGTCGCGTTTGGTCTGATCTACGGGGAGAAAGCGGTTTAGAAAGCCTGAATTCTCACTAAAAGACGCTAAGCCTTTCATGTAATAGGCGTAGTCGATATTGTCACTGTCTGGATGTAAGCGAATGAAACGGTCGGCAGCGGCGCGCGCGGCCTCCACATCACTGTTGCGGTAATAAGCGTAGACAATTTCTATCTGCGATTGCTCAGCAAAGCGCCCGAACGGAAAGCGCGACTCGAGCCCCTGATACGTTGCGATCGCCCCTGTAAAATTTTGCCCATTAAGCTGATCTAACGCACGGCGATAGAACTGCTCTTCGTTGGTTAAACCAGCGAATTCATCTCTTTCCTCATCTCCTCCAAACAGGCCGCAACCTGAGAGAAATGAGCTCAGGACGAGCAAGAGGGCTATGGTGCGTAATTTCATGAGTTAAGCTCTATCTTTGATAATGCGCGCTATTTAACCACAGCTCACGGAGCGCGGCGAGGTTTGGCCTGTGTAGACTGCGAATATCGAGTATTATGCACGGCTTAAACCCTCAATCGTTGTAAAAGCTGAAAGCCATGACTCATATTGTACTTAGTGCACAAGTGCCCGAAACGTTCGCGAATCAACGCTTAGACCTCGTCGCAGCGCAATTGTTTCCTGATTATTCGCGTGCTCGCCTCCAGACATGGATAAAAGAGGGGCAGCTCAAGGTGAATTCGAGCGCCGCGCGACCTCGAGACACGGTCTACCTTGGCGACGAACTAAGTGTCGATGTAGTGCTGCAAGCCGAGCGCGAATGGGAAGCGCAGGCTATGCCCATCGATATAGTGTTTGAAGATGAACATCTCATTATTTTAAATAAGGCAACCGATGTGGTGGTTCACCCCGCGGCAGGTCACCGGGATGGGACGTTGTTAAATGGCTTGCTGAGTCACTGCCCCTCGCTTAAGGAGGTGCCGCGGGCGGGGATAGTCCACCGTCTCGACAAGGACACGACCGGGTTACTGATGGTAGCCAAGACACTAGAGTCTCATGTGCAACTCGTCGAACAGCTGCGGCTGAGAGAGGTCAAGCGTGAATACGAAGCGGTCGCACAAGGTGTATTAACCGGAGGCGGCAAAGTTGATGCACCTCTGGGACGGCACCCTGTTAATCGAAAGCGACGCGCCGTTGTCGAAGACGGGCAGGAAGCGGTGACTCACTACCGAGTTCTCAATCGCTATCGTTCTCACACGCATATTCACGTTCAACTCGAGACGGGGAGGACGCATCAGATTCGTGCGCACCTGTCGCATATCAATATACCGCTGGTTGGCGATCCTCTTTATTCTGGCAGGTTACAGATGCCGGCCGGATGCTCGCCAGTGTTAGCTGCGTGTCTGCGCAGCTTTAAGCGCCAAGCCCTGCATGCCCGCAGGCTCACCTTGCAGCACCCAGCAACGGGCGAGACGATGGTTTGGGAGGCGCAGTTGCCACAGGATTTTAAGGATTTATTGACCGTTCTTGATGACGATGTCCGCGCTGTCTGAACGCGGCAGTGCTGCGGAAAATAGCTGAGCCTAATTTGTGTACCAGGAGTGCCGGCGATGCCCACCGTTGAATTGATTGAATCGCCGTGGAATGACGATGGCCAAGTGTTTGCTGGTGTCACGCTTCGCGGCGTGTCGGCCGGAAAGAGCGGCTTTACTGGTTTTAATTTTGCTGATCATGTTGGCGATAATGTCGAGCGAGTTGCGCAGCATCGCACGCTTATTGCCAATCAAGTCTTGAATAATTTGAAATCGGCGCCTAAGACTCTGTCTCAGATTCAGAAAGAAGCACAAAGCGTTGACCTGCAGCGTCGCAGGGGTACTGCTGAGCATGGGCTTTCGTGGCACTGGTTAAATCAAGTTCATGGAACGGCTGTTCACGAAATTGACAGAATCCCGCAGGTGTCTGTGGGTGAGTGCCCCGAAGCGGATGCAGTCGTTACCCGCATTCCGCGGCAGGTGTGCTGCATTTTGACCGCAGATTGCCTCCCCGTGTTTTTCTATAATCCCACAACGTCTCAAGTAGCGCTTGCCCATGCAGGATGGCGTGGACTAGCCGAAGGCGTGCTTGAGGCGACGGTTCGAGCTATGGGCGGGGAGGCATCGGCTATTCAGGTATGGTTCGGTCCTGCAATAGGCCCTTGCCATTTTGAGGTTGGTGCTGAGGTTCGTAACCAATTCTCTGCGGCAAGCGAGTCGGCGGAAAGCTTAACAGCGATTCACGCTGCTTTCACGCCGAGTAAGAATGCAGGGAAATTTATGGCAGATATCTATGCATTAGCCGTGATAAGGCTCAAAACCCTCGGTATTCGGGCAATCTCTGGGGCAGGGCTATGCACTTTTTGCGAGCCCGAGCGTTTTTATTCTTTCAGGCGAGAAGCCGAATCCGGCAGGCTCTTAAGCTTGATATTTATCAAGTAAGGTCTTCTGCCTCCCCTATTTAGAGTATCCCCCCCCTTTGTTTTTCTAGCAGTGCCCCAATTTAGAGACTACAAGCTAAATAATTTGGCGGTTGATACACCGCACAACTCAATGCAGAGGGCACGGGTATGCGAATGGACAAACTCACAAGCAAATTGCAGTCGGCACTTGCCGACGCGCAGTCTTTAGCGCTTGGTAAAGAGAACAACATGATTGCCCCTGCGCATTTGATGCATGCCCTCGTGCAACAGCGAGACGGTTCAGTGCGTCCATTGCTATCGCAGACAGGGTTTAATCTGAGTCAACTAGAGCAAGGCCTGGCAACACTCATCGATGATTTGCCGCGCGTAGCAGACAACGGCGGCGAGGTAGGCATTTCTCCAGAAATGTCTAAGTTGTTAAATCAGGCCGACAAACTTGCTCAAACTAAGGGCGATAGTTTTGTCTCTAGCGAGTTGGTATTGCTAGCAGCAATGCACGAGAGTGGTGCGCTTGGCAAACTGCTCAATAGTTTTGGGGTGTCAGCGCAGGCATTAGAAACTGCCGCACAAAACTTGCGCGGTGGTGCGAATGTCGATGGTGCTAATGCCGAGGATAGCTGGCAGGCGCTGTCGAAATTCTGTGTCGACCTCACTGCGCGCGCCGCCGAGGGCAAACTGGATCCTGTGATCGGGCGCGATGCCGAAATTAGGCGAACAATTCAGGTGTTGCAACGCCGCACGAAAAACAATCCTGTGCTCATTGGTGAGCCCGGTGTTGGCAAAACGGCAATCATCGAAGGGCTGGCACAGCGCATTATTAATGGCGAGGTTCCCGAAGGCCTAAAAGAGAAAAAAATTCTCTCCTTAGACATGGGCGCACTTATCGCGGGTGCGAAATTTCGGGGTGAATTTGAGGAGAGGCTCAAGTCGGTACTTGCCGAGATCGCGAAGCTTGAGGGCAACGTCATTCTATTTATCGATGAGCTACATACGATGGTTGGGGCAGGCAAGGCCGAGGGTGCAATGGATGCGGGTAACATGCTGAAGCCAGCGCTCGCGAGAGGCGAACTGCACTGTGTTGGTGCTACAACGCTCGATGAATATCGTCAGTATATCGAGAAAGACGCAGCGTTGGAGCGCCGCTTTCAGAAGGTATTGGTCGATGAGCCCTCCGAGGAAGATACGATCGCAATACTGCGAGGGCTTAAAGAGCGTTACGAGGTTCACCACGGCGTTGCGATTTCCGATGGCGCGATTATCGCGGCGACTAAGCTGTCACAACGTTACATTACAGACAGGCAGTTGCCCGACAAAGCGATCGATTTAATTGATGAAGCGGCGAGCCTTATTCGGATGGAAATTGACTCTAAGCCGGAGGAAATGGACAGACTTGAGCGGCGTCTCATTCAGCTAAAAATAGAACGAGAGGCACTCAAGAAAGACGAGGATCCTGCCACGCAAAAACGCAAAGAAAAGCTCGCCGAATCGATTGAGGAATTAGAGCGAGAATTCTCCGACCTCGAAGAAATTTGGAAAGCTGAGAAAGCCTCAGTGCAGGGTGTGCAAACCATTAAAAGCTCGCTAGAGCAGGCGCGGAGCGATATGGAGCATGCTCGGCGCGCAGGCGATCTGGGGCGCATGTCCGAAATTCAATACGGCATTATCCCCGAGCTCGAAGCGAAACTCGAGTCTGCCACCACCGTTGAGGCGCAGGAAAAGCAACTGCTGCGCAGTCGCGTAACAGATGAAGAGATCGCCGAAGTGGTTGCCCGGGCAACGGGAATTCCGGTGAGCAAAATGCTTGAAGGCGATCGCGAAAAACTTTTGCAGATGGAGGGCAGTTTGCACGAGCGAGTTATTGGCCAGAACGAGGCGGTTTCCGCTGTGTCTAATGCCGTGCGTCGCTCTCGTTCGGGCCTTTCGGATCCGAATCGGCCGAATGGGTCGTTTCTATTTCTTGGCCCGACTGGGGTCGGAAAGACTGAATTGTGTAAGGCCTTAGCAGAGTTTTTGTTCGATACCGAAGACGCCATGGTGCGGATCGATATGTCGGAATTCATGGAGCGCCATTCAGTTGCGCGGTTGATCGGTGCCCCTCCTGGCTATGTTGGCTATGAGGAGGGCGGCTATCTAACCGAAGCGGTGAGGCGCAGACCTTATTCTGTTCTGCTACTGGATGAGATCGAGAAAGCGCATCCCGATGTGTTCAATATTCTCTTGCAGGTCATGGACGATGGCCGGCTAACCGATGGGCATGGTCGTACAGTTGATTTTCGCAATACAGTGATCGTAATGACCTCGAACCTCGGCTCAGACCACATTCAAGAAGCGATGCTAAAAGGGGCGATTACGGGGGCGACCGGTGAAGAGGAGGCTTACTCGGCGATGAAGGAAACGGTACTACAGGATGTCGTCAAACACTTTTCGCCAGAATTTGTGAATCGCATAGACGAAACCGTCGTGTTTCAGCCGCTTCAGTCTGGTCAGATTCGTGCAATTGCTGAGATACAGATTGAACTGCTTAATGATCGGTTACGCGAGCGAGACTTGGTTTTAGAGGTATCGAGTGCGGCACTCGATAAACTGGCAGAGGTGGGCTATGACCCTGTCTACGGCGCGCGACCGCTGAAGCGCGCTATTCAGAGCCACATCGAGAATCCGCTGGCACAGGAGGTGCTTAAGGGCTCTTTCGCGCCGGGTAGCGTGATCCTTGTGGATGCTAATCCGGCCGGTGGCCTCAGTTTCGAGGCCTCGGCGGTGCATTGAGGTCTCGAAGATTTGTTAGAAGCCAATGCGCAGCATTTTCTGCCTTCTTGGTGCCTAAATCCCTTTCAGTCACTTGACTTTCCTAGGCGAGATGTCAGACTTCTCCTATTACGTCATGGAAACAGGCGAAACCCTGCTTCCATCGACTCGATTTGCTTGCCGCACCCGGCTAAGCTGCAGATCGACCCCTAGGTGTTAAAAATAGCCACCTAAGGTCTCTATCACGTTATCGCGTATGAGGCCGACTAAATAGCGAGTATTCGAGCACTCGCGCCTAAACCTAATAAATTCGGCTTATTCGCTATGCGAGGATTCACTGCGCTCGCATGTCCTCTAGCCGATTGTCCTTCAAGCGAATGTGCAACGTGGCGCTGCTGCCGCGGGATTGGGTAGGTGATCAGCTCAAACTATTCTAGCGTTAACCCAATGACTGCAATAATGCAGACGCAAATTAAGAGGCGAAACAAGTGGAACAACTATCCGGTGGCGACATGCTCACTCGTGCGTTACATGACGAGGGCGTAGACCTTATTTTTGGCTACCCCGGTGGCGCAGTACTCCATATTTACGACGCGATCTTTAGACAAGACAAAATCGAGCATATTCTGGTTCGGCATGAGCAAGCGGCAACGCATGCCGCTGACGGCTATGCGCGGGCGACGGGCAAGCCCGGCGTTGTACTTGTGACCTCGGGTCCGGGCGCAACCAATGCCATAACCGGCATCGCAACAGCCTATATGGATTCGATTCCTATGGTGATTCTGTCGGGGCAGGTCGAAAGCCGTCTAATCGGCACCGACGGTTTCCAAGAAACCGACATGGTGGGCATCTCGCGGCCTATCGTAAAACACAGCTTCATGGTCGAAGACCCCGCTGATATCCCTATGATTGTGAAGAAGGCCTTTCATATTGCGACAACAGGTCGTCCGGGGCCTGTGGTTATCGATATTCCAAAAGACGTCACTGATCCCAAGGTGAAAAATCCCTATGAATATCCGAAGGATATAAAAATGCGCTCCTATACTGTTCCTGGCAAAGGACACAGTGGGCAGATTAAGAAAGCAGTCGATGCCCTGTTAGGCGCAAAGCGACCTATGATCTATGCCGGAGGCGGTGTCATTCAGGGTGAGGGCGCGGCCCTGCTAACCAAGCTTACACAAAAGCTCGGCTATCCAATCACTAACACGCTTATGGGCCTCGGTGCTTATCCTGCATCCGACCCGCAGTTCCTCGGCATGTTGGGTATGCACGGGACCTATGAAGCCAATATGGCGATGCACTATTGCGACGTGTTGCTGGGCATTGGCGTGCGGTTTGACGACCGTGTGACCAATTCCGACACTAGTAAGTTTTGTCCCGATGCGACTATTTTGCATGTTGATATTGACCCTGCGTCTATTTCAAAAACCGTCGCGGCAGATGTGCCGATCGTCGGCTCGGTGACTGCTGTTCTCGAAGAGATGATCGACTGCCTAGAACAGGCGCAGCAAGCGTGCGATGCAGAAGCGCTTGAGACGTGGTGGCAGCAAATCGCGAAGTGGCGCGAGAAGGATTCTCTCGGCGTGACTCCGCACACTAACGGTGTCATCAAACCGCAGCAAGTCGTGCAGGCTGTCCATCGCATTACTAAAGGAGACGCGTATATTTCTACGGACGTGGGTCAGCACCAAATGTTTGCGGCTCAGTACTATGGCTTCGATAAGCCACGACGTTGGATTAATTCTGGCGGTCTCGGCACTATGGGCTTCGGTTTCCCAGCGGCGATGGGCGTGCAATTGGCGTTTCCAGATGCTATCTCGGTGTGTATCACCGGTGAGGGTAGCTTCCAGATGAATCTGCAAGAATTCGCGACCTGTATGCAGTACAACCTGCCGGTGAAGATCATTTGTTTGAACAACCAATCGCTTGGCATGGTGCGGCAATGGCAGGACATGCAATACGGTGGTCGCTATTCGCATAGCACCTACGCAGAGTCGTTGCCCGATTTCGTCAAGCTTGCCGAAGCCTACGGGCATGTCGGTATTCGAGTTGAAAATTTAAGCGAATTGGATTCCAAGTTAGAAGAGGCCTTTGCATTAAAAGACAGGCTCGTTTTCGTTGACGTTATGGTCGACCCCGAAGAGCACGTCTACCCCATGGCCATTAAGGGTGGGGCGATGAAAGACATGATTTTGAGCAAGACGGAGAGAACATAAGATGCGCCGAATTATATCGCTATTAATGGAAAATGAGCCTGGAGCTCTCTCTCGCGTTGTCGGGCTTTTCTCTCAGCGGAGCTACAACATCGACTCGCTTACGGTGGCGCCAACCGAAGATAATTCTCTGTCGCGCCTGACTGTCATGACAAGCGGCGACGAGCGCAAAATCGAGCAGATTACTAAACACCTCAATAAGTTGATCGACGTGGTAAAGCTTGTCGATATCTCTGAGAGTGCGCATATCGAACGCGAGCTCATGCTCATTAAAGTCAAAGCAGTGGGCGCTCAGCGCGCAGAAGTTCAGCGACTAGCCGATATTTTCCGCGGACAAATTGTGGACATCACTGCGACGGCGTTAAGCATTCAGGTGACCGGAACAAGCGACAAGTTAGACGCCTTCATTGCGGCGCAAGCTGAGAATACAGTGCTTGAGGTGGCGCGCACCGGTGTGTGTGGAATTTCACGTGGCGACAAGGTGCTTACGCTATAGAGAGTTTTTTCCAACGTAAAAAAAGGCCCCATCTACTCGCTACTGCGGTTGGATGGGGCCTTTTTACTTGCGCTGCGCTATCGCAGAGACTGTTTCTTCTTAGTTAGATCGCGCGCTTCATTGCGGTCATGTAGCGGCGAAGACGCTTGCCAACTACTTCGATTGGGTGGCTACGAATGCTGTCGTTAACTTCGATGAGAGCAGCATTGTCGACACCGTTGTCGCTGGCGTTGAGACCGCGGCCAATCACGTCTACGTCGATTTTCTTCATGAAGTCTTCAAGCATTGGCACACAGGCGTGGGAGAATAAATAACACCCGTATTCCGCTGTGTCAGAGATCACTTTGTTCATTTCATAAAGTTTCTTGCGGCCGATCAGGTTCGCGATGAGAGGAACCTCATGGAGAGATTCGTAGTAGGCAGACTCTTCGATGATGCCGCTCGCTGTCATTGTCTCGAAGGCGAGCTCTACGCCTGCCTTAACCATCGCAACTAAGACGATCCCATTTTCATAATACTCTTGCTCGGCAATGGTCATATCGCCTGCGGGCGTTTTCTCAAACGCAGTCTCGGTAGTGGCTTCGCGCCAAGTGAGGAGTTTTATGTCGTCGTTGGCCCAGTCTTCCATCATGCCTGCTGAGAACGCGCCAGTGATAATGTCATCCATATGCTTTTCGAAAAGCGGACGCATAATGTCTTTTAACTCATCCGCTAGCTCGTTTGCGACTAACTTAGCAGGATTGCTCAGGCGATCCATCATTGTGGTGATGCCGCCGTGCTTTAAGCCCTCTGCGATGACTTCCCAGCCGTGCTGGAGGAGTTTTGACGCGTAACCCGCGTCGATGCCTTTCTCGACCATTTTTTCGAAGCAGAGGATCGAACCTGTTTGCAGCATGCCGCAGAGGATAGTCTGCTCGCCCATGAGGTCGGATTTAACCTCAGCAATAAACGATGACTGCAACACGCCAGCGCGGTCGCCTCCCGTGGCTGCTGCGTAAGCCTTCGCAATAGCCATGCCGTCACCATTCGGATCGTTTTCGGCGTGAACCGCTATCAGAGTGGGCACACCGAAGCCGCGCTTATATTCTTCGCGCACTTCAGAACCGGGTGACTTAGGTGCAACCATGACGACTGTGAGGTCGTCACGCACCTGCATGCCTTCTTCGACAATATTGAAACCGTGAGAGTAGGCGAGGCAAGCGCCGTGCTTCATCAGAGGCATGACCTGCTCGACAACCTGCGTATGCTGCTTGTCGGGTGTCAGGTTAAGCACTAAATCAGCTGTCGGAATGAGTTCCTCGTAGGTGCCAACGGTGAAGCCGTTCTCGGTCGCATTCTTCCACGAATCGCGTTTTTCGGCGATCGCCGCTGCGCGGAGCGTGTAGGACACGTCGAGACCGCTATCGCGCATGTTGAGACCCTGGTTTAAGCCTTGGGCGCCGCATCCCACGATCACGACTTTTTTACCAAGCAGCTTGGTCACGCCATCGCTGAACTCGCTAGCATCCATAAAGCGGCATTTGCCCAGTTGGTCTAACTGCAGGCGTAAAGGCAGCGTATTAAAGTAATTCATGGATTAGACTCCGGTATTCACTTGGTTTAATTCTAAGGCATTGAGGTGAGCGCGCAGTTACACTTCATTGAAGAGGTGATAAGTGTGATGCTCACCGAGGTGAGGCGCGATAATATAGCATCTACATTCAGGCGTAAAATGAAGATTAAACACGCCTTTGTATCAAATAGGGCTAGAGCCTGATTAGATGAGCGCTATAATCGCCTAATTGCAGCTTTGGCCTGTCATCATGGGTATGGGGACCGGATTGCTCTCAACGTACCACAAAAGGTTTTAAGACTATGTCAGAAGAACTCCAATCGTCGGCTAAGGACGAAGCCCTACAGGATAGCAACGTCGGCAGCCCAGATTCAGAACGTGTGAGCGAAAAGTCGTCGGGCGCAGGGCCGACTGAAGGGCCGAC
>ERZ888423.140-NODE-140-length-76631-cov-10.021900_pt1 | contig 76631 bp, 68 predicted proteins | sample MGYA00520523_ERZ888423 | MGnify/ENA primary metagenome ERZ888423 (study PRJEB32303, sample SAMEA104408611) | aquatic metagenome | biome: Brackish water; feature: Pelagic; material: water | place: Baltic Sea | collected 2014-06-08T10:24:00 | depth 30,27 m ... | reverse complement strand
GTCATTCAGTAGCGGTCATTCAGTAGCGGTCATTCAGTAGCGGTCATTCAGTAGCGGTCATTCAGTAGCAGAGACTTAGCAGTAGAGACTCAACGCCGCCCTGCTGAAAGGTTTATACACAGGCTGTGGGAAAACTTGTGGTTAACCAAAGCTGAGGCTCAGATTGAGGGTTGAACCTGCGAATCGACTCAGCTAGCAGGGATCGCTTGCCCAGGCTTCCAAAGCCCGGTGCAATGCTGCGATCACGAGTGCATGACTAGCCTCTAAAACAGCAGGTGGGCCTAATCTAAGAAGCACAGCGGGTGGTCGTGTTTCGCGCAGAATTTGCAGGCGCATTCCCTGCACTGTGCCTACTCCCCAACCGGGAGCGGCGGGAAGTTCTCGTATGATCAACTCAGCGAAACGTCTGCCTGCGTCTGACTCGTAGCCTGGAACCGAGAAATAACTCGCATCGGCCTGAGCATCATCTGAGACTTCAAATCCCAGATATAGATCGGCTGAAAACAGGTTGACAGCCTCAGCTTGGAGCGACCAATCCTGATCATCGAGAAGCAGGGTGGACATGCCTGAGCCCTGAAGGCCAGCAGCAAACCCACTCAAAATAGGATGGATCTGTCCAATTGATCCCAGTCCAACGCGCAGGTCAGTCAAGTCCGTGAGTCGGCGCCGGAGGCGATCTCGTTCACGAACTCCAGTCACAGTAGCGCTACCACCACGGCCTTCAAGTCGAACTAGCGAGTCAACAGTCTCGGGTCCACAGACCTTGTCGCTCACCAGTCCGGCGTTTCGTTGGAAATCAGCGATGGCTTGCTGCGTGTGTGGCCCAAAGATCCCGTCGACTCGGCCGGCATCAAAACCCAGGGCACCAAGACGCAACTGAAGTTCAGATACGTCGTCACCGCGCATCATGGGAGAGCGCAGACAGAGCAGGCGATCACCAATACAGAACGCAGTCTCTACCAAGGCGGCCCAGGTGGTTGAGTCGCAGGCTCCATCAGGGTCGAGGCCGCTTGCCTTTTGGAACTCTCGAACGGCCAGTTGAGTGGCAGACGAAAAGTTCCCGGGGTCATCAGAGATAGAAAACCCTGCAGCCTGCAGCCTTCGCTGCAGGTCAGCTACGTCAGGCCCAGTAGAACCTGCGATCAACGGAAGCGAGGCGAGAGTGATAACAAAACTCCAGAAATTAGGGGAGCAGACTCATGCTACCGAACATATGTTCGATACAAGAGAGCGGTTAGAGGTGTGGGCGGAGGTCAGCTAGGAGCGCCTCTTTGCCCTTTGCTCCGACTATTTTCTGCACGATCTCGCCATCTTTGAACAGAATCATGGTGGGAATGCTCTGAACGCCATACTCACGGGCGAGACCAGGGTTCTCATCAACATTTACCTTGGCAATCTTGAGAGAGCCAGTTTGTTCTGTTGCGATCTCTTCGAGGATGGGAGCGATCGTCTTGCACGGGCCACACCACTCGGCCCAAAAGTCTACGAGTACTGGCTCGGCGCTGCTGTTGACCTGCTCGGCAAAGGTCGCTTCACTGAGTTGACTGATTGAACCCGACATTAGATGTCCTCTCGTTACTTGGGGCGGTGGTGCGAGCAGGCTCGCAACCTGACAGAGATACTAGTGGCCTTGGTCCTCTAGGAATCGTTCGGCGTCAATAGCGGCCATGCAGCCACTACCAGCGGCAGTAATTGCTTGACGGTAGTAGTCATCTTGAACGTCACCCGAGGCAAAGACTCCCTCGATATTTGTTTTTGAGCTGCTGCCCTGAGTGATCAGGTAGCCATTCTCTTTTAGGTCCAGTTGTCCTTTGAATAAGTCAGTTGAGGGGCGATGGCCAATGGCTACAAAGACACCAGTGAATCCAACAGTGCTCCGTTCCTCAGTGAGCAGGTTTCTGAGTGCTAGGCCCTCAACGGAACTTTCGCCGAGTATGTCCTCGACCACGGTGTTCCAGATGAACTTGATTTTCGGGTTCTCGTGCGCCCGGTCCTGCATGATTTTGGATGCTCGAAGCTCGTCACGGCGATGAATAATCGTTACAGTTGCGGCAAATCTGGAAAGAAACATGGCTTCTTCCACAGCAGAGTCGCCGCCGCCAACTACGGCTATGTCCTGATCGCGAAAGAAGAAGCCATCGCAAGTGGCGCATGTGGAAAGGCCATGGCCAAGGAGCCGCTTTTCTGCCTCTAGGCCGAGCATCAGCGACTGAGCGCCTGTTGAAACGATGATGCTTTCGGCTAGATAGGTTGGCTCTGCAGTGCTGTCGCCGATCCAAACCTTGAATGGCCGCTGGCTTAGGTCAACTTTGGAGACTTTCGAGGTCAGGATCTCGGTTCCGAATCGGGCGGCTTGTTCCCGAAAGTTCGCCATGAGCTCGGGGCCCATGATTCCGGTCGGGAATCCGGGGAAGTTCTCAACATCAGTGGTCAGCATCAGCTGTCCGCCGGGCTGGTCGCTATTTGAGGATGGCTCGCCCTCAATCAGGAGCGGCTCGAGATTGGCGCGGGACGTGTAGATAGCTGCTGTTAGGCCAGCGGGCCCAGATCCAATGATGATGACCTTGCGAGGGGTCGGTTCAACGGTAGGGGAAGAGTTCTCGGGAGACATGGTGGCCCTTTTTGTTCTGCGGGCCTATCAGTCTACAGCGGTAATTTGGATCGTTTCGACCAGAGGAAGGCGCCGATCAGAACGAAAATAGTTCCGAGGATTGTGTAGGCAATCCAAGCTTCACCGACAGCCCAGGTCAGCAAACGGAGGGTGCCAATCAGCATAAATATGCCGACGGGTGTGAGCAGAATCAACGCCACGAGGGCGTGTACTGAAATTCTTGAATATTCTAAGATGGGGCCGGTCGCGCGATCACGGACTTTGTCTACAGAGTCAACAATCAGGTCGGTGACCTGATCAGTCCAGTCGCTGGTCTCGGGAGCTACGGGTTCTTCCGGCATTGCCTCATACTCTAGTGGGGTGAGCCAAAGATTCTGGGCTTCGCTCAGTTTGCGGCTGCTGACCCAGTCAAAGTGATCTCGGCGATTTCTACGCGGTGACGCTCGTCTTCTTGGGGTGAACCAAGGTTGGTAATCCAGATCAGAACAGAACTACCGGTGCGTTGGGATGCGTCGAGCTGAGTCAAGTCAAGATCCACTGCGCCACTGACATCTTGAAAGGTTGCAGTTGGCTTTGATGTGGCTGGATCAACCCCATCTAGATCTTCGGCATCGATCACAAAAATCGATCCGCTCCACCCATTTGTTGAGCCCTCTATGAGTACCCGATCAACGAGAGCACGTTCTTCCAGAACCAGACCCAGGCCTACGCCCTTCTTACTGCCAAAGAAGTTTGCCGTGTCGTAGCCCTCGGTGCGCCAAGCCGTCTCCGGGTCGCCGTCAAAGGCGTTTGCTTTGAGTTGATTGTTTTCTCCTGGTTCGCCCTTGCCCTGTGGGTCAAACGGGATTGCATCAGCAATGGCGAGTTCACTTGATGCAGGAACAGAAGTGGTTGCGCTGCTCGCACTACCGCTGGATTCGTCATCAAGGGTGGTCTCCCGCACGAGTAACCCTGCAATCACCAAGGCAGTGGCAACGAGCAGAATAAAGAGCGCCGGATAGAGCCATTTGCGCTCGGATTTTGCGAATGACTCACCTGGATCTGTGGGATCGGGGTCGATCTGTACAGGGGGCCTGCTCCTGACGGGCTGGGCCTCAACACTTGTATTCAGCAGTGCCGCCCGAAGATCTGCAGCAGAATTAAAGCGATCATCGGGGTCTCGTTCAAGAGTGCGCATGACTGTTGCTGCCAAGCCGGGGGGAACATCTGATCGAACCCTACGCGGATCAATGGGAACGGAATGAAGTCGTGCTAGGGCAACCGCTGCACCCGTGTCTCCTTGAAAGGGGACTCTGCCGGTCAGACATTCGTACATGACGATGCCAAGCGAGTAGAGGTCGGCGCGACCATCGATTTTGTTGCCGAGCAACTGTTCTGGCGATAAATAGGTTGCCGTGCCAACCAAGGCACCGTCCTGGGTCAGTTCGGTTTGGTCCTCTGCTTTGGCAATCCCAAAGTCGGCGATCTTTACCCGGCCATCAACACACAGCAAGATATTTGAGGGTTTGACATCCCGGTGCACAAGGCCTGCGCGGTGAGCAGCTTCAAGGGCATCTAACAGGCGGAGCCCTATGCGAATCGTGGTATCAGAATCAACGATGTGATGCTCGTCAAGGTAGCTTCGCAAGGTGGTGGCATCGAGCAACTCCATAACAATTGCTTCGTTTCCGTTATCGGAACAGGTGTCGTAGACACCAACAATGTTTGGATGGCTCAGACGAGCAGCCGAAACGGCCTCAGCCCGGAACCGAGTGACGAATGTTTCGTCCCCAGAAAGGTGAGGATGCAGTATTTTGACTGCAACTTCTCGGCCCAGAATCAAGTCAGTCGCATCCCAGACCTGAGCCATGCCACCCGATCCGATGAGACCGTGCAACTCGTATCTTCCGCACAGTGTGAGACCGACAAAACCCTGAACCGGCGCGGCTTCTACTCGCGTCACATCAGTCGGGTTCGGCCTCGCTCGTCCATCAGCCACCACTCCCTAAGCTATCGGGCCAGCGGGAGATTTTTGTGGAAGCTTTGAGGTCAATTTGCCGGTGGCACTAGGGGCGCATTCAGAACAGGGTGATCACCGGCAGTCCGAGATGCGTCACGCTTACGTCGCCGATGAGCTTGGGTCCACCACAGCAGCAAGAACAGAATCGAGATGACCGATAAGGCAGCTCCCACTCCAGAAATTGCAGTTGCTCGGACGGGCAGTTCGATCTGCCCAATTTCGAGTTCCTCGTTTGGCGAGACGAGTTTGATGCGCAGGTCTGACTCGCCAGGGGCCCGCACTGTTACTGCTAGGTCAATTCGGTTCTCGCCCGGTGCCAGAACAATTTCTTGGGAATCGCCACCGGCCACTGCGAGTCGAGTAGATCGAGCTATCAGGCGGAGCTTTATCTCGTAGGGCAAGTTGTTGCGGAAGCGAAGCGGAATATTTGTGCTGCGGCCAGTAATGGTGACCTGCCGTGGCGGTGGAAGCTCTATTTCGGCCAGATTGGCTGCGAGCTGTGATCGCACAGAATTATGCAGGCTGAGGCGTTGCGCAGCATCCAGTTCAGTGGCCAACGTTTGAGCGTTCATGCGGGTCCATAATTCGACTTCAGACTCAGGTGACGCAGTCATCGTGCGGTAGGCACTGATCTGTCTTCGCGTTTCAGTGGTTTGAGTAACGGCGAGTCCCTCATCGGGGGCAATCACTGGGGCCAATTGCACCACCGGTTCTGCTGATTTGGTCGAGGCAGGTCCAAGAGGGGCCGCATTCGCTAGGACTTGAAGTGGCCCACCGCTCAGCAAGCTCGGCTCGAGGGCTGAAATAACAGCAGGGTCAATAGTGGTCGGAATAACAATGACTGACCCAAGTGCAGGCCCGCCTGCAGAGAAGCTTTCAAATCCGGGGCTTCGGGCTGTGAACCAGGCTGCCATGATGATCGAGATGACCTGATGTGCTCGAAGAGCCGGATCGACCCCAGAGTCAGCGAACCGGGCAGAAACCAAGGTGTCATATGCCAGAGCCCGTAGGCCAGAATCCTTGCCAAGCTGACTACCCGCAGTCATGGTTTGTTGCTCGGTCAGGTTCGCAGGTCGTTCGAGTTGAGCAGGATTTACGAGAAATGCCGTGTTTCCGAAACCAGCGAGTACTTGAGCCGACTCGGGGCTGAGCGTGTCATCTAAGGCCCAGATACCTTGATGCGCCTCAGTAGAAGTGATTTGCCGGGTGACCCGGTCGCCCAGAGAGATTTCTCGCTGCAAATCACCGATGGCTCCTGTCGAAACAAGCCCAGCAGTACTCACGTGCACATACGGCATCGACAGTAGTGACGGTCGCGCAGCAGCGGGTGGCCCTGACTCGGGTGGTGACAGAGCCGAGGTGAGAGCGTTCACAAACCGCTCAGCCCAGGGCTCTTTGCTGCGAACGAGACCATCGAGGGTATTTGGGCGGAGTCCCAGGGTCAGCGGCGCTTCTGGTACTTCCTCGAGCAGGGTGCTTGCGGCATCAATGCGTGAGCGGTCTTCAACGCCGAAGGCGGCGAGTCCGGCTGAGTCAAGACTTGGCGCTGTTTCTATGGGTACCAGCAGGGTCACGGCGACAGCGCTTGGGTCTTGCTGCTGCGTGGAGTAATTCGTGGGTAGTCGATTCAAGAACACGACCTGGCTCCAGATTTCGGGACCTTCCGCGCTAGTGAGGACCAACTCCACCGGGTGAATACCTGCCTTTGGAAGGAGTACACGGAGGCGGTCCTGGTCGGGAGTCGGACGAATTGGGATGGTGAGAACCGAGCCAGCCGCAGGGTCTCCGTACTCGGTAAGCGGCTTTGATACGGGGCTCTGTAGAACCTTGCCGGCCGAAGCACCGTCGATAACCCCATCGACTTTGTCTCGCAGGGTTTGCGAGCGAGTCGGTTGTAGGCCCTGATGAACGGTGTAGGTGAGTATCGACCCGGGGGGTACCTCTACCGTCGGATCAAATCGAACTTGAAACTCCCCCGAAGCAGATACCCAGGGCGAAATTGAGCTGATCTGGAGGACCTCTTCGGGTTGCTGAGTCGGTGCAGACTTGCTGGCTAGTGCGGGTGAGACGCTTGCGATGACAATCGCAAGAGCGCCGCAGCACACAGCTAGAAGCTTGAGTGTTCTGGACCGGCTCAGGATTCTGCGAAGTGATCTCACGGTAAGTCTTTGGTCAGCACAACTAGGTCAGTTGGGGTGAGCTGAAATCCGAGTTGCTTGTAGAGCCGCAGAGCGCGCTGGTTATCTGTTTGAGTATTGACCAAGACACGAGTGACTTTTCGTCGGCGAGCCCAGAGCAAAGCGTCAACCACAAGCGCTGAACCAACTCCGGTGCCTGCGTAGTCGGGGTGAGTAGCAAGCCGCTGCAGAAAGCCTTGGTTGCGTGATCGGCCAATGACTGAATAGCCAATGGCTTGGCCATGAACCTCGGCTAGGCGAAACCGCGTCCGAGGTGTGGCCGAGATTGCCTCGTCAAGGCCCGCGGCATCGAGTCGCCAGAAGCGAGGGAAGGCCAGCTTGTCAACCTGCAGTGCAAGGGCTCGGTCCGATCGCCTGGCCTTGCGAATCTGCAACTCTGCGGGCTTTGAGTTCCCCATCATTCCGACTCTGCTGAGATCATGAGAGAGCACTCGAAGGCGGTCATATTCCAAGAATCCCGCTGCGAAGTAAGGCCGCGCTTCTAGTGGGTGAAGCGCTGCTGTAATGACCGATGAGTATCCATCTTGGCGAATTCGTTGAACGCATGCGTTGAGTCCCTGAGCAGATGGCTCAATAACGTTCGACTTAACCGTGAGATAGGCAATGCCGGGATCTGCGTGCCAGGGGCCCACATGAAACCGCTCGTTTCCAAGAGTCAGGGTCTGACGCGTGCTCATAGGCTTGAACTAGGTCTCCTGCACCTGCTGCTCCGATCGCTCCGATCGCTCGGCTAAGGATAGGTCACGAGACCTCTTGCCGCGCCGGTAGCCTTGCCGAGTGATTCCAGCGAGAGCAAAACAGGAACTTGATGCACTCGCGCCGCTTGGCGAGGTATTCCAAAATAACAACAAGCGCTTGTATCTCGTTGGTGGCCGAGTTCGTGATCTACTCCTTGATCGGCAAGGCCCCAGCAACGACGTTGACTTGACCACTGATGCGCTTCCCGAAGAGGTCAAAGCGCTAGTAAGGCCTTTGGCTTCCGCAGTCTGGGCTACTGGTGAGCGTTTTGGAACCATTGGTTGTGAAATCGACGGGTGCACCTACGAGATCACTACTCATCGGGCAGAAACGTATTCGCCAGATAGCCGTAAACCAGAGGTGCAATTCACCAGCGAGATCCATGCGGATCTTTCAAGGCGTGATTTCACCGTGAACGCAATGGCAATCGAAATCACGGGTGATCAGCCAACGTTGATTGACCCTTTTGACGGCTTGAAGGACCTCGCAGAGGGAGTGTTGCGTACCCCGATTTCCCCTGAGGAATCCTTTTCCGATGATCCCCTACGGATGATGCGCGCTGCACGGTTCATATCTTCGTACTCGCTACAGGCCGTACCCGAGCTGCGTGTCGCTGTGCAGTCCATGGCTGACAGGCTTTCTATCGTGTCGAGCGAACGCATCCGAGACGAACTCTGCAAACTGGTAGTGGTGGCCGATCCATCAGATGGCTTGTACTTCTTGCACGACACTGGCCTAGCGGCACATTTCTTCCCTGAGTTGCCGGCCATGCGGTTGGAACAGGATCCCATTCACCGCCATAAGGATGTCCTGACACACACTATTGCCGTGGTTGCACAAGCTCCTGCGGAGCTTCTCGTTCGGCTTGCAGCGCTTTTTCATGACATTGCCAAGCCAGCTACTCGGGCGATTGGCCCGAACGGGGTCTCGTTTCATCACCACGAAGTCGTTGGTGCTCGAATGACACGGGAACGTATGAAGGCGCTGAAGTTCAGCAATGAGATGGTTGCGCAGATATCGCAACTGGTCTACCTCCACCTGCGATTTCATACCTATGACATGGGCTGGTCCGACTCGGCAGTGCGCAGGTTTGTTCGTGACGCTGGGGAATTACTTCCCGAGCTACTCGCTCTGACCCGCGCTGATTGCACCACAAGAAATCAACGAAAAGCCGATGCGCTCAATCGCCGAATTGATGATCTTGAACTGCGCATTACTCAACTGGGCGAGCAAGAGGAACTGAAGTCGATCCGCCCAGACCTGAACGGTCGAGAGGTGATGGATCATCTGGGGCTCACTCAGGGAGAGGTTGTCGGGAAGGCATTGAGCTACCTCTTGGAACTACGCCTTGAACGCGGCCCGGTCTCTGAGGAGCAAGCCGTGGCCGATCTTGATGCGTGGTGGGCTCAACAGCCAGAGAACCCTGCAGGGACCGCTACCCTCTAGCGTGTTGCCGCAAAGCTTTGGAGACAAGGCTCAGACGAAGGAGTAGTAGTGGCTGGAATTGTGGTTGGAGTAGACGGATCAGAGCAGTCGGTGAGTGCCCTGAGCTGGGCTGCAAAAGAAGCGAAGCTTCGTGGATCTGTTCTTCATGTCGTAGCAGTCTTCTCGGGAGCGATTCTGAGCACTGGCTATGAGATGGCAACCACAGACTTGTCTGATTATGCAGCCGCTACCAACATCATGTTGGGTGCAGCCGTCGACACAGTGCGCGAATTTGGTGACCTTGAGGGTGTTGAAGTCACCACAGAGGTCCTTGAGGGTCATGCTGGTGAGCTTCTGATCTCGGCCTCTAAAGAGTCCGATCTACTTGTAGTTGGATCCCGAGGACATGGCGGGTTTGCGGGCCTGCTCATCGGATCGGTGACCACCTACACGGTCAATCATGCGCACTGCCCAGTCGTGGTAGTTCGCAGGAAATGAGCTAGGGGCTCAGGTTCCCTCTTTGCGCGCTCGGATCACGAGACTGCTCGGAACCCAGTTCGCCAATTCAGAAAAGTGCACGCTTGGCGGTCGAGTAGCAGCGGGTGCAGTGACAGCCTCGGGCTCGACAATTGTGTCCACTCGAAAGTTTGCTCGGATCAGGCTTGTGAAGAGCTCACTGACTTGATGGACGTGCGTGACCCCTTCGTCACCACTTGCTCGCCATGAAATGGCCTGGTCATGCCAGGTCGTGCGGGTGAGATACGGGGTGGATTGCTCATCAGCATCAAGCTCGAGCATTAATGAAAACGGGTGCGGTACCGACATGACCAGAGCAGCTTCTGGTTTCATGATGCGATGAAGTTGTCGAAAGACTCGACCAAGGTCTTGCACGCCAGACAGGGAATAGACCGCTATAACAAGGTCGATGCTATCTGCGCGTTGGAATGCCAGATCGGCCAGATCGCTGTGATGGAATTCGACCTTTAGCTGAGCGATTTCTGCAGCGGCCCGAGCCTGAGTGAGCCGGGCGGTGGATCCTTCAACGGCAATGACATGGGCTCCTTTTCGGGCCAGAGCTAGTGAACATCCGCCAGCCCCACACCCCAAGTCCAGTACCCGCTTGCCTTCTAGCGGCCCCACTGATCCGACGAGCTTGCTCAAAATACTGTCATCAACATCTGGTGCAAACCGAACAGTGTCGAGGGGAGCCTCTGCACCATGGGGGAAACTCGCTGGCGGAAGCGGAGTTGGACCGTCACCCGCTCGAAGCAGGGTGGGGCGCGTATCTAGGTTTCCCGCGGATGGGTGGCGAAGCGGGAGGGGGGCTTTTGAGCTCGAATCAGACATTGCCTGAAAGTCTGTCGGAGGTTTCGCGCTGACCCGCGGATGCCCCACCGAGCAGTATCGTGAGCGTCGTGCCGTTCCTTCAGCCTGAATCCTCTGGTCGCCCGGGAAAAGCCCCGGGCAGTGTGGACTACCGCTTCGCCCGCAGGCAGTTGCTCTTTCGTTACCGCGCCGGTGAACTCTCCCGCGGCGATGTTTGCGACGCTCATTCTGAACTCATACGCATTGCTCTGCATTGTTCGCAGCGATCCACGGTGTCTTGCCCCGTCTGTGATGAATCCACCTTGAGGGTCGTGAAGTTTGTGTTCGGACCGCGTTTACCTCCGGGGGGAAGACCAGTAAAGACTCGAGCCGAGCTACAGAAACTGGCCTCAGAGCGGCAGAATCGGCGCTGTTTTACTGTTGAGGTTTGCACCGCATGCCGGTGGAATCACCTGTTGCAGGTCGCCCCTCTGTAGCGGAATTCTCAGGAATGAGAGCCGGGTAGCTGATTGCACCCTCAGCTCAGATGGAAGGTTTGTCCCCTCCCGGGCCAGAATGGTGCGATGTCCACATCACGCAGTTTCCTCTGGCGATTGCGCCGGCCTGCCTATGTGGTGCTGGTGTTGATGGTGGTGTCGCTCGGCGGACTTTGGATGGCTTTGAGCACAATTGAGCTCCCGCCGGCAAAGAGGTCTATGGAGACCACGTTTGTTTGCGATATCAACGTGGCGAATAACGAGTGTGATTTTCAGAATTCCATGGCCAAGCTTTCAGCCACTGAAGCCCGTGTCAATGTCGAGTACGAGCAACTCCCGCCGGTCTTGGTTCAGGCAGTGTTGTCAGCAGAGGATCGGAACTTCTTTGATCACGGCGGGATTGACCCCGCCGGTCTCGGTCGGGCGGTCTATCAATCGGTTTTGGGTTCAAGTAAATCAAAGCAGGGTGGTTCCACCATCACACAGCAATACGTCAAGCTGACCTATCTCAGCTCGGAACGGACCCTGACTCGCAAACTCAAAGAGGGTGTGCTGTCAGTCAAGCTTGAAGGCGAACTCGACAAGCGAGACATCCTGACCCGATACCTGAATGAGATTTACTTTGGGCGCGGTGCCTATGGGGTCGAGGCGGCAAGTCGAGCGTATTTCGGCATGGGCGTAGAGAATCTTCAGGTTCATCAGGCCGCGTATTTGGCGAGCTTGATACGTTCGCCGGAAACTGCCGAGGCTACGAGAGATCCCAAAGAGGCAACACGTCGCCGCAAGACTGTTCTGAACGGCATGGTCTCGGAGGGTTACATCACCCAATCTCAGGCGGATGCTGCTGACGCGGTGCCTTGGGTGTCGAGTCCAACCAATGCCGATGGTGACGCTCAGACCATGACGATTCTGCCTCGTCCCGCAGAGAAGACTGATCTTGGGGACGTTCGCTACGCAGAGTATGGGTCTGAATACTGGGTGTCGTTGGTGCGCAAACAGCTGCGAGAGCGGTTTGGCCCTGGTGCAGAAACCCAGGGACTGCGGGTGTACATCACGTACGACCCAGACATGCAAGAGGACGCATACAAGGCCGTGACGGGCACGCTTAGCCAAGCAGACGGGCCCTCGGGCTCGCTTGTCGCAGTTGATGAGCAAGGGCAGGTTCTAGCCATGGTTGGCGGCACCGACTTTGCTACGAACAAGGTCAACCTGGCGTTGGGTAAAGCAGGCGGCGGCTCTGGCCGGCAGCCCGGTTCAACGTTCAAGCCGTTCGCTCTCGCAGCCTTTATTGAAGACGGGTACTCCATTGAGTCTGCCTTCCGGTCCCCCCCAACCACGCAATTCCCTGGGGTGTTTACAGAGCCTGGAAAGCTCTGGTCGCCGCAGAACTTCGGAAAGTCTGACCTTGGCGTACTGAGCGTTGAAGAAGCGACCTGGAAGTCCTCGAACACGGTGTATGCGGGAATGGTCAATCTGGTTACGCCTGATCGCGTTGCCGAGATGGCAAACCGACTTGGGGTAACAGCAGAGTTAGACCCGCAATATGCGCTGGTTCTTGGCACCGAGGAGGTGTCGGTACTTGATATGGCCTCGGCATATTCAACATTTGCAGATCGCGGCAGGCACACGCCGCCGTTTGTTATTCGCAGGGTTGAGGACTCCTCGGGAACGGTGCTCTTTGATGCCAAAAAAGATGTGAAATCTGAACAAGTCATCGAAGAAGGGGTTGCCGATACGGTCAACTCGGTACTGGCCGGTGTGTTGACCAAGGGAACTGGAAATGCAGCCAACCTACGAGTACTTGCTGCTGGTAAGACGGGAACTACTAGCGACTCGAAAGACGCTTGGTTCGCCGGGTATACCTGTCATCTGACTGCAGCAGTCTGGATGGGATATGAGCAGCCCAAACCCATGAAGACGTATCGCGGGAAAGAGGTTTCGGGCGGAACGGTCCCTGCAGCCATCTGGCGGCAATTTATGTCATCGGCAACTCAAGGCGACGAGGCCTGTCAGTTCCCGGATAGCGATTTTGGGCAGCGGATCTTGAATCAGCGGTTGTCCGGCCTTCGTTCAACTACGACGAGCAGTTTGCCCGGGACCGTCACGAGCAGCACTGCTCTGGCGGCTGGTTCGGGCAGTTCCAGTTCAACGACGACGCCAAAGAATCCTGTCACCACCGTTGCACCCAAACCAGTGCCGAGTACCTCTGCTGTGCCTCCCACGAGTTCGGCTCCGGTAACGACCGCGGCGCCTGCGCCACCGACAACTGCTGCAGTAGTTCAAACTCCGTAATTTTTGCTTTGCAGTTTGATGAGTTTGCCGTACACTCAAATCTGACGGCTGGCAGCCATGGGGCGCTGGACCTGAACAAGGAGAACCAGTGATGGCTACTTCCAAACGGATGACAGTTCCAGCAATTCGTGACCACTGTTGCTCAGGCGCTGCTTCGGCAGCGGCTGTAGAACCGCTCGTCATGGTTACTGCCTACGATGCACCCGGCGCGCGCATAGCCGATGAGGCTGGCGTGGACATGATTCTGGTCGGGGACTCGTTGGCAATGGTGGTGCTCGGCTACGAAGACACCCTTCAAGTAACAGTGGCTGATATTGCCCATCACACTGCCGCAGTCGCTCGGGTAAAGCCCGCAGCCTTGATCGTGGCCGATCTTCCTTGGATGAGCTATCACGTCTCCACTGAGGAAACGGTTCGCAATGCAGCAGAGCTGATTCGTGCTGGAGCGCAGTCAGTCAAGCTTGAAGGCGGCCGAAAACGCCTCCCCATGATTGAGGCATTGATTTCTGCAGAGATCCCAGTTATGGGCCATCTAGGCCTAACGCCACAGTCGCTGCACGCAATGGGTGGGTACAAAGTGCAGGCCCGAAAGTCCGAAGCAGCACTCGAGCTGTTAGCTGACGCCAAGGCGCTGCAGCACGCCGGGTGTTTCTCCATTGTCTTGGAGGGGGTTCCGGACGAGGTAGCGCGCATGGTGACGGAATCGCTCGATATCCCAACCATTGGTATTGGTGCTGGTGGCCAATGCGATGGGCAGGTTCTGGTTTTTCATGACTTGTTAGGGCTCGAGGATCGCGTCCCAGCCAAGTTTGTTCGCAAATACGCCTCGCTCAAGGATGATGCCGTCTCGGCAGTTCGACGCTTTGCTGAAGATGTTCGCTCCGGCGCTTTCCCCGATGACAGCGAGAGTTATCACCTATCAGAGCAGCAGGCAGAGGCCCTGTCGTTGTACGGTTCACCCTCCTAAAAGCGTCACTGTCACAGCCCGTGAGCAGACTGTTGCTCACCTCGATATTTCGCTTGAGACGTTCCGCAGTTGGCGGTCACCCACTAGTGATCACTACAGTTGGACGTCCGCTCCGCTGGAGCCTGTCCGCAGGATCCTCAGTGGCGTGGCAAACAGAACACCCTGTCCTGCAGATCGCAGGACCCTCATGGCGTTATGCCGAGGTCCATAGGGAGGATTGCACGTGGTTACTCGCGTTTATGAATTGATGATCATTATTGACCAGGACGTCGATGACGTGGTCGGTAAGGGCATTATCAATAAGGCAAAAGAAATGATCGAGGCTGAGGGTGGAACTGTTCCCACAGTTGACCATTGGGGCCGCCGGCGTTTCGCCTACCAGATCAATCACAAATCAGAAGGTGTCTACTCAGTCCTCGAGATTGTGACTCAGGCACCCAATCTTGACGAGGTTGATCGCTTCCTTCGTCTTGCGGATGAGGTCGTCCGCCACAAACTGTTCCGCCTGCCGGACTCAGAAGCCACCAAGCGTGGCTTGCTGACACCGGCCGGCTGACCAAGAGGAGGACACAATGGCAAACGGAAACACAGTCGAACTCATCGGCAACGTCACGAGAGACCCAGAATTGCGCTTCACCCCCAATGGGGCTGCAGTTGCCAATTTTGGGCTGGCGGTCAATCGTCGGTGGAGAAACCAGAAAACAAACGAATGGGAAGAACAAGTCTCGTTCTTTGACGTTGTTTGCTGGCGCGAACTGGCAGAAAACGCCAGCGAGTCGCTTACCAAAGGCACGCGGGTCATGGTCTCTGGGCGATTGGATCAACGCTCCTGGGAAGATCCCAAGGACGGGTCCAAGCGCTCCAAGGTAGAGGTCGTGGCCGACGAGATTGGTCCCAGCCTGCGTTGGGCTACAGCCCAAGTAAGCAAAAACGAGCGTCGCGAAGGCGGCAGTGGTGGCGGGTTTGACTCGGCACCCCCGGCACAGGAGCCCCCCGCTGCCGGATATAGCGATGATGAGGAGCCCTTCTAATGGCAAAGACACAGGCAAAGCGCAGCCCGAAAGGTAAAGACAACGGGCGTAAGTTCAAAAAGAAGATCTCGATCCTGAATGCCGAAAAGGTCGAGTACGTGGACTGGAAAGACGTCAACCTGCTCCGCAGGTTTGTCTCGGACCGCGCCAAGATTCGTGCTCGTCGTGTGACGGGTAACGATGTTCAGCAGCAGAGTGCTATTGCGATGGCAATCAAGAACGCTCGCGAGATGGCACTGATTCCCTATGCAAACCGTGTCACAACGCAACGTGGCGGACGCAGTAGCCGAGGAGACCGCGACGGTGATGATCGCCGCGAGCGCCGTGACCGTTCCGAGGATTCTTCTGAGCCAAGCTCCGCTCCCGCTGAGTCAGCCTCTGAGTTCACCGAAATTGACATCGAGGCAACTGAGTCAGTTGCTGTCGGCGTCGAGACCACGGGAGGAGAAGAATGAGCGATTTGAAAGTCATCCTTCGTTCCGATGTCTCTGGACTCGGCAAGCGCGGCGACATCGTCGAGGTGTCAAAGGGTTATGTCCGCAACTTTCTTGAGCCCCGCGGGCTTGCCTTCTTGGCAACCGACGGTGCCGTAGAGCAGGCCGGCGCGATGCGTCGCTCCCGCGACGTCAAAGACGCCAAGGATCGCGAGTCAGCAGAAGAGATTGCCAAGAAGCTTGTCTCCAAGAAGATTGAAGTCGTAGCTAAGGCCGGCGACACCGGCCGACTGTTCGGCTCCGTCACCGAGGCCGAACTGGTCGTGGCCATTCTTGACCAAACTGGAATCAGCTTGGATCGCAAAGACATCGTGATTGAAGAACACATCAAAGAAGTTGGATCACATCAGGCCACTGCCCGGTTGCATGCCGATGTGCAGTTCCCGATCATGATCGAAGTAGTAGCCGGATAACTCCGGTCTCGCGACCACACCCTGTTGTATAGAGAGTTTCCACAGGGTGTGGTCGCTACCCACAGCAAATCCACAGGAAATTCTCAGGGTTTAGGGTCTAGCTACCCACAGGCAACTCCGGCCAAGATGTATCTCAATGGCAGAACCCTCGAAAGCCGGAGACGTATCACGCCTCCGAGTACCACCACATAGCATCGAAGCCGAAGAGTCTCTACTCGGAGCAATGCTCCTGAGCGAGCAAGCAATTTCGGCCGTGACCAACGTCGTCACTTCAGATGACTTTTACCGACCAGCCCACAGGCACATCTTCGATGCGATTCAAGCCCTGTACGGCGCAGGTCAAGGAGTCGATCCTGTCACCGTTGCCGACGAACTTGGCCAGGCCGATGTGCTCGACGCCGTTGGCGGGTCCGGCACGCTCATCACATTGCAGGCGCGTACTCCAGCTATTACCAATGCGCTTCATTACGCCAAGATCGTCGAAGAAAAAGCGCTGCTTCGAAAACTGATTATGACGGCAAACGATGTTGCCGAGCTTGGGTATTCGCCCTTGGACGACATTGAAAAGACCATCGACTCTGCCGAGAGCATGATGTTTGCTGTCGCACAACGCAGAAACACAGACTCGATGTCTCCTCTGGCGCCACTGCTTGACGCCAGCTTGGAGCAACTCGAAAAACTCTTTGAGCGCGGGGATTCTGTAACGGGTACTCCAACCGGATACATCGACCTAGATACTCAGCTTGCTGGACTGCAGCCTGGGGCGCTCATTGTCGTCGGTGCCCGACCTGCAATGGGTAAGACAGCGTTTGCTTTGGGGTTAGCTGCTCATGCTGCAGTTCGTGAGCAGCGGCCCGTGCTGTTCTTCTCGCTTGAGATGAGTCATCTAGAGCTCACGCAGCGCCTGATTGCATCGGAGGCACGCATTGATGCAACCAAGCTGCGTACGGGACGCCTGACTGATTCTGACTGGACCAAAATTACCAAGGCGATGGGTCGACTTGGCGAGGGCCAGCTCTGGATTGACGACAACCCTGCACTCACGGTTACTGAAATCCGTTCGAAGGCTCGCCGGCTGCAGGACCGTTTGGACCAACCTCTTGGGTTGATCGTGGTGGACTATTTACAGCTCATGTCTGGTAGAGGTTCTGCAGAGAGTCGGCAGGTTGAAGTGTCCGAGATTAGTCGTGGACTCAAGATCCTGGCTCGTGAGCTCGAGGTTCCGGTTATGGCGCTGTCACAGCTGTCGCGGCAGTTGGAGCAGCGGGCTGACAAGCGGCCCATGCTCGCTGATCTTCGTGAGTCCGGCTGCTTGATAGCCGAAACTCGGGTGTTACGTGCAGACACAAATCTCGAGGTCACCCTTGGGGAGTTGCTCGAATCAGGGGCATCAGAGATTCCCGTTTGGAGCTTGAATGATGAGTACAAGATGGTCCCCGCCACCATGACTCATGCGTTCCCGAGTGGCACAAAAGAGGCATTTCGTTTGCGCCTAGCTTCGGGTAGAGAGGTCACCGCAACAGCAAACCACCCGTTCAGGACCGTACAGGGTTGGCTTCGATTGGATGAGTTGTCAGTTGGCACTCGGATTGCGACTCCTCGCCGCCTTGGTGCACCCGAACAGCTTCTGTCGGTCCCCGCAGATCAGCTTGGGCAGTTCGCAGAAAGTTCGAAATCAGCTGGAGCAGTCGACCCCGCAGTGTTCACACTCCCCGATGCTCAGCTAGCAGTGGTGTTGGCTGATTTGTTCGGATCCATTGGATCTCTGGGCCTCGGAGAACTCCGCGGGCGCCCACTCGTCAGACTCACTGCTACGAGCAGCAGCCGGCAATTAATTGATGACTTGCAGTTGTTGTTGCTGCGCTTCGGCATTCTGAGCCGCATCACCAATATTGGGCCAAACAAGCCGCGCTGGCGACTCTGGATTCATGGTGCTGAGCATCAGCATCGCTTTTTGAGCCGTATCGGTGTGTCTGGTGACCGCGGGGCCTGCACAGCAGATGCAATTCAAGCCCTGAGCTCGGTGACTTCAAACCCCAACGTTGACACGATTCCAGCAGAGGTGCGTGACCTCATAGTCGAGGAACTGCATCGTGCAGAGATGACGCTGCGGCAGCTAGCGGAAGCGCTTGGGGAGCAGTACTGCGGGGGGTACCTACTCGGAACCGAATCACGCCCGCGGTGCTCAAGCAGGGCCCGCCTTGAGCGGATTGCTCAAGCAACAGATTCCAAACCACTCGCAGCGCTCGCAGAATCAGAGGTGTTTTGGGATGAGGTTGTTGAGGTCACCTCAGTAGGGGACCGTCAGGTGTATGACGCCACCGTGCTTGGGACGCATAACTTTGTTGCCAATGGAGTGATTGTGCACAACTCGATCGAACAGGATGCAGATGTTGTGATGTTCCTGTACCGAGACGAGGTCTACAACGCTGATTCCGGCGATAAGGACACAGCAGAGGTCATTGTGTCGAAGCACCGCTCAGGACCGACTGGTACTACGAGACTGGTGTTCTTGGACTACTGCACGCTGTTTACGAATATGGCTCGCGAGGGCTGAGTCTGACCAGCGGCCCTGCGGTGAGCGATACTTGAGACTCCCTGCACAGGCAAGTTTGTTAAGAGAGATCACGATGACGCTGATAGTTCGCGACCTAACTGTCGAGATCGAGAATAAAACCATCGTGACTGGCACCTCGTTTGAGGTTCGCGCGGGCGACAAGGTTGGCCTTGTTGGTCGCAATGGTGCCGGTAAGACCACGCTCTTTAGAGTCTTAGGGGGAGCCACCGAAGCAATCTCGGGCTCCGTAACCCGATCACCGGCAACGGGCTACCTCTCCCAAGACCCTCGGAGTGACCACACTCCGCCTGATACCGGATCCTTGATGCACGTGTTATCTGGCCGAGGCCTGGATGAGGCCATGGAGCGCATTGAGAAGATGACGGTTGCTCTCGAAGCCGACCCATCTACAGAGAATATTGAGCAATTCTCGGCCGCTCACGAGCATTTCGAATCACTTGGTGGCTATTCAGCAGAGTCCGAGGCCCGAAAAATTGCTGATGGCCTAGGACTGAAACCTGATCGCCTAGACCTTCATATCGGGGCCCTTTCTGGAGGTGAGCGTCGCCGGTTGGAACTCACTCGAATTCTGTTTGCCGGTAGCGAACTACTCCTGCTCGACGAGCCCACCAACCACCTTGACGCAGATGCCCGGGACTGGTTATTGAACTACATGCGCGCATATCGAGGCGCTCTCATCGTTATTAGCCATGACCTGGGCCTGTTAGATGACGCGATTACTCGGGTGATCCACCTTGACCGCGAGGCTGAAGATGCTGCAGGAACCATTGTCGAATATCGCGGGTCGTATACGAAGTATCTCGTTGCCCGAGAGGTAGAAGAGGAGCGGGTTGGCAAACTCGTAGATCGCCAAGAAAAAGAAATCACCCGGCTCTCTCAACGAGCAAATTCAATGCGCGGGCAAACAGCAAAGCGAGCGAAGGTAGCTAAGAATCTGGACGCTCGGGCTGCTCGTATTGAGGCTGAGAAAATAACCGGACCAGAAAAGCGTCGTGTGATCGCAGTGCGACTCCCCACCCCGCCAGAGTCAGACCGTCAGGTCATTGAGGCGAAAGACCTGACAAAAAGTTTCGGAGCAGTCACGGTTTTTTCTGATGTCTGCTTTGATGCTGGGCGCGGTGAGCGGCTGATGATCATGGGGCTCAACGGCGCAGGCAAGACCACGCTGTTAAAGCTCCTTGCCGACCAGGCCGTTTCCGATTCCGGCAGAGTCCGCATTGGCGGCCGAACCAGCCTGGGTTACTACGCCCAAGAGCACGAGGGGATTGAGGACGGAAAATCCCTGCTCGATCACATGCGCCTTTCGGCTTCAATCGGCGACCAGGAACTACGCGGCGTCATGGGGATGTTTGGGCTTTCCGGAGACAAGGCCTTTCAGGATGCAGCCACCCTGTCGGGTGGCGAAAAGACCAAACTTGCTCTGGCGCAACTCGTGGTTGGCGGCCACAATTTGCTGCTGTTAGATGAGCCCACAAACAACTTGGATCCCATGTCTCGAACTGCTGTTGGCGAGGCGTTTTCTCAGTGGCCCGGGACCATTATTTTGGTCAGCCATGATCCGGAATTTGTGCGGGCCCTGCAGCCTGATCGGGTACTCATGATGCCCGAGGGGCAGCTTGATCACTTTGATGAGTCCATGCTTGAACTGGTGGAGCTTGCCTAAGTGAGTTGGCCTCAGCGTCTCAGTGAGCAGGTAGTCCTGCTGGCGTTGAGCCTGCTGGTCGGGCTACTAGCCGGGCTGTCCTCTGCAGCGTTCTTGCTGACTCTTGAGTGGGCAACCGCTACACGGCTCTCGCACCCGGCGCTGCTGTTCGGCCTTCCAGTGGCTGGTCTGGCCATTGGTCTTGTGTACCACTATGGCGGTGGACGCGCAGCCGAGGGAAACAACCTGATTATCGATGAGATCCATGACCCGCAGGCTTGGGTGCCTCGGCGGATGGCTCCGATGATCTTTGTTGGAACGGTGATGACACAACTCTTTGGAGGCTCCGCCGGTCGAGAAGGTGCAGCTATTCAGATGAGCGGCAGCCTGACGGATTGGGCCTCGCGAACGCTGCGCATCAGCCCAGCCCATCGGAGAATTTTGCTCGTGGCTGCAATATCTGCGGGGTTTGGTGCCGTGTTTGGAGTTCCTCTAGCAGGCGCAGTGTTTGGCTTAGAGGTTCAACGCAAAACAGGCAAGCATCTGAAAGCAGTGGTGCCCTGTTTGGTGGCATCTGTAACTGGGAGTGCGATCGTCACGTGGCTTGGGATTTCCCATACGCTCACTCCCGATCTCGGCCATATTGAGCTGTCATTCATTGTGCTGTTGAAGGTAACGATCGCGGCCGTGGCCTTTGGTCTGATTGGGACGGTGTTTTCGGTCACGGTGCACCTGATCAAGTTGATATTTGCGCGACTGCTGAGTTGGTTTCCAGCCAGGCCATTCTTTGGCGGGTTGGTTGTCATTGCACTGAGTTTGTTGTGGCACACCCGCATTTACAACGGGCTTTCGATTGGACTGATCGAGCAGAGTTTGTTCGGTGGTCCAGTGCCCACTTGGGCTTTCGCAGCCAAGTTGCTGCTCACTGCAGTCACCCTTGGCTCTGGCTTTGTCGGTGGGGAAGTGACGCCGCTGTTTGTGATGGGGGCCACGTTGGGCGCAAGTTTGGCAGTGGTATTGGGCTTGCCGGTTCCGTTCCTTGCAGCGCTTGGCTTTGTAGCGGTATTCGGTGGTGCTGCGAACGCTCCGATTGCGTGCACCATCATGGGATTGGAAATGTTCGGCCTCGGAGCTGCGCCCTACTTCTTGCTGGCCTGTCTCGTGTCATTCGCATGGTCGTCACATCGCGGTCTCTATAGCGCTTCAGACTCAGCGTCGAGGTCGCCGTATCTGCCATGGTTTGTTGAATTCCGCCGTAGATCACGACCGGTTGCGAATATACCCTAGGGGGGTATAGAATAATTAGCGTGACTGATCGAGTGAGCGAGAAACCCCACGAGATTCAACTCCATATCACCGGGATGACCTGCGCGTCTTGTGCGGCCCACGTCGAAAAGGCCCTCAACCAGATAGACGGCATCGACGCCTCGGTTAACTATGCAACTGAACGCGCCACTGTCTCCAGCCTGGACGAACTTGATGAATCACAACTGATTCAAGCAGTCATCCAGACTGGCTACTCGGCCGAATCCTTACAGGCTCTGCCCCATAACCAACAGCCCCAGAAACAACAGCAGCAGGAACAACAGCAGCCGCAGCAGCAACAACTCACTTCGCCTCGTAACCGACTTCTTGCATGCTCAGTGCTCACTGTTCCAGTGGTCGCAATGGCAATGATTCCGGCACTGCAAGTGGCCAACTGGCAGTGGTGGAGCCTTGTCCTAGCTACTCCTGTGGTGTTCTGGGGCGCCTACCCATTTCACCGCGCCACATGGATGAACCTGCGCCACGGCAAAGCAACCATGGACACACTCATCTCTATTGGAACCTTGTCAGCATATTTCTGGTCACTGTACGAGTTGCTCGCGAATCAGGCGGGCATGACTGGAATGGACGGCATGACTGGAATGGCGGGCATGCCCGAGGTGTATTTCGAGGTCGCTACTGCTGTCACCGTGTTCCTACTGGCTGGGCGATACTTCGAGGCTCGGGCAAAGCAGCGCTCAGGTGCCGCCCTGAGAGCTCTTGCTGACTTAGGGGCTCGGGACGTGGCAGTTCTTCGCAACGGGGAAGAACTCAGAATCCCAATAGAGGAACTCCAGGTGGGGGAACAGTTTGTCGTCCGCCCCGGGGAAAAACTCTCGACCGACGGCATCGTGGTGGAGGGGCGCTCCGCAATAGACATGTCGCTGCTGACTGGTGAGTCCATTCCCGTCGAAGTCGGCCCTGGGGACTCCGTAACGGGTGCCACTCTCAACGCTGGTGGTCGACTCATTGTTGAAGCGACAAGCGTGGGTTCCGATACTGCCTTGGCGCAGATCAGCAAGCTTGTGGAACAGGCGCAATCGGGCAAGGCCCCCGTTCAGCGCCTCGCTGATCGGGTAGCAGGTGTCTTTGTGCCAGTCGTGCTGCTGATAGCAGTTCTCACCTTGGCGTACTGGTTGCTCACGGGAGCAGGTGCTGAGACTGCCTTTAGCGCTGCGGTTGCGGTACTGATTATTGCCTGCCCGTGTGCACTGGGACTTGCCACGCCCACTGCGTTGTTGGTGGGAACTGGTAGGGGAGCGCAGCTTGGGATTTTGATCAAAGGTCCAGAGATCTTGGAGTCGACTCGTCAGATTGACACGATTGTTTTGGACAAGACTGGAACGATCACCTCGGCCAAGATGGTCCTCTTGCAGGTAGTGGCCGCTGACAGCACAGACTCAGATCAGGTTCTTCGCCTAATAGGCGCGCTTGAAGCTGCCTCGGAACACCCCGTTGGGAGAGCCATTACTTCGGCTGCCCTCGACAAGACAGGAGCGCTGCTCGAGGTCACTGAGTTCTGGAGTGAGCAGGGTAAAGGCGTTACGGGACAAGTTGATGGCCATCAGGTATTTGCTGGCACGCAGAGATTGATGACAGAAAATGCAATCGAAGTGACTGCAGAGTTGAATGCCGCGCAAAGCGAAGCTGAATTACTTGGCAGAACTGCTGTGCTGGCAGCTTGGGGAGGGGTAGTTCGCGCAGTTCTGGTGGTTGGTGATACTCCCCGGCCGAGCAGTTCAGAGGCAATTTCACGGTTACAGGAATTGGGCCTGGTCCCGGTCCTGCTGACTGGAGATAACGCAACGGCTGCTCAGACAGTGGCTGATCAGGTAGGTATCACTCAGGTGATTTCTCGCGTTCTCCCAGAACAGAAGTTTGAAAAGATCAAGGAACTTCAGGCCCAAGGAAAAGTGGTGGCCATGGTGGGGGACGGTGTGAATGACGCAGCAGCCCTTGCACAGGCCGACCTTGGGATTGCCATGGGTTCAGGAACTGATGTTGCAATCGCAGCGAGCGACCTGACCCTGGTTCGAAGCGATCTGAATGCAGTAGCGGACGCCCTGCAACTGTCACGGCGTACGCTCCGAACGATCAAGGTCAATCTTTTTTGGGCATTCGGGTACAACGTAGCGGCCATTCCGCTGGCCGCCGCAGGACTGCTCGATCCAATGATCGCCGGGGCAGCAATGGTGCTGTCGAGTGTGTTCGTACTGAGCAATAGCCTGCGCCTGCGTCGCTTCACCCCTGCCATCTGACTCATACTGACTTCATGAAACTCTCAATCTGGCCGAATGCGCAACAGCCTTGGTCAGAGATTTTGGAACTGACTCAGCATGCGGAACGCACGGGTTGGTACGGCGTTTATTTTTGGGATCACTTTATGGGCGACGGTGCAGGCTTTGGCCCTGCAACAACGCCAACGCTGGAATCATCAGCCGTGCTTGCAGCTCTCGGTGCGCTCACCGAGCGATTGAGGATTGGCTCGCTTGTCTTTGCGAACACTTTTCGTCATCCAGCCGTCCTAGCGAACTGGGCGGCCACGCTTGACATTGTGACAAACGGGCGGCTCGTTGTGGGCCTTGGTGCTGGATGGCAACACAACGAGCATGAGCAATATGGCATTGAGCTCGGCAGTCCAGGTAAGCGAATCGAGATGCTCGAGGAAAGCTGTCAAGTGCTCAGGCGACTCTGGCAGCAGCCAGAGAGCAGTTTCGCAGGAAAGCATTATCAGTTGGATCACGCACTCTGTGAGCCCAAACCGCTGCAGCCGCACCTTCCTGTGCTGATCGGGGGCAAGGGGGACCGAATGTTGGGTGTAGTGGCCCGTCAGGCAGACGAGTGGAACATGTGGGGATTGGCACCTGCAATCTCTGAGCGCTCCATGGTTTTGGAGGCGAAGTGTGATCAAGTCGGACGGGACCCAGCAACGATTCTGCGTTCTGCTCAAGCACTCGTCATGGTGACCGATGATGCTCGAGCCGCGGCGGAATTTATAGAAAGGGTGTCACCAAGAGCAGCCATAGCTGGTCCGGTTGAGCGGTTTGTCGAGGCGGTGCAGCAGTGGGCTGCAGTCGGTGTCACCGAGGTAATCGTTCCAGACATGGCTCTCGGCCGAGGTTCGCGGCGCTTGGAGAACATTGATGCACTCCGCGCCGCTGTACGCTAAAAGAATATGAGTACAGCTTCAGCCGATGAGGTCTCACCCGTAGACCCGCCTCCCACTCACGATGCAAAAGATCGTCGGACTCGGGTGATTGCTGGAGTAGTGACGCTGGTTGTCCTAGTTATCGTGTTCGCAGGAATCCTGCCCAAGTTTGGCAACTATGCCGAGGCTTGGGACTTGATCAAGGACATGTCGATCCAACAACTAGCAGTACTAGCTAGTTCCGTGATCTTCAGCATCATGGTCTATGTCTTTCCCTTTCAGGTCTCGCTCCCCGGCTTGCGGTACTGGCCAGCGTTCATGATCCGTCAGACCTCATTTACGATTAGCAACGCAGTGCCTGCTGGTGGTGCAGTTGGCCTTGGTGTTCAGTACGGAATGTTGGCCCAGGCCGGTTTCAGCGGAGCCTCGGCGACTGCGGCAATCGGAATCACCAGCGTGTTCAATCTGATGATCACTCTGGCGCTTCCGGTACTCGGAGTGCTGGCCTTGCTCTTTGTCGGGACACCAACGAGTGCTCAGGTCTTTGGAGCGCTGGCGGGACTCGTGGCGATCGCTGCAATGGTCGGATTTTTTGTTGCGATCCTGCACAGCGAGGAGAACGCCAGAAAGCTTGGTAACCGCGCAGATATCTGGATTGCCAAAGTAATGACCCGCTTTCAAAAAGCGGCTCCGGCGAGTGTCACCGATCAACTGGTGGCGTTTCGCGATTCAACGGTCGAGGTGGTCTCAGCACGTTGGGCGCTTCTCACGGCCACCAATTTTTTGCAGCAGTTCGGTCAATTTGGAGTGCTGCTGGTGTCGCTGCGGATTGTTCAGACGGGACAATCCACCGAGATAGCCGTAGCCGCAGCCTTTGCTGCTTTTGCGCTGGCCCGGCTCGCTGCATTTATCCCCGTGACTCCAGGTGGTCTCGGAACGGTGGATGCCGCTTTGACGGGTCTGCTGGTGGCCTTTGGTGTTAGCAACACCGATGCGCTCGCAGCAACGCTCCTGTGGCGTGCAGCAAGTTGGATTCCTCAGGTTCTTTTGGGTGTCGTGACCTTCCTGATCTGGCGAGCGCGTTCAGGAAAGATGAAGGCAGCGCTAGCCGCTAAAGCTGAAGGCAGTGCTAGCCGCCAAAGCTGAACGCAGTGCTAGCCGCCAAAGCTGAAGGCATCGGGAATCTGAGCTAGGCGGGCAAGAGCGCTTCGCTCGAGGTATTCCTCGCGAGGAATCTCAATGATTCCGAGCGAGGCCAGATGTGGCGTTAACCACTGCACATCGATCAGCCCGTTCTCTGGCCGATTCCCAGCCACGGTCATGTGCTCAACTAGTCCAACAAGTGCTGCCTTTGAGGCGTCGGTTCGATGGTGAAACATCGACTCTCCGGCGAATAGTCCGCCAATACAGACCCCGTAAAGCCCCCCGACTAGCTCATCCTCGAACCAGGTCTCAACGCTATGGGCCCAGCCAAGTCGATGTAGCCGCTGATACGCAGTCAGAATCTCGCTGTTGATCCACCCGTGTGGACGAGCGGGATCACCACAGGCCCGCATCACTGACTCGAACGAGGTGTTGATCCGGATCTCGAAGCTGCGCATGGAGCGGGTAAGTGAACGGCTGATATGCAGTCCGTCAAGGAGCAACACCCCACGCGGATCTGGCGACCACCAAGCAATCCGAGACCTTCTTCCTAACGGCATTGGAAAGAGGCCATGTCGGTAGGCAGCTAACAAAGTCCCCGGCTTCAGGTCGCCACCAACTGCCACACGGCCCTCTTCATCAGCATCCCTCACAGGCGGGAACACCCAAGGAGTATCCGGTGGTTCAGTGGGCACAACTCAAGAGGCTAAGCCTTCTTGGCGTAATCGTAGAAGCCTTGGCCTGATTTGCGTCCAAGTTGTCCTGCAGACACCATGCGCCGAAGTACGGGAACTGCTGCGTAGTTCGGGTCACGGAACTCGGTGTAGAGGGCGTCAAGGATGGACACAGAAGTGTCAAGGCCGACTAGGTCAAGCAGCGCAAGCGGCCCCATCGGGAAGTTGCATCCGCCCTTCATGGCCGTGTCGATGTCTTCCGCAGATGCGGTTCCAGCCTCCAACATGCGTACTGCGTTATTGAGGTAAGGGAACAGCAGAGCGTTGACGATGAACCCTGCACGGTCTGTCACCTCGACGGCATTTTTCCCGCAAGCTTCGGCGAATGCCTTGGCCTCGGCAACCGTCTCTGCTGATGCAGTGAGTGGAGCAATGATTTCTACGAGCGACATCGCTGGTGCTGGATTAAAGAAGTGAACACCAAGCACTTTGTCAGGCCGGTGCGTAGCCATTGCCATTTCAATCACTGGCAAGGTCGAGGTGTTGGTCGCCAAAATGGCCTCGGGCTTAACGATGCTGTCGAGTTCTTCAAACAGTGCTCGCTTAATCTCTAGATCCTCAATAACTGACTCGATCACAAGATCACAATCAACGAGGGCGCCAAGGTGATCTGTTGCGGTCACGCGTGCGCGAACAGCATCGGCATCGGCTTGTTCGAGCTTGCCCCGCTCAACCTGCTTGGCAAGAGACTTCTCAAGTGAGGCCACCATCGAATCTGCTGAGGCTTGCTGTCGAGAGCGCAGCACAACTTCAAATCCGGCCTTCGCTGCAACCTCGGCGATGCCCGAACCCATAATGCCTGAACCAAGAATTCCTACACGTTGAATGCTCATGGAGGAGAGGCTAGTCACGGCAACCGACCCGGCTGCAAGTCTCAACGTGCGAGAATTACTAGGTGTCTGATCTGAAGGATGAATTATGAATGGAACATTGGCGCTCGTCGGTGGCGAGGAGTTCACCGAAGCATGCAGTTTTGACGCTGCACTTCTTCAAGGAGTGCAAGAGGTGTTGCTCCTCCCGGCGGCCCTTGCCTACGAAAACCCTGGTGAGGTCATTGAAAGGGCTCACGCATATTTCGCCACCTTTGGCGTGAGCGTTCGAGTTCTCGACGTCTATCGCCGAGCTGAGGCCATGGAACCACTTCCGAGCGAACTCGCTTCCGCAGCACAGATGCTCTATCTCACAGGTGGTTCGCCGATGCATCTGCGCTCGGTTCTCAAGGACACCCCCTTGCTCGACGGCATGATGGGTGCTTGGCAAGCTGGCGCCACCATTGCTGCGGCCGGAGAAGCTGCCTCGGTGTTGTGTAGTCACATGGTGGACAGTCGCGGTGGGGCATTTACCATTGGCCTTGACCTGATCAACACCATGACGGTGATACCTCGTTATAACCAGTGGTCGCCAGAGAAGTGGCATCGTACGGTTGACCTAGCCCAGCCGGGGCTTGCAGTTGTAGGCATTGACGAGGCCACGGCGCTCATCCGGTCACCCGAAGGAGTCTGGAGCGTAGAAGGCGCAGGCAGCGTTCATGTGTTTAGAGATGGCTCTCGTGCCGAAATCTCTCTTCTCAGCGCTCATCTCACCCTATAAATTAACTCACTCTATAAATCAACTCACCCGGTAGCTCAGGTCTCGTTGATTGTTACCGAGTTGATGATCACTGTTTTGCTGGGCTCTTGGGATGGAGTGCTGAGAGCGCCGATGGCGTCTACAACTTCGGTGCCTTCAGTTACTTGACCAAAGAACGTGTACAGCGGCTGAAGCTGCTTGCCGCCACCGGGAAGAACAACAAAGAACTGACTGCCGTTGGTGTTCGGCCCAGCGTTTGCCATTGCGAGCGAATAGTCGGTGTAGGCGTCAGAAGAATCGGGGAGTTCGTCTTCGAACTCGTAGCCGAGGTCGTTGTTGCCCCATGGTGCGCCATCGCCGTCACCCGCTTGAATCACGAATCCGGCAACGATTCGATGGAACGGAACTCCGTCGTAATAGTGATACCGGCTCAGCACCACAAAGTTGTTGACCGCCTTGGGCGCTGCAGCGGAGTCGAGCTCTGCAGTGAAGGAACCCTCAGTAGTGTCAAAGGTGGCGGTGTACTTGGCCCCAGCTTGGAGACAATCGGGTGGAGGGCCGGCAAATACCTGAACTCGTTCAGCGGAGCCATCAGCAGGTGGACAGGTTGTGGGCTCGGTCAGGGTTGCACCGGCAGGCGGATCGGGAAGCACAGCGGCCTCGGCGCTTGGATCACCCGCAACAGAAGTGGTGCTTGAAGAATCAGCCGCAGCATTTCTCTTAGGAGAACTAGCGGTCTCGTCTGAGCTCTTGCCAGTGAGCAGAACAACGGCACCGATGAGAATCAGTACTGCAAGAACCCCCCCAACAATGCTCAGAATTTTGCGCTTGCGCGCCTTAGATTCGAGCTCTGCTTGGGCCGCATTCAGCCGATTGCGATGATCTTGTTGCCGGGCGTGTTTTTCTGCGTTTGTTCCCACGGCGAGCAAGCGTAGCGAATCTGAGCTGTAGTGAGCAGCTTGCCCAGTGTTAGCGTTTGCACCGTGGCACTCCTAGTACAAAAGTTCGGCGGAACCTCCGTGGCCGATCCATCTCGGATCCGTGACGTAGCTGATCATGTTGCGCGCTGCCGTCGCCGCGGTGACGAGGTAGTGCTCGTGATCTCTGCAATGGGAAAAGAGACAGATGAACTGCTTCGGCTAGCCCACGAGGTATCCGAGATCCGCCCGGGCAGAGAAATGGACATGCTCATCACTGCCGGCGAACGTAAAGCAGTGGCCTTAGTTTCAATGGCCCTGCATGCAGCGGGAGTTGATTCCGAGAGCTACACCGGCAGCCAGGCTGGGTTTCTGACTGATACCAATCACACGAACGCCAAGATTCTGGAAGTGAATGCTGATCGAATCCGAGAGGCGCTCGCAGCCGGACGGGTTCCTGTTGTTGCTGGCTCACAGGGCATGTCGACTGATCGCGATGTCACTTTTCTAGGTCGCGGTGGTTCAGATACCACTGCTGTTGCCCTAGCAAAGGTGCTCGGTGCCGATGCATGTGAGCTCTATACCGACGTGTCAGGTGTGTTCACCACTGACCCTCGCGTCGTAGATACCGCCCGCAAGATACACCGCATCTCTTTCGATGAGATGCTCGAAATGACTGCAGCAGGCTGCCCCAAACCGGCCATGCGCTCAGTTGAATTTGCCCACCGTCATCGGGTGCCCCTGCATGTGAGATCTGCATTCACATGGGAGGTCGGCACCTGGGTTACTGAAGAGGATCCGAATATGGAAGAAGCAGTTATTCGTGCCGTGGTTGCTGACTTGTCCGAGGCCAAGGTCACAGTCACGGGGGTGCCGGACCGTCCCGGAATCGCTGCGAACTTGTTCCGGCGTTTGGCTGACGCAGATGTGAACGTTGACATGATCGTGCAGAATGCATCGGAGGGAGGCGTCACGGATATCTCGTTCACTGTTCCGCGACTCGAACTCGATCAGGCACTACAGATTTGCGAGGATAAGCGTGCCGAGATTGGAGCGGAGCACGTCACTTCTGGACAAAGCATCGCCAAGGTGAGCGTGATTGGCGCTGGTATGAAGTCCAATCCTGGGGTTGCGGCGACAGTGTTTGAGACCCTTGCTAACCATGAGGTCAATATTGAGATGATCTCGACGTCTGCCATCCGGATCTCTTGTGTCATCGCTCATGATCAAGCTGACCGAGCGGTTCAGGTCCTGCACGATGTTTTTGAACTCGAAAAAACAGAGTTCTAGTCACCCCAGGCTTCTAGTCGCTAGCAAGTACAGAGATGACTTGATCGGCAAGAAGGCGCCCGTTCAATGTCAGAACTAGTCGGTCTGCTTGATAGGTAGCGAGACCATCATTGAGTAGACGTTCGGTGCGGTGATCTCGGGGAGCCAAGTGCGGTGGCAAACCCTCAGCGAGGCGGATACCCAACATCAAGTCCTCGAGGTGTCGCTGCTCAGCAGTGAGTCGCTCCGAACCGGATCTTGGGGAGGCACCTCGGCTCAGTGTTTGAACCCAAAGCTTTGGGTCATCAAGATTCCACCAGCGACGCCCGTCAAGGTGTGAGTGAGCCCCAGGTCCAATTCCCCACCAGTTGTGATTTCGCCAATACAACAAGTTGTGCTGGCACTGAGCTGAAGGGTTCGCTGCCCAGTTCGAGATTTCGTACCAGTTGAAACCTGCTCGCTGCAATGCAGCCTCTGCAGCAAGGTATCGATCAGCGGCCTCATCCGAGGAAGGAGTCGGCAGTGCGCCGCTGCGAACTCTGGCCGCCAGCTTGGTACTCGGCTCGATGCTGAGTGCATACGCGCTGAGGTGATCAATCTGAGTGGACAGCGCCGCTTCTAAGGTGAGCGAGAAGTCCTGTTCGGTCTCGCCGGGGGTGCCGTAGATCAGATCCAAGCTGATGTGATCAAACCCAGCAAGACGCGCTTCGCTGACTGCCTGTAGTGACCGCTCCGGGTCATGGGTACGGTCGAGAAGCTGCAATATGCGGGGCTGGATGCTCTGCATGCCGAACGAGACCCTGGTTGCTCCACGATGTCGGAGTTGTTCGAGTTGGCCAGACGCAAGTTCGTCCGGATTCGCCTCGACCGTTACCTCGATGTCTCGCTCAACTTCGAAACGCTCAACGATTGCAGAAAGAATGCGCCCAAGCTGCTCGGCGCTCAGCAGGGTCGGAGTGCCTCCGCCAAAGAAAATGCTGTGAAGCGCAGGTCGATCCTGGCCGAGGGATTCATCAGCAAGGGCGATTTCGGACAGCACACCCTCGAGGTACTGCTCAATCGGGTCGGAGTGAATCTGAGCAGAGCCAGACTGCTCACTCAAGGTATAGGTGTTGAACGCGCAGTAACCGCACCGTCGGGAACAGAACGGGACATGGATATACATGCCGAGCGGGGTAGAAGCCATTATCTGAGTCTGTCACTGCAGAGCGGAGAACTATCCTGTGAAGCTATGAGTTTTTCTTCCGCCCCCAGTTTCGGCATCTTCGGTGCGACAGGCCAAGTAGGCAGCGTTATGCGCACTCTGCTGGCACAACGTCAGGTTCCCGTCGGTTCGATCCGGTTTTTTGCATCCTCACGCTCGGCAGGTTCGTATCTGCCCTGGGGTGATGGTCAGGTGATTGTTGAAGACACTGCGACTGCAGATTTTTCTGGCATCGACATTGCGCTGTTCTCCAACGGTGCAGCTAGCTCACGTGAGTTTGCCCCGCGGGTCGCAGCTGCCGGCGCGATCGTCGTCGATAACTCCTCTGCGTGGCGTATGGATCCGCAAGTTCCGCTCGTGGTGGCCGAGGTCAACCCGCAGGCGCTGAAGATCCTTCCCAAAGGGATTGTGGCCAACCCAAATTGCACCACTATGGCGGCGATGCCAATCCTCAAGCCTCTCGATACCGAGGCTGGCCTTATTCGGCTAGTCGTGAGCACCTATCAGGCAGTTTCGGGCAGTGGACTCGCAGGAGTCGAGGAACTAGCCAGTCAAATCGCAGCTGGTAGCGACCGGGCTAGCGAACTCACCTACGACGGCCAAGCCATAGAGTTTCCAGTTCCTGAGAAGTTTGCTCGCACCATCGGATTTAACGTGGTGCCCTTGGCCGGATCCGTGGTCGAGGATGGATCCGAGGAAACCGATGAGGAACAGAAGCTTCGCAACGAAAGTCGCAAGATTCTTGATCTTCCAGAGCTTCGGGTCTCGGGAACCTGTGTTCGCGTCCCCGTCTTTACTGGTCACTCCTTGTCGATCAACGCCGAGTTCGCCCGGCCCATCAGCGCAGAGCGTGCCCGTGAGGTGCTGGGCAGTGCCCCCGGTGTGGTGTTGAGCGAAGTGCCAAACCCACTTGAGGCTGCCGGCGCGGACCCGTCCTTTGTAGGGCGGGTACGCAGGGATTCCTCAGTGGAAAACGGTTTGGCACTCTTTGTCTCGAACGACAACCTGCGCAAAGGCGCAGCGCTCAATACCATCCAGATCGCGGAGTTGCTGAATTAGCAGAGTTGCTGAGTTAGCTCAAGCCGGAGGATTTGTTACGTAGCGGTCGGCCGCCTCGGCGAGCGAGATCCCCATCTGGTTGGCCAGTGAAGCTACCCAGGCAATTACATCGCCGAACTCATGCAGCTGCTGTTCGGGAGTGCCTTTGCGAACTGCCTGAGCAAGTTCGCCAACCTCTTCGCACAGCCAAGCAACCGTTGCGGGTATGCCCCGCTCCTGGTCTGCTTCGCCGTAGAGCTCTTGCATCAACTCTTGAAACGCCGAGATCTCCATTCCGAGACGTTATCCCGGCCCGAGATCAAACGAATTCAGGAGCGCATAAAGACTTGCACGGTGAAGACGGTTCGCTGTCCGTTACAAGTTCCCCAGACAGCGCCAGCCCCCATTGAGGTGAAGCTACGGTCCAAGATGTTGGCACGGTGACCGGGAGAGTTGAGGTAAGCAGTGTGGACCTGCTCGATGTTGCCGCCCCTGCCGACGTTCTCACCTAGCTTGCGCCACTCGGGAGGTGCGCCATCAGAGAGCGTGGAGTGACGAATGTTGCAGTCATCACGCAGCCGGGCTGCCCAAGCATCTGCCTTCATATTCAAGGTGACATGTTCTGAGAGTGTTGGGAGACCGTTTTGAGCCCGTGTCCAGTTCACTGCGCCGATCACGGCAAGGCGATCTGACTCAGTTGATTCACAAGAAGAAAGTGTGACTGCGCCAAAGGCCAGAGCAAGAAGGGCCATGATGAACCGAAAGGTGGTTCCTCGAGAAACTCGAGCTCCTCTGGGAGTTGTGGGGGCGGGGGTGCCGATCATGAATTAGTTGTCGACCCCCTCAGGCCCGACCTTGACATTCTTTTTGAATTTGTGACGAACATCGCATCCCGGCGTCGAGATCTGCCCAAAACCAAAGATCACCTGACCCCGAAAGGCCAGGTGATCTAGGTTGGTCGGGTGAGGGAGATTTGAACTCCCGACCTCCTCGTCCCGAACGAGGCGCGCTACCAAGCTGCGCTACCACCCGGATTGCGTTGTGATCGTAGTTCTCAGGAGGCTTCGACGGTAACGGGGGCTGCTTCTTCGGCTTCTTCTACACCCTCGGTATAGGTGCCACCCGCCAGAACCTGTTGCACAGCCTTGCGTACACGTAGCGAGTTCAGGGGCTTCACGAGCCACCCGTCCGCACCTGAGCGCCCAGCAATAAAGACGTCTGCCTGTCGGTCAAGCAGGATGAGAATGTTCTGGGGGTCAATACGACCGAAGCTCTCTTCGTTTCGCAAACCCATACAGGTTGCGACTCCACCCATGTTGCCAATTTGCAAGTCCAAGATGACCAGAGTCGGTGCTAATGCTCGAACAGCCGCAAGGACTTCTCGGCCTGCGCCAACGCGCTCGACCTGAGTAGTGGAGTCTGCGAGGGCGGCGTCGATCCCGTTGAAGACCTCGTCGGCATCCGTCGCTACCAGAATGAGTTGAGGAGTTGAAGTGCTCACGGTTCCGAGGTTACATCGGTGTCGAACATTGCTTGGCCCAGCATCTGCAGTGTGGCCATGTTGCTGACCTCAAACGCCTGAACTGGTACCTGCACTACTGGTGCCGGCGCTAGTTCCTGAGCGAGACCCAACAAGTGTTTCTGTTCACCTCTAGCTAGGTGCTGCGCCTCAGCTAGACACTGGTACTGCTCACCAAGGGGAGTCCCTGCGTAGCGTTCAGCAAGGTCTTCGGGGCTGTGGTTATCACCAAAGCGTGGTTGCATTCGATTGACAATGAGCGCCCGAACGGTGATTTTCAGTTCTCTGAGTCGAGCAGCAAAAAACTGTGCCTCGGCCATGGTGTCGGCATGCGGTGAAGCAATCAGAATGAATGCAGTATCGGGCTGCGAGAGGAGGGAATCAACCTCTGCTGCACGTTCCTTGAAGCCCTGTTCCATGCCCTCAAATGCACCGAAGAACGCTATGGCATCTGCGATGACCTCTGTCCCGACCACCTTTGAGATTGATCTCAGCAGAGTTTGGGCTGCAACATTGACTGCCTTAACGATGCCGCGAGTTGGCAGCATCAGCACCTTGTAGATCCGGTGGTCCAAGAATTTTGCAAGGCGTCTGGGGGCTTCAAGGAAGTCCAGAGCGTTTCGAGTGGGCGGAGTGTCGACTACGACGAGGTCGTAGTTCGACTCAATAGCAAGCTCGTAGAGTTTCTCCGAGGCCATGTATTCCTGCGTTCCCGACAACGAAGTCGAGATGTTGCGATAGAAGCTGTTTTCGAGAATCTGTTCGGTCTGGTTTGAATCCGCTGCGTACCTGCGCACGAGCCCGTCAAAGGTTGCCTTCGTGTCGAGCATCATGGCCCACATCTCGCCGGACCCCTCTGGCAATCCCGGGATCTGAGCAGGCTCGTTGGTCAGGCTGTCGAGACCAAGAGCATCAGCTAGGCGCCGAGCTGGGTCGATGGTCACGACGACTGTCTTGCGGCCCTGCAGCGCAGCGTGCAGCGCAATGACCGCAGCGGTGGTGGTCTTGCCCACCCCACCTGATCCACAACACACAATCACGTGGCTTTGCGCTACCACCGACTCAAGCGACATATGACTCAGCTCCGACTTGGATCAGGTAGGTCGCGAATCTTTGCGAGCAGGCCGTTGGAGAGTTGACCCAGTCCGTCGGGGCCGAGTTCAGATGTGAACACATACGGAAGGAGCAACTGAGCCAGAGGAAGCTCCTGAGCCATGCGCTCAAGCTGGGCTCGCTGCAAAGCAGTTCGTTGCAATCGGAAGAGCGCTGCATCTGCGAGATTTTGGGCTTCTGATGGCTGCAGCTCGACTCCAGCCTGGGCTGCTGCTTCGAGTGGATTCGCTTGCAGGCCAGGTAGCTCGGGAAGAACCCCATTGACGACCACGGGTCCAAGGCTCACGCCTACCTCGTCTTCCAAGCTGTAGGCAGTTTCGATGAGTTCATTTACCGGCGTTTCCTCGGGGGAGGTAACTAACAACACTCGACACCTTGTGGGGTCATTGAGTAACGCCAAAACATCCTTTGCCTGGGAGTTGATTGGCCCGACCTTGACTGCGTCCTCAAGGCCGCTAGCTGATCGAAGAAAAGTAATTGCATGGCCAGCGGCGGGAGCGTCAACGATGATCAGGTCAAACTCACGAGATCGCTCAAGCTGTTTGATCTTCCCGAGGACCAAAATATCGCTGATGCCTGGAACTGCGGTTGCGACAACATCGAGTGCCCCCGTAGAGACGAGTCGGCCGGAGATGCGCTTCAGGCCGTGATCCTTGAGGTAGTCCAACAGGGCATCTTCTGGCAGAACCGTACGGGCCCTGACCTCGCCTACACCTAGGCTTGGCTCGACCAACTGGATTTCGCTGTAGCCGAATTGTGCCGAGTTGAACAGTGAGGCGAGTCCGCTCTTGCCTTCAACTTCAACAATAAGCGTGCGTAATCCAACAGATGAAGAAGCCATCGCTAGGGCAGCGGAGACGGCCGTTTTGCCGACACCGCCTTTCCCGGCGACGATGATTACACCTGATGTAGTCAAAAACTGCTTAGGATCCACGATTTCCGTTCGGAGTTCGCACTGTGTTCACACTACCTAGACCTACTCGGCGACTTGCTATCACCTTGGTGATGATTGGTGGCATTGCCGCGTTGGCCGCTTCATTGGCGCCTGCAGTTTCTGCTCAAGGCAGCTGTGGAAAGTCAGGCTGCGTTGACGTGGTGGCCGTTGATGGCCTGATCGATGAGATCGAAGCGAACTTCATGATCGACAGCATTGAGCGAGCGAATGCCGCCGGAGACGTGGTGGGTGTGGTGCTGCAATTCGACAGTGCCGGCTCCGCCGTTTCGGATACCCGTCTAGATCAGGTTGCCGCTGCCATCCAAGGCTCAGGAATTCCAGTTTCGATCTGGATCGGTGCATCTGGTTCGTACGCATTGGGTGGCGCGGCCGAATTAGCTCAAGTTGCTGACTCCTCGGGGATTACCCCTGGTTCAAAGATCGGTGATGTCGGTTCGCAGCGACTCGATGAGCAGCAGTTTGGCGACCTATTTGCCGGTCGAGCAGCCGCTGGCCTGACGCGAACATTCTCTGGTGAGGCGGCGGTGAAGGCGGGCTTGGTTGATCGCTTTGACCCAACCTTGGTGGATCATGTGGGAAACCTTGACTCTGTAGAGACCAAAGTTGTCAAGGTGGATGGTCGTGAGCAGAAGCAACCCGTGCAACGAGTACGACTATCGAAGCTTCCGCTTCAGGTGCAACTGATGCACACTGCAGCGAGCCCCTCGGTTGCCTATCTGTTGTTGGTCATCGGACTGGGACTGCTGTTGTTTGAGTTCTTTACTGCTGGTGTTGGGGTGGCCGGCGTGATCGGCGCTGTGTTCGTGTTGCTCGGAGGCTTTGGGGTTGCGGAGCTGCCGTTTACCCCTTGGGCCCTGGCCCTGTTGTTGTTCTCGTTCTTCGGGTTCGCCATTGATATGCAAACTGGCGTTCCGCGACTCTGGACGATTATTTCGATGGTGGCCTTCAGCGTTGGATCGGTGTTCTTATTTGTCGAGTTCCGACCCACCTGGATTGCCCTGCTCGCTGGAATCGCCGGAATGGGAGTAGTGGTGTTTTCTGGGATGCCGGCAATGATTCGCACGCGGTTCGCTACCCCAACTATTGGTCGGGAGTGGATGATTGGTGAGCTTGGCCAAGCGAGTAGTGAAATCAATCCAGAGGGCATGGTGCTTATTCGAGGAGCGCAGTGGCGAGCACGAACGAATCGTGCAACACCGGTCTTGGTGGGTGACAGTATCCGGGTGGTAGAGATCGATGGGCTTGTTCTTGGCGTTGAACCCGAGGAGGGTGGCGCCATGGACTATCGCGAGATGCGGTCGGGTCGAAAGGGTGAACCTGAACCTGAAGCTGACCCTGAGGCAGAATCACCGGGAGAGGGAGCACTAGAGGGAGAGGGACCCGCAAAATAATTCAGATTTCCTCTTGTTCTTGGTGCAATTACTGCTTTATGGTCAAAGGCACTGAAGCGAGGGGGTTCGTACAAGTGAGTGCACAACAGTGTTCAAGTGCTTGGCAAGCCAAAGCAGCATGCCGAGGTCCACAAGCAGCAGTTTTCTTTCCACCACCGCAATTTGAGCGGAAGGCGGATCGGATTGAGCGCGAGCGTCGCGCCAAAGCAATTTGTGCTGGATGTTCGGTAGAGACTGACTGCTTGGCCTATTCAATCCAGATCGGTGAGTCCCACGGTATTTGGGGCGGTCTGAACGAAAGCGAGCGCAGGTCGCTCGAGAGTCAGCGCAGTTAGAAGTCAGCGCAGCTAAATCCAACGCATCTAGAATCTAGGCAGCTAAAAAGTAGGTCTTGATGGGCCAGTTTGACCCCAACGGGGTTGAAGTTCGTGATGCGGCCACGGTGATGTTGCTGCGCGACGGACCGGATGGAGTTGAGGTCTGCATGTTGCAGCGCAACTTGCAGTCGGACTACGTCGGCGGCGCGTATGTGTTCCCTGGTGGGGGTGTGGATCCGCAAGATGCCGGCCATGACCTTGATGACATGTTCCTCGGTCGGACCGACGCAGAGGCTTCGCGTCTTTTGGATCTTGACCATGGAGGGCTGGCTTTTTGGGTTGCAGCTATTCGTGAATCCTTCGAGGAGGCCGGGCTGCTGTTAGCCGAAACCATGGCAGGAGAGAGGATCTCGTTTGCGGATCCAGAGGTAGCGGCCCGGTTTGAAGTCCATCGTCGTGATGTCGACAGCGGGCGCCGTAGGCTGGCTGAGATTTGTCTTGAGGAGCAACTTCGACTTGAAGTTGGCAGTATCCACTATTTTTCTCGGTGGGTGACCCCACTCGGCGCTCCACGGCGCTATGACACTCGGTTCTTTGTGGCGGCCGCACCTGAGGGCCAAGTGGCTCTTCATGATGATGCCGAGGTGATAGCCACGCGATGGTTGACCCCAGCTACGGCTCTTGCAGACCAAGAAGCTGCGCGCATCACAATGATCTTTCCAACGATTCGGACCATGATCGAATTAGCCAAGTTTGATTCCGCTGCTCAAGTTCTTGAACACGCGGCCATGCAAACGGTGATTACACCGATGCTGCCCTTCATGAAAGATTTTGGTGCAGGCCTTCGCATTGTGTTGCCCGGAACGACGGATCATCCCAGCGGGATCTATGACGCTATGACGGCACAGCCCGTAGCTGATTAGTTGGGCAAGGGCCCAGCACGCTGCTTGCCGTGGCGTTGTGACCAGAACCTTTGGCCCGTGGGGGATGTCCACCAGAACCATTGATCATCGGTGACCTGCATGTTCCACCCGTTGCGATGAGTGACCATATGGTGATAGCGGCAGAGTGAGGCCAAGTTTGAGGGGTCTGTGCTGCCACCGTGCTGCCAGTGTTGGATGTGATGAGCATCAGTCCATGCCGGGCGGTGCGTGCAACCGGGCCACACACAGCCACCGTCGCGGTGAGCGATTGCACGCCGTTGTGCTCTGTTAGCAAGCCGCTGATCACGACCAAGCGCAATCACGATCCCATGAACCGCAGTGACCACAGCCCGAAATACTGGATCGCAGAGCAGTGTGGATTGATCGGAATTGCCGATTGGCAGACCTTCTGAATCGGTGACTGTTTGAGCATCCTGTGCCTGAACAACGAGTGAGAGTTCGGTAATTGGTGCTTGGGTGCAGTCAAGGTCAGTAGATCCCGATTCTCTGATGAGTTCCCACAGTGCGAGCGCCCGCAGGGTTGATCTGTGCGGAACGGTCAAGTCTGGTGTGAGTTCCTGATCGGCCTGCATGCGTTTGAATATCTGATCGGCACGAGTGTTGATTGCTTGTTCGACACTGAGCCCAAATTGCCCGCAGAGTTGCCCGTTGAGTTGCAGCGTGTTCTCTAAGCCGCGGCTCATAGACAATTTGTTGTCGGATACGCAGTCGCCTGGTGTGTGGCCTCCGTCAGCATCTAGAAGCTCAGCTAGGCCGGCGACCTCTTTGCGCCAGCGATCAAACGTGGAGTGCTGTGCGGCCTGAATCAGGTCGGGTACTACTGCAGCAAATGATTCAGCAATGCGTGGGTTGCATGCCTCGGCCAAGGCTTTTGCGTGCTCATAGCTGATGAGCCCTACGGCTAGAGCCCGATCTACCTCTGGCAGGGTGGTGCGAAGTTTTGTTGCGACTCTAACTCGGGCCTTGGTGGGACCAACGGGAAGCTTAGAAAGATGCGCAAGCCACGGGCCGGTGCGCATGCCGTCAACGGAGTCGGTACAGCCACGGGAGTCGAGCTCAGCTAGGACATGACAGGAGAAGGAGTCGAGAAGGCGTCGTACTGCCTCTGTTTGGGGTGCGAGTGTGAGCAGTTCTTCTTCGGTGGCATCGGAGGAATCCCAGACGGCAAAGCTGCGAAGAGCTGTAAGGAGTGGATCGAGATCTATCAGGCTGCTACTGGCCTGGCCTGCCGCCGTGATCTCTGAATCGAACATATGTACGACTCTACGCAGGGGGTGTGACAGCGAGATTTTGATTCATCTAGGAATTACTAATCGCACTGAGCAAGCAGATTTGTTGCTTCTCTCAAGGTCGCGGAGTTTGCTCAATCGCGTCTACAACAGCCTGATATGCGGCCTTCGGGTTGTAGGCGGTATCGAGCAGCAGAGGTTTGCTTGGATTCGAGAAGAATGCCGAAAGAAGCGGGTTATTTTCTCGCTGGCCGGCGCTGTCTAGGGTCGTGAATGCATCAGTAACACCCCAGGTTGTTATCTCTGAACAACCAGCGATTAAGCACTCGCGTACGACCTGTCGGTAGGTGTCCACTTGAGCTTGCTCACCCCGGAGTGGCCCAAGAGGAACGTCGAGTTCGGTGATTGCAACTTCTACTCCAAGACTCCTGAGTCGGGATACAAGTCCGCTGATTGAGCCTGCTGCGGGGGCTTCGGGGGTGAGGGTGAGGTGGGTCTGTAAACCAACTCCGTGGATGGGCACACCCCGGTTACGCAGCGAAGCAACAAGGCTCAAGATGGCGTTAGCTTTGTCAGGGAACAGTTCGGTGAAGACCTCATTGAGCCACAGCGAGGCATCCGGGTCTGCGGCATGCGCTGCTGCAAACAGATCGGCGATGTAATCCGGGCCCATTCGGTCATACACGGATGGGGCTCGCTCCCCGTTGTAGTAAACAAATGCCTCATTCACGACATCCCAACGGTCGATACGACCTCGGTATCTACCGACAGTTTCGGCGACTCCGTCAAGGACGTAGGTTCTAAAGGCCTCAGGGTCGGTGACTCCGCGGAGCCAAGGTGGCAGACCGTTTTGATCGCCAGATTCGTTTACCCAAGCCAAGGTATGACCTCGAACGCCAAGGTTATTTGCCTCTGCGAAGTCAACGATTGAGTCTGCTGGACCCCAGTTCCACTCAGTTGGAGACGGGCGAAGGACCGACCACTTGAGTTCATTCCCCGGCGTCACGGAGGTGAAGTTGCGAACAACAGCCTCAGCGTATGCAGGGTTTGTGGCCAGACGGCCAGCGTTGACCTCGGCGCCCATGTATATCCCGCGAGCACGAGCGGCAGCCGCCAGCGGGCATACGGGTTCGTTGCATGGTGGCGGCGGTGTGGGCGGTGCTTGCGGGGCAGGTACACATGAGACGCTGGCTGATGCGAAGACGAACACCGCAGCTAAGCCCCACAGCTTGGTCCGTTTATGGTTCGTCCACCGCGAAAACCTGCTGATCATCTGATTCATATTTTCCCCCATCGGTCACGCGGGGCCCACCGCCCAACACGCTCGTCAGACAGTCTTCTGCACAACCCGGACCCTGTCAATGGCTTGAACCTTGAGGCCTAGTCGGGTGGGGCTATCGAAGCGAACGCTCGGGCTCGGTCGATTGCTGCAAGGCGTTCGGAGTCATCAAGGGCACCGACAAGGATGTAGGTGTCGGTGAACTCAGGCAGCAGTTCGCCATTCTCGACCATCCATGGCAGGGCCAATCGCCTTGGGACTCGAACGAGTTCGGTCTGCACGTAGGTGCCAAAGACCTTGTCCCAGATCAGGGTGCTGACACCGTGGTTCTTCATTGGATGGCCAAAGTGATGCTGGAAATGATTCTGTCGGACCCAACGCTGATAGCGGTTTTTGGGAGCTCGGCGATGAGCCACGGCATGTTGATACTCATAGAAGAAGTATCCGCATGCCCAGCCCAAGGCCAAGGCGATTCCGGCGACAGGCCCGACAAGAATCCAGCCAATAGGCATCCAAAGAACTGCACCTACCAGCAGCATGCCGATCCAGCTCAGAATATGAGTGGCCGAGAATGACCAGGTCGAGCGCACATGATGCTCAAGGTGCTCGCGGCTCATCATGCCCTTGCCTTTGAGTTCATGCATCGCAAAACGATGTAGCAGGTACTCCGCAAAGCTCCACAAGAACGCACCCAGAATGAATGCCGCTGCGGCTAGCAGAATAGTGAGCAGGATGCTCATGACTGCTCTTCCAGTGATTGAGCCAGTGATTGGCCCAGTGATCGAGACGGTGATTGGCCCAGCGATTGAGCCAGTGAGCGAGCAAGGGCCGAGTCCTGAGGGGATGCGCCCCAGCCCTGAAGCAGGCCCTGCGTTAGCACTTCTCCTAGGGCTGCGCCGGTGGTTGGTAGTCCGGTGCTCAGCCCGTCTGCCATGAGCGCCCCGTTGAGTCCGAGTACCCAGGCGAAGGTCCGTACTAGGGATCCTTCTAGCGACTCTTCTAGGGGGTTCGATGTAGGCGGCTGCGGATGTAGGGCTCCGCTCGTGATTGCAGCGGCAAGTAAGCGTCGAGGTACATCCAACACGAGCATGGCTACTGGTACGACTCCGGCAGCGTCAGCGGTGTTTTCTGCTCCAGCATTTACGAGCAGTTGCTGCTGCAGCCGAAATTCCCTGGGGTGTGTTTGCGGAGCGGATAAGAAGAGATCTGAAAAGGCCCAGAGCAATGCCAGCGAAGCCGCCTGATCGGTGGGCGTGGGTGTGGCCTTGCGAAGGGCTGCTTGCCACTGGGCCAGACGCTGTTCGGCTAGATCATGCAGAAGCAACAGTGCTCGTTGCTGTAAGGCTGCGAGCAGAGCGCTTCTTGAAGCGAAGTAGGTATAGAGCGAAGCCGTTGCGTAATCAGCAGCCTGTGCAAGTGCTGCCATGGTCAGACCGTCGACGCCAGCGTCCTCGACGATGTCTGCTGCCAAGTCCAAAAGATGATCGCGGCGGGCATCACGCTTACGGGTGCGGCGATCGGGGGATGTCTGCTGGATGAGCGTTGGAGCTAGGTCATCGTTTTCCGAAGGCACATCGGAAAACGTAGCCAAATCGGGGGTGACGCGCAAGGTTGCCGAGAGCACCTGCTCGGTCTTGGTCTTTCAGTCAATAATCGACCAGTCAGCACCGGTCTCTGTGTCACGTACCTCAATGCCAGCGGCGGCAAGGTTGTCGCGAATCGCATCGCTCACTGCGTACGCCTTCTCGGTGCGTGCGGTGACTCGTGCAGCTAAGGCTGCTTCGACGATGGGGCCGAGAACCTCGCGAGAGTCGCGTACCCCACCCGTGGCGGCTGCGCCCAAACGAACGATCATTGAGCGGAGCGCAGTTCGGGCTCGTTCGAGATCGTCTCCCTGCAGCGTGTCGTTTGACCATGAGATGATGGCGGAATCTAGGTCGAGGATGGCAGCAACAGCGCCGTCCGCGTCGCGATTACTCAGTGCGTTCTCGAAGGCAGTTTCTAAGCGAGATGCATCGGACGCAAGCGATGGGATCGAAGCATCGGTCGCGCTATCGGCCTGATCCGGTGAGATAGCACTAGGTGTAAGTCGAGCAGGAGTTGCAACATCGACTTGTCCGAAAGGGCCGTTGCGCAATTTTGCCAATGGCACCACTTCACCAGCTTCTATCCGCACCGACTTTGCATCCTTACGGAGCGTGATGGCGCCCTTGCCGACGACCTCGGCGATCTCTGTATCGAGATCAATGATGACGCCTGTGTGTTCGTCGATTCCGAGGATGAATACCTCGTCCTCAAGTTCGGGTTCGAGCATCAAAAGACGGCGCTCGCCGAGGTAACACTTCGTGGTGTCATGATTGCCGCCCTCCTTATTGTCGTAGTGAGGGATCACAACCACCGGAAGACCGATAGCGGTGAGTACATCCAGCCCGTCAACCCAATACGGATCAAAACCCGATTTGTAGATCTCGTAAACCGGGATGGTCTTCCGTCCGAGCGTGAGCGCAGCGGCCGAGGAAAACACGATGGCGCCCCCATTCTGGAGCTTCTCCGATATTGCAATTGGTACTGCGGTGTCCTTCCACTGCCTCAGCGCGAATGTTGGACTTCCTGGTCCGGCGAACAACCAATCGGCTGATCGAATCTTGGCAATTGCCGTCTCGATCGCCACTACGTCGCCACGGTCTGTGCGTGCTAACCCGGCGATCTCGACTTGCCTTCCGGTAGCGTCTCGAAAATAGTCGGTGGTTTTCGCTGCTAATTCGTTGACGTTTTCCTGAAAGCCGAACGGCGTGTCGAGCAGCACAGCATTGATCTGGTCACCCGTGGCCTCAGCGAGACGTTCGAATACCCGACGGTGAGGCACCGTCATGGTGGGTGCCGTTTCGCCCGAGCCCATGATGACAAGTAGGCGAGGGAGTCGTGCCGGGGTTGTTGGCGTTTCGGTCATGCGGAGATCCAGTCGGGTTCGGTTGCGGCTCGGTGCAAAAGTAATGCCACGTCACCCGGGTGCTGAGCGTGCACATCATGATGAGCAGGGCTGAACCACTCAATTCGAGTGTGCGCAAGAGCGGCAGCGGCCGAGAGAATTGCGTCCTCTTTTGAATGGGTCCAATCCACCTCACCGGTGTCGGCAGGAAGCCACAGTACAGGCGTATTGATCGATGCATAACGGGTAGCGGGAGAGTGTTCCCACAGGCCGTGAAGCACTTGCATGTGGCGTTCAAAGGTGAGCCACGGGGCGATGGTTCCGTCATCGCGAACCTCAAAGTTCGCAAGTTGCCCTTGACGGCCTTCCTCGGGCCAATCTGGGTAGGCGCCGGCCATCAAAGCTTGAAATCTAACGAACGGCATACCAATCATTTTTGGTGGCGCCATGACCTCTTGAGCATCCTCCCAGTTAGGAAAGCGTTGCTTGAGTTCGATGAAGCCGCCGTCTACGCACGCAATCGCACGGGCCGAACTCGGGTGGCGGTATCCGAGTTCAATGACGACGTTGGCACCCCAAGACTGACCTGCCACGAGTGGTTGCTTCCACTGCATGGCATCGATGAGCAGAGCAAGATCGTCAGCGACAGTTCCCATCTCGTAGCCGGAGTCGGGCTTGGAGGAGTGGCCATGGCCACGCTGGTCGATCGCAACTACCGGATGACCTGCCTGGGCGAGTCGCCAGGCCACGCCATCCCACAGCCGGGCATTCGAGGCCAAGCCGTGCACGAGGAGACACGGAGGAAGGAGCACGCCGCCAAAATCCTCTGGCGGTTGCCAGCTGAGGCCTCGGAGTTCGACGCCGGAGGGCAACTGGTAGCTCACTTCGGAAGGCTGGATTCGCCGCTCGGTATCCATTGGAGAAGTCACTGCGCGGCCTCGCGTATTTTGCCCAAAAGCTCCTGCATTTCAATACTTGATTCAACTGGGCGGGGCCAAGGTTGTGTGCCGCGCACCGCCGCTGCGAAGGCATCAATCATGCGACGGTATGGATCATCCGGCTCTACATAGATTTGGTGGGCACCGGCACTATCAAGGTGTTGGATCATTATGGCTTGTTTGCCACCGGTGTGAGCATCACCGTCGAGCGTGAGGCTGCCGGAAGATCCGATGAATTCGAGTCGCTGTTGTTCGGCTTCGACGAAGGAACAGCGAGCACGTGCGACTTGGCCACCGGGCCAAATGAGTTCGACTGTGGTCGTAGCATCGACTCCTGATTCGGCTAGTTGGATCGAGGCCTTGATTGTGGCGGGAACGGAGCCCCAAAGCCGGACGGCGGGTCCAAGGCAGTAGATCCCAACATCTAACAGCGCACCTCCGCCGTGCTCGGTCCGCCATCGGTAGTTCTCGGCTGCTTCAGGTCCGATGGTGAATGTGAACGCCGCAGTGACCTCAGTGACGGTCCCGATCAAGCCCTCGGCCACTAGGTCGAACGTCCGGTCCCATCGCGGATCGAACGGTGTCATCCAGGCTTCAGCTAGCAGCACACCGGCGTCATTACAGCCGGTACGCATCTGCTGCGCCGCCTCGAGGTTTGCTGCGAGTGGTTTCTCACAGAGCACGTGTTTGCCTGCTTCGGCAGCACGTAGCGCCCACCTCAGGTGCAGATCGTTCGGTAAGGGGATGTACACAGCTTCGACGTCGGGGTGGTCGATGACGGCGTCATAGTCGGCGACCGTGTAGCGGTCCCACGGCGCTGGCACTGGACCACTGAGAGATGCCGCGGCCACCAGATTGGCTTCTTGGCTTGCATCAAGGGCAGGGAAGATTGCCAATCGCGCCACCATTGAGCGTGCTCCGAGCACACCTATGCCAACTGCTCGCTCAGCCGATGGCATCGTTAGATCTCGATCAGGGAGCCGCCTTCGAGGCCGGAACGATGCGCTGCTTCAAGGACTGCTACCACCTCGCAAGACTGCTCGGGCCGTACCGCGAGTTCTTCACTCAATAGCAAGTGATCGGCCAAGTTACGGTGGAATGCCCAGCCCGGATCTTGAGCGGGTCTTACTGTCGAGGTGACGATCCCGTTCGGTCCGTCGTAACGGGCAACGGTGAGATCAACAGGTGCCTCGGCGTGATGGCTCATCTGCTCAACGTAGCCACGCCCGGGTACTACAGACTCAGTGCGTAGAGGCCGGTAGTGCCCTTCCAACGTGGCGTTGGTGCCCTCGATATGAAACTTCGGGCGACGGATTGCGCAGACGTCGCTTTGGCGAAATGTCGCTTCTCGCCCATCTGACCATTGCATCCACAGCGACAACTGGTCCACGTTTGAGGTGTCGTGCCAGACACGGGTATGAGTGCTGCACAGCACCCGGCTCGGGGCGCTGCCGTAGAGCTGATTAATCCAGTCGACATGATGAGAACCCCAGTCGAACACAGCCCCACCCGAGATTGAGTCCTCTGAGTGCCAGGCACGGCACGGGTGCTCGAAGCCGCCTACGAAGGTTTCTATTGCAAATACCTCACCAAGGTCTCCGTTTGCTACCAGCCGCTTGACAGCAAGAAAGTCGGTGTCCCATCTACGGCTCTGATGCACCGTTACCATGCGGTCATTCTCAGCCGCAGTGGCAATGACACGTTCGGCATCGGCTCGTGTAAGAGCCATCGGCTTTTCTAGAACGACGTGCTTGCCGGCACGTAGCAATTCGATAGCCAGTTCGGCATGGAAGCTTGGAGGCGTAGCAATGACGACGAGATCGACATTTTCGTCGGCGGCCAATGAGGTTGCCGAATTGTGGCATGCGAGATCGGGGAAATCTACACGTGCCGCTTGGGTACGCTCAGCTGCGTTATCGGCAACTGCAACGAACGCCAGACCCTGGGTTTCGGTTGCTGCTAGACCGTGGAGGTAGCCCATTCCTCCGAAGGGTCCGTACCCGACTACTGCCAAGCCCAGCGTCGGCGTAGAAGCAGGGAACGAAGGTCGAAGGAGGCGAGTAACGAAAGGGCCGAGCACGTCGTGGCGCATGAGTGCATCAAGGTCCGCGATGCCGCTCGATACGATGCGGCCAGTTCCGACCATGCGCACTGCCAGCGTCGGTTGATGCTCGAACCGAACGCTCGTGGTAGCTGTGATTTTGACATCGGTGCGGGTGATTTCGAGCGTGTTCAGTTTCGACGTAACTGGAACCTCGCCGCTCAGGCGCACTGCCTCGGGAGTATCCGCCAGTGTGACGTACCACTCAGTACACGGAAGAGACGAGATGATGCGCACCCCAGCTAGTTCAGACGCAGCCTCATTATCTGGCTCGAGCGCAAGCAGAACCGAACCGCCATTCGTCGCGAACTGCAAAAGTTCGCTAGCAGTATCTTCGCTGATTTTACCGACTACTAAACGATTCGGTCCGCACTCGGTAACGTTGGCGGCGAGGCCAATCTCAGTCGACATCGTCAAAGTCTATTCAGGTCTCTCTGGTAGGCCAAAGTGCCTCCCAACGAGGTCTGACTCGCTACGTGAGACTGGCTGAAGAGGACGTCTCAGGGGCCGACAAGCGTTGCGAGCTGTTCGCATCTAGATTAAAAAGATGCCCCCTTTGCAGTGCCTCCGTGCAGCAGCGCTTTGCGCAATTGCGAGTCTTGTTGTTATGTCTTGCAGCAGTGATGCATCCTCTGGCTCCGCATCTCAGGCTGCTAACAAAGCAGGCGAGGCGGCCCAATTCTCGCCCGAGGAGCTCGTGGTGGTCACCACGGTGGCGCCGATCACCTCAATCGCTGCAAGCATCATCGGGGATCGAGCCCAGATTGTTGGCATCGTGCCTGAAGGGACGAACTCACACACGTTTGAGCCCCCGCCATCGGCAGCTGAAGTGCTGAGTACCGCCGACGTGTTATTCATCAACGGTCTCCAGTTGGAAGAACCGACCAAAAACCTTGCCGAGGCGAACCTCAGCGACGGGGTGCCGCTTGTCGCACTCGGTGACGAAACACTTAGCCCGGAGCAGTACAAGTACGACTTCTCGTTTCCAGAGTCTGAAGGCAAACCCAACCCACACCTCTGGACCGATCCGAAGTTGGTCAAAGTTTATGCCGGTCTGATTCGCGACACGATGATTGAAGTCGACCCCGCCGGTGAATCCGAGTACAACACCAACTTCGAGGCGTTCGTAGATCTCGTTGATGAATTCGACGCAAAGGCTGTCGAGGCCTTCGCTACGATTCCTGCCGCAAAACGCAAGCTGGTCACCTACCACGATGCCTATGCCTACTTTGCTGACTCGTACGACTTCGATGTTGTCGGTGCCGTACAGCCCGCAGACTTTGGCGAGCCCACGGCTTCGGATGTGATCAAGCTTGTCGAACAGATTCGAAAAGAGAATGTTCCTGCGGTGTTTGGCTCGGAGGTGTTTCCATCTCCGGTACTTGAACAGATCGCCAGGGAGACCGGTGCAGAGTATGTCGATGACCTCCGTGACGACGATCTGCCTGGTGAGCCTGGCGAAGCTGATCACTCGTGGGTTGGTTTAATGAAGTTCAATTTCATCACCATGACCGAAGCTTTAGGTGGTAATCCAATCGCTCTCACCAACTTTGACGTCCGCAATACCGCACCCGATTCTTCGTCGTACCCGCAATGAACGAGGTCTTTATTCAGGCAACGAACCTGACCGTTACCTATGGATCAGAACCGGTGCTCGTCGAGGTCGACCTTGAGGTCGCTGAAGGCGATCTGCTCGGCATCGTCGGTCCGTCCGGATCAGGTAAGTCGACGCTGTTGAAGGCCTTGTTGGGCAGCGTTGCGCCCCTTTCGGGACAGGTTGAGCGGCGTGCAGGTCTCACTGTTGGGCTCGTTCCGCAGGTGGAACACATTGACTGGAGCTTTCCCGTGACAGTTGCCGAGTGCGTGGGTATGGCTCGCGCGCGCGGATGGCGTACTCCTTGGATAAAGAGGTCTGAACGGGCCGAGATTTGTGAGATAACGGAACGACTAGGCCTTGGAGGGTTGGAGGGGCGGCATATTCGCGAACTCTCTGGTGGCCAACAGCAGCGCGTGTTCCTAGCTCGTGCTTTGTTCACCGACGCAAAGGTGATCTTCCTTGATGAACCAACATCCGGACTCGACGTCCGCACGCGTCACGAAGTCCTTCACCTGCTCGGTGAACTGAACGAGCAGGGTCTGACCATCGTGCTCACAACGCACGACCTCAACGGCATCGCTGCTCACCTTCCACGAATCGTGTGCCTCAACACAACGGTCATCGGAGAGGGTTCACCCAACGAGGTCTTGATTCCTGATGTTCTTGAGCGCACCTATGGATCGCCGATGCGCGTACTCGAACATGGCGGTATGCGCGTGGTAGTCGATTCGCCGCTGTTTTTGCTGGACGAAAAGAGCGCGTGATGAGTGGCGTCGCTGTCTTGGCCATTGATTTTCTGAAGCCGTTCGAGTTCGAGTTCTTCCGTAACGGGATCATCGTGGCCACTTTGGCTGGCGCGTTATGCGGAGTTGTTGGTAGCTACGTGGTGTTGCGCAACATGAGTTACATCGGCCACGGACTCTCTCATGCGATCTTTGGGGGCTACGCAGTAGCGGGGCTACTAGGTATCAACTTGTTCCTCGGCGCAGGAGCCTGGGGTTTACTCGCTGCCCTTACGATCGGCGCGATCGTGCGCAGCCGACCAATCGGTTCGGATGCTGCGATTGGCGTGGTTACTACCGCTGCGTTTGCGTTCGGTCTTGTAATCGTGCAGATCTACGGTTCAAACGGGCCAAATGCCGATGCATTGTTGTTCGGCAATGTGCTGGGCGTGACCTTGGCGGACGTCTGGTTGATCATCGGGGTGTCAATATGTGCACTGGCCTTTATCTTCCTCGGCTATCGGCAACTTTTGTTTACTACCTTTGACGCCGAAGTAGCCAAGGCGACCGGGGTGAATACTGGCCTGATTGACGGCTTGCTGATGGTGCTGCTCTCGGCCACGGTCATCTCGACGATGAACGTCCTGGGCGTGACCTTGATAGCAGCCTCTCTGGTCGTCCCGGCTGTAGTCGCCCGCATGCTGACCGACAGTTTTCCTCGCATGCTGATACTGGCTGGAGTGATCGGTGCGGTGAGTGGCTTCGTTGGCATGAACGCTAGCTACCACCTTGATGTCGCTTCTGGACCGACCATCGTTTTGACGTCTGCAGTCTTCTTCATAGTTGCGTTCGCTGCTGGCGTGCCCTTGCGTCGCCGCATCGGTGTTGCTCACGGCGCACACTGAAACTGAGCGCCACACGGGCAGAAGTGAGACGGGATGCACGTGTAAAGTTGGCACATGCGATTGCAAGACGAGGCAGCGGCGCTGAAGGGCCAAAACAACGTCGATGACGCTGAGACGATGCTGCGAACCCACAACTGCAAGGCGACCGCGCCACGAATAGCTGTACTGAGAGCGCTTCTGCGCCATGGAGGTGCACTCGACATAGCCTCACTCACCAAGCTCGCCCAGTCCGAGGTACCTGACATTCACGAGGCAACCGTCTATCGAACCATCGGCACCTTGTCCGATCGGGGGATGGTTACGCACGTCCATGCCGGGCATGGCCCATCACTCGTACGATTAGGAGGCGATCACGGGCTAATCGCCTTATGTCGGACCTGCAATTGCGTCACAGAGTTGCCGACCGCAACAGTCGAACGGTTCATCCTCGAAGCGCAAGAAGCAATCGGGTTTACGCTCGAGCCAGGGCACTTCGCACTTGAGGGTGTGTGCGCCAACTGTGCCTAGTGCAGGCGCTGTCCTATGTGCGGTATAAATCAAGATGGCGGATCAAGATAGGTGGGCCGTGCCACGAGGAGACTGCTGAGAACCCCGTCGGCGAGTAGTTCAAGCAGTGCGACTCTGTTGTCGCTAAAGCCACCCGAGCGGATCGATGCCGCTAATTCACGCTCAGAACCAACGCCGAACTCTCTCAGAGAAGTCGCTCGCTGCTGATCTTGCTGCGGGCCGAGCACGAGTTCTCGCTCCACCATGGCGATCACGTTGCTTGCGACTCGCGCATGAAAAGACAGGCTGCCCTCAGTTGACGGCATGACCTGCTCAGTCAAGAACTCCCTGACGGCTTGTAGGAGTTCCTCAGCTGAGGGGCGACCATGCAGGCCCTCGATCGGGGCCTGAGTATCACTTGGCTGACTCTGCTCAAGCTGACTTACTGATTTAGGGAGCGCTGATTTAGATAGTGCCGATTTTGAGAGTGCTTCCGTTGTTGCGACTGGTTCTAGGAGGAGTAGCAAATCCCACTCTGTTTCGCAGACTCGCCTGCCAATGGCTGCGAGTTCAACCGAACGCAGCAGGCCGCTGAGGTGAGCGTGGGTTTGAGTCATGCAGATTGCGCCCCAGCGGAGCGTGCCAAAGACTTCCCACCAGTGAAGTTCGGCCAAGCTCACGGGTGCGCCTCCTGCAGCTTGATAAGCAGCAAGAAGATCCTCACGCGTCCCGAATCCACCAACTGGTTCCGCTGCACCGAATCGCCATGCCTTGACGCAGAGCCAACCAAGATCTTCTCTCGGGTCTCCAAGGTGGACAAGTTCCCAGTCAAGTACCGCCCGTAGGCCCTCTTCGCCCACGATGAAATTGCCGAGTCGAAAGTCCCCGTGAACAATTGCTGTGCTCAGGGTCTGGGGGCGGTTGCTTTCCAGCCAGCGAATCGCAAATTCGAAGGTCGGACTAGGCATGTCGAGCGAGTCGAGCGTGAGGCGAATTTGCTTGAGCGGGTCTGCACTCTGCAAGGGAGCGACAACTTGGGGGTCGATAGCGTGAAGGCCGGCAAGGAAGGTGCCGCAGTCCGCTGCTAGGGCTGATCGTGCATCCTGAAACTTCTCATCTCGAAGAATGCGCCGGGCAAGGGTTTCACCCTCGATTCGCTCCATGACTATCCCGGCCGATCCGAAGAGATCCGCTGAGTCGGAATCAAGTAGAACCTGTGGCACTGCTAGCCCCGCCTGAGCAGATGCCCGTAGGCAACGCGCCTCTGTCCCCATCGTTCCTGGCCAACCGGGGCGGGTTGGTGGGTCGCGTCGCAACACCAGTTGCCTAAGCGATCCGTCGGCCTGAGTTGCATCGAAGCTCCAGGTTTCTCGGGAAGCACCTCCGGAAAGGCGTCGAAGCTCAGAGATCGAAACCGCGCCCAAGGTTGGCTCCAGCGCAACACCAAGCGCAGTAGTCAGGATCTCGATCTGCGAAGACACATCGGCAGACTACGAGGGTTTGGCTCTTGAATGCAGAAGACCGGCATCCCCTTGCGGCGGATACCGGCCCTCTGATTGCTGTGACAGGGGGCTGTGGACCCTGTCTGGAGTGAGATTTTTAGACGCTGAGGAGGTCTCGTGCCCCAGTATCTGCTGATGGGTGGCGAAGCTTGGACATGGCCCGAGCCTCGATCTGACGGATGCGCTCACGGGTGAGTGCAAAGTGTTCGCCGACTTCTTCCAAGGTGCGTGGCTCGCCACGATCAAGTCCAAAGCGGAGTTTGAGTATCTCACGTTCGCGCTCGTCAAGGGGGGACAGTAGGCGGCCAATCTCCTCTGGTAGGAGTGCGACTGAAGCAGCCTCGAATGGGGTGACGGCTCCGCGGTCGGGAACTACGTCTCCGAGTTCGGCATCGCCATCTTCACGAAGTGGGGTGGAGAGGGAGAGTGTGTCCGCTGCAAAGAGCAGGGTCTCTGTGACCTTTGCTTCTGGCATCTCTAGGTCGGCGGCAAGCTCGGCCAAAGTTGCTGGACGACCCAGTGCGGTCTCTAGACGGGTGCGGGCTTTTTGTACACGGTTCATCGTGTCGCCAGCATGCACAGGTAGGCGGATGGTACGACCAGTATTGGCAATGCCGCGAGTCAGTGCCTGACGGATCCACCAGGTTGCGTAGGTGGAGAACTTGAAGCCCTTGCGCCAATCGAACTTCTCGACGGCGTGCATCAGGCCTAGGTTGCCTTCTTGCACTAGGTCGAGCAGAGGCATTCCAGAGGCCTGGTACTTCTTGGCGATGGACACGACGAGTCGCAGGTTGGACTGAACGAAGGTGCGCTCTGCATCCTCGCCATCGCGGGTCAGGCGCTTGAGTTCGCGCTTGCGGGCTGGCGAGACACTTTTGCCGGCCTCTTCCAGCTCGGCACGAGCCTCTCGGCCGGCTTCCATAGCCTGTGCGAGACGAGCCTCATCATCCTTGGTGAGGAGGGCGTACTGACCAATGTCTTTCAAATACATTCTGACGAGATCTTCTTCGTCACGTTCTACTCGCTGGTTTGCCACCGATTGACCTCATTGATAGTGAGCGGGCGATCACTGCGTGTAGCTACAGGGAAACCTGAACTACAAACACTGACCGAACCTCTAGTGTACGGGTGGTGTCAAGACCCCTCAAAGTGATTTATACGCAGACCTAGAAAAATTCTGTGACTAAAGTCTCAGTATTGGTCCAGTATCCCCTTATTAAGTGGGATCCGCGTTCGTCGTATCGGTAACAATGTTACGAAAACTGTAGGGAAAACCTCTCAGAAACTTGGATTTAGTCCGAAAGGCTCAGGGTTTGTGCGCCAGCTTGCTCTGCTAGGTCCAAACTGCGCTTATTACAGGTCAAAAGGATCACTTGTCGGTTCTGTGCGGCCTTGGCAAGCAGGGCCATGGCCTGGGGGGCACGTTCGTCGTCTAGGTGTACGAGCGGATCGTCACAGATCAGGGGTAGCCATACCCCGGTGCGAACGGACTGTTCGTCCGCCACGGCAAGGCGAAGTGCTAGGTAGAGCACTGCCCGCGCACCAGTAGAGAGTTGATGCGCTGGAATGAACCCGCCTTCATCAAGATCAATCATGAGTTTGACCCTGCTTGTTCCTTGAGCGCCGCCGTCTTCAGAGTTGCGTACCGCTCGAACGCCAGCCCAGCCTTGAGCAATAGAAACAGCTAACTCGCTGGTGCGCTCAATGAGCTTTGGTTGATTCTGTTGGTCTGCAAGGTCGGCTTGATCAGCCAGAAGCGTTGCTGCGACTGCATAGATCGCGGCTTGAACGGCAGCCTCAGATTGTTCCTCGTTGAGTGCAGTCAGTCTCTCATTGAGTGTGAGAATCTCGCCCTCTTTTGCTAGGTCATCTAGTCGTTGCTGAATGCGACCCAACTGGGCGTTCGTGTCATTGAATTCTGTATCGGCCTGAGCGTGAAGTGCATCAACCTCACTTTGACGGTGGCTCAGTTCATCGACGTTTTCGTACTTCTGTAGCAGGGCGTCTACTCGTTCGGAGCCAGCGATCTGATCCTGTAGCGCTGCCTCTTCGACTTGGATCTGCTCAACAAGCTCTTCACGCTCGCTTAGCAGTTTCTTAGACTGCTCTGCCCTTTTAACGATGTCGGCTAGGTCAACGACCTGGCCGGTTGGAACTACTGCTTCGCAGAGCGCTTGGCTCGCTGAATTGAGGTCCTGCAGAGAGCCCCTAGCTTGGACCGCCTGCTTCGCTAGGTCTGAGGCAACACGAAAGGCTGCGAACAGATCTATTGCCGAGTTGAGTGGCAGCTGTACGGGTAGCTGTAGTGAAGTGAGCTGATCTTTGATCGCGGCTTCGGCCTTGACGATCTGGGCGGCTGCCAGATCTGCTCTTTCCTGAGCCAGCACGCAGCGCTGTTGTGCAGAGGAACAAGCATCAATTGCAGATCGAGCAACTTGGTAGTTGCGGAGCAAAGAACTGACTTCTGCCGGGTTGATCACGCTCGGAAGGGCTGCATCTATAAGAGCGACCTGTAGCGCTTTGAGCGTGTCGCTGTGTTTTTGCTCGGCCTTCTTCTGGTTGATTTCTCGTTCTGCCAGCGTACTTATTTGCTGGTTCAGCAGAGTTGCCGAGGAACTGACCTGATTTGCAGCTTCGTTGACCTTTGAAGAGTCGGCCTGCTGGCTTTGTGGTGTAGATGCTAGATCGGTTTGACCTCGCATGGCGAGTACCACTGCGATGACGAACCCTGCCGCTGCGAGGCTGCCAAGCGCTGGCTGACTAAGGAGAAATCCCGCAATGGCGAGCACACCGAGAATGGCCGAGGGAACGAATTTTAGGTATCCGCCCGAGGGTGAGGAAGACCCCGGTTGAGCCTGACGAGTCTGCCCTCCACCGAGCCATGCCTCTGCAGTACTCCCAGTGCCGAACTCATCCCAATGCTTGACAGCACGTTGGTGATCCGCTGCGGCAACATCAACCTTGCCCGCCGCATCTTTGGTTTCGTCAACTGCGGCAATCACTGCATGCCGGAGTTGATCCTCGGAGGCTAGGCATAACTGGATACGAGTACGAGAATCCTCGCCGAGATCGGCTGCTAAGACTGCCTCTGCATGCACCGACGATCCCAGTGCAGCAAGGGTACGCTCCTGCGCTTGGGCTGCTTCGGGTATGGCCCCGTTTGCTTCCGCGACTTCTCCTATGCAGTTTTTCAGTGTGCTTTGTGAGTTCGCTAGGGCAGCAACTGCTGCACTGAGGTCGAGAAGATCTATATCGGTGAGCCCAAGTGAAGCGAGGTGCTCTACTGATTCGTTCAAGGGGTCAGCCGCCTCATGGGCCTGTTTGATTTGCTCTGTGAGCTTTGGCTGTTGAGTGATGTCGAACTCGAGGAGCCGCTGAAGCTCTGGAAGAGCGTCTGCCATAGTTGCCCAAGATGGGGAGACCTGCTCAAGCTTGGAGACCTGATCGATGAGGCGGACCTTGCGAAAGTTGATTTGGTGGGCTCTTTGCGCTGATCCGAGCGCAGTGAGTTCAAAGGCCAACTCCGACCTGCTTCGGGCCACCTGAGTTTGGTCAAGCTGAGCTTGCGCAAGTTGTTCTTGAGCAGCGAGGTATTCCCCAGCGTTTTTACCTGCCTCCTTGAGAGCAGCATTTTCGGTATCGATTTCAAGTTGGATGTTCTTTACAGATCGCTCGCCCGCAGCAATGGAGGTACTCGAACGTTGTGCCCGGGTTTTCAGGGTCTTGGTGACAGAACGCGGGTCGACTCCTCCGAACATGCCCTTACTGGCAAGTTCCAGGACAGTCTCGCCTTGATCGACTTGGTGGCCGTCGGCTCCGTCGATTCTGTGCACTGCATGAATAGATTCGGTAGAGAGATCACCGAGTTTCAGCATCCATGCTTCTCGTGAAAGGCTCGAATCTCTGTCTAGTTCGGCAGAAAACGGAGAGTTCGTGGAGACGCTGTCCTTGAGAAGCTTGAACTCAGATAGCAGTCGGAGTTCGGACTCGCCCAATAGTCCGACTAGTTCCGCAATGAGTATGTCGGTCGGATTGCCAAAGGACCGGATGCGATTGCGATTCGTAGTTGGCCCAGCAATGAGCCACATGATGGCCTCGGCCAGAGTGCTCTTTCCGGCTTCGTTAGAACCGAAAATGGTGATGAGGTTTTCTGAGGGGAACTCTCGAGTCAGATTGGTGAGTCCACCAAATTTAGTGACCCGAAGCGTCGAGATTTTTACCTGATTGCTCATTCCTGCACACTTCCTTCGGCTAATTCGGCCTCGTCCTCGGTGCTAGGCGCAAGGCCTTCGATGAGTAAGCGCTCGACCTGATCAAGGAACTCCTCGGGAGTAATGGCTCCCAGGCTGACCGACTTTTCGGTCAGCGTCCTCGCTGGCGATCCAATTGTGCTGGCTGCCCTTTCAAGCAGTGCTGACATGACCGGGTTGGGTTCGCTGGTGGCATGGCTGCTGGTTGCAGCATGACGCAGTTCGTCAAGCTTGGTGAGGACGGCACCGACTACGTCGGGCCTAGCGGCCAGCCGGTCTCGGTCAAAGGGAGCAGTGGTGTCGAGCGAGATCTTTTTGATGCTGGTGTTCGCTGGCAGAAGTTGAGCGAGGGTTTCAGTAAACTCGTCCTCGCGTTTGAGTAACTGTTGCAGGTGCGGGTGAGCGGGCGTTGCTCCAGATACTGCGATACGGACAACCGTGGGAAGGCCGAGCGGGTTGTCCTGCTCAATAGCGCTTCTGGCCTGTTGGCCGATCTGATCGAGCGCAGAACTTAGGTCTTCAGCACCTGTGACCTCGGCCTCAACTCGCAGAAAGCGGCTGAGATCACAAGCCACAAACTCTGGCTCGGCGAACCCAGTGGCGGCGGCTTCAACAATGAGGACCCCTTTGGGGCCGCATTCGGTTGCTTTGGTGCTGCGGCCTTGCAGGTTGCCTGGGTAGGCCCACCATCGTCCGGCTGGCATTGGGGTGACTGTGCGGTCGTGGATATGACCCAGCGCCCAGTAGTCGATATCTGGGTTGAGCAGATCATCCCGAGAACATCCGGCGTAATTATCGTGGCCGGGTAGGCCCTCAACGTTGGCGTGCACCACAGCAATTCGTAGATCGGCATTCACAGTTGTGGCACCGATTTCTTCCACAAGGTTCGCCTCTTCTTTTTGGGTGGCGAAACTCACTCCCGTGACTGCCAGTCGCTTGGCGCCAACGGTCATGAGAAATGTTTGAGGCTCACCCGCTGTAAAGGTATAAACTCCCTCGGGAAGAGGGGCTACACGCGTAAAGTTGGCTTCAACAGGGTCATGGTTTCCGTGGGCGATAAAGACGCGTATGCCTTTTTCGGTCAGCCGGGTGAGCCCCTGGGTGAACTGCAACTGAGCGAAGGCCGAGCGATCTGCCGAGTCATACACGTCGCCCCCCAAAACTACGAGGTCGACGTTTCTCTCGAGAGCGAGTTTGACCAGATTCTGAAACGCTTTGGGCGTATCCCCAGACTTTCCGAGGTGAAGATCCGAGGAATGAAGAAAACGAACCGGGCCGCCAGAGGCATCGCGCAGAGACCCAAGGTCGGTGATCTTCGCAGTTGAGGTGCCTGCGGATGCGATGCTGGTGATTGCTGTATCGGAGGTTGTGAGGTCTGTGAATGTGGGGTCAGAAGCCATGGGTCAGCCAGTATGGCTGACCCATGTGACAGCGGCGGTGAAAACTGCTGAGTGGCTTCGGGCTGGAGTTCCTACGGGGTGGCTGCTTCGCTGTCGGAACCCTTACCACAAAGCATGTCATCATCCAAGGTAATTGTCCCAGGCGTAGTAGCCGTTGCTGGCTCGGTTGGGGCTGGTGGCACCCAACCTCCGAGTACCTTCCACTCGAATGCCTTGTCTACCGGGCAGATGCCCCAGTAGGCATATGGCATGGTGGCCCGGTCACCAGAAGCGTCAAGAGTGACCACGCCGGTCACGCCCTTGAAGCCCTCGGCGGCAGTCATAAATGCAGTCCGCAGATCGGCGCCCTTGAGGTCTGCGCCATCTTTGGCAAACACAGCGGTGAGAATCATCAGAGCGTCGTAGGCCCCGTATGCAAGAGGGTCTGGCTCTGGATCGGCTTTGATCAGTGCTTCTGGTGGAGTTGCGGCGTCATCACCGATAACGGGCAGCGGGCTTGCAAAACCATCGGCTGAACCAGCAGCAAAGGCTGCGCCGGATGCGTTATCGGTCAGGTCGGTGGACTGAGCTGACCCGTCACCGCCATAGAAGGGAATACCTTGCAGGGCTGCAATGCCTGAAGCCTCGGCCAGAATCTGAGCAACTTCACCGTAGCCAGCCAAGTACACAGCTTTGCCGACGCCGCCGCTGCTGTCGGCCTGTGCCACAGCGTCAGCAATCTTTTGAGCAACCCCAGCAAAGTCGGTGTCTTCTGGTGCGTAGACGGGCCCAGCGATCACGGTGTTTCCACCTGCTGTGACATTTGCGCTGACGGTGGAGACGAGTCCGTTGTTGCCAGCGTCATCGCGGTTGGCAGTGATCAGCGTGACGGGTCCGAAGTAGGTGATCAAATCGCCCGAAGCAACGCCTTCGACCTTGTCGGTTGGCACCATGCGGAACAGCGAGTCAGTGGGGACGGCCAAGGTAGATGCAGTACTACCTTGAGAGATCAGGATCATTCCGTTCGCGTCAGCATAGGGAAGGATGTTTTTGGCTTCAGAACTGGTCTGTGGGCCAATCACTGAGGTGACTCCAGCCTCGTTCAGACTCGTGAGTTCTTTGAGTGCAGTTTCGGGGTCTCCGCCTGTGTCTCGCACATCAAGTTCGATCTTGACCCCTTCTGCGGCTGCTGACTCAACCCCAGCCTCGAGCACGCTCTGCGAGGCAAGACCCAACGTCTTTCCGTCACCGGTGAGGTCAAGAAGGGCGCCCACCTTGACAGTTGTAGTAATCGCAACCGTGGTAGTCGTGTCAGAACTCGAGGAGTCTGAATTTGAACAACCAGCGAGGGCAAAGAGCGACAGGCTGAGCACAGCTGCTGCTGCAACGGTGAAACCGCGCTTTGTGTGTGGCCGGGCAGCTACACCGCGAGTGCGCTGAGTTTGTGAGTTGTGGCTCTGCATCGAGACTCCCATGATTTGAGAAAGCAACTAGCATCAAGCTTTCTTCGGTGCCATGTTGGCACATGTAGATGCATTCGGGGTGAATCAAGTCGATGGAGGAGCCTGAACTGCCGCCACCACTGCCAAATTCATCGGCAGCCGTACTTGACGATTTTGCTCGGCACCGACCGTGGTTTATTCGAGCCACGATCTTGTATGGTCTCGGCGGTTCGATGGCTTGGCTGGCCACCTCGTATGTGGTGTACGCGAATTCTGGCTCCGTGGCGATTAGCGCGTTGGTCACCGTGGTGTCCTCTGTTCCATCCCTTTTCTTGGGTGGCGCAGCTACGAGCCTGTCAGGAAAATACAGCGCTGCAAAGCTCTACATATGCGGCGGTGTAGCCCTAGGAATCGTTGGCTTTGTGCCCGTATTTTTCTCGCTCGCGGGCGAGCTTGGGACGAGAAACCTGCTGCTGTGGTACCTCCTGATCGGCATCATCACGGGACTCACTGCTCCCGCTGGCGCAATGGTCACCCGCTTCTTGGCCCCTGCGGATGCCGTACCCGAGTTCAACGCTTCGATTACCAAGGCCAAGGCAATCTCGTCCGTGATCGGGCTGCTACTTGGTGGGGCAATTTATGCGGCCCTCGGACCAACCTGAATCTACCTTTTTAGTGCTCTGACCTTCTTTGCCCCCGTGCTAGCTGTTCTGCCCGTAACAGGAAAAGCCCCGCAGGCAGTTGCGCAGGGCAAATTCCGCGAGATTCTTCAACTCCGAAAGTCGCAGCCTGGGCTGAGGGCAGTATTCGCTGCATGCATGATCTCTTGTGTTGGTGGCAGTTTCACCGTCACGCTGCCGGCAGTGGCCGATATTGGGTCAGGAGCGTGGATTCTGTCCATTTTGCAAACTGCTTATGTGGTCGGTGGCTTAGTAGTTGTTGTCGCTGTCAAGCGTTTCCACAGCCGGGTGAAATGGGGCCAGATGCAGAGGATGTGTCTGTTGGTTGCAGGGCTGGGCTTGGTAGGTATGGCGTTTGTGACCAAGATGAACGCAAGCCCGGGCAGAGTGTTCATGATTGTGGTGCTGTTGTTACTTCCGGTTGGCTTGGCCTTTGCGATTGACATTTCGGTTCTGGCAGCGCTTGTGCAGGTGCATTCCGCTGAGGAGTCACGCGGATCGATTTTGACGGCGTATCATATGGTTCCCATGTTGGTGTTTCCCGTTGCTCAGGAGATTGTCGGACTGTTGTCTGATCAGTACTCGCTAGCAGCAGGATTTTGGGTTTGCGGCGGGGCTCTACTGATTGTTCTGCCGACCGGCAAGCGAATGGGCATTGGTGCGGCGATCGATGTGCTCGACGACAGCGACTCTCCTCCGCAGGTCACAGCAGTTGCCCCACGGTCGGTAACCGTTCATGACCGACACTTGGAAGCCACAATCGAGGAGTAAGGGCCCCAACGGGTGCAGCGGTTTCTGCACGGCTGAACTAAACCAGATATGAGTGGCATCTGCGGGCACGCGAAGCAGGTGGCACAACCAATGCCTCTGCCGGCGTGTGGTGGACATTCACTACGGTGGCGCTGTCCTAGGGAGCGAGCACCGGGGAAGTGCGCTACGAGGTCTGCTTGGACACGATCAACAACTCAGCCTGTGATGGGGCCATCAAGCTTGACTGAGTGCTGAAGCCCAGCTGAGGCGATGGCGTGTGCGGGAGGTCTTGGTAACAAGCGCTGACAAGCCCATGCGCCTCGCAGGCTTCAACTGCCATGGCCACTTGCCAAGGTAGATCGGTGACCATGTGATCACCCTCAATGCGAGTGTTCCAACAGGCGGCGTAGCCAGTGTCGACAAAGCTCAGATGCCAGTCGATTTTTGCGATTCGAAACATCATGTTGCGGGTGCGCTGCGAATGGCGACCCTGGTGCAGGGGTCGACTAACGGTGACGGGTGGTGCGCCATGGTGGAACTGCTCGCTCATCTCGACGAGTTGCTCGGTGAGCTGAGTGAACATCGATTCGACCACGATGGACTCAAGGGAGCCGGCCTCAAGATTGGTGCCAGCGAGTTGCCGTCTCTTCACGCCGGCGGCATCGCCAGGCCGCGGGCGACGGTCCCACTCGGGTTGGCTTTCCAGAGAAGGCAGACCCTGCCAGTGCAGATGATCGATGAGTGGCAACATGCCCGCTATCTGTAATTGAGAAGAGAGTGAAGAGGCCAACTTGCCCAGCTGCTCACGAAGCGATGACGGCAGCTGAGCTAGCAGGGCTGCATGCTGTGGTTGTTGGATAGCTGCAGCTGTGAGTACACCTGCAGTTTGTGCGCAGCGCTCTGCGAGAGGCCCGTTTTCTCTGCCGGCCTGAGTGAGTTTTTTACGAAGCGGGATGAGCGCTGCGGTCAGGTCCTTATGCAGATGACCTGCGAGCACGCGTGAGCCGGGCACTCGAATCTGGGAAAGATCGATGCCATGAAAGGACTCGAGCAACTGCGAGCAGGCGATCACCCAAGCAACACTTGGGGCAAGTTTGCTGTTCAGGAGTTGAGCGCAATCCGTTTGAATCTGCATGAGTTGAGTTGCCTCGGGCGTACACAAGGCCCAGTGGCACCATTCGCATTCCTCGAATGGCCGTTGCGGGGAGCAACATTCGTCGAGGTGAGTAGTTGCGCGTAGGTGTTGCAGCATCTGAACTGGTTCAAGAACACGCAGGCTCACTGTGGCTCCGTGATCCGAAGCGAGGTGATTCCCTGCCCCTCGGGAAGTGGGGCGTGATCGCCAATGATGATGGCGATGAGCTTTGTGCGCGGCGGCGCTTGCTCTGGCCACGGGGTAAAGCCATCGGTCAGCACGACAATTATCTGCGGGCTTGGTCGGCATTCCGCCGCTGCCGCAATGCCGACTCGAAGATCGGTGCCCCCGCCACCGCTCAACGCGAGCTCACCAATTCTGCGAACTCGTTGAGGGGGAGTGGCCGCAGCGTCACAGACGACAACGATGAGTTCGCTCACACCGAAGCGCTGCAGCAGTGCATTGATCTCTGTTACTGCAGCGTTGAGCAATGGTCGAGACATCGAGTAAGAGGTGTCGATTACGACGGCTACCTGAGGGCGCACGTGACGTGAGCCAGGCCGAGGGAACTCAGGGCGGGAGTCACTGCGCCTGTCGGGCCGAGCCCAATCTGGCTGCGACTTTGATGTGATTGCCCGTGCGCTTGAACCCAGAACTGAGCGGAGCAAGCTTTGCCAAGGCACCTGCGGATTGAGAAGGTCTTGTGCCCAGAGCACCAGCCCTGGCGATACGTTCTGGCCTGTTGCCTGAGCAGTTATGACATCGTGCGCCACGGCGCGGCGTATGGCCTGGGCCTCTACCTGATCTATTCCCTGCGGCCCAGCAGGGTCTGCTGCGTCGGGTTCTTGGTTGATCTCGGACTCGAGTGGAGTTCCACCTGAGCCTGACCCACATGAGTTCTGAGCCTGATCCTTTTCCTCTTGTTCGAGCAGGTGGCGAAAGTAGGTTTCTTCAAGTAGCCCAGTTTGAAGACCGAGGTGCTTGGGTAAGACCGGCGAGGGCAACGCCAGACCATCCTCGAGCAAGTCGTCGTTGATGGCTGCGTCACCCGCAAGATTCCAGAGGTGAGCGTGATCCGCTTCCACGCTGATTCGATCAGCCCGTGCGTGATGGTCTCGAACCACGTGATGCGCCTCGTGCAGAATGACGGCTGCGGTGGCCGCAATTCCCCATTCTCTTGCTCGGTCCATGTCTAGATAGACCCGCCACCAGCGATCTACTCCGAAGGTGCCGTACCCAGGTTGGGCCACGGGTACGAGAGAGAACACCGCTGAAGCCAAGTAGGGCTGCAGTCTGGCGGCTCGCAGGCGTGCGGCTGAGAAGAACTCAGCGTCTGCGCCGGAGAGCGGGGGGATGCGGGTGGCGCTGATATTGGTTGCAGTCATCTCGGTGCAGTCATCTCGGTGCAGTCACTTGTGGCGCAGTCATTTGTGTTGCAGTCATTTGTGGAGCCCTAGACGAGTTCTGCAGCGCGCAGGACCGGTGCGAAGGCTGCTGCGGCAGCAGGCGCTGGCCAGTCGGGCTGTCGCATTTCAATGAGACCAACCGAAGCCACGGCGGCGACATCGGCTCGGCCGGCCTCGCATGCAACGGCGAGAACTTGCCATGCGCTCTGCCAACGCTCAAGGGTGCAATTCACTGATACTGCTGCTGTGACTGCGGCGAGGGAGGCCAACAAAAGATCCACCCGGCTTTCTGTCAGCAACGTGGATGGCTCTGCGAGGAGGAGCTCAGGGTCTGGAAGTTCCACAGTCTCGGCAAAGCGCAGGAACTCGATTGCGGCCCCGAACCCAACTAGGCCGGTGACCAAGGCGGATCGCACAGAACGTCTTGCGCCCGCCGCATCCGCAGCGGCTGCTACTCGATGCGCTTGATCCCAGGTTCTAGGAGAGGGCCAGGCTCTTCCTTGGTTGACTGTATCGGTGGGTACTTGTCGCAGAATCGAGGGCCTTGCCGTGATGAACCCGGCCAGCATTGCTCGCCAATGAGCAAGTTCGACGGTTTGGCTTGTTGGAACAATGGGCACTGCATCTGGCTGCCAGCCTCGGATCATGCCCGAGACCCAGTTTGCCGAGTCCGCCTGCCACTCAAGATGGCAGAACCGGTTTGCCAGCGGTGGTGCAAGGTCGTCACCGCCGGCGGATATTTCGGGCGGGTTTGCTGCAGCTACAAACGAGACTGTGGGCGGCAGACGAAGATCGCCAACTTCACGCTCAAGAATCACGCGCAGCATCGCTGCCTGAACCGATGGCGCTGCAGTGGTGAGTTCGTCCAAGAACACAACGGTATTTGGGTGTTCAATGCACCGAGTGGCCCAGAGTGGCGGAGCGAATGAGACGGAGTCACCCACTCGCACGGGTAAGCCCACAAAGTCAGAGGCTTCTCGCACGCTTCCAACTACAACCTCGCAAGGCCGGTTGAGTTGCTCGGCGAGTTGCTCGATCATTCGGGATTTCCCTTCGCCCGGGCCTCCCCACAGCATGACCGGCTGGCCGATCTGAATAGCTATTGCCAACGCTTCGCGTACTACCTGAGACATCGATCCTTCTTCCCATCACACCGGCAGCTATACGAACACATGTTCGTGGTCGCGCGCAAGGGATTTCTTGACTCATCTAGAGCCGAGATCTGCTCTAGAGCAGAATGCTAGAATTATTGCTAGATTTCTAGAATGGCACTGAGTATCAAGAGCGAACGCGCAGATCGAATGGCCCGGGAACTGGCCGAGATCACGGGTGAATCCATCACAGAAGCCGTAACCGAGGCAATACGAGCAAAACTCGAGGGTGAGCGTCTGGCCCGCTTTCCGCGACGTTCAGCGCTTGATCTGGCAGTCGAGTTCCGAAGCCTGTCGGTTCTTGATGCTCGAACTGCTGACGAGATAGTTGGCTACGACTCAGATGGGCTACCGAGCTGATGGTGGTTGACACCTCTGCGATCATGGCGCTCCTTCTCGGCGAGCCGGAGGCGACTCGAATCGACAACCTATTGAGTAGTACCGATCAATCAGTTATCTCTGCCGCCAATCACGTCGAGTTACTCATGGTGGTGGAGAGCAGAGCCGGAGCTGAAGGGGTTCTTCTTGCCGACGAGGCACTCCGACGTCTCGAGATCGGCATTGAGGATGTGACAGCCGAGGTAGCTCGGCTTGCTGTTGACGGGTGGCGCCGGTTTGGAAAGGGACGTCATCCGGCGGGGCTTAATTTTGGTGATTGTTTTGCCTACGGATTGGCCTTGGCCCGAAATGAAAGCCTGCTCTTTGTGGGGCAGGACTTCGCGCAAACTGATATCCGCTCAGCACTAGATCTGTAAGACCTTGAGGCCGAGCCTGAATTCCTTCTAAGGCGGTAGAAAAGAACCCTTCTGGTATCGTTCAAAACGCAATAAGGTCGGTCGGCACAGGGGAGACTTGTGCCGAAGGTGACTCTTTGTAGAAGGGGAAGCGTGTCGAAGGTCGCTCGGGTGGCAGCGGTGGGAACGATTCTGGCGCTGCTGTTTTCGGCATGCTCCAGCGCAGGCACAGCAGACAAAGAGCGCTCCAATCCGGACAGGAATGAATCGGACAGTCCGCCAGTCTCCGAGGTAGGAGCCGCGGGTCAGCAGTCCTCAGACCAGCAGCCCGCCGAGCCGCTTGGTGTGTTCGCTGCAGCGGGCGAGCGATGGAGCTACTTGCCTGCAGCTGTTGCGGGGGTCACGGTTAGTCCCGATCCGCAAGCCGAAGTAGCCGCGCTTGAGCAACTGCGTGAGGAACTCTCTACTCGCCCACCGTCGAGCGGGGTTGATAACTACACGAGAGTTTCTGAAGCAACTCCGACACGTTTTATGGATCTGCTCATCGATGTGGGACGCCGCCGATCACTCAACCCACTGCGGATGGCTCGCTATGCAGCGATGCTGGGAGTTGCCGGACATGAGGCCGTGGTTGCGGCCGCTCAGAGTTCAGTTGCGCTCGTAAAGACGCCCGCCCAAATCGATAAGGCGCTGGCCAAACCGATTTCTGGAACTGATGGCTGGGGCGTGGAGTTACCCGAGACTTCGCTACCGCCAGAGATTGTCGCTGCGGCTGCCATGCAGACGGTTGCCTGCTCGGCACTGCCGGTTGAATGCCCTCGCTTTGAGCAACTCGGCCAAGTAGCTCGTGATCGGCTGATAGCAAGCGGAGGAGTATGGCCTTCGCAAATAGATGCAGGCTGGAACCTTGGAGTCACGGTCGGTCAGGAAACTCTGGCCTATGCCAATGAAGATGGTGCAGCCCCATGGACAGGTGATTCCGCTGCAGCGCAGGACGGGTCCTGGGTGCCCACGCCTGGAATGTTCGCTCCGGCGCTTGAACCAGGTGCCGGCGGCTGGCGTCCATGGAATCTGACCTCGGGTAGCCAATTCCGCCCGAAAGCACCACCTCAGCCAGGTACGGCTGAGTTCACAGCTGCCGCTGAACAGGTCCTCTCGGTAGGCAGCAACCTGTCTGACCGGCAACTGCGCATTGTGCGGTTCTGGGACATGGGTCCGGGAAGCTCTACCCCTCCTGGCTACTGGCTTACTGATGTTGCCGATGAGGCCCTGCGAACCACCGACGTAGCCGATCAGGCGAGCGCGTTGGCAGTGCTCTCAACGGCTCTGTTCGATGCGAGCGTGGGTATCTGGGATTCCAAATACACCTATGACCTTGTTCGCCCCGTCACCGTGATACGCAAAGACCTTTCCCCGCAGTGGCTTCCGTCCCTACTTACCCCGCCGTTCCCAGCGTATGTTTCTGGCCATGCTGGCTACTCCACCACCGCAGCGGTGGTGCTCGCTCAGTTGATCCCACCACGAGCTGAGGAGTTTTATGACGCTGCAGCCGAGGCCGCCGACAGCCGGGTTCGGGGCGGGATTCACTACTTCTTCGATGCCACTGGTGGGGCAACTCTGGGTGAGTCCGTTGCTGCGAGTTCGCTAGAGCGTGCTGGCTTAGCCCCGTCAGAGAAGCTCGAAACTGTAGGAGAGCGCCTGGAGTTTCAGTCGGCCGATGTCGGGGTCCAGGCCAGATCATGAGGGGCATGAGGTTTGGCAGCGCGGTGTTGCTGGCGTTGTGCGTGTTCGCCTCTGCTTGTTCGGCTGGCAATAACGCTGACGGCTCCTCGGCAACCAGTACCACAACCGAAGTCCGCAACGATTCTGCCGATGTTGGCTTAGCGCCTGAACCGATCCCTGACCCCACAACCAAAGTCCCTGAAAAAGATATCAACGGGATCACCTTTACTGATGTGACAAAGGCAGCGGGTCTAGATCGCGATCACAGCACCAGAGACCAAATCGGTGAGGACGGAATGTCAGCCGCGGTGTCAGTGGTCGATATTGATGAGGATGGCTGGCCCGACCTCTTCTTGTCTCGGGTTGGTGACTTGAACTTGATGTATCGAAACAACAGAGACGGCACCTTCACGGACATTGCACAAGAGGTTGGGCTGGGCGGTCAGAACCCCGAGTTTGGAACCGGCCCAGCGGTGTTCTTTGATGCCAATGGAGATGGGCATGTGGACGTATACATGGCGGCGATCGGCGCCGAGTCTGATCGCCTGTACATGAATGACGGAACTGGGAATTTTGTGGACCGCACTGCAGAGGCCGGAGTGTTTCAACCGCCGCCAAGCCAGTTGCGTAACGGAGATCAGGTGCACGGACTCACCGTGGGTGATGTGAACGCTGATGGCAACCTTGATTTAGTCGCGGTGCAGTGGGATACCGCAGTGCCCGAGAGCGCTGCGGTTGCTGGGGCACAGCGTGAGTCCTCCTCTGGTGATAAACGCTTTGATCGCGCTGGGAATATTTGCAAGAGCACTCAGAAATTTCGTAGCCAAGGCTTTTCCAGAGTTCCCAACAGTTCGCCGAATCGCAGCCGGCTTTGGCTCAGTAATGGTGATGGCACCTTTCGCGATGGCACTGCGGAATGGGGAGTGAAGTTCGATCAGATCTTGGCCTTCACTCCCGTGCTGAATGATGTGGATGGCGATGGCAGGCCGGATCTAGCAATCACGGGTGACGCGTGCACTAGTCGCTTGTATCGCAATGTTGACGGCAAGAGATTTGAAGACATCACCGAGGCGGCTGGCGTTGGAACCGACGAGAACGGGATGGGCTCCACCATTCGCGATATTGACGGTGATGGTGATCCCGACTGGCTGATCTCGTCAATCTCGTACCCAACCAAGACTGGTGATTGCCCGATTGTGAGCAGTATCACGGGCTGCAGCGGAAACCGTCTGTATCTCAACGATGGCGACGGGAAATTTACTGATGCAACTGACAAGTTCGGGCTTCGCCACGGCTGGTGGGGTTGGGGATCTGCCATTGAGGACTTTGGAAATGACGGAAAGCTTGAAGTCGCAATGGCAAACGGGTTCTCGGCAGCTGAAGCTTTGCGACCCGAGAACGGTGATTGGACCCAGGACTATTTCAACGTGTTTAGGAAAGACCCGATGCGCTTTTGGGTCTCCACCAAAGATGGTTACAAAGATGCTGCTTTCCAAGTCGGCTTAGAGGATTTCGGAGTGGGTCTTGGACTCGTTCCCGTGGACTTCAACCGTGATGGAAACCTTGATTTGATCATGGCCAAGAGCGAAGATCCGCCAAGGTTGTTTCAGAACAACACGCCTGCACGAGGGTGGCTAGATGTGCGCCTAGAGGATGCGGGATCCCCGGGTAATCGCAATGGAATCGGTGCGCGCGTAGAGGTCACGGTCAATGCCGGTGAGAAGCCAGTAGTGGCCGAGATCTCGACTGGTGGTTCCTATGAATCGCAGAAACTTCCCGAGATGCATGTTGGCCTAGGTAACCGGAAGTCGGTGGCAAAAATTGACGTGTATTGGCCAGGTGAATCCAAGGCGCAGCAGTTGAGCGACGTGAAGGGCAATCAGGTCATTACGATCAAGCGAGAACCCTGAGCTAGCTGAAGCTGCGTATCAGCGCCGATCCATGAGCGTTGGAAACTCGGTTCGCCACGCGGTAGCGGCCGACGGGTTGACCTGAGCGAAGAGCAGTTCCTCTTCCGTGCCGGCCTCAGCCACCACCTTGCCCAGTGGGTCGATCACCGCCGATCGGCCCCCAAGTGTGGTTCCGCACTGAGTGCCAACTCCGTTGCAGGCAATCATCCAAGCCTGGTTCTCAATTGCTCGGGCCTGCAGCAGAACGCGCCAGTGTTCAATTCGCTCCGTTGGCCATCCCGACGCCATTAGGAACGCAGTGGCTCCAAGGTCGACCAGACTGCGGAACTGCTCGGGGAAACGAAGGTCGTAACAAGTTGCAAGACCCGCTGGTCCTATCGGCGTGTTGGCAACAACAAGTTCTTCCCCAGCTGTCATGACATCAAGTTCGCCACCCTCAAACCCAAACAGGTGGCGCTTGCGGTAGGTGTAGCCGACCTGGCCGTGAGCATTGATGAGGACCGAAGTGTTGTAGGTGAAACGGGCTTCGCGTTCAGCGATCGAACCCATGTGAATCCAAGTCTGGTGGCGAGTTGCGAGATCTTGGAACTGTTGAACCAGCGGACCCTTCAAGGGTTGCGCCAAACGCCCTGAGGCCTGCACATCAAACGCTCCAGCAAGCCAGAGTTCGGGCAGGACCACAAGGTCTGCACTCTGGGCGGCTTGGGTCGCAAGGCTCAGCGCTCGCTCGATCCGATCCGCAGTTGGCTCTGTCTCTTCAGAACAAAGTTGGACTAGTGCCACAGTTACTTCAGAGGGCAGGTCATCTTGTGTCTTGAATTGTGCAGTGGGCTGCACCAAATCGGCCATGCTCGACCCTATAGGCCCATCGGATTGAAGAGTGGGCCCAAGCCTGATCGCTAAGGTGACTGATATGAACGAACAACGACCCGGACCAGAAGCACTCGGAGCATCCGCCAGGCCACGTGGAGCGAAAGAGATTGCGCCAGGGGTGTATTTCCTTGCAGGGTTTGGAAACACGACGTTCCTGATTGGTTCCCAGGGTGTCGCAGTAGTCGATCCCGGACTGTTTATTAACGGGCCCAGGGTTGTAGAGGAACTGCGAGCAATTACTGACCTCGAAGTTCGCTACGTGATTTACACCCACGGCCACTACGACCACGCATTCGGAACCCCAGCGATTCTCGAGGACGCCCAAGCTCGTGGCCATCAGCCTCCAGAGATTGTTGGGCACGTAAACGTCGCGAAGCGTTTTGAGCGATATGCAAAGACCTCGGGTCACCTGGCGCAGACTTTTGATCTGCAGTTTGCAAGTTGGGGGGAAGGCGGAGGTGATGTAGTCCGCAAGGCGAAGTATTGCCCTCCCACGATTTCGTATGAGGATCACCTCGAGCTCGATGGCCTTGGAGATCGGGTGATCGAATGCCGCCATGGGCTAGGCGAGACCGATGACCACACATGGGTTTGGGTGCCCGACGCACTGGTCATCGTCGGAGGTGATTTTATTGTTTCCTCGATGCCAAATGCGGGGACGCCATTCAGGGTGCAGAGATACGTTCTGGAATGGGCCGAGGCGCTCGAGGAGATGGCTGCAGTTCACCCGGTGGCAGTAGTGAGTGGACACGGAGGTGTGTTCACCGAGGATGCCGAAGAGATGCTGAGCGTGACTGCTGCTTCGCTCCGGTGGCTCGACGCCGAAGTTGTGCGCCGACTTAATGAAGGCCAGTGGCAGGAGCAGATTTTGGACGAGGTTGAATTGCCTCAAGAGTTGGCGGAGAGCACCTATCTTCAGCCGCTCTATGGCTGTACCTCGTTTGCTGTTCGTGACCTGCTGCGCCGGTACGTGGGCTGGTACGACGGGAACCCGTCCATGCTCTTTCCCTCGACCCGCGCAGATATCGCAGCCGAGGTTCTGGCCATGACGGGGGGTAGCGAGACGATCTTTGCCAGGGTGGACGAGTTGTCTGCGGGTACTGGGGCTGATCAGCAGCTAGCGCTACACCTGGTTGATTTTGTTATCTTCGCCGGTGGCGATCATGCGGCAGAAGCCCATGCTCGCAAGGCTGACCTCTTAGATGCCCGAGCAGCGGGAGAGCAGTCCTTCGTGGCGCACAATGTGCTCAAGTCGACGGCTGTGATTGAGCGGAAAAAGGCAACTGACTAGTTTGGAGGAGAACGTGTCTAACGCGAGTTCTTTGGGGTCGGTACCGAAGAGCAACAAGCGATGGCTACCGCTTGTAGCACTCGGAACTGCTCAGTTCGTCATGGTCTTGGATCAGTCCGTGATGAACGTGTCCATCAGCACACTTGTCGATGACTTCAACACAACGGTCACCACGATCCAAGCAGTGATCACTTTGTATTGCCTAGTCATGGCCATGTTCATGCTGACTGGCGGAAAAATCGGCGACATCATCGGCCGACGACGAGCATTTGTTGTCGGCCTAGTCATTTATGGCTGCGGCTCGGCCGTCACTGCGATTGCCCCCACGGTGGCAATTCTCACGCTGGGTTGGTCTGTCATGGAGGGCATCGGTGCTGCACTGGTTTTGCCAGCGTTAGCGGCGCTGATCGCTGGCAACTATGAGGGCGCTGACCGCAAAGCTGCCTACGCCGTGATCGGTGGGGTAGCTGGTGCTGGAATTGCCTTGGGCCCCATCCTGGGTGGCTGGGCCACAACTGAACTTTCGTGGCGGGTGGTCTTTGTCGGTGAAGTGATTCTTGTGCTCGTCATTCTGGCCATGAGTCGCCTGATCACCGACACCCCCCGAACAGGCACAGTTCCGCGGCTCGACTTTTTGGGAAGCTTGTTGGCTGCGACCGGGCTTGGCCTAGTTGTTCTTGGAGTTCTGCAATCCAGTTCTTGGGGTTGGTTGCGCCCCAAGGATTCGCCCGTTGAAATCTTCGGGTTCTCACTCACCATTTTTGTGATCACTGCGGGTGGAGTGGCGTTGTGGGGGTTCTTGCGCTGGCAACGTCATCGTGAGGCCATCGGCACAGACCCGCTGGTACACCTTGACCTGCTTAAGATTCCGCCCTTGCGCTCAGGGTTGATTGGTCTGTTTAGCCAGAACCTGATTCTGATGGGCGTGTTCTTTGTGATCCCGTTGTACTTGCAATTGGTGATCGGCATGAACGCGCTTGAGACGGGAATTAAAATGTTGCCCGTATCGGTCACCATGCTCGTTGCCTCCGCTGCAGGTTCTCGACTTTCCAGCCGGTTCTCGGTGAGGACAATTGTGCGTGCCGGGCTGATCACCACGATGCTGGCCGCGACCTTGCTACTCATCAGCATCAAACCAGACCTTGCCAATCTCGGGTTTGCCGGGTCGATGGCGGTCCTCGGAATTGGCATGGGCCTGATGGTCTCTCAGTTGGGCAATGTGGTTCAGTCCTCGGTTGATGTATCTGGTCGGGGCGAAGCTGGCGGTTTGCAGTACACCGGCCAACAGCTTGGCTCTTCTCTGGGTGTGGCTCTGATCGGAGCGATCGTGCTTGCCGGGTTGACCGGAGTGTTCGTGACCAAGGTTGAACAAGACGACCGCATCAGCGCCGAAGTGTCAGCGCAAGTCGGTGTGGCCGTTGAGTCTGGGGTGGACTTTGTGGATTCCTCGCAGATTGAGCAGGCAGTGCAAGAAGCTGGATTGGACGAGGCAACAACTACGGCGATTGTTGACGACTATGAGTCCGCTCAGTTGCAGGCCCTCAAGACAGGCCTGCTCGCTGCTGCGCTGCTAGCCCTGCTCTCGCTTGCATTCACCAAAGAATTGCCGCATGGCGCTGAGTCCGAGGCCGAGTCCGACCCCGAGACGAAATCTGTAGACACTGCGGCTGCTGGCTAGCGCTAGTTAGCAAAGCTGGTTTAGGTGCTCCTGGCGATTGGCTATTGGGTTGCACGCTGGTCGTATATCGATCCCCCTGCAACCCAATGGCCAAGAAGTGCCCACTAGCCTGCGTTGTCTAAGCGGTCCGCACGGGTGGTCGCGAAAGACCACAAGATCTGAGGTAATCATGTCGGAGTCACAAATTTCTGGGGCCCAAAATTCAGGAGCACAGTCGTTGAGTGAACAATTTGGTGACGGCACAGCGCTTGTGGCGCAGCTGGGCGAGATGATTCGCACCGATGGTTTGGCCGACCTGCTCGCTGGGTTTAATGACGCCGGCGACGAGGCCAAAGTAGAGAGCTGGGTAGGTTCGATCCCGAACGAGCGTACCGATGAGGGTTCAGTCAAACGAGCAATTGGCCGAGGGCGAATCGCAGCAATGGCCGAGCACCTCGGTGCAACCCCTGATCAGGTGGCCGAAGGGCTGGCCCGGATCATTCCGAGTGCAGTCGATGCGCTCACACCGGGCGGGAACCTGCCTTCGGGCGCCAAGCTCAACCAACTTGATTTGGTCGGTTTGCTCTCGGGAGTTGACCTGCCGGAACTGCTCGCCTGAAAGCGTTCGCACTAGCATCGCGAATCTGTGATGAGTAACTATGCGGAGTGCTGCCCACATTCAATGCAATTGGCGCCCTCCTCATGCGTCGAGCGAGCGTTGTCTGCATCATGACGCCGAGCGGTATTGCCCGGGCGATAGGAGCGGCGCTTCTGGTGGCGGCTGGGCTGTGGTTAGTTGGCTCAGTTCTTCTGAGCGCGTTGCGCACCGTGGTCGTCCCTCGAGGCGAGCGGCCCAAGCTGACCGCATTGGTATTTCTCTCCATCCGCCGCTCACTTGACCTTCCGCTGCGTCGCGCAACTCCCCATCGTCGCGAGCAACTCCTCCAACGTTATGCCCCAGTTGCTTTGGTGCTGCTTGCCGCTACATGGGCGGTGTTAGTTATTATCGGGTTTACTCCGTTGCACTGGGCGCTCGGCGATATGGGTTGGCTCGAGGCTTTACAGGTCTCGGGTTCTTCGCTCACCACGCTGGGATTTGCTAATGCAGATCCCTCACCGGCTCGATTGGTCGAAATACTTGAAGCACTCATCGGACTCGGGTTAGTCGGGCTGCTCATCTCATTTCTGCCCACCATTTACAGCGCATATTCCCAGCGTGAGATTCTGGTAGCTCAGCTCTCAAGTCGCGCTGGTCAGCCACCTTCTGCCGCCAATTTTGTTAGTCGCCAGCAGTCCATTCGTGGCCTCGAGAACCTTGAAGAGACGTGGGCCGAATGGGAAGACTGGTTTTCGTTTGTAGAGGAGTCACATTCCTCATACCCATCGCTGGTCTACTTTCGCTCGGGCGAAGGTCGGTCTTGGGTGACGGCCGCAGGAGCGTTGCTTGACTCGGCGGCACTGATCGACGCAGCAGTTGACCTCCCTCACGAGCCTTCCGCTGCGTTGTGTCTGCGCTCGGGCTTCTTGTGCCTACAAGAGGTTGCAGCGCAGTTCTCGATTCCGTTCGATCCCCTTCCTCAGCCAAACGACCCGATTCGAGTCACCCGCGAGGAATTCAACGTGTGCTGGGATTCCATGGCCGCTGCAGGTGTGCCGCTCGTAGCTGACCAAGACCAAGCTTGGCGCGATTGGTCTGGATGGCGCGTGAATTATGAGGACGCTCTGCTTGGTCTCTGTGCATTGGCGGAACCGCCCTGGGCACTGTGGTCATCTGACCGAGTGGAACCCGTAAGGCGACGCATACGGGCAACCATTTGGCGACTCATGCGCACCGATGGTGTCTAACGGCGAGAAGCTGGTGCGAGTAGCTACGCAGTGCCGAAGTGCACAAGGTCAAGTAGGACCGAAGCGGTGACTCCTACGAATCTAACCTCGGCGCTTGCGGACCCAGTTGGTGCCATCACATTGAGTGTGACGGGTCCAAGATCGCCAGCAGCGCTGCTTGCCGATCCTGAAGACACTCCGACGGATGAGTCGGCAGAGTCGAAGAATTCGACTGCGAAACTGATATCTCCGGAGGAATAAAAGGTGAGGACGTACTCGCCCGGAGAGATGCCGGTGACCCGCTGCGCAAGGCTTGCACCGTCGGTCAGGTGGGCAAGATTTGATGCACCTAGTGGCGGTGCACCCGTGGTGTTCACCAAGTCGTAGGTGACCACACCGGTTCCCAACGTCAGGCGAAGAACCGATTCTTTTTGGATGTTGTAGTCAGCCAGCGTGCGACCGTCATCAAGTTTTTGCCCTGCAAAGATCAGTCTCTGCATGTCAGGGACGATTAGCTCTTTATCCTGGATCTTCTGCTTGACGTTTTCTATCGAATCACTTGAGTCGACGTCCAAAGTAATGGTCCGACCTGACAGAGTTTTCACAAATATCTGCATGGCCATCAGGCCACCGTCCAGTTCGTGAAAGTTGATCCGAAAACGTCAGATTCGAAGGATGGATTGGCTAACAGGTTTGGCCCTGGCGGCGGCGGGGGAACGGGTGGTGCTACGCAGCCGCTTGCGAGTACCAGCATTCCTGCCGCGCCGATCCCGGATGCCAGCAGAAATTTCCTTCTCGTTGATGTAGCCGCCGCATCGGTTGTCGCCATTGCCTTATTCCACCTTGTTTATGTTCAAGAAGCCTTAGTCTTCCTGAGTTTGCTTGAGAACGCAAGGAGTTCAGGTGGGCAAACATCTCCGTGTGGCACTCGAGCGGAGCGGACAGATCGTTGTATCCGAGGCATTGCACCGAGCACACCCATTACCGTTCGCCACATGGATAACCCAAAGTTCCGCGTGCTGCTTGAACCCGAAGACGAATACCCCCATGAGCCCGAAGATGTGTCGAACTACAACGAGTCGATGTACCTGAACGTGTTCGATGCGGAGAACGAGATTGGCGGCTGGTTCAGGATTGGGAATCGGGTCAACGAGGGATACGCAGAGATGACGGTGTGTGTGTATCTGCCAGGCGGACGGATCGGCTTTATTTATGGCCGCCCGCGCATCAGTAGCAACGAAGCGATGGATGCTGGCGGTCTGCGTATTGACGTGGTCACCCCGTTCGAGCAGCTGACGGTGACCTATGAGGGCAAGGTGTGTTTGCTCGATGACCCCCGACAGATGGCCGACCCACGCAAGGCGTTTGCAGAGAACCCAATGGTGGACTGCTCGGTGCACCTTGACGTGAGTGGCATCTCGCCGATGTATGGGGGCCGCCCTGTCAACGCCGACGGATCTGATCTTGAGGTGCAAGCAGAGAAGTCATTTGCCAAAGCGCATTACGAACAGCACACGGCGGTGACGGGCACGATCACAGTGGGTGATGAACTCATACAGATCGATGGTCTTGGACTGCGAGATAAGTCATGGGGGCCGCGGTATTGGCAGGCTGTGCACTGGTATCGCTGGTTGCCGTTCGTATTTGGACCTGACTTTGCCATGATGCTCTCGATCATCGGCGGCGAAGACCCAACGGTGCCTCCGCGACAAAGTGGGATGGTGCTCGAGAATGGTAAGTACTCGCTGATTCGCGAATGCACCATTGAGTCTGACTGGGACGAGGACAACTACCAGACGGGCATGCGCTGCTGGTTACGCACCGATGACAAGGAGTATGAGGTGACGGGTGAAGTGATCTCACTCATCCCGTTGCGCAATCGCAGAACTACCGAAGACGGCGAGCAACTCGTCACCAGGATTACCGAGGCAATGACTCGCTACCGCTGCGGGGACCGAACCGGTATTGGCATGAGCGAGTACC
>ERZ888423.139-NODE-139-length-76701-cov-24.713110_pt1 | contig 76701 bp, 78 predicted proteins | sample MGYA00520523_ERZ888423 | MGnify/ENA primary metagenome ERZ888423 (study PRJEB32303, sample SAMEA104408611) | aquatic metagenome | biome: Brackish water; feature: Pelagic; material: water | place: Baltic Sea | collected 2014-06-08T10:24:00 | depth 30,27 m ... | reverse complement strand
CTACGGGTGGACTTGAACCACCGACCCCAGCATTATGAATGCTGTGCTCTAACCAACTGAGCTACGTAGCCATAAACGTTTACAGGAACCAAGGGTTCCGAAGAGGCGCGCATTTTCCCGATTTTCACAGGGCAAGTCAAGGCAGACTAAGGCCTGTAGGCTTTTGGGCGCCGCTGCTGGATTTGACTGTGGTGCCGGTATTTTTTTAACAGCCAGCAATTTACCTCGCTGACTAGACGTTGAAGCGGAAGTGGACGACATCGCCGTCCTGCACGACGTATTCCTTGCCTTCTAGACGCCAGCGCCCGGCGTCTTTGGCGCCTTGCTCACCGTTATACTTGATAAAGTCGCCATAGCTGATCACTTCAGCGCGTATAAACCCTTTTTGGAAATCAGTGTGTATGACTCCGGCGGCCTCAGGAGCGGTCGCTCCTACTTTTACAGTCCATGCACGCACTTCCTTTTCGCCCGCTGTGAAGTAGGTTTGCAACTCTAATAGTTCATAGCCAGCGCGAATCACACGGTTCAGTCCTGGTTCGTTCATGCCTAGTTCCTGCAGGAACTCTAGACGCTCATCATCAGCAAGTTCTGCAATTTCCGATTCCAATTTGTTGCAGATAGGCACAACAATGGCATTTTCCTGGGCCGCTATTTCGTTGACAACATCGAGATGAGGGTTGCCTTCAAAACCGCTCTCATCAACGTTGGCGATGTACATGGTGGGCTTGGCGGTCAGTAGAAATAATTGTCTGACGAGCGCTGCTTCAGTGTCATCGAAGGCGAGCGAACGAGCGGGAAGCGCTTCATTCAGGTGAGGCAGCAGCTTATCCTCCAGCAGTGCCTTCATGGCAATCGATTCTTTGTCGCCACCTTTGGCCGTTCGGATGATCTTCTGTAGTTGCTTTTCGCAGCTATCGAGATCTGCCAGAGCCAATTCCGTGTTGATGGTTTCAATGTCGGCTCTAGGGTCGATTTGATTAGACACGTGGATGACATTGTCATCTTCAAAGCAGCGAACGACATGGGCAATCGCATGAGTTTCACGAATATTGGCCAGAAACTGGTTGCCGAGGCCCTCACCCTGAGATGCACCCGCCACCAGACCTGCGATATCGACGAATTCCATGGTGGTTGAGACTTCGCGTTGAGGCTTGATGATATCTGCAATTTTACTCTGCCGCGGATCGGGCACGGGTACGATGCCAGCGTTAGGCTCGATGGTGCAGAAGGGGAAATTTTCTGCTCCGATCCCAGCATTGGTGAGGGCATTGAACAGGGTGGACTTGCCGACATTCGGCAATCCGACGATTCCACAATTAAAACCCATAGCCTATACCTGTTCCTTTATGTCGGGGCAGCTTAGGCTGCGCTAAAACTGTGTAATCGGGTCATCGCTTTGGTGCCGTCTCCATCGAGCAACAGGGGCAGGGTGGCGATGGCCTCATCAATACAGGCGTTAATGCATTCGCGCTCCGCTTGTGAGGGCGCGCTTAAAACATGCGCCGTCACTCTTGACGCGTGACCCGGATGGCTAATACCGATGCGTAAACGATGAAAATCTTTATTGTTTTCCAGTGCCGGAACGATATCCCGTAATCCGTTGTGGCCCCCGTGACCGCCGCCTTGCTTAAAACGTGCACTGCCGGAAGGGATGTCCAGGTCATCGTGAGCAATAAGGATCTGCTCAGGTGTGATCTTGAAAAAACCAGCCATTGCGGCCACTGCCTTACCGCTGAGATTCATGAACGTGGTAGGAATCAGCAGCCGCAGGTCATGGCCAGACAGAGTGACCCGGCTGGTGAGACCAAAAAACCTGGATTCCGCCTGCATCGGCGTGCCACACGCTTTAGCGAGTTCTTCAACGAAATCGGCACCGGCATTGTGGCGAGTGCCCCGGTATTCGCTACCGGGGTTGCCAAGTCCCACAATGAGCTTTATTTCAGGCAATGTGCATGCGAGGGGCTCCGCGAGGAGACTATTCCTCGCTATCGCCTGCTTCTGGTTCGCCGTTTGCAGCGTCTTCTGCTGCAGGCGCATCATCCAGATCATCAGCCTCGTCGCCGCCTTTAGGAGCAATGACGGACGCGACCGCTAAGTCGTGGTCTTCACCCAGTGCCAAGGCGACGGAGGTCACCCCTGTAGGCAATGTAATGTCAGACAGGTGAATAATTTGGCCGGTTTCCACATCCATCATATCCACTGCGATGAAAGTCGGAATATCTGCAGGCAGACACAGGACTTCTATGTCTGTCGCCTGGTGCTGAATCATTCCACCCTGTGTTTTCACACCGTAGCAGGCTGTTTCGTTGAGGAAGTGAATTGGCACATGAAGTTTAAGGGCAACTTTATCGTCGACGCGTAAGAAGTCGATATGTGTAATGTTGTTCTTTGCAGGGTGACGCTGCATATCCTTGATGATGGCCTTTTCCTTTGCCTTGCCGATATTGACGGTCAGGACATGAGAGTAGAGCGCCTCATTCTCCAGCGCTTTTTCCACATCCTTACGGATCAGACTGAGCGGTTGAGGATCTTTAGCTCCGCCGTAAATGATAGCCGGGATCAGGTCAGCTAAACGACGTAGGCGGCGGCTCGCACCTTTCCCTAAGTCAATTCGTGCTTCTGCGTGTAATTCAAATTGGTCAGACATTGTCGTGACTCCTTCGATAAGTCATTGCAGCACCTGCGACCAGTGCGGCAATGCGTTGGTGTATGCGCCACCTCTACTGAAATAGCGCGCTAATTGATTCCTCATTGGAGACCCTACGCATGGACTCGGCCAGCAGGTCGGCAATCGTGAGTTGGCGAATTTTTTTGATAGTTTTCGCTTCGGCACTTAATGGAATCGTGTCTGTTACTACCAGCTCATCAAGCTGGGAGCCTTTAATATTTTCCAGAGCTTTGCCCGATAGTACTGCGTGTGTGCAGTAGGCAACGACTTTGGATGCGCCTTGTTCTTTCAGCGCATCTGCGGCCTTACACAGTGTCCCTGCGGTATCGACCATGTCATCGACCAGCAGACAGGTACGCTCATTCACCTCTCCAATGAGGTTCATCACCTGAGCCTCGTTGGCCTTGGGGCGCCGCTTGTCGATGATGGCCAGATCGGCTTCATTCAATTGCTTCGCAATGGCTCGGGCTCTAACGACACCGCCTATGTCCGGAGAGACAACAATCAGGTTGTCGTAATTGCTCGCTCGTATGTCTTCGATCAGTACCGGCGACCCATAAATATTGTCCACTGGGCATTTAAAAAAGCCCTGAATCTGTTCCGCATGCAAATCTACGGTCAATACACGGTCCACGCCTACCGTGACCATCATGTCGGCCACTACTTTGGCAGAGATAGGGACACGGGCTGAACGCACTCGCCTGTCCTGGCGAGCATAACCGAAGTACGGCACGACCGCAGTGATGCGTGAAGCTGACGCTCTCCGCAGAGCATCGATCATGACAACAAGCTCCATTAGGTTGTCATTAGTGGGGGCGCAGGTCGATTGCAGAACAAAAACATCCTTGCCGCGCACGTTTTCATTCAGCTCAACGGATGTTTCGCCATCGCTGAACTTGCCAACATCCGCTTTTCCGAGTGCCAGATACAAACGGCTAGCCACTTTTTGAGCCAGCTCTGGATTGGCGTTACCTGTAAAAACCATCATTTTTGAGGACACTGTGGTCTACCTTCGGGTTTCTCTCGAAAAACTATGGTAAGTAACAACGCCATGTCCCTGTTGAGCCCATGGCGCCGCCTGTATGGCTGGGGTGGGAGGATTCGAACCTCCGAATGCCAGGATCAAAACCTGGTGCCTTGCCGCTTGGCGACACCCCAAACAATCTGTTGAATTATAATAACTCAGTTGGCAAAGGCGATGTGTTTACGCCTCGAGCGAGAATGCTCGTCATCTCTTCTGGCAACTGCTCTTTAGCCTCCTTGGCCTGAGTTGCATTATCGAAGCTGGTGAACACACAAGCCCCGGTGCCAGTCAATTTCGCCTCTCCAAAATGACCCAGAACTTCCAACGCATTATCGACCTTTGGGTAGAGTCGCCTGACAAGTTGTTGGAAATCGTTCCGATAGTCCCTCTCAAAAAAGGCCGCCATTTTGATGGGGATAGTGTTGCGTGTCAATTGATCGTGGGAAAATATTTCAGCGGTTGATACGTGGCAATCTGGCACCACAATGAGGTACCAGCGCTCGGGAAGCTCAATCGGGGTGAGAATTTCCCCAATACCTTCGGCCCAGGCGGTGTGGGCGCCGACAAAAATTGGGACATCGGCACCCAGTTGGAGGCTCAATGCCTGCAACTGCCGTTGTGACAACCGCAGGTCCCAGAGGCGGTTGAGTGCAACGAGTGTGGTGGCTCCATTGGAACTGCCCCCTCCCAGGCCTGCCCCGGTGGGTATGCACTTGTGCAGCGTAATATGAGCGCCCAGTGTCCCGCTTTGTAATAACGCAGCGGCGCGCATAATGAGGTTCTCCTCTGGCGGAATTCCCACATCGTTACTCTCGAGGGTAATTTCACCGCTTTGGTTGGGCGTGAGGACCATTGGGTCTCCCCAGTCCAGCAATTGAAATAGCGTTTGCAGTTCGTGGTAGCCATCGCTTCGACGCCCTGTGATATGCAGGAACAGATTGAGTTTGGCTGGGGATAGGACGGAGAGTGCGCCGGACCTCATTTTGGCGACGTCTGCCAGTCTGAAATGATGATTTTAGCACGCGTCTCACCGCGTTGGACTTGCAGACGCGCGGGCAGTGTAAACCCCTGAAACTGCTTATACCGCTGGTAGTTAACCTCCCAGTCATCTTGCCAAAGACTTTTCAGAAGCTCTGTCTGGGGGTCGGGTTCGAGTCGTTGTACTTTCGAGGCGGGAGCAGGAATACCCTTTAACCAATAGCTCAGTGCTTGCAGGGGCAGGTCCCAGCCTGTGTTTAAGACAATGGCATCAGGGTTGGAGATATCGATCGTCCTATGCTCATCGCCCTGATGAATCTCCAGTGTCTGGCCGTCACTGTGAATTGTGGTAGCGCCCATGCCAAGAGGGCCGCTCAATTGTACGTAGGTATTGTGATTATCCTGTTGCCATATAAAGGAAACCGATTCAGATGTGTTTTCCGTGCGTACGGCCATTTTGCCGTTTGCAGTCCATTGCTGCAGCAGTTTCAGGTGTTCGCTGTGCGTCTGCCAGCGAGTGGACGCGGGTTCGCGCTGATCCAAACCGGAACAGCCTGTCAGGAGCAGCATAATGAGCCAAAGTTTCAGCTGTTTGCTGGCGATCATATCAGGGTAAAGTCTCCACCGGATAAGCTTGCGGTGGCAGGCCGGCGGGTAGGTCTATTCCCAGACGATCCAGCGTGTCTAGCAAGACCGGATGGTCTGGCTCGCGCAGAAGAGCGCCTTGCCAGATTGCCATGGCCGCGTCTGTCTTGCCTTGAGCCCACAGCGCCTCACCCAGGTGAGATGCCACTTCAGCATCGGGGAAGCGGGTGTAGGCACGTGTTAGATAATTCACTGATGCGGCGTATTGTTCGGTGCGAAACATGACCCAGCCCATACTATCTAGGATGGCGGGTTCGTCAGGTTCCAGCACCAGTGCGCGCGAAATCAGATGAAGCGCCTCGTCATAGCGGGTTGTGCGGTTAGCTAGCGTATATCCCAAGGCGTTAAGGGCCGCTGTGTTATCCGGGTCGGCAGCGATAATCGTGCGTAAATCCTGCTCCATCGAAGCTAGGTTGTTCAGCTGTTCATTCAGCATGGCGCGCTCATAGCGCAGAGAAATACTACTTGGCGTTTCTAGCAATGCTTGATTGAGTACCTGCAGAGCTGCTGTCTTAGCGTCGGCCTCGATGAGGATAGCGGCTTCTAGCGTGTAGAGTTCATCTCGCAAGGGAGGGTGCTTTTGTCGCTGCTCAACGAACCGAGCGTGGTAACGTTTCAGCTGATCGCCCTCCATCAGGATGTGGCCGATACGGTTATTCGCTGCAAGATATTCTGGTCCAAATCCAATCTGCATGTACCGTGCAAGTGCTTCTTCAGTGTTGTTGTCTTCCTCGGCCATACGACCCAGATAATAATAGGCTTCATCGACGCGCTGGCCCAGCGCGATAGTTTGGAGCAGATACGCTCGCGCGGCTTCGGGGTCGGCAATTTCGTGGTTAATTAGGGCGAGAGAAAATAATAGGTCACCGTCGTCCGGATGTTGCTCCGAGAGAATCTCAAATTGCTCGCGTGCTGCGGGCATATCAGTAGCGGTCAGGAGGCGAGCGTATTGTAGCCTTAGCAGATTGTCGTCAGGGTTGTTCTGCAGCATCTGTTGCAATCGGGCATAGGGTTTTGCCGTATTTTGATCGGCCAAAATCTTGGCTTCTAACAGTATGGCCGTCGTTTGTTCCGGCTCTAGGTCGAGCAGCGTATCAAGTTTATCCAGTGCCGAATCCAGCTGTCCGGTCTCGGCCTGAATCAGGGCCTGAGTCAATAGTAAGTTGGTATTCTGGGGAAACTCTATGGCTAATGTATTAGTGTCGCGGACTAATTCTGCGCGCTGAGCAGCGTCCAATTCTTTAAAGCCATTAAGCAACGCAGGGAAGTTAGCGTCACCCGTTTCGCGTTGCACCACTATGAGGTAGGGCAGGGCCTCCAATGCGCGCCCCTGGCGGGCAAGGAGTTGTGCCAGTGTATTGTTTGCTTCAGTGTTTTTGGGGTCCAGCTCTACCCACAGTGCGGCCGCCTCCAGCGCTTCCTCTTCGCGCTTCAGGAACTGCGCCAGATGCGTGGTGTGTTCACTGACGCCGCTATCGCGCAACTCACCAGCCTGACCAATATACTGCTCTAGTGCTACATCGTATGCTTGCCGTCGTAGGGCAAACTCAGCGACCAGCAGGGGGTAGAGGCTGTCATTCGGGAATGGCCGCTCACGAACAGTGATAGCGGATTCAGCTTCAGTCGGGGCGTGATGCTCCGAGATGGCTACTTGGGCAGCACACCCGACGAGCAGCGCAGAAGTGATGGCGAGGACAAAAAGTCGAAACATGGTGGCTTAAAGCGAGATGATCCATCGATGAGACAAGTGATATAATGACACAGAAGGGATGTGAAACACACTGGGCGGCATGCAAGAAGGTTAACGCAATAAACGGGCGTGCTACCTAACCCCTGCCATTTACAGCCTAACCTGTTAAAATCCCGAGAGTTTTTTGCAAATTGTGCTAAGGTGCGCCCGATTCTGGGAAGAGTCTGGCCAGTTGGCAAGTCCCTCATCCAGAATGCCGTGGAGCCAGTGTCAGTCGCCATGAATTTGATCGCTTTGGGAATCAGTCATAACTCAGCCGGAGTCGAAGTGCGCGAGCGGGTTGCTTTTGCGCCCGAGCAGGTCGGTGAAGCGCTGACAGATGCGTGTGATGTGGCGGGCGTAGAAGAAGTTGTTATCCTCTCAACCTGTAATCGCACCGAGCTCTATGCCATGGTGTCCGATGGCGCAAACCTTGGCGACAAGGCGCGGGAGCTGATTGATTGGGTAGCGAATTACCACCATCTATCGGCACAGGAATTACATCAGTGCTCATACTGCCACGAGGGGCATCAAGCCCTGCGGCATTTGGTGCAGGTCGCCAGTGGTCTAGATTCTATGGTACTGGGAGAGCCGCAAATTTTTGGGCAGCTGAAGTCTGCGTATGCCGTGGCGACAGACGCTGGTACTGCGGGTGCTGAGTTTGGCCGCCTATTTCCACGTATTTTTTCTATTGCCAAGCGGGTCCGTACCGATACCGCTATCGGTGAAAATCCTGTTTCAGTGGCTTATGCCGCGGTGAATTTGGCGAGGCATATTTTTTCCGATTTGGGTCAGTGTAATGCCTTGTTGGTGGGAGCGGGGGAAACTATTGAACTGGTGGCTCGCCATCTTGTCGGAGCGGGAGTGCGAAAAATCGTGATTGCCAATCGCACCCTTGGCCGAGCGAGGGAGCTGGCGCAGAAATTCGGTGCTGAAGCGGTTTTGCTTGCTGAGATACCCGCGCAGTTGTCGAATGCGGATATCATTATTACCTCCACCGCCAGCCAGCTGCCTATCCTCGGTAAAGGCGCCGTGGAACAAGCCCTTAAAGTGCGTAAGCATCGCCCCTTTTTGATGGTCGATATTGCCGTGCCGAGGGATATTGAATCCCAGGTCGGTGAATTGCCTGATGTTTATCTCTACAGCGTCGATGATTTGCGCGAGATTGTGGAGGCGAACATGCGCAGTCGCAGCAGCGAAGCGGGTAAAGCTGACTTTATTATTGATGAGGGTGTTCGCCTGTATATGGAGGAGGGGCTGAGCCTTGAAGCGGTGGACACAGTCAAAGAGTATCGGGCGATGGCAGAGCAACTGCGTGATCACGAACTCCAGCGTGCCCAGCGTGCCCTCGATCGCGGTGACGATCCACGCCAAATAGTGGCCCAGTTGTCTCGCACCATCACCAACAAATTGATTCATGCACCGACCGCAGGCCTTAAACAGGCCAGCGTGGATGGTCGACAGGATTTGATCAATAACGCTCGTAAATTATTGGGACTCGAGGGCAGTTCACCTCAGCCACAGCCAGATGAAGACGGTGAGCAGGCTGAGCCTGAGCGGCCCTCTTCAGCGCTGGAAAACACTCGGCGCACACTTCAATGAAATCATCACTGCTTACCAAGCTAGAAATGCTCACGGACCGACATGAAGAGGTATCGGCGTTGCTCAGCGATAGCCAGACTATTGCCGACCAGAATAAATTTCGTGAGTTGTCACGCGAATATTCTGAACTGGAGCCGGTAGTTACCTGCTATGCCCGGTACAGCCAGGTTCAGGCAGATATCGAAGAGGCGCGGCAGATGTTGAATGATGCCGATTCAGATGTGCGTGATATGGCCCGGGATGAATTGGAGACCGGCGGCGAGAGTCTGGAGGCTATGGAGTCGCAGATCCAGACGCTGTTACTGCCGCGGGATCCAAACGATTCCCACAATGTGTTTTTAGAGATTCGCGCGGGTACTGGCGGTGACGAAGCGGCAATTTTTTCTGGCGATTTGTTCCGTATGTATTCCCGTTATGCGGAGAACCAGGGCTGGAAGATGGAAGTCTTGTCGGAGCGCTCGGGTGATCACGGTGGATATAAAGAAATTATCACCCGCGTTGAAGGGCGGAATGTTTACGCTCAACTTAAGTTTGAATCGGGAGCCCACCGCGTGCAGCGTGTGCCTGACACTGAGTCCCAGGGTCGAATTCATACGTCTGCCTGCACTGTGGCTGTGATGCCGGAGGCTGAGGAGGTTGATCAGGTAGAAATCAACAAGTCTGATTTGCGTGTCGATACTTACCGCGCCTCTGGTGCGGGCGGGCAGCATGTGAACAAGACCGATTCAGCTGTGCGCATTACCCACATTCCTAGCGGTGTCGTGGTGGAGTGTCAGGACGAGCGCTCGCAGCATAAGAATCGAGCTCGGGCGATGTCTCTGCTGCAGGCCAAGTTACTGACAAGTGCGCAGGATAAACAGGCCAGTGAAACCGCTGAGACGCGGCGCAACCTGGTCGGTACCGGAGACCGTTCCGATCGCATCCGCACCTATAACTTCCCGCAGGGCCGCATGACCGACCATCGTATCAATCTGACACTGTATAAACTCGACGAGGTGATGGAAGGTGAGCTCAGTGCGATCATCGGCCCGCTGCGACAGGAGTATCAGGCAGATCAGTTGGCGGCGTTGGCCGACCATTAGTGGTGACGGTGCAGGAACTGTTGCGTTCGGGTAGTGATCTGCCAACCGATAGTGCTCGGCGCGATACCGAAATTCTGCTGTGCCACTGCTTGGGCAAACCCCGCGCATGGTTATATACCTGGCCCGAGAAAGAGGTCGCCCGAGACTGCGCTAGAGATTTCGAAAAATTATTGGCGCAGCGAAGGGAAGGGGTGCCAGTGGCCTATCTTACTGGTGAGCGAGAGTTCTGGTCTCTGCAGCTGGCGGTGAGCGATGCCACATTGATCCCCCGCCCCGAAACGGAAACGCTGGTTTCTTGGGCCTTGGAACTTGCGTTGCCGAATGCGGCGAGTGTGCTTGATCTGGGCACCGGTTCTGGTGCGATTGCGTTGGCGCTAGCGAGTGAAAGACCACACTGGCGTGTGACAGCGTTGGACGTCAGCCAGGAGGCGTTGCAGGTTGCTCGGGGCAATGCTGTCAGGACCAGACTGACGTCGGTGCACTTTGTGCAATCGGATTGGTATCAAGCTGTCACTGGTCAGCGTTTCAACGTACTACTGGCAAACCCTCCCTATATTGATGGGGATGATCCTCATCTGGCACTTGGTGATGTGCGCTTTGAACCGCGATCAGCACTGGTGTCTTCCGACAGCGGCCTTGAGGATTTGGGTCGTCTTGTGGCAGGCGCGTCAGATCATCTACTCGATGGTGGTTGGCTATTATTGGAACATGGATTTGAACAGGCCAATGCCGTGTGCGCGATGTTGCATGATGCTGGTTTTAGCCAGGTGAGTACGCGTCGAGACATGTCGGGACAGCAGCGAATTACCGGAGGCCGCTGGCATGCTGACTGACGAGCAACTGATGCGCTATAACCGACAAATTCTGCTGAATGATTTCGATATTGCAGGGCAGGAGCGACTGCAACAATCTCGGGTGTTGGTGGTGGGGTTGGGTGGGCTGGGGTGTCCCGCCGCACTCTACCTTGCCGCTGCCGGTGTTGGTGAGCTGGTGCTGGTTGATGAAGATGCAGTGGAGCTCAGTAATCTCCAGCGTCAGATCGCACATTCTGAAGTTGATATTGGCGCTAATAAAGCCCGTTCGGCTGCCGCCTCGATCGCTGCACTCAATCCACAGGTAAAACTGGAAATTCTCGAGCAGCGGCTGATTGAGAGCGCTATGCCAGCATTAATTTCTCGCGTCGATCTGGTATTAGACGCCACGGACAACTACCCGGTGCGGTTTGCCTTGAACCGAGCCTGCATCGCCGCTGGTGTGCCACTGGTATCGGCGGCGGCGGTGCGCAGCGAGGGGCAGTTGGCCGTCTTTGATCCAGCGCGCGAGGGCCCTTGTTATCGTTGTCTGTATGTAGAGGGAGAGGAACAGACAGCGCTTAGTTGCAGTGAAAGTGGTGTTTTGGCTCCGCTGGTTGGCGTCGTCGGTTCATTGCAAGCGATGGAGGCATTGAAGGTTCTCTCGGGCTATGGTGAACCGCTGTTGGGTAAACTGTTAGTGCTAGACTTACGCAGCATGGAATTTCGCCAGTTGGTGTTGTCTGCGCGGGCAGACTGCCCGGCCTGCTCCCATCTGCAACGTTGAAACTGTGAGGCTTACCTTTACGACCTCACTATGGCTTGCTACATTGAAAAGCCGTTGAATCTGCTGGGTGGTGCGCTAGACCGAAGCTCCAGTGCGGATTCTGGTGGCAGTAACAGTGAATTGACGAGTTAACGTGATGAGCATGAAACCTTTCCATGCATTCTGTTGTCGTAGACGCTAAACCCCCTAAAGAGAGACTGTTCATGAACGTATTAGCGCAGTGGTATTACAGTATACATAACGTCTTTTTTTCGTGCCCTAAGTACCTAAGTGGACTGGCGCCGCTGGCCCTACGCCTCTATCTTGTTCCGGTTTTTTGGATGGCGGGCACCCAGAAAATAGCGGGGATGGAAAGCACTATCCAGTGGTTCGGAAATCCCGACTGGGGTTTGGGGCTCCCTTACCCAAGCTTGATGGCCCACCTTGCCGCATACACAGAAGCGATAGGCGCGTTGATGTTGCTAATAGGGTTGGCGACTCGCTGGATTTCGATACCCCTGATGATCACCATGTTGGTTGCAATATTTGCGGTGCATTGGGATCACGGCTGGGCGGCCATCGCCGATTCCAGCGCGGAGGACGTCGCAGTGCGCCTCGGGGTCGCTAAAGATATTCTACGCGAGCACGGAAACTACGCCTGGCTTACAGAAAAAGGCAATTTTGTCATTCTCAATAACGGCATTGAATTCGGCGTGACCTATTTATTGATGCTATTCAGTCTGTTGTTTACTGGCGGCGGACGTTTTACCAGCGTGGATTATTTTCTCTCAAGGCTATGGCCGAAAAAATCATAATGTTGGGTGCTGAAGTGTAATATTCATAGTCCCCACCTATTTTGCGGGGGAAATGGTAGACTAGCGTGTTTTTTGAGCAGTCAAAGGTAAACAGAGTTGATCAAGAATTTAGTGAATCGTATGGCGAACAATAGCGATGCTGCCCGGACTCAGAATCCGGCTTCCTCTGGTCATGGGCAGCCGCCCCGTCAGGAGCCTTCCCACAAAGCTTCTAAGCCAGATATTCAGCATGAGAATAGCCGATCGGAGTCCGTCAAAGGTAGCAAGCGCGGTTCACGCAAGCCCGATCTCGCTGTTTCATCCTGGTCATTGGATGATTTTGCTGTTGAGCCAAAGGAAGGTGAGAGCCGTTTTCACGATCTAGGTTTACGTGATGAATTGATGCATGGGATTGCCGATCTGGGCTTTCATTACTGCTCCCCTATACAGGGGGCAATTCTGCCCCACACCTTGCAAGGCAATGATGCTATCGGCAAGGCCCAGACGGGCACCGGCAAGACGGCAGCCTTCCTGATTACTATCTTTAACGATCAGCTTTGTAATCCACCAGAGGCAGAACGCTTTGTGGGCGAGCCACGCGCTTTGGTCATTGCGCCTACTCGAGAGCTGGTGATGCAGATCGCCGCGGATGCTGAGGAGCTGGGGAAGCATACTGGACTGCAGGTCGCGACGTTGATTGGCGGTATGGACTACCAGAAGCAGCTTAATCGCCTGACCAATAGTGTAGTGGATCTGGTCGTGGCGACACCGGGCCGTCTGCTGGATTTCATGGGCCGGCGTGATCTATACCTGGACCATGTTGAGATACTGGTGCTGGATGAGGCAGATCGTATGCTGGATATGGGTTTTATCCCGCAGGTTAAGCGTATTGTCCGTGCAACACCTGCAAAGGAGAGCCGACAAACACTGCTATTTTCTGCCACATTTACCCAGGATATTCTCAATCTTTCGGAGCAATGGACGTATCAGCCGATTTCTGTTGATATTGAACCTGAAAATGTCGCAACGGATTCAGTAGACCAGAAAGTGTATCTTGTCAGTAGTCAGCAGCGTTACCAAGTACTTAATAATTTGCTCCGCAGTGAAGGCTGTACCAGTGTGATTATTTTCGCCAATCGACGAGACCAGGTTCGCCGTTTGCATGAGCGCCTGTGCAAGTCAGGGGTATCCGCAGGTATTCTGTCTGGGGAAATACCTCAGGCAAAACGTACCCGTACGCTTGAACAGTTCAAGCAGGGTGAGATAAAAGTATTGGTGGCAACGGACGTTGCCGGCCGTGGCATCCACGTAAGCGGTGTCAGTCATGTGGTGAATTACAACTTGCCTGAGGATCCGGAAGACTATGTACACCGTATAGGTCGTACCGGGCGCGCCGGAGCAACCGGAACCTCCATCAGTTTTGCCAGCGAAGACGATGCGTTTTTACTGCCAGATCTGGAAGCGTTATTGGGCACGAAGCTGGAATGTACACATCCCCCCAAAGAGCTACTGATCTAACTCTTCGCACCATAGCAAAGTGGCGCCCACAACTGCAGCGGGCACCACAAAAAAATTCACCAACGGGATACTGGCGCACAAGGCGACCACGCCGCCAAACCCCATGCTGGTGAGTCTTCGAGACCGCACCGCGGCCTTTACCTGTGTAAAACTCAACTGGTGGTTGTCCATAGGATAGTCCACGAATTGTAGGCTCATCATCCAGGCGCCCAAAAGAAGCCATGCCACCGCGCCTATGCCGGGAACGAATGAGATCACCAGAACCAAAAGCGCCATCGGAACGTAGTACAGAAGCTTTAGCAGTTCCCGCACAATACTTCTTGGCACTGCCAGAAACGCCGCACCCAGACCCTCAAGTGAGGTCACTGCCTGACCGGTGATCAGCTCTTCTGCCTTTTCAGCCAATAAGGCGTTAAAGGGCGATGCGATGATCAGCGCGACCGAGGTAAATACGTAGCCGCTTATCAGACTCACGGTAATGCCAATGATGGGCCACAAAATCCATCTGATAAAGTTCAGCCAATCGGGAATACGGGACAGCATCGCGTCCATTAGGTCACTGATATAGCTAAAACTAATAGTGATTAGAGAGCCAAAGATCAGGATATTGATCACCAGGGGAATGATCACGAAATGCCGTAAAGAAGGATGGCCTAATAGCCGTGCACCCCGTGTCAGATAGTTGGCGCCACGCGCAATATTACCTCGCATTTGGCTTGTCTCCCGTGGGCAGGCCGCAAGCAGAGCAGAGGCAGCGTTCGCCGGCAGAGTCTTTTGCTTTCACCCTTGCCTGGTCACTGATACTAACACTCTGACACCAGCAACTTTCTGGTGGCAGACCTGCGGCAACCGCGCATTGGTTGTCGCCTCCGCACAGAGGGCATAACATTGCTACTTGTTTAGATTGATTCATTAGCGTGTCATTTTACCTCGGGCCTCGCGCTATAATACCGGACTGGACAGGGAGTGGGTAATGATGAGTGGTGACAACGATAAGGTTTTTTCCGATGCGATGTCCGATGTGGTGCCCTTAAAATACGAGCCTAGGGTCGATCTTAGTCGAAAATCTGCGCTCGATAAAGACTCTTCCCTCGAGCACCGTCGGCGGGCAGCTGCAGAGATGCCAGAGACTGACCTTAACGTATTATCGAATACTGGGGTAGTGCCGCTGGATGCCTGGTTGGTACTCGCCTTCAAGCGCACCGGCGTACAAAACGGTGTGTTTCGTAAATTAAAGCAGGGCCGTTATGAAGCGGAGGCCACGCTTGATCTGCACTGCATGAATACAGAGGTTGCGCGTCGTGAGGTCTTTGAGTTTATTGAAGAGGTCTACCAATTGGGTCTGCGCAGCGTATTGTTGATTCACGGCAAGGGCGGAAGTAAATTGGAAAAAGAGCGCAGCTCGATTCTTAAGGGCTGTGTTGACCATTGGCTGCGGCAGTTGGAGATCGTTCAGGCATTTCACAGTGCACAGCCGCGGCATGGCGGCACTGGGGCGGTGTATGTGTTGTTGCGTAAGAGCGAGGAAAAGAAGCGGGAAAATCGCGAGAAATTTTCCAAGGGGCGAGTGTCTGTTGATCCTCTCTAGTAGGTGTAGAGCATCGGCGCCGTATTAATCTAGGCTAGCGTGCTGCACCCGCCTTTAAAATCTCAGCGTACTGAGCCCCGTGGCGATGGGTCGATATGATGTCCAGCACAGTGCGCCCATCCTTGCTGGTCGTATTCAGGTCCCGACCATCGTTACAGAAAAAAGACACAAACAGTTCGAAATCTGAAGCGCGCATGCTCTGGTAAGCTTTGAGTAGCATATGGAAGTCTTCGTCGGAGCCATCATGTGGCTTCACGTTCAGGAAGCTTTTTACGTGTTCTTCGGTCCAGACCTCGTCCACAACTTTTTCTTTGTCTTTTCGCATTGTTCTTGTTTCCTTTATATCAGCTTTTTAGCCAGTAACTCATTCACCATTTGAGGGTTTGCCTGACCTTTGGATAGCTTCATCACTTGGCCAACAAAAAATCCTACCAGTTTTTTTCGCTTGGCTTCGTCTGCATCGAGGTACTGCTGCACCTGCGCCGCGTTGGCGCTGAGGACGTCATTCACAATCGCGTCAATGGCACCCGTATCGCTGACCTGCAATAAGCCGCGTGCCTCGATTATCTCGTTAGCGTCGCCTTCGCCCTTCCACATCGACTCAAAGACTTGTTTGGCCATCTTTCCAGAAATAGTATTGTCGAGAATTCGACTGATAAGTTGTCCCAGCGCAGTGGCCGATACTGGGCACTTTTCAATGGTGACTCCAGCGCGATTCAACTGGCCCAATAACTCCACCTGAACCCAGTTTGCTGCGATTTTGGCATCGCCACATTCTCCAGCAACGGCCTCGAAGTAATCTGCCAGAGGTCGGCTGTCGGACAGCACATTAGCGTCGTAGGGGCCCAGTCCGTATTGTGCGGTAAAGCGCGACCGTTTGTCGGCGGGTAACTCCGGCAGGGATTTGCGAATTGACTCGATATAGATGTCGTCTATAACAACTGGTAGCAGGTCTGGCTCTGGAAAATAGCGATAGTCATTGGCCACTTCTTTGCTGCGCATCGAACGTGTTTCGTCCCGGTCCGCATCGTAAAGGCGCGTTTCCTGTGTAATCTTGCCGCCCTCTTCTAGAATATCCGCCTGCCGTTGAAACTCGTGATGAATGGCTTTTTCTACAAAGCGAAAGGAATTGACGTTCTTGATTTCTGCGCGGGTGCCCAAGGTCTTAGAGCCTATCGGACGCAGTGAAATATTGACATCACAGCGCATGGAACCTTCGGCCATGTTGCCGTCAGAAATACCGAGGTAGGTCACGAGACTATGCAGCGCCTTTAGGTAGGCTACGGCTTCGGCTGCATTTCGAATGTCCGGTTCCGATACGATCTCCAGCAGCGGTGTGCCGGCTCGATTGAGGTCGATGCCGGTATGGTTGTTGAAGTCTTCATGCAATGATTTTCCTGCATCCTCTTCGAGGTGGGCCCGGGTAATGCCAATGGTACGGGAGCTGCCGTCTTCCATTAGTATCTCGAAACTGCCCTTGCCGACGATAGGCGCTTCAAATTGGCTGATCTGGTAGCCTTTGGGCAGGTCTGGATAGAAGTAGTTTTTTCGATCGAAGACAGAGCGTTTGCTTATCTGAGCGCCGATGCCAAGACCAAATTTGACGGCGTAGTGCACAGCCTGTTCGTTCAGTACCGGCAACATGCCGGGCATCGCGAGATCGACGGCACTGGCCTGGGTGTTGGGTTCGGCGCCGAAGGTGGTGGGAGAGCCGGAAAATATTTTCGATTCGGTGGCCAGTTGCAGGTGTACTTCGAGACCGATAACGGTTTCCCATTGCATCAAAGTGTTCCCCCTTTTGCTGAGTCCGGGGTGCGCAAATGCCAGTCAGTCGCCTGCTGAAAACGATGGGCAACGTTGAGCAACCGTGCTTCGCTGAAGTGTCGGCCAATCAACTGCAGCCCCACCGGCTTTCCCTCAACAAAACCTGCAGGTAGCGACATGCCCGGCAGGCCTGCCAGATTGACCGCAAGGGTATACACATCCTCCAGATACATAGAGATAGGGTCGTCCGACTTAGCACCCAAAGCAAAGGCCGGGCCCGGCGTAGTCGGGCCGGCGATGACATCTACTTGTTCAAAACAATGCATGAAGTCCTGCGTGATTAGGCGCCGAATCTGCTGGGCTTTCTTGTAATAGGCGTCGTAGTAGCCGGCAGATAATGCATAAGTACCCACCAGAATGCGCCGTTTGACCTCTTCACCAAAACCTTCTTGGCGAGTTCGGCTGTAGAGGTCGTGAAGATCCACAGGATTTTCACAGCGATAGCCATAGCGCACGCCGTCAAAGCGGGCCAAATTGGTTGACGCCTCAGCCGGGGCAATGATGTAGTAAGTCGGAATGGTTAGTGCGCTATGGGGAAGTGACATCTCTACCAGCGTAGCACCCTGTGCTTCGAGTTCTTTTAGAGCATTGTTGATGCACTCGCCGGTGGCGACATCCAGTCCTTCGCCAAAGTACTCCGTGGGCAGTCCGATACGCAGGCCCTCTAGGCTGTCGCCGAGTGTTGCGCAGTAGTCTTCTGTGGCTGCAGTGGATGAGGTGGAGTCCAGCGGGTCGTGTCCGGCCATAGTGTTCAATAGGAAGGCGCAGTCCTCGGCGCTGTGCGCCATGGGACCCGCCTGATCTAGGCTGGAGGCAAAGGCCACAATCCCCAGGCGAGAAACACGCCCATAAGTGGGCTTGAGGCCAGTAATACCGCAGAAGGCAGCGGGTTGTCGGATCGAGCCTCCGGTGTCAGTCCCGGTGGCAGCAGGGGCCAATAGGCCGGCCACCGCAGCGGCGGAACCCCCGGATGAGCCACCTGGTACCAAATCTGTGTTCCATGGATTACGTGCCGGGCCATAAAAGCTGCTCTCGTTGGAGGAGCCCATGGCAAACTCATCCATATTGGTCTTGCCTAGTAATACTGCCCCTGCCGATTTAAACCGCTGTATGACGGAGGCATCGTAAGGTGGGACGAAGTTGTCCAGCATGCGTGAACCGCAACTGGTGCGCACGCCGTCTGTGCAAAAAATATCTTTATGCGCGATTGGAATGCCGGTCAGTGCATTGGCAGTTCCGCTAGCCAGCCGTTCGTCAGCTCCTCCGGCAGCAGCAAGCGCTGCAGCTGCATCGACAGTGATAAAGCTGTTGTACTGGCTATCCAACGCGTCGATACGGTCCAGATACGCACGGGTGACCTCTACGCTGGAAAACTGACGTTCGCGCAGCCCTTTAACGAGTTGGGCAACAGATTTAGTGTGCATTACAACAATCCTGATGCGGCATAAGCCGCTTATTCGATAACTTTGGGAACCAGGTAGAGACCATTTTCTACGGCTGGGGCAATGGCCTGAAAGGCATCGCGGCGGTTACTCTGGGTCACTTTATCCGGGCGCAAGCGTTGGGTGGCGTCCAGGGGGTTGGCCATAGGCTCCACATCGTGGGTATCCACGGCCTGTAATTGGTCCACCATTTGCAGGATTTCCGCAATGCGCTGGGTCACCTGACCAATTTCTTCGTCAGATATGCGAATACGGGAAAGCTCCGCAATCTTTTCAATTTCGCCTTGCTCAATTGCCATTATCGTAAAACCATAAAAATTCGCCTTCAAAGGCGCAGGGAGCGTAAACTTATCACATTTGCGTCTTGCTCAAAATCCCTGTGATTGGTAGAGTTACACAAATTAGCCGACTCCTCAAAAAATTGGCTCCGTGGTGTGTTTCTGGCCGTCATTGACGGTAACTAAAGATACAAAAAGAACGCCGGCGCGGAGTTCCCCGTTGTATTCACAGGGTGCAAGAATTCATGTTTAAAAAGCTACGTGGAGTGTTCTCTAACGATCTCTCTATAGATTTAGGCACCGCCAATACACTGATCTACGTCCGAGATAAAGGGATTGTGCTGAACGAGCCCTCCGTGGTGGCCATTCGAATTCACAATGGCCAGAAAACTATCGAGGCGGTCGGCACTGAGGCCAAGCGAATGCTGGGTCGAACGCCAGGAAACATCACCGCTATTCGCCCCTTGAAAGATGGTGTGATAGCCGACTTTCTGGTGACGGAGAAGATGCTGCAGCACTTCATTGCCAAAGTCCATGAGAGCAAGTTTATTCGGCCAAGCCCGCGCGTGTTGATCTGCGTACCTTGTATGTCGACACAGGTTGAGCGCCGAGCAATTCGTGAGTCGGCGCTTAGCGCTGGTGCCCGCGATGTGCGACTTATTGAGGAGCCAATGGCGGCAGCTATCGGTGCCGGGCTGAGCGTGGATGAGGCCACTGGTTGTATGGTGGTTGATGTCGGTGGCGGGACTACAGAGGTTGCTATCATCTCTCTCAATGGTGTGGTCTACCGTGATTCTGTGCGTGTGGGCGGAGATCGTTTTGATGAGGCTATCGTCTCGCATGTGCGGCGGCGCTACGGCAGCCTTATCGGTGATGCGACTGCCGAGCGGATCAAGTTGGAAGTGGGTTGTGCTTTTCCGGGTAGTGAAATGCGCGAGATTGATGTGCGCGGTCGTAATCTAGCCGAAGGTGTGCCGCGCAGCTTTACGCTAAACAGTGACGAGATACTGGAGTCCCTTAAGGACCCCCTGGAGTCTATTGTGCAGGCAGTGAAATCCGCTCTTGAACAGTCGCCGCCTGAGTTGGCAGCTGATATTGCCGAGAGTGGCATTGTGTTGACTGGCGGGGGAGCTCTATTGCGTGATTTGGATCGACTCATCTCCGAAGAGACAGGCCTGCCAGTCATCGTTGCCGATGATCCTCTGACGTGCGTTGCTCGTGGCGGTGGTATTGCGATGGAAAGAATGGATCGGCGTACGATAGATTTACTGTCTACTGAGTAGTGAGATCTGATGGAGCGCCAGTTCTATGCTGCGCTAGATAGGGTGTGCTTTACCGCGACGCATGCCGATCACGGCAATTGAGGAGCCGACATCAAGCCATTATTTGTTAAGAAATCTTCCCTGACGCTGCGGGTGTTAGGTCCCACCCTCGTGGTTCTCGGTTTGCTGACGGCAGACCTGTATTTTAATAAACTCCATTCCACTCGAGCAGTGCTCGACACTCTAGCGACGCCTATTTTCTGGGTTGCAAACCTGCCGACCCGTGTTGGTGAATGGACAACGACTCATGTCCGGTCCCGCAGTGACTTGCTGGAGGACAACGAGCGTTTGCGACGGGAAAATCTGGTATTGCAGGGCCGGTCGCAGAAGATGGCCTCGCTACAAGCAGAAAATGTGCGATTGCGAGCCTTGCTGAATTCTAGCGCCTTGGTGCGAGACGATGTATTGGTGGCTGAACTGATTGGCGTCTCACCGGACCCAGAGCGGCTCCAGCTGGTGTTGAACAAGGGCGAGGGCGACGGCGTGTTTTTGGGACAACCCCTGATCGATGCCGATGGATTGATGGGGCAGGTTGTAGAAGTCAGTAGCGGTACATCGCGAGCGCTATTGATGACCGACATAACGCATGCAGTCCCGGTGCAGGTTAATCGCAATGGAGTAAGGGCAATTGCCGAGGGTACCGGCGCTTTGGAATCACTGGAGATTCGACATATTTCTGCGACTACCGATATCCGCAAGGGTGACCTATTGGTAACGTCTGGTCTCGGGGGGCGATTTCCTGAGGGGTATCCGGTGGCTGTAGTGACGCATGTCGAGCGGGACCCAGGTGAAGTTTTTGTGCGAGTACTGGCTGCCCCTACTGCAGCGTTAGACCGCACGCGGCATGTGTTGCTGGTGTTTACTGCGCAACAAAGCCAGGAGGATTGACCTGTGGCTGATAGGGAAGGGCATGGCTATGCGGTCATTTTCCTGACCTTTGTGGTTGCCTACATTTTAGCCGTGGTGCCGCTTCCTCTTTGGTTGCAGTGGGGGCGGCCGGAGTGGTTGGCGTTGACGCTAATTTACTGGTGCATCGCGCTCCCGGAGCGGGTCGGGATTGCTACCGGGCTGGTGGTGGGTGTAGGGCTTGATGTCTTGGAGGGCGCTGCCCTCGGGCAGAATGCCTTTGCCCTGATGGTAGTGGCGCTGTTAGCACTCATCCTTTACCAGCGACTGCGCGTGTCTAGGTTGTGGCAGCAGGCGGCCGTCGTCTTTATTCTGGTTGGTATCAACCAGCTGATTTGCCAGTGGGTACAAAGCCTTGAAGGGGTGAGTGTTCTGCCGGTGTTATTTTTGCTGCCGGCGCTCTCCAGTGCTCTATTGTGGCCGGTGGTCCTGCACAGTTTGCGTGGCGTGCGCCGCTATTACCGAGTCACCTGATATGAGCCAGGCCCGTTTGATCTTGGCGTCGGCCTCACCGCGCCGTAAAGCGTTATTGGATCAGTTGGGGGTGAGTTGTACCTGTGCTCCTGCTGATATCGACGAATCGCACTGGATTGATGAGAAACCCTCGGACTACGTACAACGTATGGCGCAAGAAAAGGCGCAAGCTATTGCTTTGCTCTACCCTCCTGTGGGTTGCGCAGTACTGGCGGCTGATACCATAGTGGTCATTGCCGGCACAATACTGGGCAAGCCGATAGACCATGCCGATGCTCTCCTCATGCTCACGAGTTTAAGTGGTCGAAGACATTCGGTTTTGACAGCAGTGTGTCTTCTGACTGTCGCGGGCATAGTATGCGAGTTAGTAGAAACCCAAGTGGAGTTTCTGCCTTTGAGTCATGAGGTATGCGAAGCCTATCTGGCCACGGATGAACCTTGGGACAAGGCAGGGGCATATGGTATCCAAGGGTTGGCGGGTGCCTTCGTGCGCTCTATTGAGGGCAGTTATACTAATGTGGTGGGTCTGCCTCTGTGTGAAACCTGGCAGCTACTGAGCGCAAATGGAATATCAACCGCGTTGAATGCCGCGCCGTTGGACTGATTCACGAGGTAGGCCCGTGAGTGCAAAAATGCTAGTTAATTTTACCCCGATGGAAACACGGGTGGCTTTGCTGGAGAACGGCGTCACCCAGGATGTTTACATCGAACGTGCGATTAGCCGCAGTATCGTTGGCAACATTTACGCCGGGAAAGTGGTGAGAATAGTGCCCGGCATGCAGGCAGCCTTTGTGGATATAGGGCTTGAGCGCACCAGCTTCATTCACCTCTCAGAGGTTATTGCCGGCAGCAGCGGTCATGGCCGGGAAGACAAAAGTATTCCCCCGATGAAGATTGCTGACTACCTACACGACGGTAAGAAGATCATTGTTCAGGTCACTAGAGATCCTCTGGGCACCAAGGGTGCGCGCGTGACTATGCAGTTGTCAGTAGCAACACGATATCTCGTGTTGCAGCCTCACAATAAGCATACAGGTGTCTCGCAACGCATTGATAAGCCTCTGGAGAAGACACGTCTGAAGCAAGTGCTGGCGCAAGCTCGGGCGAGCCAAAGCATGGATGACTCCACTGGGTTTGTTCTGCGTACCGCTGCCGAAGGGATAGGGTTCGAGCAGGTGTCGGCTGACATGCGCTTTCTCTATAGTGTGTGGGCAAGTATCTCTCGCCGTGCCAAGGCTGCTACTACCGCCGAGCTGCTTTATGAAAATTTACCTCTGCATTTGCGCGCAGTGAGGGATCTTGTTCGTCCGTCGGTAGAACACATTCTCATCGATAACAGCGAGTGTTTGGTGGCGCTGCAGGGTTTTTGTGCTGATCATGTGCCGGAAGTGTGCAGTTTGCTAGAGCATTACACGGGCGAGCAGCCGTTATTCGAACTGCATGGCGTGGAGGATGGAATCCGGGGCGCACTCGATCGCACAGTAGAGCTGCACTGCGGGGGCTATCTGGTTTTCGATGAAACAGAGGCCATGACAGTTATTGACGTGAACACCGGATCATTTGTTGGCAAGCGGAATCAGGATGACGCTCTGCTAAAGATCAATCTAGAAGCGGCTGAGGTCTTAGCCCGGCAAGTACGTTTGCGTAACCTGGGGGGCATTATCATCGTTGATTTTATCAATATGGAAAAATCTGACCATCGGCGACAGGTGCATGATGCTCTCAAGAAATTCATGCAGCAGGATACGGCGCTCAGCGAGATAGCGGCGTTTTCGAAGCTGGGGCTCATTGAAATGTCGCGCAAGCGCACGGGTGACAGCCTTGAGGGTTTACTGTGTGAAGGTTGTGCCGTTTGCCATGGGCGAGGTGTCATTAAAACGGCGGAGACGGTTTGCTATGAAATTTTTCGAAAGGTTATGAGCGATGCGCGGACCTGCAAAAATGACAAACTGATATTGCGTGTGGCCGAGCCTGTTGCGAATCGATTACTGAACGAAGAAGCCACGCAATTTTTCGACCTACAGCAATCTGTTGGCAAGATAATTAGCGTGCGGGTAGAGTCGAGCTACAGTCAGGAACACTTCGATCTCATGCCGTGTTGATCGGCTTTGGGTGACAGATGGCGCGATGAAATTCGTTGAGACGGCGCGGAGCCCGACAATATAAATCCTTCCGTTCAGTCGGACTCGCCATAGGATTGCTGTAGCTCTTTTAGATAACGGAATAACTTTCGGCTGGCCGATGGCGGTTTATGGCTTTGTACTTCCCTGTGATGTTGTAAAATGACCTGCCGTAACTGCTGACGGTCAGCTTCAGGGAAGCGAGTCATGGCCAGCTCTGCCCCCTCAGCCCCCGCTGCAAGTATATCTTCACGTAATTGCTCCAGTTGATGGAACGCTGTAGTACTTTCTTGTTTTGTGTTGTGCAGGGCCGCCAGCGCTTGCTCAATCGGGGCGGGGTCTATGTTGCGCATAATCTTGCCAATGAGCTGTAGGTGTCGTTTACGGGCGCTATTGCTACGAATCTGTCGAGACTCGCGGATGGCCGACAACAGCCGTTCATCATCAATAGGAATTTTAGAAAGTTGATTGTCATTTAACGACAGCAAGGATTCTCCTACTGCTTGCAGGCCGAGCATCTGCCGTTTGCGTGCGCTTTTACTGGGAGGATCTTGCGGCTCGATGGCGTCGTCTTCTCGTCGATCAGGCATACAACAGTGTCGCTAGTCCGAGGAATGAGACAAAGCCCACGACGTCGGTAATGGTGGTAAGTACGACGCCGCCTGCCAATGCCGGATCGATCTTTGCCCTGGTCATTAATAGCGGAAGTACGGCGCCAGCCAGTGCGGCAGTCACTAGATTGATGACCATAGCCGCGGCAATGATCAGGCCGATTTTCCATTGCTGGAACCAGATCGACGCAGCGATAGCCACGACCACAGCCCAGAGGATGCCGTTCATAAGCCCGATCACCAGTTCGCGGTTAATCAGCCAGGCCTGGTTGTTTTTAACCACCTGTCCCAAAGCGATCCCACGTACCATCAGCGTCAGTGTCTGGGTGCCGGCAATGCCACCCATGGAGGCTACTATAGGCATTAACACGGCGAGAAATACAAATTCTTTAATGGTTCCCTGAAAGAGATTAATCACCGAAGCGGCAATGAAAGCCGTAACCAGATTGATTCCCAGCCAGATGGCGCGACGTGGTGCGGCATGCATAAGAGGGGCGAAGGTATCAGCGTCCTCGTCCAGGCCCGCCATTGACATCAGGGAGCGATCAGTGTCCTCGCGAATCACGTCCACTACGTCGTCGATAGTGATACGGCCTAACAGTGTGCCATTATCATCTACCACAGGGGCCGATACCCAGTCATTGCTCTCAAATAGACGCGCCACTTCCTTGTCAGTCATATTGACCGGAATAGGTTCCACATCGGTGAGCATCATTTCCCGCACAGAGGCGGCGGGGTCTGATACGAGTAACGTCCGTAGAGACAGCAAACCGATGAATTGATCGGACCGATTGACCACAATCAGGTTGTCAGTCATGTCTGGGATTTCAGTATGCCGGCGTAAATAGCGAAGGACCACGTCCAAGGTTAATCCGGCTCGGATGGTTATAGTATCCGTATTCATCAGGCCCCCGGCTAAATCCTCGGGGTAGTGCATGACTCTTTCAAGGCGCGCCCGGTCCTGCTGATCCATGACGGTGAGGACTTCCCGGGTGACGTGACCGGGTAGTTGCTGAAGGATGTCGGCGATGTCGTCGTCTGCCAAGCCTTCGGTTAGCTGAGCAACTTCCGTCGCATCCATTTGGCCGAGAAACTGTGCCCGCAGGTCGTCGCCCATTTCACTCAGTATTTCACCTTCACGGTCAACTTCCACCATTTGCCACAGAATATGTCGGAACTTGGGTGGGGAAGATTCGAGAAGGTGCGCGACGTCGGCCGGAAGCAGTCCATTCACCATTCTTTGCACATCGACAAAGGTTCCGCTGTTCAGAGCAGCGGACAGTTTGTCGAGGGTTTTTTGGGCTGCTACTTGACCTTGAATCATTTCACCTCCCAGATAAACCCTTTATGCCAGCGTGACTGTGCAGTGGATTATCCGGAAAAGTTACCCGCGCAACAACGTGATTAGTTACGGATTGATAGTTTACTCAGCTTCGTCAAAGCAATTTTCGATGAGAGTCTGCAGCGCAGCGAGAGCGTCTTCTTCATCACTGCCTTCAATCTCAATATCCAATACAGTACCTCTGCCTGCAGCGAGCATCATGACAGACATTATACTCTTGCCATCGATCAATTGACCGTCCTTACCCGTCTGTATACGACTGGAAAACGATGTAGTGCACGCCACGAATTTTGCTGCCGCCCTTGCGTGCAAACCGAGTTTGTTGGTAATTGTCAGTTGGGTCTGTATCACAATCTATTCTGCCTACTGTAGTTCTCGGTGTCTTATATTTATTGTCGGCAACTGCCCTTTGTAGTGTTGGAATAGTCGCTCGGCCAAATATACTGACCGATGTTGCCCGCCGGTACAACCAAAGGTGATATTCATATAGCTACGATTACCCTCACGATAACGCGGCAGCCAGTTGTCCAGATAGTGGCAAATATCCTGAAACAGCTCGTCTGTCATAGGCTGGCTTTCGAGAAACGCTTGCACTTCGGAGTCTAGCCCACTCTTGAGTCGCAACTCCTTTACCCAGTGGGGATTGGGTAACATTCTTACATCGAACACGAGGTCTGCGTCGGCAGGTACTCCGCGCTTGAAGCCAAAAGACTGTAACAGTATCGCCATGCTTCCGACACTGCTCCCCAGCAGCCGTTGCTTGATAGCATCACGCAGGTCGTAAACGGTCATGTGGCTGGTGTCCAACACCAGGGATGCGCAGTCGTAAATGGGCTCCAGGAGCTCTCGTTCTTTATCGATCGCCTCTGCCAGCGGAATAAATTCCGTGCTAAGCGGGTGTCGGCGTCGCGTTTCACTAAAACGCTGGAGCAGGTTAATTTCCTGGGCGTCCAGAAACAGCACCTGGGTTTCCACCGATAGTGGAAGTGAGTGAATAATCGCCTCGAATTTCCGCAGATCTTTCCACGCATTACGAGCATCAATACAGACCGCTATACCTTGAAAAATACTGAACTCGTCACCGCCGATTTTCTCAATCAGCGCGGGCAGAAGCGATATCGGGAGGTTGTCAATACAGTAGAAACCCTCGTCCTCTAACTGGTTCAATGCAGTACTCTTTCCCGAGCCTGAGCGTCCACTGATGATAATGAATTGCATAGGATACTGTTGCTCAATCCGCGCCGCTGCAGGCGACCTCATAGAGGGTGCTGCTATCTCTGGCGGCGCGCAACTGTCCACAGAATTGCTGCTGATTAAATAAGCGTGCGATATTTGCGAGTATATCTAGATGCTGCTGACGAGCTTCCTCTGGCACAAGCAGCACGAATAGCAGGTCTACTGGCTGATCATCCGGCGCATCAAAGGGGATCGGTTTTTCCAGTGAGAGCAGGGCGCCTAATGGCTGAGTACAATTACCTACACGGCAATGCGGTATTGCGATGCCCTGACCCAGGCCCGTGCTGCCCAGTTTTTCCCGCGTGATAAGATGGTTTAGGATGTTGTCGTAGTGCAGCAAAGGTTCATTTGCGCACACTAATTCCGCTATCGTTTCAAACAGTCTTTTCTTGCTGGGTCCATGTGCGTGACAGACGGTGCGCTCTGGCGTTAGTATTTGGCTTAAAAGGTGCATAGCTTCGTCTTTAGTGTCCTCGGTGTTTTTGCTTGTGTTTGATCAATTGACGATCCAGCTTGTCAGCAAGAGCATCGATGGCGGCATACATGTCATCCGAATCCGCATGAGCGAACAGGTCACCACCCGCTATGTGTATAGTGGCCTCAGCTTTTTGCACCATTTTCTCGATAGTGAGAATGACATGGGTCTTCGTGGTCTGGTCGAAATGACGCTGCAGGCGCTCGAATTTGTTCTCCACGTACTCCCTCAGAGGGGTGGTTATTTCGAGATGATGACCAGTGATTGTCAGTTGCATATAGTGCTGCTCCGCTTTATGGGGTTGACATTGGCGACGCTACTAAGCGCTGCCAGATAGGAATACTTTCAGTCTAGACTAACCGTTTACGCTCGTTGGATGGAGCGATAAACAGTTTTTCTCGGTACTTAGTGATAGTTCGACGAGCAACCTCAATGCCCTGTGCATGCATCAATAGCGTAATTTTGTTATCGCTCAGCGGTTTACGTGGATTTTCTGCCGCGACGAGTTTTTTCATTAGAGCCTGAATGGCTGTTGATGAACATTCGCCGCCTGAAGCCGTCGCCACATGGCTGGAGAAGAAATATTTCAGCTCAAAAATACCCCGTGGGGTATGCATGTACTTGTTGTTGGTAGCTCTAGAGATAGTAGACTCGTGCATTTCGATGGCCTCGGCTATATCGTGCAGCACCAAGGGCTTCATGGCCTCCGTGCCATACTCAAGAAAATTTCGCTGGCGTTCAACAATTTTGCTAGCAACCTTAATGAGGGTTTCATTGCGGCTCTGCAGGCTTTTAAGGAACCAGCGTGCTTCTTGCAGATTATCCCGTAAATAGGTGTTGTCTGCACTGGTATCACCTCGCGTCACTAAATTAGCGTAGTGGGTATTGATGCGCAGCTTGGGGATGATGTCCGGATTGAGTCCGACCAGCCAGCGGCCATTCTTTTTGCTGACATAGACATCTGGCACAACGTACTCAATATCCCTTGGCACTGCTGTGTGCCCGGGGTTGGGGTCCAGCGATTGAATGAGAGCGAGCACCGCTTTGAGTTCTTGCTCCTTGAGTCGCATGCACCGCTGAATCTGTTCGTAGTCTGTGGTGGCCAGTTGGTCCAGATAGCGATTCACTATCTGTTTGGCCTGTGGCAACCAGGCAGTGGCAGGCGGCAACTGGTTTAGCTGAATTTGCAGGCACTCCTGAAGGCTGCTAGCGCATATGCCGGAAGGCTCAAATTGTTGCAGGCGGTGAAGGACGGCAACCACTTCTTCAATGTCGATATCCAGATCGTGAGTCAAAGAATCGTAGATGTCTTCCACGCTCAATGTGAGGCGCCCATTGTCATCCGTAGCGTCAATAATGCACAGGGCAATCAGGCGGTCAGTGTCAGATAGTCTCGTGAGGCTAAGTTGCCACAGTAGTTTTTCGCGCAGTGATTCACTGGCGACTTGGCGTCCGGCTATGTCGTCATCGTAACCCTCATCGTCCTGTGGCGACTGAGGGGGAGCCGAAGCAGACGGCAGCAGGTCCTCCCATTGCACGTCAACGGGCAGCTCATCAGGCATGGTCGTTAGTTCATGTGTATCCCAGTCCGACCCCTCGTTCTGATTGTCGTTGGCTGTGTGCTCCAGGTTCTGCAGGGGGCCGTCACTTCCTTCGGCGCTGGATTCCTGTGGTTGATCATCCTCGAGATCAAACAGGTCATCCTCAGACTCAGACTCCTCTAAAAGTGGGTTGCTATCCAGAGCCTGCTGTATCTCTTGCTGCAGATCCAGGGTAGACAGCTGCAATAAGCGGATGGCTTGCTGCAGCTGCGGAGTTATCCTCAGCTGTTGGCTCAGTTTTAGTTGTAGTGACTGCTTCATTAGAAGGTCTCTAGCGCCTTATTTTGCGGCCCTATCAGTCTTTATGGTGAGGGCTAACACTAGCAGTGTAGCGCTGGCCGCCGTTGCGTGGCAACTGGTTGGCCCGATAATTGCTTGTTTTTTGATTCATGGGGCACGATTTTTGGGCGCAGTGGCTGCAGCCTGGTTCTACGACAAGACGTTATGGGAGATGTGAACCGGTGCGGGAGTTCCGCAGTGGCTACATGCGGAACTGTTCTCCCAGATAGACTTTGCGGACGTGTTCATTGTTTAGCACGTCTTCAGGCGTCCCAGAGGCGATGATGCAACCCTCGCCAACGATATAAGCTTTTTCACAGATATCCAGAGTGTCACGCACGTTGTGGTCGGTGATAAGGACACCGATACCTCTGTCACGCAGGTGATTAATAATCTCTTTGATATCGATGACTGAGATAGGGTCTACACCTGCGAAAGGCTCATCAAGCATAATAAAATCGGGCTCTGTGGCCAGCGCACGGGCAATTTCAATGCGTCGCCGCTCGCCACCTGACAGCGATTGACCGAGACTTTCACGCAGATGTTGGACATGGAATTCCTCCAGCAATTCATCCCTTCGAGCCAAGCGTTGCTTTTTGTCGAGATCCGAACGCGTTTCCAGTATAGCCAAAATGTTGTCGCCTACAGTGAGTCGTCGGAATATCGAGGCCTCCTGCGGCAGATAGCCGATGCCGCGACGTGCCCGCTCATGCATGGTGAGTGAGGTGATATCCATGCCATCTATAGTGATATCGCCTCGATCGGCAGGGATGATTCCGATGATCATGTAAAAGCAAGTGGTTTTACCCGCACCGTTCGGCCCCAGAAGGCCTACGATCTGTCCACTGTCTAACGATAGTGAGACATCGTGTATCACTTCCCTTCCGCGGTAAGCCTTGGCCAGGTTATTCGCTCGTAGTTCTGCCACTGCCGCTCTCTTCTAATTGCTCTGTTGCCGGTGGAGCGGATATTTCCGCTGATGGCTGTTCCTCTGGCGTTTTTTTGTCTTCCGTGGTTTGCACGCTGGGCGGAATGACGACCACAACCTTGTTACCTGTGCGCGTTTGATCGGACTGCGCAGTGATTAATTGCTTCTTCATTAAGTAATCAATGGAATCCCCGTCCACAACAGATCCGTCCTGTTCGATATGGGCGTTTGTTTGCAGGTGCACCCGGTCCTCGTTTTTGAAATACTTGATCACATCAGCATGAGCGTGAACCACCCCCTTGCCCAACTCTGGCAGTTGACGCATTTTGGCGGGATTTCCTTCGGCCACTATCTCGCTGGGATCGTCGGATGTGTGATAAATGGTGAGTGTGTCAGCCTCTAGCTCCATGCTGCCCTGCTTCATTTGCACATTGCCGGTATAGATCGTTACCCCCTTTTTTTCATCACGTAGGGCCTTGTCTGCAGTGAGGTGAATGGGTTGGTCACCATCACTCGGTAGAGCATGGGTGACGACTGTCTGAAAGCTCGTGAGCAGAACGAGAAGCCAGATGCCCGATTTCAACGTTCGAGCGTATTTGTCAGGGCCGCGGTGGGGCATAGAGAGTCTCCAGAGTGAGTCTGGGGTGGGTTGATTGAAGTGATCAGGCATTAAACGATTCCTGCATGCAGCAGATCTTTGAGGTGAACGACGCCGGTGAGGGCGCCCGCGTCATCGAGCACAACAAGGGAACTGATCTCATTTTCTTCCATGATATGCAAGGCTGCGGCAGCCAACATGTCGGGGTCTATCGTCTTGGCGCTGGAACCTATTAACTGCCCGATTGGAGTCTCGTTGATATCCAAGCGTGCATCCAGAGTACGACGTAAATCACCATCGGTAAACACGCCAACCAGTTTACCCACTTTATCGATCACCGTCGTCATGCCCATGCCTTTATTGCTGATTTCTAATAACGCCTCGGCCAGTTTGACATTTTCAGTTACCCGGGGAATATCATCGCCAGATTTCATGATGTCTTTCACTTTGAGTAGGAGTTGTCTGCCCAAGGTTCCTCCCGGATGCGAGAACGCAAAGTCGTCCGCGGTAAAACCGCGGGCCTCTAGTAAAGCGATGGCCAGTGCATCTCCCATTACCAGTGCTGTCGTGGTACTGGATGTTGGTGCTAGATCAAGGGGGCAGGCCTCGATTTCTACGCCTGTATTGAGGTGGACATCAGAGGATTTCCCCAATGCAGACTGCGCGTTACCGGTCATACTCACCAGAGGAATGCCCAGTCTCTTGAGATGAGGAAGCAGGGTGAGAACTTCGGGCACCGCGCCACTGTTGGATAGCGCGATAACTGCGTCCTCTGAGGTGATCATTCCCATGTCGCCATGACTCGCCTCTCCGGGATGGACAAAAAAAGCGGGGGATCCAGTGCTGGCCAGTGTTGCCGCTATCTTGCGAGCAATGTGGCCTGATTTCCCCATGCCAGTGACAATGATTCGACCCCGAACCTGCAGCAATAGTGCACACGCTGCACTGAATTCAGCCCCAATACGCTCCTCCAGAGAGGCTACTGCAGCGGCCTCCATGCGGATGGTGCGGCGCGCGGATGTGGTGTAACTAATGGAGCTTTGCTCCGGCATAGAACTTCCCTCAGTTGACTAGATTGCAAGCAGAAAATAATAATACAGTGCGTAGGAAGAGACTAACACTGTGCCCATGATTCGTCCGATATAAGCGCGTTTGGGCGCTGATTTACCGCGTTTGGCGCTGACAAAAATCGCTAAAGCCAGGAAAAAGGTCAGCGCTGCCATACTGGCATAGTCTCTTGAAATAGCCTCTGGGTCGAGCACTTGGCCTCCCACAATCCCCGGGATAGCCATTACTGCCAGCAAATTAAATAAATTGGAGCCAATGATGTTGCCAAAGGCAATCTCAGCGTGTCCCCGCAGGGCGCTCGCGATGGAGGCTGCGAGTTCCGGCAGACTGGTGCCAACAGCGACAACGGTCAGCCCTATGATGAGCTCGGATACACCCAATTCCTCTGCAACGATTACGGCACCCCACACAAGAAGCTTGGAGCTGAGGATCAATATCAAAAGGCCAAATAGGAATGTGGACCAAGCGCGCAGAGGCGGCAATTCGGGCATCGGCTCATCACTGGGCTTGGCAGCTTGTTCTGCGCTGCCGAGTTGGCTAAACGCCAAAAACGCAATGATGAGGGCCGCGGCCGCAAGCATCAGGCACCCATCTTGCACGGAGAGCACGTCATCGAGTATCAGCACCCCGACGCCGACAGTGGCCACTAACAGAATGGGGATTTCTCTTTTCAGGCATTGTTCGTCAACCATCAGTGGGGCCACTAGCGCAGTCACTCCAAGTACAAGCGCAATATTGGCGATATTTGAGCCGATAGCATTGCCGATAGCCAGTGGACCCGCATTTGAAAGCGAGGCTGTGAGTGACACTAGGATCTCCGGTGCCGACGTTCCCAAAGAGACAATCGTCAGGCCGATAATAAGGGGCGAAATACCGAGATTCCTGGCGATTGACGCGGCTCCAGCTACGAGCGTGTTTGCGCTCCAAATGAGAGCGACAAAGCCAAAAAGAATGGATGCGGCGGCTAGCAGCATAAGCGTGAATTTCCTGTTAAAGTACGCCCCGCCCTCTGCACTGGAACTGTTAGAGCATATCTGTTGTCAAAAGCGGAGAGTGACATTGAATGGTGCGATAATAGACATCGTTTGTGTGCGGGGTTAATTATACAGGGCATTAGAGGCCAGGCTAGTAACAAAATTCAGTATTGGAGTACAGGAATGTCATTTCGTGGAAATACAGTGGGGAAGATTGCTCTGTTGCTAGGCTGGCTGGCAAGTTCTCAGGTCTTATCTCAGGATCAGGTCGCCTATGATCTGGTGCAGGATACTACCGTGCGAGTGATGGAAGTGGTGGTAGCCGCTGATGATTACGTCGATTCTGACCCAGAGCGGTACTATGGCCAAATACAGGACCTGCTTGATCCATTAATCGATTTTCGAGGTTTTGCACGCTCAGTCATGGGCCCCTATGCCAGTTCCGAGCGTTACCGTTCTCTGGATGAGGCTGGGAGAAAGCAGTTGGCAGCGGAGCTAGACCGCTTCACTGCGGTCATGCGGGCGTCTCTGGTGCGCACGTATAGCAAGGGCCTGCTGGCATTCGGGGGGTCGCGGATCGAGCTTGTATTGCCAGAGACGGAGGATACTGGCGACGCTGATAGTTCAAGTTTATCGGTCCGTCAATTGATATACGCTGATAAGCCACAGCCTTATGTTGTGATGTACACGATGGGCCGCAATAAATCCGGTGACTGGAAGTTGCGCAACGTGATTATAGAAAGCGTCAATCTGGGCGCGATCTACAAAGATCAGTTTCTGGCATCAGCGCGAGAACAAGCCGGTAATATTGACGCTGTAATCGACAGCTGGACCACCGTCGTTGTCGATGTGGAGAGCTGATTTCGCCGAGGTGCAGCATTCGCTATCCGCCTGCTTTTCTCATAAAATGCAGTTCGTTTTAGAACAAGCTCCGAGACAGGCTAAATGTCCGGGGCAATTGGTGCCACTGTAAGCGGCAGCAACAAAAAACAAGGGGGTTTAAATGGACGCGGCTGCAGTCAAGGTGCTGTTACAGAATCACATGCATGAGTGTGAATTTCAGGTTCAGGGTGAGGGTAGCCACTATGATATTGTGGCCATCGGCGCAGTATTTGAGGGTTTGCGGCCGGTAAAAAAGCAGCAATTGGTCTACGCTGCCCTGACAAGCCACATAGCGGATGGCAGTGTTCATGCAGTGAACATACGGACTTTTACGCCGCAGGAGTGGCAAGCTAGAGAGCAAGCATGAAGGTGATCGTGCTGTCTGCGATGCATTTTTTGAGGGAACAAAACAGGTGTCGAGGCCCGCTGCGGCCGCCGACAGTGTTGATCGGTTGAAACTATGAACGAGAAACTGACCATAGCCCTGACCAAGGGGCGCATTCTGAAGGAAACGCTTCCGCTGCTCGCGCGCGCGGGTATTGAGTCGCTGGAAGATATTAGTAGCAGCCGTAAACTGGTGTTCGAAACTAACCGTCACGATGTGCAGCTGGTTATCCTGCGAGGCACTGACGTCCCCACTTACGTGAGTCATGGCGCTGCCGATATGGGTGTGGTCGGCAAAGACGTGCTAATGGAGCAGGGCGCTGAAGGCCTTTATGAGCCGCTGGACCTGGGTATCGCCCGCTGCTCTTTGATGACCGCGGGGCCGGTGGGCTGGCAAAGCAACGGTGCACGCATCAGGGTTGCGACCAAGTTTGTCAACATCGCCCGAGAATATTTTGCCAGTCAGGGCGTGCACGTTGATCTGATCAAACTTTACGGCGCTTTGGAGCTGGCACCCATCATGAATCTGGCCGACTTGATCGTTGATATTGTGGATACAGGTAATACCCTGCGCGCGAATGGCATGGAGCCACTTCAGAACATCGCCACCATTAGTTCACGCCTGGTGGTGAATAAGGCGGCCATGCGTTCCCGTTACAGCGTTATCACACAGATTATCGATGAGCTCACGGCAGTCGTGCAGGAGGGAGGGGATGCGGCGACTTGACACCACCCACAGGGATTTCGACAGTGCACTGGCCCAGTTAACGGCCGTTGATACTGAGTCCGATTCCGTTATTAGCCAGACGGTAGCGCAGATAATTGCGGACATAGCAGCGCGCGGTGATGAAGCTCTACTGGAATATACTGCGCGATTTGATCAGCGAAAAGTCGCCGCGGTAGGGCAATTGGAAATATCCAAAGAGCGCCAGATCACGGCTCTGAATAGTGTTGATTCGGCACAACGCGAGGCGCTGGAATATGCTGCGCATCGTGTGCAAAGTTTCCATCAGCACCAGCTGCAGCAGAGTTGGCAGTATTACGACGATTTAGGCAATCTTTTGGGACAGAAGGTTACCCCCCTTGAGCGGGTTGGCGTTTATGTTCCCGGTGGTAAGGCGAGTTACCCCTCTTCTGTGTTGATGAATACCATCCCTGCCAAAGTGGCGGGCGTGCCCGAAATCGTCATGGCGGTGCCGGCGCCCGGTGGAGCATTAAATGATCTGGTGCTGGCGGCAGCCTGCATAGTCGGAGTGGATCGACTGTTTACGATCGGGGGCGCTCAGGCGATAGCGGCTCTAGCGTATGGCACGCACACAGTGCCTGCGGTCGATAAAATTGTCGGTCCGGGAAATATTTATGTGGCGACCGCCAAGCGTCAGGTGTTTGGTCGAGTGGGCATCGATATGGTGGCCGGCCCATCAGAAATTCTGATCATTTGTGATGGCGGCACTGACCCGGATTGGGTGGCGATGGACCTGTTTTCCCAGGCCGAGCATGATGAACTCGCTCAGTGCCTGTTATTGTGCCCGGACGGCGCCTATCTTGAAGCCGTGCAAGCCAGTATTGACCGCCTGCTGCCGGACATGGAGAGAGCGGACATTATTCGCATATCCCTTGCCACTCGTGGGGCTATGATCCTCACCCGTGACCTTCATGAGGCGGTGACAGTGAGTAATCGCATTGCTCCGGAACACCTTGAGATATCGGTGGAAGATCCCGAAAGCCTGTTGCCGCTAGTGCAGCATGCTGGCGCTATTTTTATGGGAAGGTTTACCTCGGAAGCATTGGGCGACTACTGTGCAGGCCCCAACCATGTGTTACCGACTTCGCGCAGCGCACGTTTCTCTTCCCCGTTAGGGGTCTACGATTTCCAAAAGCGCAGTTCCATTATTATGGGCAGCGAGCAGGGTGTGCAGGAGTTGGGTGCTGTGGCTTCAGTGTTAGCGAGGGGTGAGTCGTTGACGGCTCATGCGCGCAGTGCGGAAATGCGCTTTCTAGATAAGCCGTGCGCTAACGACTAGTCTTCGCTCATTGTGGGTCTTTCAATATTCCGACGACGGCGTTGAGTTCAAGGCTCTGCTGGTTGCGCTGTAACGAAATAGCAATTTTATCTCCAGGCTTTAGCATCGCGATTCGGTGCATAGTCAGTCTGGCATCCTTTGCTTCATCTCCGTCAATATGAGTGATGATATCCCCCACTTGTACCCCTGCTTTTTGTGCAGGACTACCCCATGCTACCGAGGCCACAGCCAGCGCCAGAGTTTTGTTTCCCGGTGAAGATGTTGTGCCAATGGGTTTCACGCTGACGCCCAGCCATCCCCGGATAACCTCGCCGTAGGAGATCAGACCCTGCATCACAAAGACCGCGAGATTCACCGGTATCGCTAGGCTGATACCGATTCCGGTGTTGGCACGTTGTGTCTGGCTGTTGGTCCCGTAGATTAGGGTATTGATCCCCAGAAGGCGACCGCTGGTGTCGATGAGTGCGCCGCCAGAGTTGCCCAGGTGAATAATCGCATCGGTCTGGATATAGTCCTCATAGGTGTCCAATTGCAGACCAAAGCGGCCCAGAGCAGAAACAATACCTTGTGTTACTGAATGTCCGAATCCCAGTGGGTTACCAATGGCCAGTACGACATCTCCCACCCTAGCGGCATCGGAGTCTCCAAGCGTTATCGGCTGCAGGTCTGTCAGTGCTACCTGCAATACCGCAAGATCAGTGGCCGAATCGGAGCCGATGACCACGGCATTGGCGGAGCGACCATCGTTGAGCATCACCTGGATAGCGTCAGCCTCTGAGATGACGTGGTTGTTGGTCAGTATATGGCCCTGTTTAGTCATAATGACGCCAGAGCCGAGAGAGCGTTCGATGCGCTGACGTTGAGGCCGCGGTTCACCTGAGCGTCGAAAAGTGAGGTCTTTCAGCAGTGGGTTGGGACCCTCTTGTACCAGTTTAGCGGTATAGATACTGACCACAGATGGCGTAGCCTCATGCACCGCTATGGCATAACTGACCCGTCCTCGGGCCGCATCTGCAGGCGAACTCAGGGGTAATATCCAGAGGTCGAGAATCAGCAGGGCAGCAAGCAACCCTGTTATCGCGGGCCAAATAATGAAGGTCAATTTTTTGCTCATGCGCAACCGTATGTGTGGTTAGTCGCTGCATTGTATATGATGCATGTCCAGGCGTGGCAAGTTGCTAGTGCCGTGACTGAAAACGACAGGTGATAATGGTATGAGTGTAGCCCTTACTGAACTCGGCATATACCTCGATCAGTGTTTGCGAACTGATCAATTTCAGGATTACTGCCCCAATGGACTGCAGGTTGAAGGGAAGCCCCAGGTTGTCAGGCTCGCGACAGGCGTTACTGCCTGCCAGCGTTTTTTGGACGCAGCGATCGACTGGGGGGCTGATGCTGTGCTCGTGCATCACGGTTATTTCTGGCGCGGGGAAGCGCAGCAGGTGGTGGGAATAAAACGTCGACGGCTTGCGACTTTATTGGCCAATGAAGTCAGCTTGTTAGCTTACCACTTACCGCTTGACGCCCACCCGCAGCTGGGGAATAACGCCCGTCTCGGCTGTTTGATGGGCATAGACCTAGCGTTTCAGGAGCCACTGCAGCCTAACGTTAGTGGTGGTCTGGGAAATATAGGCAGCTTGCCTGAAGCTCTTTCAGCTGCCGAATTCGTTGTCAAACTAGAGGGGATAACAGGGCGCAGGGCATTGCATGTGGGTCATTCAGAGTCGCCAGTGCGTCGCATTGCCTGGTGCACGGGTGCCGCCCAAGACTATATCGATGCGGCGGTGAAAGCGGGCGCTGACCTGTTCGTAACGGGTGAGGCCTCAGAGCAGACTGTGCACACCGCCAGAGAGGAGGGTATCCACTTCGTCGCCGCAGGCCATCACGCTACGGAGCGCTACGGGGTGCAAGCGTTGGGCGACCATTTGGCGGGGCAGTTCTGCCTCGAGCACCGCTTTATCGATATTGACAATCCGGTCTAACGCGCGAGGAAATCAGGCGTCGGCCCATTTTTTCTCGGAGGCTACACCCTGTGGCTTGCGCTCTAGGCCAAACTCCTCGTTGAGCATGCCTTTTTCCTCTGGTGAGCTTTTTGGAGCATAATCGAGAGGGGGTTGGATATGGGCCAGATGGGCCGGAATTTCCGTTTGATCGGTATTGTCCTCAGTACGCTCCAAGGAGATTGGGCCTTCACCTTGGCATAGTGTAGCGGCACCGGTAGCCAATTGGTTGTGGACCTCCCGGTAGCTGTCGGTCAGATTGTTGAGCAGCTTTGCCGTTTCCGTAAAGTGTTCGACTACCTCGTTCTCATAGGTTTTCTTGTCTTGCATCACCTGATCCAGTTTTCGCGACACATCCTGGTATTTTTTCGCCGTTCCTGATGTGCGACGACCCGCAAGCCAGCCTAGCCATAAACCCACTATGGCAATTGCGGCGCCCATCGCCCACAGGATTTCCACGCTATATACAGGTGATTCCACAAAAAAAGTCCTCATTCTCAAAAATTGATAAGCCAGTATACCCCGAATGTTTAATAGGCAGTAGTTTCTGTCTTAAACGGGAGGTGTCGTTGCCAAGTGCGGAGGCTCTGGTTACAGTGTGCCGCTTTTAAGCCATTCGGGATTAGGCAGCCCCAGACATGACGACACCTTGGCAACGCTATCAAACTGACCTGCAACGTGAGGATTTTTCCCATGACGCCGCACAAGAGCAGGCTGTGCTCTTATTGCAAGATCTATACGAGCGTTTGGTGGCAGCTCATCATGGGTATGGTAGTGATTTGAAAGTTTGGGTGCACAAACTTCGCCGGCGTGAAGTAGAGCCCCAGGTCGGTCTTTACTTTTGGGGAGGTGTGGGGCGGGGTAAGACCTACCTTATGGATACCTTTTTTGAGTGCTTGCCCTTCAGTCGTAAGTCGCGCGTACATTTTCACCGTTTTATGCAGCGGGTTCATAAGGAGTTAGCGACTCTTGAGGGAGAAAAGAACCCGTTGGAGCTTGTAGCAGATAAGCTTGCTAAAGAAGCCCGCATTCTTTGTTTTGACGAATTTTTTGTCACCGACATTGGGGACGCAATGATTCTTGGAGGGCTGATGAAGGCGCTGTTCGCTCGTGGAGTGACCTTAGTGGCGACCTCCAATATTGAGCCCCAAAAGCTTTATGAGAACGGTTTGCAGCGCCAGCGTTTTCTACCTGTGATAGACCTGATAGAGAAATATACGCACGTTCTCAATGTCGATGCGGGCGTGGATTACCGCTTGCGTACGTTACAGCAGGCGACGTTGTACCACTTTCCGTTGAATGAAGAGGCCGACAGGAGCCTGGAGGACAGTTTTTCACGTCTCGCGGGGGAACCGGGTAAGCACTGGGAGCGTCTTGTGATTAACAATCGGTACCTGACGTGCCGCTGCGTGGCAAATGGTGTGGCTTGGTTTGACTTCGCTGAGCTGTGTGATGGCCCGCGCTCCCAGAATGATTACATTGAACTCGCGCGTGTATTTCACTCCGTACTTATTTCTGGGGTGCCAGTATTTGACCCCGACAAAAACGATCAGGCGCGCCGATTCGTTAATTTGGTGGATGAGTTCTATGACCGCAACGTCAAGCTCGTGCTGGCGGCGGCCAAACCACTGCTGGAACTCTACGCAGGCGGGAAACTGGCGTTTGAATTTCAGCGAACCGTCTCTCGGCTGTTGGAGATGCAGTCTTACGAGTACCTCGCTCGCGAGCATCGACATTAGACTGTCTGGCATAAGCTTGTGCAAGCCGGTGGACGCGCTTTTAGAGCAAGTCGGGCTGTTTTCGGGCCCCAATGCGGGGATGACTTGTATTGAACTCGATCTGTGTCATGCTCCGCAGGTTGCTGGGTGATAAAATTTGTTGAATTCGTAGCTTGAAAATGCTCGTTTCATTGGGTAGTATTCGCGCTCTCGAAATTAGACTCCTCTAACAGGCAGTTATTGATGAAAACTTACAGTGCCAAAGCGGAAAATGTTGCACGAGACTGGTTCGTGGTGGACGCCGCAGACAAGACCCTAGGGCGCTTGGCAAGCGAAATTGCGCACCGTTTGCGCGGTAAGCACAAGGCCGAATACACGCCCCACGTGGATACTGGTGACTACATTGTGGTTGTCAACGCAGAAAAAGTACGGGTCACCGGCGCCAAAGCAACCGATAAGATGTATCATCACCACACGGGTTACCCTGGCGGCTTGAAATCAATTTCCTTTGAGAAATTGATAGTCAAGGCGCCTGAACGAATCATTCAGGGCGCAGTGAAAGGCATGTTGCCTCGCAATACTCTGGGTCGGGCCATGTTTAAGAAACTGAAAGTGTATGCCGGTAGTGAGCATCCCCATACAGCCCAGCAGCCCCAAGCTCTGAACATCTAACGGATAAATTCTATGTCAGCTACCCAATACTATGGAACGGGTCGTCGCAAGACGTCCACCGCTCGTGTTTTTCTAAAAAGCGGCGCCGGCACCATTGTCGTTAATAAGCGTCCTCTGGATGAGTATTTTGGACGTGAAGTGGCGCGTATGATCGTGCGACAGCCACTGGAGCTCGTTGATTTAACGGGAAAATTTGATATTAATGTGACCGTGGCCGGCGGTGGAAGCTTTGGCCAGGCTGGCGCGATTCGCCACGGCATCACGCGTGCTCTGATGGAATATGACGAGTCCTTGCGGCCAAGTTTGCGGAGTGCCGGATATGTCACGCGTGATTCGCGTGAAGTGGAGCGTAAGAAAGTCGGTCTGCGCAAAGCGCGTAAGCGTCCCCAGTTTTCCAAGCGTTAAGCGGATGGTTTGTATCCTCGGTGTTGGCGGGGATATGGATAAAACGAACAAGGCCCGGCTGCTGTGCATCCCGGGCGTTTTTTTGGGCTGCTCAAAGGCGTCAGGCCTGTCTCTTGAGTAAGCTCAACCTGTTGTAAAAATGCATTCAAATCAAGGTGTTTTCCTTGTAACAGCAGCGCAGAATCATTAACATCTGCATCTTTTTAGAATGGCGCTTTAGGCGATGACCTACTGGGCGTGAGTTGGCCTGTAATATTGGGAGAAAAGCATGACTAGCGATGGCGTGAACTCGGGAAGAAGGACATTCCTGACAGCTGCCACGAGCGCAGTTGCTGCCGTTGGGGCTGTTGGTATATTAACGCCATTTGTGGGGTCCTGGAACCCGTCGGCAAAGGCCAAGGCAGCAGGAGCACCGGTTAAGGCGGATGTTGGTCTGTTAGAGCCCGGCCAAATGGTTGTTGTCGAGTGGCGTGGCCAGCCGGTCTATGTCGTCAATCGTACCGCCAGCCAGCTTGAAGCGCTTGCCGGCCTGAATGATCAATTGAGAGATCCCGAGTCTGAAAATACCGCGCAGCAGCCGACCTATATCACCGGCATTGAACGTTCTAGTCTCCCGAATCTATTGGTGGTCGTTGGTCTTTGCACGCACCTTGGTTGTGCGCCCAAGTATGTTCCGGAAGTGGGTGCGGCAGATATGGGTGGGGCAGAGTGGGTAGGTGGATTCTTTTGTCCTTGTCATGGTTCCAAGTTTGATTTATCCGGTCGCGTCTACGCTGGTGTTCCAGCTCCCGCTAACTTGTTAGTGCCCCCTTACTCTTTTGAGGGCGACAATGTCTTGGTGGTCGGCGTGAATCCGGAGAATGTGTGATGAGTAATATGCTGATTGGATTACGAGATTGGGTTGACGCGCGTCTGCCTATTATGAAGGCGTGGAATACGCATATGGCGCAGTATTATGCGCCGAAAAACTTCAATTTCTGGTATTTCTTCGGGGTGCTGTCCCTGTTGGTGCTAGTCAACCAGCTGCTTACTGGGATCTGGCTTACTATGAGTTACACCCCCTCCCAAGAGGGCGCCTTCGCTTCCGTTGAATACATCATGCGAGACGTCGACTACGGTTGGATACTGCGCTATATGCACTCCACTGGTGCGTCGGCGTTCTTCGTGGTGGTGTATTTGCATATGTTTCGAGCCATGCTATATGGCTCTTACAAAAAACCTCGAGAGCTGATCTGGATTTTCGGCATGCTTATCTTTGTCGTCCTGATGGCTGAGGCCTTCGTTGGCTATGTGTTGCCATGGGGCCAGATGTCCTACTGGGGTGCACAGGTCATCATCTCTCTATTCGGCGCCATTCCCTACTTTGGCGAGGATATTGTGACATGGATCCGCGGCGACTATTTGCTCTCCGGCATCACGCTGAACCGTTTTTTCGCGCTGCACGTGGTGGCTTTGCCTATTATTTTACTGGCGTTGGTTGTGTTGCACCTGCTGGCACTGCACGAAGTTGGCTCAAACAACCCCGATGGCGTCGATATCAAGAAGCACAAGGATAAAGATGGCATACCGCTGGACGGCGTAGCATTCCACCCCTATTACACGGTACACGACCTGCAGGCGATCGGCGTATTTCTGTTTATATTTTGTGGGATCATGTTCTTTATGCCGGAAATGGGTGGCTTCTTTCTGGAGTATCCTAATTTTGAACAGGCGAATAACCTGAAGACGCCTGAGCACATCGCACCTACCTGGTATTTCACGCCCTTCTATTCCGTGCTGCGTGCGGTGCCGGACAAGCTCTGGGGCTTCATTGCGTTTGCTGCCGCGGTCGCCATACCGTTTATGTTGCCTTGGCTGGATCGCAGCCCGGTTAGGTCTTGGCGCTATCGCGGTAATATCAACAAGGTAATGCTGGTGGCTTTCGTGTCCTCATTCCTGATTCTGGGTGTGTTGGGTGCCTGGGCGCCTACCGAGGCCCGGACGACACTGGCTCGAATTTGCACCGTCATCTATTTCAGCTTTTTCCTACTGATGCCAATATGGTCCTCCATTGACAAAACCAAGCCGGTGCCAGAACGCGTCACTATGGATGGCGGTATTGGTTTCTGGGGCAGCATAGGTGGTGTACTACTGATTCTGGTATTGACGATTTTGCCTCTGCAAGCAGTGGCATCGTCATCACACGATTGTGGGACTATTGAGTGCGACGAATTTGCGGCTGATCCCCACGACAAGGCCTCGTTGCAGCGCGGTGTTAAAACCTATATGAATTACTGCATGGGTTGCCACTCCCTGCAGTACCAGCGCTATAACCGGGTAGCTGAGGATCTTGGTATCCCGGAAGACCTGTTTCATGTCAATTTGATGTTTGATCCGGCCGTTAAGATGGGCGCTTTGATGGAAAACGCCATGGATAAGGACGAAGCCAAAAAATGGTTTGGTGCTGCGCCGCCTGACCTAACACTGGTCTCCCGAGCGCGCCAACCGCAGTGGCTCTATACCTATTTGCGCACTTTTTATCAGGACAGTAGCCGCCCGTACGGCGTTAATAACAAGGTATTCAAGGATGTTGGCATGCCCCATGTGCTGCTGGCATTGCAAGGTATGCAGGAGTGCGCCCCCGGCCCGGTTACGGGCGATAATGGTGGTGTAAAACGGGACCCCCTGACCGGCGAAGATATACTGGAGGATCCCTGTGGCCAGCTTGTCATTCCAGTGGCTGGAGAGATGACTTCCCAAGAGTTCGATGAGACGGTGTATGATCTGGTAAACTTTCTCGCCTATTCGGCTGAGCCGATGGTTACTGACCGTCACCGAATAGGCATGTTTACATTGCTTTTCATTGCCCTGTTTACGGTTTTTGCATGGTTACTCAATAGAGAGTACTGGAAAGACGTACACTGATCGCGCGCAATTGATGGTGGTGACGTTGAGACTGACTCAGCGCCGCTTCGTGTTCTATACGAAAAACTGAGGAATCCCTAATGGGTGTTGTGGCAAAGCGGTCTTCGATGACATTTTTTTCTGATAGCTCCAGTCACTATAGCCATAGGGTGCGTATTGTCCTAGCTGAGAAGGATGTCACGGTCGACTTGGTCGAATGCGATGCAGCGCATCCTCCCGCCGAGCTGGCTGACCTCAATCCATACAATAGTTTGCCGACGCTGGTGGATCGTGATCTGGTGCTGTATGAGTCCAAGGTTATGATGGAATATTTGGATGAGCGTTTTCCGCATCCACCGCTGTTGCCTGTATATCCAGTGGCGCGCGCAGAAAGCCGACTCTTTATCCACCGCATTGAGAAGGATTGGAGCGCCCTGGTTGATGCCATTCAGCACACACGCAGTGACAATGTTATCAAGAAATCGATCAAGGAGTTGCGTGAAAGTATTGTGGGTATTGCTCCCATTTTTGCTGAAAAGCCATTCTTTATGAGCGATGAATTCACTCTGGTGGACTGCTGTATTGCGCCTATTCTGTGGCGTCTTCCTTTTTTGGGTGTGGAAATTCGGCCCAGTAAGCAGACAAAGCCTCTGCAAACCTATATGGACAAGCTATTTGACCGGGAGTCTTTTCAGGAGAGTCTGACCGAGCAAGAACGAGAAATGCGGCTGTAAGACAGCCTTTTCCCAGCGACATAGTGGCAGAGTTGATGATGAATTCTAGTCGTCCTTATATCATGCGTGCACTCTATGAGTGGATTGTAGAAAATGATTTAACGCCCTATGTGCTGGTAGAGGCATCGATGTCTGGCGTCATCGTTCCTCAACAATTTGTTAAGGACAACCAGATTGTCCTTAATATCTCCCCCGACGCCGTAGTTGATTTAAACATATCCAATGAGGCCGTTGTGTTTAACGGTCGGTTCGGTGGGGTCGCGACCGATATCTTTGTGCCTATCACTGCCGTTGTCGGTATCTACGCCAGAGAAAACGGTCAGGGTATGGTGTTTGACCCCGAAGAGACGGTCAGATCGCCGGACGATACGCCGCCGGAGCCGGAGAAGCGGCCTTCTCTCAAAATCGTCAAATAGAGCCGGTTTTAGGCGTTATTCCGCACGCGGCTAGCGCAGTAAAACTAATCTATTATCTCAAACAGTGGCACTACCCGGCTGACCCCGGAAACGTCCGCCGCCCGTTCTGAAACATGCTTTGCTTCTTTTTGTGTTACAAGGCCCATCAGATAGACCACCCTATTTTCAGTCACCACCTTGACCTGTGCGCTCTCAATGTCGTCACTGGTCAGCAGCACAGATTTTATCTTGGAGGTAATCCATGAGTCCTTGCCGCGGGTTACGCCGGAGCTGGGTGGCCCGATTTCAAGCTCGTTGTATATCCTGCGCACGTTCTGGATTTTGCGCACCACCGCAGTCGCCCTCGATTTTAGCGCTTTGTCACCGACTTGCCCGGCCAGAAGGAGATAGCCGTTATAACTGACCAGTACGAGGTGCGCGCTGTCGTAGGCATCATTCGAGGCATGAATGTTTACCTCAGCCTTGGTTTCGATATTGTCGTCTTCGATCATTCGTCCTAGCGTGCGCTGGTTGGGTGGGTCGTCTATCGAGCCTATCTGCATGCTTGACAGGAGACTCCCGCAGCCCGATAGCACGAGTACGAAACAGGCCAGCAGTGGCGCAAAAATCATTCTCATGCTCTAGTCTCGGTTATAGGTGCCAAAAAGGGTGTGATCTATGAGTTCGCAAAAATGGTGAATCACCATGGTGTGTATCTCTACAATACGCGCTGGTTGCGTGGCATCCACGCGCAGTTCCACGTCTTCTGGGCGCATAAGACTGCCGACCTCGCTGTCCCCCGTATTCGACATCATAACGATCCCCATGTTCCGTTCCTGGGCTGTCTGTACCGCCCGTAACAGGTTGTCTGTGCCTATTGAGCTGTTTATGCAGAGCAAAACATCCCCCGCTTGGCCCAGAGCACGCAGCTGGCGTGAAAAAATTTCACTGATACCAATGGATTGGGCGATGGCGGTGACACTGGCGCTGTCCGCACCGAGCGTGAGCGCAGGCAGGGCAGGTCTGTCGTCGTCAAAGCGATTGAGCAAATTGCACGTAAACAGCTGGGCTAGTGCAGCATCCACACCGTTGCCACATACGATGATTTTGCGATCTGCCAGCAGGGCCTCTGCCATGAGCTGGCCGCCACGCTCTATGACTTCCGCCAGAGGGTCCACGGACATGACGATAGTATCGATGGTGCGCTGGAAATTATCGGCAATGATTCGGTAGTAGTCCATGCAGGTCCTTCCAGAAAACGAATGTCAGGCAGTGAATGCCCCGCGAATCCAGCGAATACGCGTGTTGGTTCCAGATTGTGGGGGTTCGAAGGCAATCACGTCAAATCGACAGGGCATATTGGTCAAATTTGGCCTATGTCGCAAAAAAAGTTGTGCCGTCTGCACAATACGCTGTTGCTTGCGGGCATTTACAGAACCTGCGGCGCTGTCAAATCGGTGGTTACTGCGCGCTCTGACTTCTATAAAGACCAGCTGAGCTCCCTCTCTAACGATGAGGTCGATCTCGCCGGTTTTTCCTCTGAAGTTACGTTCCAGAAGTAGGAGTCCCGCCTCCTTTATGAGGGACAGTGCCTGGTCTTCGTAATAGTCTCCCAGTGACTTCATGAGCGCATTGCGATGTTATGGTCGATTGCATTGGGGAGACTAGTTTATCTACTGTGCCTTCAGTGTGCCCGCATCAAATGTGGCCGGGGACAGTTGCCGCTTGATGCTCAGGGTCGGGTCCATGCTCAACAGGCCGGTATTCCCGCGCATCAGGGCGTCGGCACCGCTCTGCAGACGCAGAAAATTGGATTGAACGAGATACGCATCTGCTCCAAGCGCATTGAGGCGCGTATAGTTGCCGCTCTTGGCGTCGCCGGTGGCAAGTGCCGCCAGCAGGTCTGGATTGGCGCCCAATAACCAGGGTGTCTCAACGAGTTGGATGCCATTTAAATCCTGATTACGCTCGTCTGGAATGCCGTTGTAAATATTGGAGATAGCGTAAACAGGGAGATCGCCCGCATAGTGAAATGCCAGTAGCGGCCTGATCGAGCGGGCCTCTGTGCCATTATGACTAAGAAGGAAGATGGCATCAGCGTCTTGTCTGCGGCGGGGTGTAAATTCGATGTTGATGCCTATTGTTGTTCGAAGGTCGCTTGCCCGCTGTTCGCTGGTATCCAGCGCAAGTGCCGACGTGACGCTGCTGGAGTAATCGTCGTAGGTGCTATAGGTCGTATTGCTGGCGATTGCACCTCCAAGAGAACCCCAGCGCTCACGCAGTGCAGTCTCCACCTTGCTTCCCCAGTCCCCCGCTGGCGTAATGATTATCGCTCGGCGAGCGCCTCTGCCAAAAGCGAGCTCAGCGACACTGATGGCCTCGTCTTCCGGTGCCAGCGACAGTTGTACCAGGGCGCTGCCCTGCGCTGGCAATATTGGGTCGATACGATTGAGGGCAAGTATGGGTATAGGTCGCTCCGGGCGCGTTGCTAGGTCAGCCAGAGCTTCTTTACTTAAAGGACCCACGACGATGCTGGCTCCTTCGCGCAGCGCCTCGTCATAGGCATTGCTGGCAGAGGGAAATTCCCCCACGTCAATGACAAGAAGTTCATTTGTGGCCTGCCCTGTGGAGCTGTCGGCGTAATGGGCAGCCAGAAAGCCATCCAGTACCGCTTTGCCAGCTTGCGCCAGTTGCCCGCTGAGCGGCAGTATGAGTGCCACTTTGCCGTTCTGGGTCGAGGGTGCCAACAGGTAGTCGAGTCCACCGGGCAGCGGGTTAGCGGCAGGGTGACCTAGATTTTCCGTGCGCCACTGAACCAATTCACGCTGCATCTCGGAATCGGTCTGACGGTTGATCAGTGCAAGTGCAAGCCACCCGCGCCATTGGGGATCGGCGGCGTTAGGGAAGGCGGTCAGCAGTTGCTGCTTATCCGTTCTTTCCAGATTTTGCCATACGCTGCGTTTCCATGCGGCAGCAGTATCCTCTTGGGTTCCTCGCAGAATTTGATCGGCCAGTTGGGCACTCGCTAGCGAGTCGCCCTGCGTTTCCAGTATATAATGTTTGAAGCTGAGGATGCGGTAGTGCAATGCCGGATTTATGCCTGGATAATCCAGCTGCTCTAATTGCTCCAGTGCCTGTAACTGATCGCCGCGAACATAGGCAATGCGTGCCTGCAGATAACCTACATAGGTGTCGTCATTCGATGACAGTCCGTCCACGGGCATCTCTTGCAATGCAACGCTGGCCTGCATCCAGTCAAATTCTGCAAGTGACTGCTCAGCGCTGTTTAGCACGGCACTGAACTGGCTGTGCGGCAGTGTCAGAGAAATTTCCGATTGCTGTATGGGCTGTTGCTTCTCGGGCGCAGGGGTCTTTGGCTGCGGCTCCTTTTTCTGCGGGTTACCACCGCAGCCCCACAGTAATAACGTCAGTAGAAGAAGTGTTAGCACTCTTACCTGGCTGCGCTGACTGGAATGTATCTCTCTCATGTTATGCTTCACCCACAAGTTAATAGATCCTGTTTGTTCGGGATTTACAATGTACGGACATTATAAGGGGAATTTGTGGATTCCGGGCTCTATGTTGTGGCAACGCCCATAGGTAACTTCGGTGATATGTCACAGCGCGCGGTTGAGGTCCTGCAAAATGCAGACCTTATTGCGGTGGAAGACACCCGACACAGTCAGCGTCTGCTGCAGTTTTTCTCAATTGACACACCCGTTATGGCCTACCATGACCATAGCGATGAGCGTGCACTGCATCGCATTGGCAGCTGTTTGTCTGAGGGCGGTAGCGTAGCGCTTGTGTCTGATGCCGGTACGCCTCTGATCTCTGATCCTGGTTATCGTTTGGTGCGCCATGTGCAGGACAGGGGCTTTGCGGTGCGCCCGGTCCCCGGTGCCTGTGCCGCGATCGCCGCATTAAGTGTATCAGGTGTGCCGACTGACCGATTTCTGTTCGAGGGCTTCCTTCCTGCTCGGGACGGGGCGAGGTTAAATCGCCTGAATGCGCTGGCGTCTGAGCCAGTAACGCTCATTTTTTACGAGGCGCCCCACCGTATTGATGCCTCATTGCAGTCCATGATTAAGGCATTCGGCGAGACGAGAGAAGCGGTGTTGGCACGTGAAATCACTAAGCTCTTTGAGACAATCAAGCGAGGCTCATTGGCAGAGCTGTCGCAATTTGTCAGCGATGACAGTAATCAGCAAAGGGGTGAAATAGTTGTGATCGTTGCTGGGAAGCCAAAGGGAGAGCAGGAGCTGGACGCTGATGTCGCGGCGCTGCTGTTACGCTTATCGCAGGAATTGCCCGCTAAACGGGCCGCGGCGGTAGTGGCAGACTGCACCGGCCTGCGTAAGAAGCAGCTGTATGACTACCTGTTGGCGATGAAACAGGATCATGGCGGATAGAGCGATAGAGAGAGTGGGTCATGCATTGCTTGCTCTGGACAGCGCCAGAGCGTAGTCTTGCCCCGAGTCGGTTAGGCGATCGCTTCTCAATCGTGTTTACGCGTTTGGGGGGAGGAAAGTCCGGGCTCCATAGGGCAGAGTGCCAGGTAACGCCTGGGGGGCGAGAGCCTACGGAAAGTGCAACAGAAAGGATACCGCCTGGTTCGCCAGGTAAGGGTGAAAAGGTGCGGTAAGAGCGCACCGCGCGGCTGGTAACAGGCGTGGCGATGGTAAACCCCACTCGGAGCAAGACCAAATAGGAATCCGTTAGCTGTGGCCCGCAGTGGATTCGGGTAGGTCGCTACAGGCAGGTGGTGACACCTGTCGCAGATGAATGATCGTCCACGACAGAACCCGGCTTACCGACCGACTCTTTTAATTCTTGAAAACGGCCTGTCCGGCGGGAGTCGGACGGGCTATTTCACTTGTCTGTCGTTAGGCAATCTTCAGGTTTTTGTGCGCAGTTGCCAATATTCGGCGATAACGGCGCCTCAATCGACCTTTTTTATAATTTTTTGTTATAAAAATTTATTCTTTCATAAAAAAAAAGACTTTAACTTAATGTAAATCATTAGGAAGTTAATTTATCGGGCTGTTTTAAACCGTTATTTTGTTCTTAAATCCCTCTTCGACTTGCCTCATAACACTTCAAAGTTGCTCTAATTACCTGAAATTACAACGTTTTTTCTAGATGCCTCACTTGACAGTGTCTCGTTTGCAGACCTATAGTGTTGATAAGTGGGAACAAGTGGAACTTTTTGGTTTTTTGTGGGTTTAAAGGCCAAAATCGAGTGGAGAAACTGCCGTGTTTCGCGGAGTACAACATATCAATATGGACGCAAAAGGACGTTTGGCCATGCCAGCGCGCCAGCGCGAGCCATTGCATTCGCAATCTGACGGGCAAGTTGTCATTACCATCGATACCCAGGCTGCCTGCCTGGTGATCTATCCACTTCCTGAGTGGGAGCGCATAGAAAAAGATATCCAGAACTTGCCTGCACTTAAGCCTGCGGTAAAACGCTTCCAGCGGTTGGTGTTGGGTTATGCCACTGACCTGGAATTGGATGGCAATGGACGCCTGCTGGTGCCCCAACCCCTGCGAGATTACGCACAACTGGACAAGAAATTGGTGCTGGTAGGGCAGGGCAACAAATTGGAATTGTGGTCTGAGGCGTTGTGGTTCGCTCAACGCGATCAAGCGTTGCTGGATTCTGGCCCAGAGGCTGAATTGCCCGCCGAACTCATGTCGCTAACGCTTTAGGTGACGGCTATGCATCAAACAGTTTTGTTGCATGAGGCTGTTGATGCTTTAGTGACTTTGCCCGATGGTTTTTATGTGGATGGCACCTTTGGTCGTGGCGGACACAGCCGCTACCTGCTGCAAAACCTGAATCGTAGTGGCCGGGTGTTAGGGGTTGATAAAGATCAGGAGGCGCAGGCGGCGGCCCATGCGTTGGCAGAGAGTGAGTCTCGGTTTCAGTTTTTCCACGGCTCGTTCGCTGAACTTCCTCAGCAACTGCGTGGGATGGGAGTCGACGCCGTTGACGGCATTTTGCTGGACCTTGGGGTTTCTAGCCCACAGTTAGATGACGGAGACAGGGGGTTCAGCTTTATGCGTGATGGTCCTCTGGATATGCGCATGGATACTAGTTGTGGAGAAACAGCAGCTCAATGGCTGTCGCGCGCTGATCTGCAGGATATTGCCGGAGTATTGAAAGAGTATGGGGAGGAGCGTTTCGCTCGTCGCATTGCCTCCGCAATAGTTGCCGCAAGAGCCGTGTCCCCGATTGAGACCACAAGTCAGTTGGCGCGGCTGGTGAGCGAGGCTCATCCGCGGTGGGAAAAACACAAGCATCCCGCTACCCGTTCCTTTCAGGCAATTCGTATCAAGGTCAATCGCGAGCTCGAAGATCTGCAGGCGTTTTTATCTGTGGCGCTGGACATGTTACGCGTCGGGGGTCGTCTGGTGGTGATCAGCTTTCACTCTTTGGAAGATCGCTTGGTAAAGCGCTATATGCGTGATATGGCCAGAGGGGATTCACTACCTCGGGGTGTGCCGGTGACCGATAGTCAGCTCAATCGTCGTATGCGTCTGGTGGGCCGGTCGGTCAAGGCTAGTGCCGAAGAGGTGGCAGGTAATGTGCGTGCGCGCAGTGCGGTGATGCGTATCGCGGAAAAAATCAATTGAATCAAGATTTGAATAATCAATAGCGTGGCAAAAGTTGGAATGATGAGTGCAGCGTCGATACAGGAAAACCAATCCGACAGCCGGGAGCTGCTTTATTTTAATGCTGCCGCGCTGTTACTGATTATGGTGTCCGCTTTTGCCACTATCTATTCGACGCACGCTTGCCGTGCCCTGTACGCGCAACTTCAGGTGCTGGAATCCGCGCAGTGGTATTTGCAAGAGGATTATGGGCGCCTCATGCTGGAGCAGAGTATTTGGGCATCCCATCGGCGAGTCGAGAGCGTTGCTCGTGAGGAGTTGGGTATGGGCGCGCCAGATCTTGCCGCTTACAAGGTGATAGCGCAATGAGGCAGCAGCAAAAACAGCCGCTGTCGCTGTTGCGTTTTTATCTGGTAGTGGGGGTGCTGTGTGTCCTGCTGGCACTTCTGGTGTGGCGAATACTGTCTCTACAAATACTTGATTTGGAGCGCGGTTATACATTCCTGCAGAACCAGGGTGAAATGCGCTCGGTCCGCATGGCGGAAATCCCAGCTTACCGGGGGGTGATTTTGGATCGCCGCGGTGAACCGTTGGCTGTAAGTACTCCGGTGGTATCGATCTATGCGAACCCCCAGTTACTGAAGACCTCCGACCGTCTGGGAGAGTTGGCAGAGGCATTGGACATGGAGCTGTCCCTGCTACAGGACAAGCTGGCTCGCTACGACAACAAGCAGTTTATGTATCTCTTGCGCCACCAGGTGCCAGACCATGCTCGGGAGATTCTGGATAAACGAATAAAAGGCGTTTTCGGTGAGCGCGAATATCGTCGCTTCTATCCTGCAGGTGAGGTTGCGGCGCAGTTGGTGGGGTTCACCGACGTTGATGGTCAGGGTATTGCAGGTTTGGAGCTGACGTATAACGATTGGTTAAAGGGCACGCCGGGCAAGAAAAAATATATCAAGGACCTGCACGGTGAAGTGGTGCGCGATATCGGTGTGCTGCAGCCTGCAAGGCCGGGCAAGGACCTCGTGCTGAGTATCGATCTGCGTCTACAGTATCTGCAGCACCGCGAGCTGCAGCGTGCGGTCTCCGCGTTGGGTGCGGCTTCCGGCACGGTTGTGACACTGGATAGCCATACCGGTGAGGTGTTGGCTATGGTGAATTATCCGGTCTACAACCCGAATGGATCTAAGTCGGGCAGCCCGGGCAGCAGGCGCAATCGGGCGATGACCGATGTCTATGAACCCGGCTCCACGATGAAATCATTAACCATGGTGGCTGCGCTGGAAAGTGGACGTTATACCCCGGACACAATGATTGACACATCGCCTGGGCGCATTCGGGTAGGGCCTAAGGTATACCCTGATCCGCGCAATTACGGTTTGATTAGCATGACGCGGGTGTTACAAAAATCGAGTCAGGTAGGGGTTACCAAAATAGCGCTGGACCTCGGCCATGAGCCTATCTTGGAGGTATTTAACCGGTTTGGCATTGGCCAGTCTCCGGGCACCGGTTTTCCGGGAGAGAGTGCCGGGACGCTGCCAAATCGCCCGCGGTGGTATGCAACGGAAAAGGTGTCTTTGGCTTTTGGTTATGGAATTTCTGCCACACCGCTGCAACTCGCCAGTGCCTACTCGGTGTTTGCCAATGGCGGTAAGCAGCTACCGATATCACTGTTGGCATTGGAAGGCGAAACGCCTGAGGGCAAGCAGATCATTGCACAGGAAACGGCGGCGCAGCTTCTCGGTATGCTGCATGCGGTGACGGGTGAAGAAGGGACTGCACGTAAAGCGCGTGTCTCGGGTTATCAGGTGGGTGGAAAAACGGGCACCGTGCACAAGGTTGGGCCTGGAGGCTACGAGAAACATAAGTACGTCGCACTGTTTGCTGGGATCGCTCCCATTGATAACCCGCGTATTGTTACTGTCGTCGTGATAAACGATCCAAAGGGTAAGCTCTATGGTGGTGGTGCTGTAGCGGCCCCCGTTTTTTCCCAAATAACCAGTGGCACCCTGCGTATTCTAGGCGTGCCACCGTCTGACATTGGCACCCTCAGTGAAGCGGCTAAATCTGCTCCGGGGGGCGCTACCTGATGCTGGCATCCCATGCTCTAGAGGCGCGGCCTATGTCACTGCCCCAACTGCTTGGCAGGGAGGGCGAAGCGTTTGCGGATACCATGATAAAGGGTATGCAGCTAGACAGCCGCAAAGTGCGACCAGGGGACTTATTTCTAGCGCTGCCGGGAGAGCAGCATGATGGCCGTCACTTTATCGGGCAGGCAGTGGCGAATGGTGCCGCAGCCGTGGTGGCAGAGGCGGCTGTAGCAGGTTTTTTGGAGGCGATCGCGGTGCCGTTGATCGAGCTCCCTGAGCTGCGTTTTGAAGCGGGTGTGCTGGCAGCTCGGTTTTACGGCAACCCCAGTCACTCGATGCATGTGTTAGGGATTACAGGAACCAATGGTAAGACAACGACCAGCCGTATTGTCGCGCAACTCACTCGCACTCTGGGCAAGCCCTGCGGTGTAATCGGTACTTTAGGTGCCACGCTGGAAGACGGTATAACGGTGGCCAGTAATACCACGCCTGATGCGTTATCGCTGCAGCGACAGTTGGCAGAGTGGTTCGATCAGGATGTACTTGCAGTCAGCATGGAAGTCTCCTCTCATGCATTGGAGCAGGGTAGAGTTAACGGCGTCGCGTTCGAAACCGCGATCTATACCAATCTGTCCCACGATCACCTCGACTACCACGGCAGTATGGCGGCTTATGGTCGCGCCAAACAGCGACTGTTTTCTGTTGAGGGGTTACGTCATGCCGTCATCAATATGGATGACCCATTTGGCACGTCGATAAAAGCGGCTGTGGCAGGGGATGTCCAAGTGCTGACCTATTCTGCCAGTGGTGCGCCCGCCGATGTGCGTGTTGAAAATGCTCAATTTTACAGCGATGGCGTGCGCGGTGACTTGCATACTCCTTGGGGCGACGCCACGTTCTTTAGCCCGCTTCCGGGCGACTTTAATTTGGCAAATCTTGCCGCCTCGGTCACTGCACTGGTGTTGGGCGGAGAAGACCTGCGGTCAGTCTTGGGAGCGACGGCAAGTTTGCAGCCTGTTCCCGGTCGCATGCAGGTCATACCGAATACGTTGGATATACAAGTGATTGTTGATTACGCCCATACCCCGCACGCATTGGAGCAGGTGCTAAAGGCTTTGAGGCCTCATGTCAGGGGCTCTCTGGTGACGGTGTTTGGTTGCGGCGGGGATCGCGACAGGGAGAAGCGGCAGCAGATGGGTCGTATTGCCTGCGCATTGTCTGACTGCGTGGTGGTGACCAGTGACAATCCCAGAACGGAAGAACCACTGGGCATCATGCGCGATATTGAATCGGGGTGCAGTGGCCGCTATTTTTTACAGGCTGACCGTGCAGACGCTATTTCAGTGGCAGTGGCACAAGCGCAAGCGGGTGACTGTGTGTTGATCGCAGGCAAGGGCCATGAGTGCTACCAGCTGGTGGATGGACAGCGTTTACATTTCAGTGACGAGGCACACGCGCACGATGCTCTGGCGCGGAGGGCGGGATCATGATGCGCCCGCTGAGCCTGTCAGAGCTACGACTGCCATTGGAAGGCCAATTACACGGCGCTGACTGTGACATTCTGGGCGTGTCTACCGACAGCCGCACGTTGCACGATGGTGATTTGTTCGTGGCACTGCGCGGCGAGCATTTTGATGGTCAGGAATATGTTGCGCAAGCGAACAGTGTGGGAGCAACTGCCGCACTAGTGCGCCAGGTCGTTGCCAGTTCACTGCCGCAGCTGCAGGTGGCCGATACCCAGCGGGCTTTGGGTTTATTGGGCGCTTATAACCGACAACAGTACAAGGGACCTCTGATTGGTATCACGGGTAGTAGTGGCAAAACCACGGTCAAGAATATGGTGCACGCCGTGCTTTCCCGGCGCGGTGAAACCTTGGCTACTGAAGGAAACTTCAATAACGAAATTGGTGTGCCGCTGACATTGCTGCGTCTGCGGCCGGGGGTAGAGTTTGCAGTTGTAGAGATGGGTGCCGCCAAAGCGGGGGATATCGCTTGGTTATGCGAGTTGGCATGTCCGACGATTGCATTGTTGCTCAATGCGATGCCTGCTCATCTGGAAGGGTTCACCAGTGTTGAAGGCGTGGCAGCTGCCAAGGGAGAGATTTTTGATCGGTTGGTAAAAACCGATGTCGCCGTTATTAATGCAGACCAGTTGTGGGCCCGCCAATGGCGCAAACGCGCATCTGCGGCCACTGTAATGGATTTTGGCCTAGAGCAACCCGCCTCTATCACTGCGCGCAATATTCAAGGCATGGGTGTCAGGGGTGTGAGCTTTACCGCGTCCACTCCAGTAGGAGACATGTCAATACGCCTGAATCTACCGGGCGTACACAACGTCGCCAACGCTCTTGCGGCCGTGGCAGTGGGCTTGGCCTGTGAGCTTTCCTTGACGGATATTCGCGATGGATTGGAGTCGCTGCAACCAGCAGATGGTCGGCTGCGATCAATGGTTTCACCATTGGGAGCCTCAATAATCGACGACTGTTACAACGCTAATCCTGGCTCAGTGCGTGCGGCGATCGACATGCTGGCGGCGTGCTCTGGGCGCCATACGTTGTTACTAGGTGCGATGCGAGAGTTGGGGCGCGGCAGCAGCGAGTTGCACCGAGAAGTGGGTGAATATGCGCGGGCAGCAGGCATCGATCAGTTGTGGGGGGTCGGTCCGGAGCTTGAAATTTGTGTAGACGCCTTTGGCGCTGGTGGTCGATATTTTGAGGATCGCTCCGCTGCTCTGGTGGATATTGAGAGACAGTTTGGTGAGGGCGATACCGTTCTGGTCAAAGGCTCGCGCAGCGCTGGTATGGAGCAGGTCTTGCATGCCTTGCTGCCGAATATAAAGGCACAGGAGCACTGAGCTATGTTATTGCTACTGGCGAAATACCTCACCCAATACGAGAGCGCTTTTGGCGTGTTCCAGTATCTGACCCTGCGTGGAATTCTGGCCGCAGGTACAGCGCTTGCCATCTCTCTGGCGGCTGGGCCTCTGATGATTCGTCGTTTGCAGCGTTATCAAGTCGGGCAGTCTGTGCGCAGTGATGGGCCCCAAAGCCATCTCAGTAAGGCTGGCACGCCGACCATGGGCGGTGGATTACTGCTGTTGTCTATTGCCGTATCCACTCTATTGTGGGGCGACTTGAGTAACCGCTACCTCTGGCTGACACTGCTGGTGACATTGGCCTTCGGCGCCGTGGGTTGGATAGACGATTATCGTAAAGTGGTTGAGCGCGACTCTCGCGGACTGCCGGCGCGCTGGAAATATTTGTGGCAATCGTTGGCAGGGCTGGCTGCCGCACTCTATCTCTATGTAGCCTTTGATTCGCCCGTCACTACAGAGCTGTATGTTCCCTTCTTCAAAGATTTCGTCTGGAGCATGGGGCCATTCTTTATTGTCCTGAGCTATTTTGTGATCGTCGGGGCGAGCAACGCGGTGAACTTGACCGACGGACTGGATGGGCTGGCGATACTGCCGACTGTGCTCGTAGGGACTGCGCTGGGTATCATTGCCTATCTCACTGGTCGCATAGATTTCGCTGAATACCTGCACATCCCCTATGTCGCTGGTAGCGGTGAATTGGCGGTATTCTGCGGCAGTATCGCCGGTGCTGGACTGGGTTTTCTGTGGTTTAACACGTACCCGGCTCAGGTATTTATGGGCGATGTCGGTTCGCTGGCACTGGGTGCTGCACTGGGAACAGTGGCGGTCATTACTCGCCACGAAATCGTATTTTTTATTATGGGTGGGATTTTCGTACTGGAGACCGTGTCGGTCATTATCCAGGTGGCGTCTTTTAAATTAACGGGCAAGCGGGTTTTCCGTATGGCGCCCATTCACCATCACTATGAACTTCAAGGTTGGCCAGAGCCGCGCATCATCGTGCGTTTCTGGATTATAACAGTAATGCTAGTTCTGTTTGGACTGGCGACGCTAAAGTTGCGTTAGGTGAGAATAAAAGTGGCTTCAAAATTGGTAGAGAGTTGCGAAAAGAGGGTAGTGGTAGGCCTTGGCGCCACCGGTCTGTCCTGTGCGCGCTATCTCTATCAGCGAGGGCTACCGTTTGCAGTAGTCGACACGCGTGCGCAGCCGCCGGGATTGGATGAACTGCGTTGTGAAATGCCGGACGTCGATTTTTTTGCGGGTGATTACCCCGCGGAGATTGTCGCCAGTGCCACTGAGTTGATTGTCAGTCCAGGCATTTCGATGGATGCTCCCATCGTTCTTCAGGCTCAGGCCGCAGGGGCTGATGTGGTCGGGGATATCGATCTGTTTATGCGCGAGGCGGGGGCTCCGGTCATTGGCATTACCGGCTCAAACGCCAAATCGACGGTGACGGAATTGCTCGGTCAGATGGCGCGGGACGCCCAGTTGAACGTTGGTGTTGGGGGTAACCTAGGTACGCCAGCACTGGATTTGTTGTCGCCCGAGCGTGATCTGTATGTGCTGGAGCTGTCCAGTTTTCAGTTGGAACGTGCCGGTCGACTGGGTCTGGCGGTGGCAGCTGTGTTAAATGTCAGTGCTGACCACATGGACCGCCACCGCACGATGACAGCCTATCAACAGGCCAAGCAGCGCATTTTTCGCGGTTGCAAAAAAGTGGTCATCAATCGCGATGAGCCTCTGACAATTCCGCTTGTGAGTACGGGTGTCGAGGTGGTTAGTTGGTCTATGCAAGAGCCTGAGCCGGGTGGTTTTGGTCTGCGCCACAAAGCAGGTGTGGAATACCTATGTCTCGGTCTGGAAGTGCTACTTCCTGTGTCGGAGCTGAACCTTTTTGGCCGTCACAATATTGCCAATGCTCTAGCAGCACTCGCACTGGGTTACAGCGCAGGTCTGTCTCTGTCCAATATGCAAGCCTCATTAAAGACCTTCAGAGGGCTGCCGCATCGCTGTGAGCTAATAGCCGAGATAGACGGCGTGCGCTTCGTTAACGATTCGAAAGGAACCAATATTGGTGCGACTGAAGCGGCTCTGTCTGGCGTGGGTGGAGAGCATGACATCCTGCTCATTGCCGGTGGTCAGGGTAAGGGTGCGGACTTTTCTCAGCTGCAGGAGGCAGTGTCGCGTCACTGTAAGTTGCTAATACTGATGGGTGAGGACGCTCCTTTGTTGGAGGAGGCACTGTCGTCCTGTGTCGCCGTGCTTCGCGTGTCTTCGCTGGACGAAGCCATCAACGTTGCAGCGATGAAGGCGGAGGCCGGTGATGTTGTGTTGCTATCACCCGCCTGTGCCAGCTTCGATATGTTTAGTGGCTATGTGCAGCGCGGCGAAGCGTTTTGCGCGCGGGTTAATGCGCTGACCGGGGGGCTGAAGTGAGCAGGGCAGCTACTCACAGTTCAGCGTTATCTGCGCCCGACATGACGTTAATCATGCTGACGCTGGCCTTGTTGTTGATAGGGCTTGTTGCAAGTACTTCCGCTTCGATTGAGTACGCCGAATGGCATTTCCAGAATCCCTGGTTTCACAGTCGCCGGCATTTCGTTTATCTGTTGATAGGTGTTGTTGCGGCCGTCGCGAGCTACTGCGTCAAGCCGCAGTTCTGGTTTTCAACGGGGTGGTGGTGGCTGTTCGGCGCGTTGGCGCTCCTGATACTGGTGTTGATCCCGGGTGTTGGGCGTGAGGTCAATGGCAGCCAGCGCTGGTTGCCCTTGGGGCCTTTCACGCTGCAACCCTCGGAGTTTGCCAAGCTCGCAGTGGTGGTCTATCTGGCCGGTTATATGGTGCGACGCGAGCATGAAGTGCGCAACCAGTGGCAGGGGTTTCTTAAGCCCATGGCGGTACTCTTCGCAACGACTTTGTTGTTGATGATAGAGCCGGATTTTGGTGCCACGGTCATTGTCTCCGCCACTGCATTTGGGATGCTATTTCTAGCGGGAGTCAGGGTGGGGCACTTTATGGTGGTGGTGCTTGGAGCACTGGCGACCTTGTTAGTACTGATCATCAGTGAGCCCTATCGGGTCAAGCGATTGACGGCCTATACCGACCCATGGGCAGACCCTTTCAACACGGGCTTCCAGCTCACCCAGTCTCTGATCGCTTTCGGTCGTGGGGAGTGGCTCGGCGTCGGTCTCGGTAACAGTGTGCAGAAGTTGTTCTATTTACCTGAAGCACACACTGACTTTGTCTTTTCTATCTGGGCCGAGGAGACCGGGTTTATCGGGGCTATCGCGGTTATTGGATTGTTCGTGGCTTTGATCGGTCGAATACTGTGGGTGGGACGTAGGGCGTTTGTGAATGAAAACACCTTCGGCGCTTATATCTGCTACGGCGTTGCACTGATATTTTCTGGCCAGGCGTTTGTCAATATGGGCGTCAGTTCGGGGCTATTGCCTACCAAGGGTTTGACATTACCTTTCGTCAGCTATGGCGGCACTAGCTTGGTAGTGTGCTGTGTCATGTTGGGTTTGGTGGTGCGCATTGATCGTGATGCACGGTTGGTTCCTCAGCGCAGGAGGTCCGTGTGATGGCTGCGGAGAAACCGCTGATTATGATGATGGCGGGGGGCACCGGTGGTCATGTGTATCCTGCGCTCGCAGTTGCCGCGGAGTTACTGTCACGCGGATATCGAGTGGAGTGGATCGGCACTGCACGCGGTCTTGAGCATCGTGTGGTTCCCGCGGCAGGCATCACGTTGCACTGCCTGTCCGTGCGCGGCGTGCGGGGTAAGAGCGTTCTCGACAAAATCCTTGCACTGCTGTTCTTGATGATCGCTTTGCTACAGGCTCTGTGGTTAGTTTTACGCCGCGGGCCGCGTTGCGTGGTGGGTATGGGTGGTTACGTCTCAGGCCCGGCGGGAGTGGCTGCCTGGATGTTGCGCAAACCATTGGTGATTCATGAGCAGAATGCAGTCGCCGGCACCACTAATCGACTGTTGGCTCCACTGGCGACCTGTGTTTTTGCCGGCTTTCCAGGTGCTTTCGATAACAACATTCATTACACCGTGCTGGGTAATCCCGTTCGTCGCGAACTGCTGGATGCAAGAGCCGATCGCCTCTATGACTATGCCGGACAAAGACCTTTGCGCCTGTTGGTAGTGGGTGGCAGTCTAGGCGCTCGCCCTATAAATGACGTCATGCCGGGCGCCATAAAACGTCTGATCGAGGCTGGGAATACATCAATCGAAGTCTGGCACCAGACCGGTGAAGCGCATGACGACGCTGTGCGTCAAGCCTACGGAGCGTTGCTGGATCGCGGTGTACGCGTAGCACCTTATATAGAAGATATGGCAGAGGCCTATTCCTGGGCGGACTTGGTCCTGTGTCGTTGCGGTGCATTGACGATCACCGAGTTGTGCATTATCGGTCGTCCGGCGATTTTGGTGCCACTGCCACATGCAATCGATGATCACCAAACAGCAAATGCTCGTGTTTTGACAGCCTGTGGCGGCGCCACGCAGCTATGCCAGCGCGATATGGATGAGCATTCAGTATTGAGCCTATTGCAGGATTTTCTGGGCAATCCACAGCGCTTATCTACGATGGCTGCAGCCGCCTTCGCAGCAGCAATCCCAGATGCTGCCGAGCATGTCAGCAACTGCTGTGAGGAGCTGATGTATGCCTGATAACACCAGCGTTTACAGCCTGCCAGAGATGCGCCGCATTCGTCGTATACATATGATCGGTGTCGGTGGCTCTGGCATGAGTGGTATCGCCGAGGTGCTGGTGAATCTGGGTTATGAGGTCGCAGGCTCTGATCTGCGCGCCAGCGCGGTTACTGAGCGGCTGGTCCGACAAGGCGTCGAAGTCTTTATTGGCCATACGGCTGACAATATTAGCGGTGCTGATGTGGTCGTCAGTTCCAGTGCAGTCGATGAGGAAAATCCAGAGGTTATTGCCGCCCGAGCCGCGAGAATTCCGGTGGTGCCAAGGGCAGAGATGTTGGCAGAACTGATGCGATATCGACACGGTATTGCCGTGGCGGGTACGCATGGTAAGACGACAACGACCAGTCTGATTGCAGCCGTTTTCGCAGAGGCGGGTCTGGATCCCACTTTTGTCATTGGTGGTTTGGTCAATAGTGTTGGCAGTAATGCGCAACTCGGCGCCGGTCGAATTCTGATCGCTGAGGCCGATGAGAGCGATGCGTCTTTTCTGCACCTGCAGCCAGTAGTCACAGTGGTGACCAATATCGAAGCGGATCATATGGAAACTTACGGCGGCGACTTGGCTGTTCTGCGGCGTACGTTCCTTGAGTTTCTACACAACTTGCCCTTCTACGGTGTTGCTGTGTTGTGTATCGATGACCTGATGGTGCGCGACATGTTGCCAGAAATATCGCGGAGGGTAATTACCTACGGTTTTTCGGAAGACGCGGATTATCGAATTTATGATATGCATCGAAAGGGTCTTATGACCGACTTCCTCGTCCAAAGGCCCGGTGAAGCGACGCCGCTCCCGATCAACCTCAACATGCCCGGAACACACAACGTGCTGAACGCAACGGGAGCTGTTGTTGTCGCTTGCGACGAGGGCTTGTCAGACGCCGACATTCAGCAGGGGCTTGCAGGCTTTACGGGTGTTGGTAGACGGTTTACTCATCTTGGTGAACTTGTATTTCCTGGCGGTAAGGCCCAGCTGGTGGACGATTACGGCCATCATCCTACCGAAGTGAGAGCCACTCTGGAGTCTGTGCATCAGGCATGGCCGGAGCGCAGGGTAGTGATGGTTTATCAGCCACACCGCTATACCCGTACCCGCGATTTGTATGAGGACTTCGTTGCGGCATTGTCTGGCTGTGATGTGCTGGTGTTGCTGGATGTTTACTCCGCAGGGGAGGAGGCGATTTCCGGTGCGGACAGCCGCAGTCTGGCACGGAGCATTCGCCAGCGCGGTCAGGTGGAACCGATATTTGTAGAATCCATCCTCGAAGTCCCTGAGCTATTAAGGACCTTAGTCATCGATGGCGATGTGGTGGTCACACAGGGCGCCGGCACTATCGCGCATCTGGCCCAGGACCTGAGCGCCCTGGTCGTCAAGCAGGGGACACTGTATGAAGCCTGATCAATTGCGCCAGAGCAAAATTGTCGTGTTACTGGGCGGCCAATCTGCAGAGCGTGACATCTCACTGCAGAGCGGCCAGACCGTAGTGAGCGCATTGCAGTCGCTCGGGCTTGATGTCCTAGCGGTGGATACGGCGCAGTCGGACTGGGCGCTACAATTGCAGGGTGCGAGCCTTGCATTTATTGCCCTGCACGGGCCGGGTGGGGAAGACGGCAGCATGCAGGGTGCGCTTCAGACACTGGGTATTCCGTATACCGGATCAGGTGTTTTGGGTTCAGCGCTCGCCATGGATAAAAAGCGTTGTAAACAGCTGTGGCAGGGTATTGGAGTGGCGACACCGGGGTTCACCACACTCACCCCTAGTACCGATTGGCAGGGGATTATCGATCGCCTTGGCAAAGTATTTGTCAAGCCCGCGCGGGAGGGTTCCAGCCTTGGCATGAGCACTGCAGACACTGCAATTGCATTGCAGCAGGCCTATGAACTGGCCAGCCAGTATTCAGGAGAGGTAATTGCAGAACAGTTTATAGATGGCCCGGAGTACACCGTAGCGATATTGGGTGACAGCGCCCTGCCGTCAATACGGCTCGAGACCGCAAACGAATTTTATGATTACGAGGCCAAGTATCTTTCTGAGGAAACACTGTACCACTGTCCCAGTGGACTTGATGCTCGTGAAGAGGCGGACATTGCAGCACTGTCGTTGCGTGCTTTTCGTTCATTGAATTGTGCCGTCTGGGGCCGTGTCGATGTAATGCGAGATGCCTCGGGGCGCTTCTTTGTATTGGAAGTGAATACGGTGCCCGGTATGACATCCCATAGTCTAGTGCCAATGGCTGCAGCTGCAGCAGGCATAGATATCGCAGGTTTGGTGCAGCGTATTGCGGAATTAAGTCTTTCGGAGGACCAGTAGTATGGTCTCAAAAATAAAAAATTCTGAGACAGATCCGCAGAAGGAAACGGCTCGCTCTGGCGAAGCGCGAGCGCGCAGGCTGCCTAGCGCCAAGCGCAGGCCCGCTTCTGGTGCAACACGCAATACGGCTGTGGTTAAAGAGCGCTCGGGTCGTTCATTTTTCTGGCTCAATCGGCTGCTGATTGTGCTCGCCACAGCGATAGTGCTGACGGCAGCAACCAAGGGTTTTTTAATGGTACAGAGCTTGCCGGTCCAGCGTATCAGTGTAACCGGTGAGTTGGAGCATACGCAGGCTCAGGTGGTACAGGATATCGTGCAGCAAAGTCTGGCTGGCGGCTTTCTTAAGGCCGACCTGCACCAGATACAGCGTCAACTGGAGAGTCTGCCGTGGATTTATGAGGCTACTGTGCGACGCAGGTGGCCGGCAGCATTGGAGATACACATTCTGGAGGAGTTACCCATAGCGCGCTGGGGTCAGGACGGTTTCCTTAATCACGAAGGTGAAGTTTTTCACACGGATAAACGTGGTGACTGGAACTCCTTGCCACTACTGAAGGGCCCTGAGGGTTCAGCCCAGTCACTGATGGCAAAGTACCAACGGCTGGTGGAATTTCTAAGACCTCTGGGTCTCCATGTGGATCACCTCCTAGTGGATGAGCGCGGTCAAGTGGATGTGGTTATGGCTGATGGCATGCAGTTGACTTTGGGTGCTGAAGATTTTCTAGGCCGCATGCACCGCTTCGAAGAAGTCTATCGCAGTGAACTAATCGCGCGGCGAGCAGACGTTGAAAAGGTTGATTTACGTTACAAAAACGGCGTCGCGGTCACTTTCAGCGAATCGTCTCAGCTGGCGGAGTTATAACAATGCGTCGCGACAGAAAGGGGAGGCACTGCCATGGGCAGCGTACAAGATAAAAAACTGATAGTAGGTCTCGACATCGGCACATCGAAGGTGGTGGCGATAGTTGGCGAGATTAGTCTGGAGGGTGACATTGAAATTGTCGGTATCGGCTCCAGCCCGTCTAAAGGTATGAAGAAGGGCGTGGTGGTCAATATTGAATCGACTGTGCAATCCATTCAGCGGGCAGTAGAAGAGGCTGAGTTGATGGCAGGCTGCCAGATACACTCGGTCTACGTTGGTATAGCGGGCAGTCATATTCGCAGCCTCAACTCGCACGGCATCGTTGCCATCAAGGATAAGGAAGTGTATCGCGCGGATCTGGAGCGGGTCATCGATGCTGCTCAGGCGGTTGCGATTCCTGCTGATCAGAAAATTCTGCACATCCTCCCACAGGAGTATGTCATTGATGATCAGGGTGGCATCAAGGAGCCGTTAGGCATGTCTGGCGTGCGCCTCGAAGCTAAGGTTCATCTTGTCACTTGCGCAGTAAACGCAGCACAGAATATTGAAAAGTGTATTCGCCGCTGTGGCCTGGAGGTTGAAGAAATCATTCTCGAGCAGCTCGCGTCCAGTTATTCAGTTCTCACCGACGACGAGCGGGAGTTGGGTGTCTGCATGGTCGACATAGGTGGCGGCACCACCGATATCGCAATTTTCACTGAAGGCTCTATTCGTCATACCGGTGTGATACCTATCGCCGGAGATCAGGTGACCAATGACATTGCTATGGCGTTGCGCACGCCTACTCAGCACGCGGAAGAAATTAAAATCAAATACGCCTGTGCATTAACGCAGCTGGCTGGCCCCGATGAGACGATCAAAGTGCCCAGTGTTGGCGACCGTGCGCCTAGAGACCTGTCTCGACAGTCGCTGGCCGAGGTTGTGGAGCCGCGCTATGACGAGTTGTTCACTCTGGTACAGGCAGAGTTAAGACGCAGCGGATATGAAGACATGGTGCCTGCGGGTGTTGTTCTGACCGGTGGAACTTCCAAGATGGAAGGGGTGGTGGAGCTGGCGGAAGAAATTTTTCACATGCCGGTGCGAGTGGGGTATCCGCAAACGGTCCGTGGCTTGAACGACATTGTGCGCAACCCAATCTATGCAACCAGTGTGGGGTTGTTGCAGTACGGGATGGAGCATCGCAATGACGGCGGAAAGACGTCATCTGCTAAGTCCAGTGGTACGAGCGAAAGTTTCTGGAGTCGGGTTAAGGCCTGGCTGCAAAGCAATTTTTAACGGTGTTTTAGTTGTAGTTGTAGTGTGGATGTAGAGCGTGGCGCGCGAGCGTGACAAATTAAAAAAAGGGGAGTAAGACCATGTTTGAACTAATCGATAGTATTCCATCAAACGCAGTGATTAAAGTGATAGGGGTGGGCGGCGGCGGCGGCAATGCTGTCAAACACATGATCGAAAATAATGTGGAGGGGGTAGATTTTATCTGTGCCAATACCGATGCGCAGGCACTGTCGGACATTGTCGCTAAGACAACACTGCAATTGGGTGGAGACATCACTAAAGGACTGGGAGCCGGAGCCAATCCTGAAATCGGTCGTGCGGCGGCAATGGAAGACCGCGAGCGTATTGCTGATGCACTGCGCGGCGCCGATATGGTGTTTATAACAGCTGGTATGGGTGGTGGCACAGGTACCGGTGGTGCGCCGGTGGTGGCTGAAGTGGCAAGGGAATTGGGTATATTGACGGTTGCGGTAGTCACCCGACCCTTCGTTTTCGAGGGCAAGAAGCGATTAAATATTGCGCTTGAGGGATTGGCTGAGCTGGAGCAGCATGTGGACTCATTGATTACTATTCCCAATGAAAAATTACTGGAGGTGCTGGGGAAAAACACTAGCCTGCTCGATGCATTTCGCGAAGCCAATGATGTGCTATTGGGCGCTGTGCAGGGTATCGCAGACCTCATTATTCGCCCCGGTATGATTAACGTCGATTTCGCTGATGTCCGCACTGTCATGTCCGAGATGGGCATGGCAATGATGGGCACAGGTTATGCTAAAGGTGAAAATCGTGCGCGCATGGCGGCAGAAAAGGCGATCAGTAGCCCGCTGTTAGACGATATTAACCTGGCTGGAGCGCGGGGTATTCTGGTTAATATCACTGCCGGCTTTGACCTGTCGCTGGGTGAATTCTCTGAGGTCGGTGAGACCATTGAGGAGTTTGCCTCTGAAGAAGCCACGGTGGTCGTCGGCACGGTGATCGATCCGAGTATGAAGGAAGAGATAAAGGTGACTGTCGTCGCTACGGGTCTCGGCGGTGCAGCTGTTCGAGTGCCGCTGCAGGTTGTAGAGGGTCATTCCAGGCCTGCTGTCAGCGAATCGGAGGCGGAGCCTGATTACAAGGAGTTTGACCGTCCTCCAAGCATGCGCAGTTCCCGCAAGTCTACCGGTGGGCAAGTTGCAGCGGCAGCAGAGGGCGCCAGCGAGGACTATTTCGATATTCCGGCCTTTTTACGTCGCCAGGCTGACTAGCTGCTCGTCGCCGGAGTTGTTGTCGAGCTGATCCTCAACCCCGAGTCAGCCGGTGATAGCGCGCCATTCCCCGGGTTGATCTCAATCCGGAGAATGGAATAACGGTTTTTTTCACAGTCCCGGTGTTGTTCGCAGCGGTGCAAATAACACCGTTGACTTGGCGTTTTAGCGCCGTCTATGGCATAATTTTGTGTATATTTCACATTCTCTATGTCTGTTAGCCAATACATGAAAATAATTCTGATTAGTTCAAGACATAAGCGTTCGCGCTCTATAGAGCTGAGCCGCTGGTCTCGTGCACTATTATCCCTTTGTTGTCTCGGCTTGCCGCTGAGTCTTGCTGCCTCCGGATACCTTGTGGGACAGCAGAATGGACCGCGCCTGAGTGAGGAGGCCCCTGATACATCGCGCGATGGGTCACAACAGGCTGCCTCACTAGGCGGGCTGTCCGAGCCACAGCTGCGGGCCATGACAGGTAACCTGGCAGAGTTAGAGGCCAGAATGACGCGGTTGGATGCGCTGGGACAGCATCTCACTGCGATTGCAGACCTTGAGGAGGGGGAATTCGACTTTAGTGAGCCACCTGCTCTTGGCGGCCCCATGGTGAGTGAGTTTAATGCCGATGCCCCCATCACCGATCTTGACGGTGAACTGTCTCGACTTGCGGCGCACATCGGCGACCGCGAACAGCAGTTGGACATGCTGGAATCGCTGCTGAGCAACCGCAAGCTGGAAGAGCAGGAGTTGCTCTCGGGTAGGCCGGTGAAAAAGGGCTACATGTCATCCCGCTATGGGTGGCGGGCAGACCCTATTACAGGAAAACGTTCAATGCATACCGGTCTCGATTTTGCCGGAAAGACGGGCTCTGACGTTGTGGCCGTGGCCTCCGGCGTGGTGAGCTGGACGGGTAGGGATGCAGGTTACGGGAATGTTGTAGAGATCTCCCATGGCGATGACCTCGTCACACGCTACGCGCACAATAAAGAAAATTTGGTCGTCTCCGGTGACGTTGTGCGCAAGGGTGATACTATTGCACTGATGGGCTCCAGCGGCCGCGTCACCGGTCCGCATGTACATTTTGAAGTGTACAAAAATGGACGTGCAGTTGACCCCTCAAGTTATGTGGCTCGTACGCAACCCTGATCCAGTCCTGTTTCGCTCTTCGCTCGCTCCGAGCCACTATGGTCCGGCCCACTCTATTTAAGATACGATGAAATGCCATGATAAGCCAAACTCTGAAAAACCTTTTCGGTACGCGTAATAGTCGTGAGCTAAAGCGCATGGGCAAGATTGTTAAACAGATCAATGCCTTTGCGGATGACATAAAGGCGCTGGACGATAAGCAGCTGGCAGCTAAAACACCTGAGTTCAAACAGCGCTTGGCCGACGGGGATACACTGGACGATATTCTTCCTGAGGTTTTTGCGGTAGTGCGTGAAGCGGGAGACAGGGCGCTCGGCCTGCGGCATTTCGATATGCAGCTGGTTGGTGGTATGGCCCTGCACGAGGGCAAGATTGCCGAAATGCGCACAGGCGAAGGGAAAACGCTGGTGGCCACTTTGCCGGCGTATCTAAACGCACTAACGGGTAACAGCGTGCATCTGATTACGGTGAATGATTATCTGGCCAATCGTGATGCACATTGGATGGGGCCGCTTTATAACTTTTTGGGTGTGTCATTCGGGGTGATTCGGTCTGGCCTGGCAACGCCGGAAAAAATCGCAGCCTATAGCGCGGACATCGTTTATGGCACCAATAATGAGTTCGGCTTTGATTATTTGCGCGACAATATGGCTTTTTCCTTGGAAGAGCGCATGCAACGGGGTTTAAGTTTCGCCATTGTCGATGAGGTGGACTCCATCCTCATTGATGAGGCGCGTACGCCGTTGATTATTTCCGGGGCGTCGGATGACAGCTCGGAACTCTATAGGCGAATTAATAGCATGATACCGTCTCTGAGGCTCGATACCGAGGAAGAGCCTGGGCATTACACTATCGACGAGAAGCAGCGTCAGGTGGAGTTGACCGAATCCGGACACGAGTTTATTGAGGAGTCGATGATCAGCGGAGGCTTGCTAGAGGAAGGTGATAATCTCTATGGCGCCACTAACCTCAATTTGCTGCATCACGTTTATTCCGGCATGCGCGCACACGTGTTGTATCACCGCGACGTGGAGTACATTTTGCAGGATGGGCAGGTGGTGCTGATTGATGAGCACACCGGTCGCACCATGGCAGGAAGACGCTTGTCGGAAGGGCTGCATCAGGCGATCGAGGCTAAAGAGGGGGTCTCTATTCAGAGTGAAAGCCAGACGTTAGCGTCCACTACCTTCCAGAACTACTTTCGTATGTATGACAAGCTTGCCGGCATGACAGGGACCGCTGATACCGAAGCTTTTGAATTTCGCCAGATCTATGGCCTGGACGTGCTGGTTATTCCCACCAATGTCGAACAACAACGAGACGATCTTAATGATCTGATCTACCTTAGCACAGAGGAAAAGTTCGATGCGATTGTGGCCGACGTCAAAGAGTGTATGGGAAAGGGCGCGCCTGTATTAGTGGGTACCGCTTCGGTTGAAACGTCCGAAGCCATGTCCGAGCGCTTCCGCAAGGCCAAGATTGACCACAAAGTGCTTAATGCCAAGTACCACGAGCAGGAGGCTGAAATTATTGCTCAGGCCGGTCGACCGGGCGTAGTGACTATTGCAACCAACATGGCAGGTCGCGGTACTGATATCGTGTTAGGCGGCAATCTAGAGGCAGAACTTAGTGCGCGCGGTAGTGCTGATGAGAAGCAGGTGCGTGAACACTGGCAGGAACGACATAATCAGGTGTTGGCGGCAGGCGGATTGCACATTCTCGGCACCGAACGGCATGAATCGCGTCGCATTGACAACCAATTGCGCGGTCGTGCGGGACGTCAGGGAGACCCAGGTGTGTCGCGTTTTTATCTATCAATGGAAGATAGCCTGATGCGAATCTTTGCCTCTGAACGTGTTAAGGGGTTTATGCAGAAACTGGGTATGGAAAAGGGCGAAGCGATAGAGCATCAAATGGTCAGCAACGCTATTGAAAAGGCCCAGCGCAAGGTAGAAGGCCGTAACTTTGATATCCGCAAACAGTTATTGGAATACGATGACGTTTCCAACGATCAGCGTCAGATAATCTACCAACAGCGTGATGACCTGCTGACTGAAGCAGATATCTCCGAGACGATTACCGCTATCCGTCTGGATGTGGTAGCTGATGCTGTAGAGACCTACATTCCCCCGATGAGTGTAGAGGAGCAGTGGGATATCCCGGGGCTTGAAAAACAACTAGAGTCCGAGTTCTCCGTCTCGTTGCCGTTGCAGCAGTGGTTGGATGAAGATGACACGCTTCATGAAGAGATGTTGCGCGAGAAAATTTTCGACGCCGTTCAGTCTTCCTATGACACCAAGAGTGACGCTGTCGGTCCGGATATGCGCAGAATTGAGAAGCAGATTATGCTGCAGGTGCTGGACACTTTGTGGAAAGAACATTTGTCCACCATGGATCATTTGCGTCAGGGTATTCATCTGCGGGCCTATGCCCAGAAGAACCCCAAGCAGGAATACAAGCGCGAGTCTTTTGAGTTGTTCCAACAGCTGCTGGTGAATCTCAAATATGAAGTGGTGAAGTTCCTCAGTCATGTGCAAATACAGCGCCAAGACGAGGCCGAGGCCATCGAGGAGAAGCGTCGGCAAGCGGCTGCGGGGGAGAAGCTTGCATTTCAGCATGCGCAGGCCCCTGCTATGGCAGGGGGTGAGGCTGAAGTCGCATCAGCTGAACCGGCAACGCCTCAGACTTATGTTCGAGAGCAGCCCAAGGTCGGGCGCAATGAGCCCTGCCATTGTGGTAGCGGTAAGAAGTTCAAACAGTGCCACGGCAAGCTGTGAAGCCTATGCGGTTTGCCGATGAGCGCAGTGTGTAATTGAGATGGCCGTCGGGGATGACAGCTATGGACCATTACACAGCGTACCAGGTGTTCGCCTAGGTACGATTTCTGCTGGAATAAAAACAGCGGGTCGCAAGGATCTAGTGCTTATCGAGGTCGCGGAAAACACGCAATGTGCTGCGGTATTTACCCGCAACGCATTTTGCGCGGCACCGGTCACGGTCGCCCGAGAAAATTTACACCGCTGTGCCCATCAACCTCGCTATCTGTTGATCAACACTGGGAATGCCAACGCGGGAACCGGCAGTGCTGGTATTGAGGCCGCGCGTATGAGTGTGCAGACGGTGGCTTCGGCGGCGGGCGTTGATGTGTCCACGGTACTGCCTTTTTCGACGGGTGTTATCGGCGAGCCGCTGCCGGTGGAGCGTCTGACACAGGCAGTGCCCGCTGCATTTGCCGCACTGTCTGCTGAAGGCTGGGCCGCTGCAGCGGAGGGAATACTCACCACAGATACCCGCCCAAAGGCGCATTCCGTGCGGTTCAGTTGTGACAACCAGAACTACGTGGTGACCGGAATTGCAAAAGGCTCCGGTATGATATGTCCGAATATGGCCACTATGCTCGCCTTTATCGCTACCGATATGGCTGTTGAGAAAACACTGTTGCAGGCACTACTGGCGCAGCTGACAGACCGTTCGTTTAACCGTATTACCGTGGACGGTGACACCTCTACCAATGATGCCTGCGTGTTGCTGGCGACCGGGGAGGCCGGCAATACACCGGTCAATGATGTTCACTGTGACCTGTACCATGCACTGCACGATGCGGTGGAAGAGGTGTGTATCAGTCTTGCCCACAGCATCGTGCGGGATGGGGAGGGCGCGAGCAAATTTGTGACGGTTCAGATCAACGGTGGTCGCAGCGAAGCAGAGTGTCTGGAGGTCGCGTTTACTATCGCTCATTCGCCGTTGGTGAAGACGGCACTGTTTGCCAGTGATCCTAATTGGGGTCGCTTGCTCATGGCTATAGGCCGGGCTGACATACCTAAGCTAGACGTCGAAAGCGTTGTGCTGTATCTCAATGAGGTGTTGATTGCCGAGGGTGGTTGTCGTGCTGCCAGTTACACAGAAGAGCAGGGTGTTGTTGCCATGGCCCCAGAGGATATTGTTATCCGGGTTGAACTTGGAAGGGGTGCTGCCACTGCCACTGTGTGGACTACTGACTTCTCCTACGACTATGTGCGCATTAACGCCGAATACCGCTCCTGAATGTCCGTCGTTCACGTGGCAGTCGGAGTCATCGTTGATAGTGCCAACAATGTACTGATTACCCGACGCTCACAGAGCGCTCATCAGGGCGGGTTGTGGGAGTTTCCCGGAGGAAAGGTCGAGGCGGGCGAATCGCTCGTGGCGGCTCTGACGAGAGAATTGCAGGAAGAATTGGGTATTTCTATTGGTCGCACCAGCGCGCTGTTAGACATTCATCACGATTATGGCGACAAGCAGGTGCTGCTTGATGTGCACATAGTGTGGGACTACACCGGTGAAGCACACTCTTTGGAAAATCAACCTATGGCTTGGGTGTCGCCACAGGCATTAACGCAATACGCTTTTCCTGCTGCTAATGTAGCCATTGTGACTGCGCTTGAAAAACTTTTTCCCGTCTGACCGCGTCCATTAGGACACCGTGTCAGCGCGCAGTAAAAAAGCTTGGTGTAAGGTTCCTATTTTATTGTCTAGCTCTTCGAGAGAGCCGGTATTCTCAATCACAATGTCAGCGAGTGCCAGTCTGTCTTGTCGTCCCATTTGTGCGGCCATGATGCGTTTAACCTGCGCTTCATCGTTGTTGTCTCGCTGCACGGTGCGCTGCAACTGCAGTTCTTCGGGCACGTCTACCACCACCACACAATCGACCAGTGCCTTTTGAGTGGTATCGAGCAGTAGCGGTGAACTGAGTATCGTGTAAGGACTGCGCGAGGCGCTGATCTGATCGAGTATTTCCTGCCCAATGAGAGGGTGCGTAAGACGCTCCAGCCAGTGCCGCTCTGTCTCATCGGCGAAAACCCGGGCACGCAGAGCAGCTCTGTCTAGCGTGCCATCTGTCTGGATGATGTCAGTGCCAAAGTGCTCTACGATGGCGGCCAGTGCTGGCCTGCCTGGTTCCACGACGATTCTTGAGACCAAGTCGGCATCAACCACGGTAACCCCACGCTGTTCAAAGCAGCGGGTGACGGCGGTCTTGCCACTGCCAATGCCACCGGTGACGCCGACAACTAGCGTCATATCAGTCTATTCCCAGCGCGCTTGAATAGCGCGACATAAGGGTGTCGCCCCAGAGCAATACGATCCAGCCCGCCATGGCCAGGTAAGGCCCAAAGGGAATCGGGATATCTTTGCCGCGACGCTTGATAACCATCAGTGCAATACCGCAGACAGCACCGACCACAGAGGACAGTAAAATAATCATCGGAAGCGCCTGCCAGCCCATCCACGCGCCCAATGCGGCGAGCAACTTGAAATCGCCGTAACCCATTCCCTCTTTACCGGTGATCAACTTGAATATCCAATAAAGACTCCACAGCGAGAGGTAGCCCATGATGGCCCCGATCACAGCGTCCGGCAGGCTGACGTAAGTTGCACTGAGGTTGAACAGCAAGCCTAGCCATAGCAGCGGCAGGGTGATGTCGTCGGGTAGCAACTGGTGGTCCATGTCGATCATGGTCAGAGCAATCAACGACCACGTAAACGCGAGGGCACCGAGCAAGGCAAGAGACACATCGAAATGCCACGCCAGTGCTAATGTCATCAGGCCAGTCACCAATTCCAAAAGGGGGTAACGTGGCGAAATTCGCACTGCACAGTTGCTGCACTTGCCGCCTAGCGCAACGTAGCTGAGGACGGGAATGTTGTGCCACGGCTTTATAGCCGCCTTACAGTGAGGGCAGTGGGAATTCGGAATGGCCAAATTGAACGGCGTCTCCGCGCTTTGCGGCTCGACTTCCAATAATTCGCAGCAATCGCGCCGCCACCGGGATTCCATGATCAGCGGTAGGCGATAGATGACGACATTGAGAAAACTGCCGACAAGCAGCCCAAGACACAGCAGGCCAACACTGAGCAGGCCTATTGGCACGACGGTTTCTGGCATAAATTATGTGTCCTTGCAGTGGTGGACTAGATGACCGATCCCAACATAAAGATGGGCAGGTACATAGCAATCATCAGACCGCCCACAAGGACCCCAAGCACAGACATTATCAGGGGCTCCATCAGGGAGCTGAGGCTATCGACCGCATTATCTACAGCCTCTTCATAGTGGGTAGCCACCTTGTCCAGCATGTCATCGAGTGCGCCGGATTCCTCTCCAATAGACACCATTTGCAGTAGCAGATTGGGAAATAGCCCGGTAGATTTGATGGCGCTGTAAAGTGTGTTGCCCGTGGTAACGTCGTCGCGGATGCGGCGAATAGCTTTCGCATAAACGGAGTTGCCTGCTGCGCCGGCGGTGGAATTCAAGGCCTCCACCAGTGGTACACCAGCGGCAAACGTGGTGGCTAACGTGCGAGAGAAGCGCGCGATCACTGCATCATGAATGATACCGCCAACAACGGGTGTTTTCAGTGCGGCCCTATCCAGGAACTCGGAAAAAGGGACAGAACGTAGCTTCATCTCTCGAAACGCAAATATTGTACCGACAATGACCCCGAACATGACGAACCACCAGGCGATGACGAAGTCCGATATATCCATGACAAACTGGGTGAACGCAGGCAGTTCAGAACCGAAATTCTTAAAGGTATTGGCAAAAACCGGCACCACTTTGATCAGTAGGATAGCGGTGACGACCAGTGCAATACAGACCACTGCGGTTGGATAGGTCATCGCCTTTTTAATTTTGGCTTTTAGCTGTTCGCTTTTTTCCTTATAGGTGGCCACGCGATCCAGCATGACCTCTAGCGTGCCCGAGTCTTCACCTGATCCAACCAGGCTACAGAACAGCTCATCGAAGTAACGTGGGTGTTTCGCCAGAGAAGGCGCAAGTCCGCTGCCCGAGGCTACGTCATTTTTGATGCTGACGACCAACGCTTTCATTTGGGGCTTTTCTAAACCGTCTTCGACGATGTCAAAACTTTGCACCAGTGGCACGCCTGCCTTGAGCATCGTTGCCAGCTGTCGAGTGAAAATAGCGATATCAGCTGGCTTGATGGCTTTACCCTTGCCCCCGAACAATGGCTTGGGTTTTTTGCGCACGTTGTTGGGCTTGATGCCCTGCTGGCGTAATTGTGCTCTGGCCATGGCTTGGCTGATAGCAGTGATTTCGCCCTTGCCGGGACGGCCACTTTTGTCTGTCCCGCTCCAGGTAAAAATGTCGGTTCTGATTGCGCTTGCTGCCATGGTGGTGACCGTCCCTCTGTCTTTATGATGCCGCTATTATCTAGTCGACGGTAATCCGGTTTGCTTCTTCTAAACTGGTCATTCCCTGGGCAACTTTTTTCAGTGCCGCGATCCGTAAATCATGAAAGCCTTCTGCTCTGGCTTGAGCGGCGATTTGCATTGAGTTGCCTTCCTCCATAATAAGCGTGGCAATAGAGGGGGTTATTTTAACGACCTCGTAAATACCCACTCGTCCCTTGTAACCGGCATTACACGCTTTGCAGCCCACAGGGCTCATGATAGTGGCTCCGGTCAACATGTCTTCGGTGAAGCCTTCTTCGAGTAGTGTGCCATGGGGGATGTCATCCGCTGGCACACTGCAGGTCTTGCACAATCGCCGGGCCAGTCGCTGCGCTATGATCAGGTTGACCGAAGACGCTACGTTAAACGCTGGGACTCCCATATTGAGCAACCGGGTAATGGTTTCCGAGGCACTGTTGGTGTGTAGCGTAGAAAGTACCAGGTGGCCTGTTTGTGCGGCTTTGATCGCGATTTCTGCTGTTTCGAGGTCTCGAATCTCACCCACCATGATCACGTCTGGATCCTGGCGCAGGAAGGAGCGCAATGCCTCCGCAAAATTAAGTCCTACCTTAGCGTTCACATGAACCTGGTTGACGCCCTCGAGATTGATTTCCACTGGGTCCTCAGCGGTGGAAATATTACGCTCGGGCGTATTGAGAATATTGAGGCCAGTATAGAGCGACACTGTTTTTCCCGAGCCTGTAGGGCCTGTGACCAGAATCATGCCCTGGGGCTGGTTCAGTACTTTTAGGTACATGTCTTTTTGGTAGGACTCATAGCCCAGTGCGTCGATGCCCATTTTTGCACTGCCGGGATCCAGAATACGCAGTACGATTTTTTCGCCGTAGAGGGTGGGCAGTGTGTTGACGCGAAAATCGATAGCCCGATTGCGCGACAGCTTCATCTGGATACGTCCGTCCTGAGGTAGCCGCCGTTCTGAAATATCCATTTGCGACATGACCTTTAGCCGCGCCGCGAGGCGTGGGGCAAGATTTCGCGGAGGTTTAACCACTTCCTCCAGAATGCCATCGGTGCGAAAGCGCACCCGATAGGAATGTTCATAGGGTTCAAAGTGGATGTCTGACGCACCCTGTTTAATCGCGTCTATTAAGACTTTATTAACAAACCGAACAATGGGTGTTTCGTCAATCGACTCGCTGCCATCATCCTCTTCTTTCGCTTCTCCGTCGCTGACGATATCAATATCGTCTAGATAGGACGCGTCCAGATCACTGAGCCCATCGGAGAGTGCGTCCTGTGACTCGGCACATTTAGCCAGTGCCTCACTGAGGGCGCTTTCTTCCACCAGCACGGCATCCGTGTTGATGCCAGTATGAAATTTGATCTCTGCAAGGGCGGCTAGATTGGTCGGGTCTGATACCGCGACAAAGAGCCGATTGCCGTGGTGTAACAGCGGCAGCGCATGGTGCTTTTGCATCAACGCGGCATCGACCAGGGCGAGGGGAATCGAATCGGTATTGAGCGCGGCTATATCAAATAAGGGTAAGCCGAATTCGTGTGAGGTCAGCTCTGCCAGACGTCGACCGTCGACGTTTTCCTTCTCTACCA